>Ga0207428_10000449_pt1 | contig 50066 bp, 36 predicted proteins | sample RhiMethybrSRZTD1_FD_187600 | JGI IMG/M metagenome (GOLD analysis project Ga0207428, IMG submission 187600) | Populus rhizosphere microbial communities from Tennessee, USA - Rhizosphere MetaG P. TD hybrid SRZTD1 (SPAdes) (version 3) | ecosystem: Host-associated > Plants > Roots > Rhizosphere >...
ATCGCCTTGTCACCGACGTTGAACTGAAATGGAATATTGGCAACCAACTGTGTCCGGCTTCCCGTTTGTGCCTGGGCCACCACGGCCATTGAACCGATCAGAACCATCAACGCGACCATCGTGTAAGTATGTCTTTTCATCTTAGTTCTCCTTGTTTCCTGCGCCCTCCTTACGGTCGGGCGTTTGACCCATCTGCCGTGGCGGTTGAAGCGACCGGCGGCTTTGATCGTGGCGTCTCTCGATCCCCGACTCGTCGGGGCTTCACCACTTTTGCCTTACACTTGTTAACGCGGAGGTTGAGGAGAAACTCCCTCACAGTCGTCAAACTTTGTTGTAAAATCTCGCCACCAGCAGCAGCCAATCGCGATTTTTCTGGCATCACAACGGCAGATTGGTATGTTCCGCGAAACCCAACTAGGACTCGTTAATGCATTCCCGAGAAAACGTGACGCAGTTATTGGTTAAGTGGGGCGCCGGGGACCAAAAGGCACTCGACAAACTTATGCCGCTCGTTTACAGCGAATTACGGCGGCTGGCTGGTAATTACCTGCGGCGCGAGCGCCAGAATCACACGCTCCAGCCCACGGCCCTGGTAAACGAGGCCTATCTAAAGCTAATCGATCAAAGAAACGCGCACTGGCAGAATCGCGCGCAGTTTTATGGTGTGGCCGCACAGCTGATGCGACGCATTCTGGTAGATCATGCCCGCCAGCATAAGGCGGCGAAACGCGGCGGATCGGAACAGCAAAGACTCTCGATCACGAGCGCGGGTCAGCTGGGTGGGATAAACCTTGCCGCCGAGCCGGCCCTGGATTTGCTGGCCTTGCATGAAGCTTTGCATGAATTAGCCGTCATCGATCCGCAGCAGGAACGAATCGTCGAATTGAAGTTTTTCGGCGGGCTGTCCATTGAAGAAACCGCCGAAGTGCTGGGGATTGGCCACGCTACGGTTGAGCGTGATTGGAAGATGGCCCGGGCCTGGCTGAGAAGAAAACTGGAATGATGTTTTGACTGTTTGAGGGACTTGAGCGGTCAATTGCGCGTTAATAAATGGGTTGAGCATTTAGCTTCGAGGGGATTCGTCCGCGAAGTCCGACAAACTTTAGTTTGTCGCCGCCCGTCGACGACTAAAGGATCGCCCATATTCAGAGACAGCGACAAACTGAAGTTTGTCGGACATATGACACCGGAACGCTGGCAAAAGGTTAAAGCGATTTTTCAGGCCGCGATTGAGCGCGCGCCGGAAGAGCGGCGTGTATTCCTCGCCAGCTCGTGTGACGGGGACGAGGCTTTGCGTAACGAAGTCGAATCGTTGATCTCGTCGCACGAGAAATCCGGAGAGTTCATCGACGCGCCTGCTTATCAGGCCGCGGCTGAAATGATTGTCGACAACAAAGCTGAATTGAATCCCGGGCAGACAATCGGGTCATACGAAATAGTTTCGTTCATCAGCCGCGGCGGCATGGGCGAGGTTTATCTGGCGCAGGATCGCCGGTTGAGTCGCAAAGTCGCCCTCAAAATTCTTCCCGCTTCATTCACCAAAGACAATGATCGTCTGGGCCGCTTTGAGCAGGAGGCCCGCGCGGCCTCGGCGCTGAACCACCCCAACATCATCACCATTTACGAAATCCTCGAAACGAATTCGACGCACATCATCGCCACTGAATTTGTCGAGGGAGAGACTTTGCGGCAAAGGCTTTCGCAATCACGGCTCCCTCTGATGCTGTCGCTCAACATTGCGATTCAGGTTGCCGACGCGCTGGCCGCCGCGCACAAAGCCGGCATCATCCATCGCGACGTCAAACCTGAAAACATCATGTTGCGGCCGGACGGCTACGTGAAGGTGCTCGACTTTGGCCTGGCCAAGCTGAGCGAGGAGATGCCGCCGGCGGTCTCGGCGGAAGCGCCGACGCGCCAGGTAAAGACCGGGTCCGGCATTGTCATGGGCACTGCCGGTTACATGTCTCCGGAGCAAGCGCGGGGAAAAGATGTGGACGCGCGCACAGACATCTTCAGCCTCGGCGCGGTGATTTACGAGCTGGTTGCCGGCCGCAAGCCGTTCGAAGGCGAAACTCCCAGCGACACTCTGGCAGCGATTCTGAAGACTGATCCCGAACCGTTGTCCCGGCATCTTCCGGGCATTCCTCCTGAGCTGAGCCGGATCGTCACCAAGGCACTGCGTAAGGATCGGGAGGAACGTTACCAGGTCGTCAAAGAGCTCTTGATCGATCTGCGAATGTTGCAGCGAGAACTAGACTTTCAGAATCAGGCAGATCACTCGCCGGGAGAACGTCGCTACCAGGCGACCAGTTCCATCCCAGCGGCTGATCCAACTTCTGCGTCCGGACAAGTCGTCAGTCATCGCAGTGCGATTTCGGACATCACTAATTCGTTAAGTATCGAGATCAAGCGGCACAAAGCTGCCACCGCGGCCACTCTTTGCGTGATCATTTTGCTGGCTGCCGGCGTTGTTTTTGGCCTTTACAAATTCCTCAGTCGCCGCAACAGCGTCGCCCATTTTCAGGATGTAAAACTCACGCGGCTGACAAATTCAGGCAACGCGATCGACGCAATCATTTCACCGGACGGCAAGTACATTGTTTATGCGTTGAGCAATCGCAGCCAACAGAGTCTATGGATCAGGCAGGTCAGCACCGCCAACGATAAAGAGATTGTGCCGCCGGCGCCGGTTGGCTTCTTCGGTCTGTGCTTTTCGCGAGATGGGACCGAACTCTATTACGCAGTCAAAGCCAATCTCGACTCGGGCACGCTGTACCGCGTTCCGTTCCTGGGCGGAACACCGGTGAAGGTCCTGGAAAAAATTGACGGCCCAATCAGTTTCGCTCCTGACAGCAAGCGCTTTGTCCTGGTCCGCGGCAACTATCCGAATCAGGGAGAAAGCGCTCTGGTAATTGCGAATGTTGACGGCAGCAACGAGCGAACGCTGGCCGTGCGAAAGCTTCCCGAGAGGTTTGCGCCGATCTTCTTTACCGGGCCTTCATGGTCGTCCGATGGCCAGTTGATTGCCGCGTCGATATCCAAAGTCGGCGGTGACAGCCGAGTCGCTTTATTTAACGCCGAAACCGGCGCCGAAGTACCTTTTACGAAAGAGACCTGGCCCTATACAGCGCGGGTCGAATGGTTGCCGGACATGGCCGGAATCCTGGTAGTTGCCGGAGATTTGGCGGCGTCGGCCCAGGTTTGGTTCCTAAGTTATCCCGAAGGTGAAAAGCGTAAGGTCACTAACGATCTGAACGCTTACCGCGCACTTACCGCTACCGCTGACGGCCAAAGGTTCACCACGGTCCAGGCCAACGGCTTAATCAATGTTTGGGTGGCTCCGGAGGGCGATGCTGCGCGGGCCATGCAGTTACCCACGGGTAACATCGGTTTCTATGCCTCGATTGGGAACCCGCTCTCCTGGACGCCGGATGGCCGCATAGTTTTTATTTCCAACGAGAGCGGCGCTTCAGATGTGTGGTTGATGGACCCGGATGGAAAAAACCGGAAACAACTCACGACCGGCAGCGGATTGAATACCACCCCCGTCGCGTCGGCCGATGGTCGCTTCATTGTGTTTGCCAGTCTGCAAAACGGCGTCAGAAATATCTGGCGGATGAACAGCGACGGCAGTAGCCCAATTAGGCTGACAAATGGCTTGGCGGATGGGCTCCCGACGATCTCGGCCGATAGCAAGTGGGTGGTCTACAACTCACTGGCGCAAACGAAGGCCACGCTTTGGAAGATCTCGATTGAAGGCGGCGCCCCGCAACAATTGAGCGATCATGTAGCGTTCAGCCCGACCTTTTCACCTGATGGCCGGTCGATCGCTTTTCTCTTTCCTGAGTCCCCGGATCCTTTTGCTCCACCCAATCGCATTGGCGTCATGTCGTTTCCTGACGGTGCCGTTAAGACGTTTACGATTCCGCCCAGTGGCACTGTCTTTCCGGTGGTGCAATGGTCCGTCGATGGTCGACTAATTCATTACAGCGTCAATCAAAACAACGTGACCAATATTTGGTCGCAAGATCTCGACGGCGGTGCACCAAAGCAGGTGACCGATTTCAAGAACAGTCTGATGACGGGCTTTGCCTGGTCACACGACGGAAAACAACTGGCTTGCACGCGGGGCGCGCTGATGCGCGACGCGGTGCTGATTGCCGATCTCGGCAAGTGAAAGGTTTAATTACCAACGAGGCGCAGCTCTCCAAACCCTTGCAACCTCACTCTTCCGCGTAGAATCAATCCGCTCGAAGGAGGTTGCCACCGTCATGGCTCGGCGAGTGTCGTTCACACTTCGGTTGGCCCTTTTCAGGTGCCTATTGTTTTTGGAACGTAACCAGTAGCTGCGACGTGATTTAGCAACATGATCCGCTTATCTGGAGTGATACTAATCAACCTGTGCGTAATCGCAGGGTGCAACCAGGTTGCTAATGAATCCTTCGCCCAGAACCCAAGACCGCCCATGATCCGCCAGGGAGACCGAGTTGTACTTACTCCGGAAGCCAGCGACGCTGATCTGACTGTCCTGAAAGATATGCGGGGAGTGCGGTCAATCGTTTGCGAAGGGGGACCAAATAATTGGCGTTCGCGGATCACAGACGACGGACTGGCCAACCTTGCAGGGCTGACCGAGTTGGAAGTCCTGATCTTGCCATATCGGAACTTTACGGATGCAGGAATATCTCACCTTCGAGGCCTGACCCAATTGAAAGAGCTTTGGTTGGATTTCAATCCGGGCATAACCGACAAAGCACTCGAGGATATTAGCGCGTTTAAGAAATTAAAGGTGCTTAGGTTTTATGGTTCGCCAATAACCGACGCCGGCCTGCGTCGGATAGAAATGCTGACTGACCTAGAGAACCTGCAACTCGGACGATCGGAGGTCACCGACGTTGGCTTGTCTTACATCGCGCGTTTCTTGAAGCTGAAAACCCTGGATTTGCAAGGCACCCGGATTAGCGATGCGGGCCTTGCTAACTTACCTGGCTTCCGGAATCTGGAATGGTTATGTCTGCACAAAACCAGGATTACCGGGCGCGGCCTGGAGAACCTCGAGAATCTAACGAACCTCAAATATCTAAACCTCGATTTTACCGACGTTGACGACGATGGCCTCGCACACGTGGCGAAGATGTCGCAACTCAAGACTCTGGATCTTACGTCTACTCAAGTAACAGATACGGGAGTCACTCACTTGCAAAAGTTTCCTGCCCTGGAGAATTTGACACTCAATCTAACGAAAATATCAGATCTCGGGTTGTTATCTCTGGCGTCGCTTTCCAAACTTATTTACCTGGAGCTACACGGCACGCGGGTAACTCCCATGGGTATCGCCAAGTTAAAGGTAGACCTGCCAAAACTGGAAGTCGTTGTCTCAAGAAACTTCTAGCGCCAGGCCGTTATGGACTGAGAGCGAGTCAGACGTTATTGAGGATAGAAAGCGCTGTGCCTTCAAAGATCCGGCGCTTCTCGTCATCCGAAATTTCCAAACCTTCAATCGCAGAAACTGCGCGATCAATCGAACCAAGCAGATGAGGATAGTCGCTGCCCATCACCATTCGATCGGCGCCGATCATGTTTCGCGCCAGCATGAGCATGTGCGGATTGAAATTGACCGTGTCGTAATAAAGTCTCTTCAGGTAAGTGCTGGGTAGCTCGTCGATGTGCGCGCGACACTCCACAAAATCTCGCCAGCCATTATCCAGGCGCTCCATCAGGTAAGGTACTGCGCCTCCGAGGTGACCGACGATCCAGCGAATATCCGGAAACTCCTTGAACATTCCGTCATAGCACATCCGCGCGACGGCCAGCGTCGTGTCGAACATGAACCCGACGATTGGTCCGAGCACGTATTCGCGAAATGGATCGGTGTTCGCCGGGAGCATCGGATGAAGCAGGATGCAGAGCTTCAGGCGATTTGCTTCGGCAAAGAACGGGCGGTATTCAGTCGACGTGAGCGGCTTGCCGCCGATATTGCTGAGCAGAATGACGCCGTTCATTTTCAATTCATCGATGGCTCGATGAAGTTCTTTCAAAGCTTCATCCGGCGAATCCATCGGGATTGAAGCAAATGTTTTGAAGCGCGTTGGATGCGTCGCTGCTAATTCGGCGTAAGCGTCGTTTACCATGCGGGCAATCTCGGGCTGATGCTCTGCCCCGGTGAAGAAAACGTTGGGGGTTGAGAGCGAGACGACTTCGACGTCGATCCCTACGCGATCCATATCTTCCAGACGTTTGCCGACGTCAGTCATCGGCGGTGTGATGCCAAAGAAGCGCGCGCCGCGATAAGTGATGATGGTTTGGCCCGAGGGACTCTTATCGAATGAGAACTCAGAAGGCAGTTCGCGAATCTTGTCGAAATAGATGGGCGGATAATAATGCGTATGCAGATCGAATTTGCGAGTCACCTGGTGCTTTGCCTCAAGAGTTCATCAGGGTTATCTCATTCACAACGGGCTTCAGCCCGGTGACCGAGCCCCGACATCATAAGGAACCGTTTCAACGGTTTCAATGTGATTAGCCAACTGGTAGTCACCTTCTTTGAAACTTCGGTCGCAGAGACAAGACTTTGACTCGCCCAGGATTTCCTGAGTTTGGCCGAAGAGGAAACCGTTAAAACGGTTCCCTTCGTCTTTTCTGCCAGCATGCCCGGGCTGAAGCCCGTCTGAATGAGAGGTGTTTTACGTGCCGAATGGCTTGTAGCTTGACTTCAAGGTCAATAAAGATCAGAGCTCTCAATTCATTATCGTGAACGCCGATCCCGATATCACGCGGCCGCCAAACATCGGCAGGTTCAACGGTTTCCCTCCCAGCGTTATCTGGGCCAAATCGATCTCGATGAGCACACGCATCTCCGGCCGCTCGATCTGATCTGCCAGCGCGCGGGCGCGATCAAAATCGATCCGTCCCAGGGCGGCCAGTGTTTGATCCAATGAATTGATCACATTTCCCAGGTTGTTGACCCCCGGCATCACCCACTCGCCATCTTTCAGGTATTGAAAATCGATGCCGTCAAGCACGGCTGCCGCGGCGACCAGCTCGTTCAGCTTCACAATCAATACTTGCAGGACTGAAAAACTCTGGTCTGGATCCAGCTTCAGATAAGCCTGCGCCAGACGCACTCGTCCATTCAATTGCGCCGCGGATTGTGGAGACGCTGCCAGAATGATCTTCGCCTCGTTGAGCAGATCCAAAGCAGCCTTCTTGTCGCCTTCAGCGGCGACGGCGTTCGCCGTCCGCAGGATGATCTCAATTTTTTGATTGAGGTTTTTGGCTTTATCCACGAGCCGCTGGCTTTCGACGATCTTGTTGTTGCCTTCCGCCGCGCTGGCCGTTTGATTTTCCAACTGATCCAGCGTCTGCCGTCGTTGCGCCGGATCGGGAATCATCTCGGCAATCTGTTTCGCCCTGGCCAAATCGCCACCGGTGACGGCCTTCCAGGCCGCATTCTGATAGAGCAGGGTTCGAAACTCTGGCGGGTATTTCGACGCCAACGCCATCATTTCATCGACAGTTCCGTTCTGACTGATCTTGTGCATTTCCTGGTACATCTTCACTTGCGGATCGAGTGTTCGCTCGACTGCCTGCGACCAGTCCCGTAATTCGGCGGTTCGCGAAGGCGCATACTTTTCAACCAACGGCGCAATTCTGTCGATCTGGTGATAGAAGTTCTGCGCCGTGCTCATCCCGCTCTGCGTCTGGCGGTTTCCACCCAGGACATAACTGAGGACCGCCGTAAGCAAATCTCGATATATATCTTCGTCCGCTTGCGGCGGCTGGAAAGTATTCAACAGATTCCAGGCATTGTTGCCGAGCTCCGGATTGCGACTGAGGTTCTCGTTCTTAATTCGCATCACGATTTCCTGAAACAACTCCTGACCCGCCTTCTGATCCTTTTGGTAAAGTTGAGGCAGAAAAGAGATCACATTCCAGGAAACCCCACGCGCCAAATTGCCGCGGGCCAGCTTCAGCGCCGCCGCCGGATCTTTGCCGACGATCAAGCCGGCAACACTCATTTCCAAAGTTGCCTCGGCCTGCGCGGTCCAGCCACCGCGCGCCATTGTATTGTTGTCACCTTGAAAGCGCGTTTTCAGGAGCGCTGCGATCGCCAAATCAGGATCGTGCGAGGCGATGCGCATCACCAACTCCTGGCGTGACAAACTGAGGCGATTCAAATCCTGGAAGACTTCCGGATCGCTGTAATCAATCTCTTCGATCCTCCCGGCGAGCTGATTGACTGCCGCGGTGAAAAGCGAACGGGCGCGTTTCTCGTCACGGCTCCACAACAAGTCGGCCACCATGCATTGAGCCCGCAGGCGATTCGAGGGAGAGTGAAGATTGCTGACTTGCTCTGACAGAGACTCAACCAAATCGAGCGCTTTCTTTTCCGTAGCCGGATCGACTTTCACGGGCGCAGTGAGCGGCGGCGGCGTGGACGGTCCAAATACAGCTTGCGCCTGACACAAGCCGGGAGTGAGAAGAGCCCCGGTCAACAGGAGGAAGGAGAGTGAGCGAAACATGAGTGATTTCCTTTCTTTCAGGACGCGAGAGGTGAACTTGGCCCAGCATTCATTGCTGGATGTATCGCAGACTGTCCTGCGACGCTTTCGCCATTCTGAAGATGAAGCAGACTAGAAAGTCTGCTTTACATCCTCGAGGAGGCCGCCCTCTGATTGCCGTTTCTTTGAAGCGCGCTGGAGGGCTGGCGTTTACTCACAGTTGTACCCAGAGCTAATGCCTATTCTGATTTGACGCCGGACTTTGAGTATTGTTCCGTAAGTTACTAGACTATTGTCGATGCCAGACCCCCAAATTCAGGAGATCCTCGAAAAAAGGCTGAACGGCGGTCGCCTCAGCACGGAAGAGTGCACGGCGCTGCTTGAATCCTATGACGTAGCCAGCATCGGCGCTGCGGCTGACGAAATTCGCCGGCGTCGCCATCCTGACAATATCGTCACGTACATCATCGACCGCAATATCAATTACACGAACGTCTGCAACGTTGTCTGCACCTTCTGCGCGTTCTATCGCCGGCCGGGCGCGCCCGATACGTACGTGCGCACGATAGACGAAATCTGTGAAAAGATCGATGAAACGATCGCACTCGGCGGCACCGGCGTGCTGATGCAGGGAGGTCTGCATCCTGACTTTGGCGTCGAGTGGTACGAAGATCTTTTACGCACCCTGAGCGCAAAGTACCCGGGATTTCAACTGCATTGCTTCTCGCCGCCAGAGATTCACAATCTGCACCTGATCTCAGGGCTCGATTACGAAACGATCATGCAGCGTCTGAAGGACGCAGGTCTTTATAGCTTACCCGGTGGTGGCGCAGAGATTCTCGACGATGAAGTGCGCAAGCGCGTGGCCACGAAATGCACGACCGATGAATGGCTCGAGGTGATGCGCGCCGTGCACAAGGTTGGTCTGCGCTCGAGTGCGACGATGATGTTTGGTATCGGCGATCGGATCGAGCATCGCGTGAATCATTTGCGCAGAATTCGCGATTTACAGGACGAGACCGGTGGCTTCTTCGCTTTCATTCCCTGGACGTTTCAACGCGAGAACACCGCGCTGGGTCGCAAGATCAAAGACGAACCTACCGGTATTGATTATCTCAAAATGCTGTCCGTCTCAGTCCTCTTCCTCGACAACATCGACAATTTTCAATCGTCGTGGCTGACACAGGGATTGCGTTTGGGACAAGTCGCGCTGCGCTTTGGCGCCAACGACATGGGCTCGATCATGATTGAAGAGAACGTGGTCTCAGCTGCAGGCGCGCACAACCGCGCGAGTGAGGAGATGTTACGTTACTTGATCAAAGAGGCGGGATTCATTCCGCAGCAGCGGGACATTCTCTACCAGCCTGTTAATCGTGAACCGGTGGAAAACACCTCGTTGCCACAGCCGGCCCTGGCCTTAAGCTGATCCCGAACGCCGCTTCCGGCTGCCAAAATCAGCCAGTTTGGACAAACGATCCGGTTGGTTTTCACGCTCCGGATGCTCCATCAAAACAGGTTGCCCTTTGGCCGCGCTCGCGAGCAAGCCGGCGCCTTCCGACGTTGGCTTCACCTTGGAAATCAGGACGCGCGCGACACGCTTCGGCATCAACATCGGCGCGAGCGTAGCTGCCGATTCGGCGAGTTGAACGATGTCGCCGCCGCCGCGCCAGTGTTCGCGCACCACCACATCATCCGTGCGGTCGATTAAGCGCAGGAGCGTCAGGGCGACCAGAAATAGATCATCAATCTGTCCGATGAAGGGAATCATGTCCGCGATAAAGTCGAACGGAATGATGGCGTAGATCACCGCGCCGGCGAACAGCGCTCGCTCAGTGCGCGGCACGCGCGAATCGACCATCAGCTTGCCGCTGAGAACCACCATGTTCGGAAGGAACATGAGCAGGTTCTTCATGCGGCTTGTTAGTTTGGTTTTCCCAACCTTCTGGATGCTGCTTTTTCCCATCGGCTTGCCTTTCTCGACGTCGGCCATCGCGACCCAATCAATATTACGAGTATTAATGGTGCCTTAGTTCACGCAAAGGCGCAAAGAGAGTCGCTACTGGTGATGTCTAATTTTTGAATAACTTTTTGTAGCCCAGGCGTTTACGCCTGGGGAACGAACGACGGTTAGTTTCAAAAGCCCCATTAATGGGGCTTTAGCAGTTCGCCTTGTTTCTCACCCAGGCGTAAACGCCTGGGCTAGAGAAAAGCGCACGATGAAATTAGGTCAACACCACGGTAACCGCCCCTTAGCAACACTCATTTAATCTTCTTGCCCGTCGTCTTCCGTCCATTTTGACTCAGAGTCAGCCCTGTCACGTTGCCTGCGCCGTCCTTCATGAAGCTTACCTGCGCGGAAACGACTTTGAGATAGAAGTCGGTTTCGGACGAAGGAAACAGCTCGAACTTGGGCTGGTTCGTCGCCTGGGCCATCAGCTTTCCGTCTTCGTTCGTAACCTTGATTATGAACGTCGGCGCTATTTCATACTCTCCGGCATACGAATCCAGGATCTTCGAATCGACTTTGACGTCTTTCTTCTCGCCGGTTAACTCAGCCAGCTTCGTCGTGGCGTTGGTGTTCTTCGGATCAAACTCCAGAGATTTCTTGTAGTTCGCAATCGACAAATCCTTGTCCCCATGCAACAGGTAACCTTCACCCAGACTGTCGTAAGCATTGGCCGACTGCGGATACATCTCGACGTTCAGCTTGAAGATCTCAATCGCCTCGGTGACCTTTTTCATTTGCAGGAGTTGATAGCCGAGCTGATTCAACTCCGTTTCGGCAAAGTTGTATTCGCTCGCAGTTTTCCCGGCTTTCAATTCCCGATATTGCGCGATGGCTGACGCCACGTCTTTTTCGGAGATGGTGTTCATGACTCTTTCGGCAATCGACCGTTTGGGGTCGTCGACCGGCTGATCGTAAAGGACACTCATGATTCCCCGAGTTATCTCGCCCAGGTGTTGCCCGTCCTCAGCGTTATCGAGCAGAACGATCAGGCGCTTTTCGTTGGTCATGCGCACGATGGTCGTACTGAAGCCGTTAATGCCACCGTTGTGCTGAATTACCGGCACGGCAAGTTTGGTTGGCGGTGCTAAGGTCGCCTTGGTAATGACAAAACCATAGCCGTAGTTATTCAGGTTCGGCTTGAACATCAGTTCTTTGGATTTCGCGGAAAGGACCTTGTCACCGTACAGTGCCTGATCCCACAAGTAGAGATCTTCCACAGTTGAGTAGAGCGAACCGGCCGCGTAAGGAATGCTCATGTCGAGATAGGCTGCGGTCTGGTAGCCTTTTGGACTTCTCGTATAGCCAGTTGCGCGCTTGTTGAGGATCGTCCCCCAGCGGTCATAACCGCTGTTCTTCATTCCGAGCGGATCGAAAATATTTTCTTTCAGGACCTGTTCGTAAGGCTTGCCCGTGACTTTCTCTATGATCGCGCCCAGCAGAAAGTAGCCGGAGTTGTCGTAAACAAACTTTGTCCCCGGTTCAAATTCGAGCTCACCGCTCGCATACTTTTTGATGAAGTCGTCGACCGTAAAAGGATTGCGGCTGACATTCTGAAAAAATCCGGGCAGCGAGGTGTAGCTGGGAATTCCCGACGTGTGACTCAGCAAATTATGAATCGTGACTTTGTCGCCGGTGTCCTTGCGATACTCCGGCAGATAGTCGGTGAGCTTGCCGTCAAGTTTGATCTTGCCCTGCTCAACCAACTGAAGAATCAAAGTCGAGGTGAACTGCTTAGTGATCGAGCCCAGGCGAAATTTGGTGTCAGGGGCGTTCGGGATGTTCCACTCCATGTTCGCCAGGCCGAGGCCCTTCTGATAGACAACCTTGCCGTTGTCTGCCACCAACACCGACCCATTAAACTGTCCGTACTTGTGGTAGAGAGACAAGAGGTTGTCGATCTTGTTCGCCTTGCTCTGGGCCACGGCTGAAACCTGGAAAGCCAGAATCGCCAACAGCGAGAGCAGGAAAGAGCGTCGATAAGTTTGAGCAGTGAGTCTCATGATTTGCAACTCCTTAGTGGTAGAAAGATATCAGGATGCAGAGAAGGCCGGAAATTGCCGCGTCAAGTATCCTGATACGCGGGCGACCTGAAACTTGTTCCCTGCTTGCTGCTCAGTTAGACTCCGAGGTCTGAAAGCGATAAGAGTCCGATGTCAATACTAGATCAAATCCGACAGCGTGCCGCCGCGAATCCCCAACATATCGTCTTACCGGAAGGCGAAGACCCGAGAACGGTCATCGCCGCGAGCAGTGTCGCGCGCCAGCGTTTGGCACGAATCACAGTCCTGGGCAATGAAGAAAAGGTCCGTGCCGCCGCGAGAGAGGCGGGCGCCGACCTTGGCGGAGTGGAACTTATTGATCATGTGCGCGCGAACGATTTTGACAAAATGGCGGGGCTGCTTTACGAAGCTCGACGCGCCAAAGGAATGACGCTCGACGAGGCGCGGTCCGCGCTTCGCGATCCGCTCTATTACGGCAATTTGATGGTGAAATCGGGGCGCGCAGACGGTTCTGTCGCCGGCGCCACCAACACCACGTCGCATACTGTGCGGGTGGCCTTGCACTGTATCGGCGTTCGTCCCGGACTCAGACTGGTTTCAAGTTTTTTTCTGATGGCTTTGCGGGACCCGAACATCGGCGAGAACGGCGCGATGATTTACGCTGATTGTGGCGTAGTAATCGAGCCGAACGCAGCCGAACTCGCAGAAATCGCCATGGCCTCGGCTGATTCATGTCGCGCTTTGTTGGGAGCCGAACCACGGGTGGCAATGCTTTCTTTTTCAACCAAAGGGAGCGCGAAGCATGGCCTGATCGACAAAGTGGTCGAAGCCACGAAAACCGTTCGCGCGCGCGCGCCGGAAATCGAAATTGATGGCGAGTTGCAGCTCGATGCTGCGCTCGTTCCTTCCGTGGCACAATCGAAAGCTCCCGGTTCGGCGATCGCCGGTCGGGCCAACGTGCTGATCTTCCCCGATCTTCAGGCCGGAAACATTGCTTACAAACTTACCGAACGGCTCGCCGGGGCAACTGCCATTGGGCCTATTCTGCAAGGCCTCGATAAGCCGGCGAACGACCTGTCCCGGGGATGTAAAGCGGAAGACATCGTCGATGCAGTCGCTATCACCGCCGTGCAAGCCCAGGCGCGGAAAGCATCAGGTTAAGACTATTCCCGAAATTGTTGGGGACGGGCAACGTGTGCCTGCGTTCGGAAGCATCATAGCTGCGACTACAATTCAAAACGTGAGGTAGCCCCCTGGTGCGTCGTTCACTTCTCATTATTCTGCTCATTTTGGTTGCCGCAGCCGCTGTGGCAGCGCAGACTCCCAGACCTTCACCGACACCAAAACCCGACGATCAGGAACCGGTGCGGGTGTTTACGGAAGAGATCCGCCTGCCGGTGGCCGCCAAAGACTCTTTCGGTCATTACGATCCGACCCTCAGCATTGAGGATGTGCTCGTGCTCGAAGATGGCGAGCAACAACAAGTTCGCAGTGTGCAACACCTGCCGACGAATGTTTTATTGCTGCTCGATCTGGGCAATCAACTCGGTTTGAAAGACACAAATCTTACGCGGCAGGTCGCCACGGGTGTGGTCGCTGCGCTGTACCCTGGAAATAAGATTGCGATCATGCAGTTCGCTTCCCAGCCTGAGCTTTTGCAACCCTGGACCACCGACCGGGAAGCCATTGCCAAAGTCCTCAAGACGAAACTGAAATCCGGAAAGAGCAGCAGACTTTCAGATGCGCTGGTGGCGGCGGCGGCGCAGTTCAAGGATATTCCCCCGGGGACTCGTCACATCGTCATCATCACTGACGGCGTCGAAGGGCCCGGCGCCCGAGTCTCGATGGCGACCGCCATGAAGCAATTGAATTCGGTCCAGGCCAGCGTTCACATCCTCAGCTATACCGTGCTTGAGCGGCAGGCGTTGCAAACTCAAACTAAAGTAAGAAGCGGTGGCGACGGCGTTCAGCGTGACGGCAATCCGGGCAGCAATCCGGTTGCTAATGGAGATCCGACAATGCCGCCCGGGAGCACGCGGACACCGAGCTTTAAGATCGGATCGATTGATCTCGACTCGGCGATGCGACGAAAACGGAAGGAATACGAGCGCGCGACGCGCGACAGCGAAACCAAACTCGCGGAGATTGCTGATGAGAGCGGAGGACAGATCTTTCTTCCCGCGTCGACCAGCGAGGTGGTAGAGCAAGCAACCATTGTCGCCCGCGACATCGGCTCGCAATACGTGGTGACTTACCGTCCGACACATCCGTTAGCGGACGCAAAAGCAGGCGAATACCGAAAGGTGGAGGTCGCTTCGCGGCGCGTAGGTTTATATTTGCGGAGCAGGCGCGGATATGTCGTGCCTTAGGTAGAAAGTGCGGGGTTCAGGCTTTACTTTTTTTCTAAAGGTTGAACTGCGAACTCTCAACTTGCCGGAGCATTTAGTTGTGATTCGATTTCCGTTGCCAGGTGCTGCCAATCAGCAGCTGCGGGTTTCTGGATTAACGATTGACGCCTGAGCTCATCCCAATCTTCCTGCGGCACCCGGTGAAAAGCCTCGACGACTTTGGGATCGAACTGGCGTCCGATCCATTCGTTCAATTCTTCTGAGGCGGCCTGATAAGGCCGTCCCTTGCGATAGACACGATCACTGGTGATGGCGTCGAACGCATCAGCGACTGAGAAAATTCGCGCGCAGATATCGATCTCTTCACTCTTAAGTCCCAGCGGATATCCGGAGCCGTCCCATTTTTCGTGGTGTTGGGCTACGACACGCGCTGCGCCTTCGAGGAATTTTATCCCGCGCAGGATTTGCTGACCGTGCAACGGATGTTCGCGCATCTTGATCCACTCTTCATCTGTCAGCTTCGCCGGTTTGCGCAAAATCGCATCAGGTACCCCAATTTTACCAATGTCATGAAGCAACGAGCCGAACTCGAGCGCTTTCATTTCTTTACTGTTAAGCCCGTACTCTCGGCCGAGGCGCAAACTGAAAGTCACCACCCGTTCCGAGTGACCATGCGTTTCCGCATCGCGAGTCTCCAAAGCCGAGGTCAATGCTCGCAGCGTCGAGCGATAGGCATTTTCAAGCGAATTCAACGCGTCATCCAATTCAGCGGTGCGTTGAGTAACCAACTCTTCCAGATGATTTTCGTAACGGCGCTTGGCGGCGATTAATTCGTGATGGTCCAAAGCACGGGAAACTGCCGCTTCGGCTTGTCGCAGATCAAACGGCTTCATCAAATAATCGAAGGCGCCCAGACGGAGGGCATTAATGGCGCTCTCGATTGTCTGCATCCCACTGATCATCACAATCACGGTATCCGGCGAAACGACCTTTACATGCGGGATCATCTCTAAGCCACTCATGCCGCTCATGGTGATGTCACTAATCACGAGCTGGTAGTCATTTTTACGCAGTTCGGCGATGGCGTCTTCGGCTGATGCCGCCTGTCCGCACTGGTACGGTCCCGACAGAAGATCGTGCAGAACGCCGCGAACTTCCGCTTCATCATCGACAATCAGCAGCCGAGGCTTGGCGACAGTTTCACTCATAGTTGTTTACTAAGAAGTAGCTAGACAGCTTTGGCAAAAATTCTTGGGGATTACAGACTCTGGGAGGAACTGACGGACTGAACCGGTCTAAACCTTTACCGGTGCAGTCATTGTACAACGTTGAAACAGATTTGCCAACATTCTTTTACGTCGATATTTGGGCGCGTTTTGGGGATCTTGCCCTAATTTGAGGTGAGCGACGACCAGGGGGCAGGCCTGGTTGACCCTTTGTTCGTGCTCTACTAATATGGCGTCCGCAAATCCGTTTTGGCCGGAGTGGCGAAATTGGTATACGCACCAGACTCAAAATCTGGCGAGGTTCACTCCTCATGAGAGTTCGAGTCTCTCCTCCGGCACCACCTTCAGATTGATTTCATAAATTAAGAGAAAAGGGCTGAACGTTCTGGACATTCAGCCCCTTTTGATTCGGCCGCAGGTGCGTCTTTACTTCACTCTTGGATCAACGTCACCGGCCGGACTGCTGGGTGGAGCATCGGGATCGGCGACGGCCTGGCCTGCCGGTGAAATACCATGGGCCTTGATTTCGTGTTCAGTGTGACGGGACATCACACTGTGCCGCCGGCCGTAGAGGAAGTAAATCAAGAGTCCGAGAATCAGCCACCCAATCAACCGATACCAATTCTCGGCAGGCAGCGAGAACATTAAGAGCAAGCACGTACCAATTCCGAGAATCGGAACCAGCGGAACAAACGGTGCCCGGAATGGACGAACCGCGTCGGGATTGGTCTTGCGCATGACCAGGACAGCGCCACAAACAATGACAAATGCGAACAGGGTTCCAATGCTGGTCATCTCTGCCAAAAGACTCAGCGGCAGGAATCCCGCCATTGCGGCGACAAATAAACCTGTGAGGATCGTCGACTTCCACGGAGTGCGGAACTTCGGATGGATGTCGCCAAAGAAACTGTTGGGCACCAATCCGTCTCGGCCCAGCGCCAGCATCACTCGCGGCTGGCTTAACATCATCACCAGCAGTACGGACGTGATTCCGGTCATCGCACCTGCCGCCACCAGATACTGCATCCATGTCAGCCCAACCCGTCGGAACGCATCTACGACCGGGGCGTCAATATTGATGTCTTTGTAAGGAACCATTCCGGTCAATACGGCTGAGACCGCGATATACAAAATCGTGCAAATGATCAAAGACCAAATGATGCCCTTCGGCACATCCTTGGCCGGATTGCGTGCTTCTTCCGAGTGCACTGAAACCGAGTCAAATCCGATGTAGGCGAAAAAGATAATCGCGGCGCCGGCAAACATGCCCAGCGGTTCGCCGCCTTTTGCGGTCTGCCCGAGAATTGTGTTGCCAAAGAAGCTAACGCCCGTGTAGCCATAAGGCGCGAACGGTGTCCAATTCGCTTTGTTGATGAAGAAGACACCGATGCCAATCACCATCAGCACGATAACGAGTTTCACGGCGACCATAAACGCATTAAACGACGCGCTCTCCTTGATACCTTTCACCAGGATAATCGTCAGGGCAAACGTAATCAGAATCGCAGGCAGGTCGAAGTACGATCCAGTGGCTACGAAGCCGGTGTGTGGACACCCCGGCCCAGTGCTCACGCAGAAATTAATCGGCGCCGTATGCACGATGTCAGGAACCTTGAAATGAAACAGCGGCGTGAATTCCTGAAAGTGCGCCGACCATCCGTGGGCGACTGTGGCCGATCCAACCGCGTATTCAAGAATCAAGTCCCAGCCGATAATCCAAGCGAAAAGTTCGCCCAGAGTGGCATACGCATAAGTGTAGGCGGAGCCCGCGACCGGCACCATCGAGGCGAACTCGGCATAGCAGAGTGCTGCGAACACGCACGCCAATCCGGCGAGCACGAACGACAGCATCAAGGCCGGGCCGGTACGGTCGTGCGCGGCGACACCGGTGAGAATGAAAATGCCGGTCCCGATGATTGCGCCCACGCCGAGCGCGGTCAGTTGGACGGGGCCCAGAATTCGGTGCAGCCGGTTCTCGCCTTTCATCTCATCGAGCAACATGCTGAGTGGTTTGGTCCTGAATAGTTGATTAGCCATCAGTTAGCCTCACAGTTTCGACAAACCTGGTTTGTCGTTGATTTGATATAACGTGGTTTGTCTGCGACAGAGGTCGCAGTTTCTAGTACTCGTGTTTGGCTTGGCTGCGACGGAGATTGATTCTTCCTCGGACATAGCCTTGCCGAAGTTCTTTCCAGCTGAAAATATGCCGGTATTCCGTCAACACGATGATCAGGCCTGGTCACGTGTGCATACTTAGATCACGGCGACGCCGATGATTTACAGAATGGGCGCCATTGTACAGCCGAAAACCGTGTACGCACCAGACCTCAGAAAGAAGGCCAGCCAAAGTGGCTGACCCGTTGCGTCTTTCCGAGAAAATAATCAAACATTCAGCTAATCACTCTCCGAGATAGGCCTCTTTAATCCGGGCGTCGTTGGCCAGTTCTTTTGACGGGCCTTCCATGGTAATCGATCCAGTTTCGAGCACGTAGGCTCGATCTGAATGATGCAGAGCGGCGTGGGCGTTCTGTTCGACCAGAAGAATAGTTGTGCCTTCGCTCCGGATCGAGTCGATCGCTTCGAAGATAGTGTGCACTACCAGCGGCGCCAAACCCAGCGAAGGTTCATCGAGCAAGAGCAGACGTGGTCGCGACATCATGGCGCGGCCCATTGCCAGCATTTGCTGTTCGCCACCGGACAGCGTTCCCGCCTTTTGGTGTTCGCGTTCTTTGAGTCGGGGAAACATCTCAAAGACCTTAGCCATATCGCCAGCTATCTGCCCGCGATTCTTCTGAAGATAGGCGCCCATTTGCAGGTTCTCTCGAACGGAAAGATTGGCAAATACTCCGCGGCCCTCAGGAGACATCGAGATCCCGCGGGCGACCAGTTTGTGTGTGGCTGTGCCGCCGATCTCCTCTCCTTCGAAAGTGATCGTGCCTTCGCTCGGTTCGAGCAGGCCGGTAATCGTGCGCAGCGTCGTGGTTTTGCCGGCGCCGTTCGCGCCGATCAACGTCACGACTTCACCCTTTTCCACGTGCATCGAAATGCCGCGCAGTGCTTCGATGGCGCCATAACTAACCGAAACATTGTTTAGAGTTAGCATATCTCGCTGGTCTGGCTAGTCACCCAGGTACGCTTCAATCACTTTCGGGTCGTTCTTGATCTCGTGGGGCAACCCAAGTGCGATAGACTTGCCGTAGTCTACAACCTGTATTCGGTCGCACACACCCATGACAACCTTCATATTGTGCTCGACAAGCAAAATCGTAAGCCCAAATCGTTCCCTGATCTGCTGAATCAGATTCATCAGGTCTTCCTGCTCGGACGGATTCAATCCAGCGGCCGGTTCGTCCAGGAGCAGCAACTTGGGTTTGGTGGCGAGCGCGCGCACTATCTCGAGGCGCCGCTGCCGGCCATAGGGCAGGCTGGTTCCGGCTTCGCCCTTTACATTCACGAGGTCAAAGATCTCCAGCAATTCCAGGGCGAAGTCCCGATGGTCCCGCTCGTCCTGGTAAAATCGTGGCAACCTCAACACGGCGTCAAGCAGATTTTGGCGGGCATGAATGTGACAGGCAGTCATGACATTTTCGAGCACGCTCATACCTGGAAACAGCCTGATGTTTTGAAATGTGCGTGAAACGCCGAGACGGGAAATCAGGTAGGGTCGAAGGCCATTGATTCGTTTGCCTTCGAAATGAATGTCGCCGGAAGTCGGTTCATAAACCCCCGTCAGCAGATTGAAAATCGTGGTCTTGCCGGCGCCATTTGGTCCAATCAATCCATAGATCTCGCCGCGTTTGACCTGCATGTTCAACTCGTTCACCGCAACCAGGCCGCCGAAACGAATCGTGCATTTGTCAGCTAACAAGGGACTGTCGCCATTCACCTTTTGCGCTGTACTGGCCATCAATTCTCAACATCCTTTTCAGCTCGCACGGTCGCCTCGGCAACGGGGACGCCTTTGGATGCGCCGACCGCAGCGGTTCCCTCAGGCAGGCGGCGCGATCGCTTCAACCACGAGAGCCCAAATTCCCGTCCACCCAGCATACCTTGTGGACGCGTGATCATGATGATAATCAGCAACAACGCGTAGATCACCAAACGGTAGTTGTAGACGCCGCCGGGAAGCTGGCGCAGCAGTTCGGGCAGGAAAGTGACTACCAGCGCACCAAGAACAGAGCCCGTGATCGAGCCCATCCCCCCGAGCACGATCATAATAATGATTTCGAACGAGCGCCCGAACGTGAAATCACCCGGATGGGGAAGCCGCCAATGGCCATACAGGGCGCCGGCTACCCCGGCAAACGCCGAGCTAATCACAAATGACGTCACCTTGTAACGAGTGGTGTTGACCCCCATAGCCTGCGCCGCCAGTTCATCCTCGCGAATAGATATGAGGGCGCGTCCCGCATCTGAATTGACGATGTTGTAAATGACCACAATCGTGATCACTGCGAACAGACCGATCCAAAAAAAGTTCGTGTAAGCCGGAATGGTCAACCGGCCCATGGATTCATCAATACAGGTAACCCCATTAGCCGAATCGACACAGCCGCGAAACCCAGTCGCCCCGCCGACTCGGTTAGTGTTCACGATGATGATGCGAATAATTTCAGCAAAGCCAAGTGTGGCAATGGCCAGATAGTCGCCGCGCAGACGAAGGCTGGGGATTCCTACGACCAGCCCGGCGATGGCTGCGGCCAACGCGCCCACCAGAATTACGAACGTAAAAACAATCGCGGCCGCGACGTCAGCTCCAACCACGCCCGTCAACCATCGTTCCAGGCCCTGGGTGTAATAGACGGTGGCGAAGGTCGAAGAGTAGGCGCCTATCGCCATGAATCCGATGTGCCCGATCGAAAACTGTCCCGTGAATCCGTTAATCAGATTGAGCGAGACGGCGAGAATGATGTTGATACCCGCCATCTTCCAGAGATCGACCTGGTAAAGCGGGACGCCAAACCCGAAGAGGCCTTGCTTGCTCATTACCAGATTCAGGGCGTAGAGCACGGCAAGGATAGCCAGCGTGACCAGGACTCGTTTGATGAAGGAAAGCATGCGGATGCGAACTCTGTTTTAGGTAGGTCCTTACACCTTCTCTTGTACGGTCGTGCCCAGGATGCCTGAGGGTCGAAGTAGTAGAACCAATATCAGGATGGCAAACGCAACGGCGTCGCGATAGGTTGAGGCGATACCGATGCTCCCGCCATAACCAACTACCATGGTTTCAGCCACGCCGATTAACAAACCTCCGAGCACGGCGCCCGGAATATTTCCGATGCCGCCAAGGACCGCGGCCACGAAGGCCTTGAGACCGGTCGTAATGCCCATCAACGGATCGATCGTCGGGCTGTACTGGGCGGTCAGTACGCCACCGGCGGCCGCTAATGCCGAACCCAGGGCAAAGGTGAAAGTGATAATGGCGTTGGTGTTGATGCCCATCAGCTTTGCGGAATTGAGATTAAAAGAGACGGCGCGCATGGCCGTGCCCACCTTCGTCCTGAAGATAATCCACTGCAGGAGCACCATGAGCGCGATTGAGACCACAAAGATCAGAATCTGCGACTTGGAAATGGCGGCGTTCCCAAAAAGGTGATAGGCGTTGTCCTGAAGCAGTTGCGGGAAGCCGCGTCCCTGTCCGCCAAAGACCGCGACGAAGAGGTTTTCCAGCAACAGGGAAACGCCGATAGCCGTTATCAGTGTGGTCATGCGCGAGTATTTCCTCACGGGTCGGTAAGCAAAGCGCTCGATCGCCATACCAACCAACGCTGCCACCGCCATCGATCCGAACAAAACCACCACCAGGCCGCCCCACGACGGTCCGGCCATTCCCGCTTTGACCGCTATGAAATAACCGGCAAAGGCGCCCACCATGTAAATGTCGCCGTGCGCAAAGTTGATTAGGCGCAGGATGCCGTAGACCATCGTATAGCCAAGCGCAATGAGCGCGTAAATGGCCCCTATATTTAGTCCGTTGATAAGCTGCTGAACGAACGTATCCATTTGCGTGAGACTCTTCGGCGGCCGCTAGACTGCTGCTATTTGAGTTCCGGGCGAACCAACCACCATCGCTTCGGCTCAGTTAAGGGTTGATAGTCTCTCGATAAACGAACTTCTTGTCTTTTAGCTCCAGCACCACGGCGGGTTTCACGGCGTTGCGTTCGCTGTTGAGAGTGATCACGCCGGTGATTCCTTTATAGTTTGCCGTTTGGGCAATTGCATCCCGGAGTGCTACACACTCGGTTCCACCGGCTCGTTTGATCGCATCAGCCATTACCATGGTGGCGTCGTAACCCAAAGCAGCAATCGCGTCGGGAGCTATGCCGTTGTACTTGGCCTTGTATCTCTTAACGAAATCCTGAATGACCGGGGTGGGATCGTCGACCGAGTAGTGGTTGGAAATGTAATTGCCATTAAGGGCGTCGCCACCCAGGTCCCATAGTTGCGGAGAATCCCAGCCATCACCTCCCAGCAGAGGCGCTTTAATTCCAAGTTGTTTGGTCTGTTTGGCTATGACGCCGACTTCCTGATAGTAGCCGGGAACGTAAATCACATCAGGGGTGGTATCCCTGATCGCAGTCAACTGGCCCGTGAAATCGCGGTCTCTCTGCGCATATGCCTTTTCGATCACGATCGTACCGCCCAGCTTGGTAAAAGCGGCTTTGAAGAACTGAATCAGTCCCTTGCTATAGTCCGAGTTTGAATCGAAAAGGATGGCGGCCTTCTTGGCTTTCAGGCTGTTGAAGGCAAACTTGGCCATCACTTCGCCCTGGAAGGGATCGATGAAACAAACACGGAAAATATAGTCGCCGATTTGGGTAACTTTCGGATTCGTCGACGATGGCGAAATCATCGGCACCTTCGCTTCCTGGGCGTTTGGCGCGGCGGCTATGCTGTTTGACGACGCCACCTCACCAATTAAAGCTCGTACCTGATCCTGATTGATGAGTTTGGCCACCACAGTGGCGGCCTTGCCGGGCTCTCCCTGATCGTCTTCGTGAATGAGTTGAACTTGCCGGCCGTTGATGCCTCCCGCGGCGTTGATTTCGTCCGCAGCCATTTGAGAGCCATTTCTGGTTGATTGGCCAAAGCTGGACGTTTGTCCGCTCAGATCACCGTAAACACCGATCTTGATGGGCCCGCCCGGATCAGGGCAATTGCCCCCTCTACGGGTGCACGCCAAAGGCGTGAACAAAGCGGTAATTAAGCAAAGACTAATTAGAGTTCGTCTCATATTCACCTCGTCGAAATCGCTTTCAGCCGGGATTCAGAAACTTAAGTCAAAAGATTGGGGCCCGCAACTTGAACGAACGTTTGACTCCCGTCGTCAACCGCGCATGGACCTTGGATTAGTCGATGCATGTCCTCGTTTGGTGGACAGCATAATAGCGGCGAGCGTCGGGATTAAGCAAATGATAGATGAAATCCGCCTGAGCGATATCCTGGCAAATTGCCAGGCCCAAAGTCTCGTCGTAATCAAGGCAATCTCTGAAGTCCGACAAGCTTTAGCTTGTCGAAACCGAGCGACAAACTAAGTTTATCGGACATTTTTCAAATTGACCCACCAAGCTGTCGCGAATGGCTTTCTGCTCAGCTTCATTCATGGTAAAAGCGAGACGCCTCCGAGCCCAGCGTTCCTGTGGCTAGCACACAATTCCTTCGTGGAAAGCCGCATAGTCAAAACGTTAACGAAAGAGCTTAATCAGCACGATGAAATCGAACTGCAAAACCACCGCCACTACCTCGCCAGGACTCGCCGCGCCTTCGACTAAGAGAATTGTCCTGTTTCCTTTAAGATCAAAGGTGCAAAAGACGGCGAAGCAGATCGTCTAATGATGACAATATGAAAAAGCACATTATCAGCCCCCTCTTATTAATCTTGATTACTCTTACCCCGTTGCTTCAAGCCTGCAGTTCGAGTGCGCAGCCGCCACAGGCGGGTAGTAGTCCGACGCCGCTTTCCTCAGCCGGCGAAGACCCTTCTCTGACGCTGGCCGTACTCGATCAGCTTTTCACGGACAAGGCATTTACCGCGGCGCTGAAATCAAAAGTTCAACTTACCGACGATCAGATCGGGGCGCTCAAAAAGAGTTCGAGCGGTGAGTTGGCAAACCTTCGTTCGGCGAACGCTGAAAACCAAGCGGCGGCCGCAGACGCTGCGCGGGCCCGAACACTGAAATTCATTCGTGATTTGTTGGGAAACGAGAAGACCGATCAGATATTGGCTTTGGCGCTCGAGCGCCGGAGCAGCCTAACTGAAACCACCGCTACGAATGGCGTTGAACTGACCCAGTTGAAGGGCCCAAACGCGGTGCCTCCGGACACGCGCATTGTCGTCAACATTCCAGCTTTCCGCATGGACGTCTTTCGTGACGGAACGCTTTTGAAGTCGTACCGGATCGGCATCGGCTATCAGGAGTTCCCGCTGCCAACCGGTTTCCGCAAAGCGGAGATGATCATCTTCAATCCGACCTGGACGCAGCCTAACGAATCGTGGGCCTCGAATCCTGGCCAGGTTGTGCCCGCCGGCGCGGCCGGAAACCCCCTCGGACCGATCAAGGTGCCCATTGGCGGCGCTAATTTGATTCATGGCGGCAAAGTCCTGGCGAAGATCGGCACCTTTGCGTCTCACGGCTGCGTCGGACTGACAAACGATCAGGTCAAAGATTTCGCCAAGGTTCTGGCGGAGGCTACGAACACCGAATTGAAAGAAGAAACGATTGCCGCTTATCTCAAGAAGAGAACGCGGACACAGGTGGTGAAGTTGAGCAAGATCGTCCCGGTTGAACTGCGCTATGAAACGATCGTAATTCAGGACGGTCAACTCCATGTCTATCGCGACGTTTACAACAAGAACACGAATACTGAAGACAACTTGCGCGCGGTGTTCGAAGCGAACGGTATCGGTTTTGAAACCTTGAGCGAAGAACAAAAGAGCCAGGCACTGGAAGCGGTAAATGCGATGTCACTTCGTCCGAAAAAACAGCCCGCGCCTGCGGTTGCTGCCAATCAGACTGCGGTTGACAAGAAAGCACTGGCGGCCGCCAGGAAGGCTGAGGCAGACCGGCAGAGGAAGCTGCGCAGTCAGAAGGAAGTTGTGATCGATCTCGCTTCGTTGAGCAGTAAAGGCTACCCGTCGCCGAAGGATTTGAATACCGGAGCCGGGAGTAAGACGATTGAAACGGCGGTCCTCACACCGGAGCGGCCTCGCAGGAGTCCAAGTCCGGCGCTTCAATCATCGCCGCGCACGAGTCCAACTCTGGCGCCGCAATCATCGCCGCGCACGAATCCAATTCCGGGGCGGCAATTATCGCCTCGGATGAGTCCCACACCCGCGGTTGAATCGACGCCCGCAGTGAAACCGCCACACTAACCAACGCTTACTTCTTGTTAACTGCGCTGATTATCTCCTCAACGTTATCCGTCGCCAGTTTCTCGAGGCTCTTTTCTTCTATACCGGCGATGCGACCGAGGATCATTCGCGCATCCCAGGCGTGACCACGGTCTTTCCAGCGAGCGATTTCCACCAGAGACGGTAGCGCCTGTGATCGCAAAGCGCTCAACAAACGAGGATCGCGCGTGCCGCTGACGAGGTTCATCAGCGCCGCGGCCTTGTTGCGGTCCTTCCAGTTACCAGAATTCAACATGGCCACGATCGGTCGCGCCGGTATCCAGGCCGCGAGTGTCCTGCTGAAAGTCGCCAGAACGGCGAGCGCGCGCACCGCGTTGTTTCGTACTTCATCATCTGGATCGCGACTCGCGCGAACGAGCGCCAGAACCTGGGCCCTCGATTGTTGCGCATAGCCCAGAGCGTGGGCGGCGGCCCGCCGGTCTTCGCGTCTTGCCGATGACCTCAGCACCCGGCGAATGAGCATGTCGTTTCGGATCGCGAATTCCCTGATCGACATCTCTGTCTCACGCAATGGAGCATAGGCCGAAACTGAATACCCTTTCGACCTGTCTTCACCCGGTTGCCTTTGCACTGCTTCACGGCCAAGAGCCATAGCTTGGGCGTAACGATCCAGGATGGTTTGTGGCAGCGTAACCGATCCTTTAGGGGCGGAGTTGTACCGCACTTTTCGACTTGACTCTCCAGGCAAGCCGACAAAGACCATCATCTTTCCGTTGTCGTCGCAGCAAACGAAGACGACATCAGTTGCGGGGCGACCAATCGTGCGCTGAACTGCTTGCCCAACCCCGCTCTTCGTTTTTTCAACGTCCTGGATAGCGAGGATGCCGCCTTCGTGGATAGGCAGCGTCGAGCGTATCTGATCAACCGGCAGGCCGGCATAACCGAAGAAGGATATTTCTCCAATTACAAATGACTGGCCTGCAATCGGCTGGTTTTGTGCGATCGCCGGAGCGAAGAGCAGGCAGACAATCAGCGCGGTGAAAGCTCTCATCAGTAAACAATGGAGAAATTTTCAGACTGGTGCGGCTTCGCAGGAATCAAGCACCGGTGCATCAACTATCTCGTGAGAGGGCCCAGCCTCGCCAAAGTACTGGCGGCCCGCGGTGATCGTTTCGAAATATTCGGAAATTCGATCGAGGATTTCGTTTACGGAATGTGAGTGATACAGCGCCGTGCGGAACAGCGCGCCGCCGTGAAGACCGCGCGTGAATTGACCGGCGAGTTGTTTCATCCGGCCAATGGCCGCCAACTCGGGCATATCTTCGCGCAGCATGTCAAAATATTCCAGCAGCACTGCGCGCTTGTCATGCAGAGTTGGTTGGAACTGTTCGCGACCGTGCATGGCATCTTCAATTTGCCGGAAGATCCAGGGATTCGCCATCGCTCCGCGACCAATCAAAACTCCATCGCACCCGGTTTCGCGAAAACGATCGAACGCCTGTTGAATCGTGGTTACGTCGCCGCTCCCGGAAACCGGAACCTTCACGACCTCTTTGATTTGTTTGACGAGATCCCAATTCGCTAATCCGCGATAGCCCTGCTCCTTGGTGCGGCCGTGCAAAGCGATATGTTCAGCGCCGCAACTCTCGGCCAACTTCGCAGTGTCGACTGCATTAATCGTGTGATCGTAAAAGCCGGCGCGAATCTTAACGGTCATCGGAATGGTGATAGCCTTTTTGATCTCCTTTAGAATCGTTTCCAACCTCGGATGGTCCTTTAACAGTCCGGAGCCGCCACCGTGCTTCACAACTTTTGGAGCGGGGCAGCCGCAGTTCACGTCAAGAATGTCAGCGCCAACTTCCTCAGCCAATTCAGCCGCCATACGCATGCGTTCTGGTTGGCCTCCGAAAATCTGCACCGCAAACGGCCGCTCGTTTTCGTAGAAGCGCATCTGGCGTTTCGATTTTGGATTATTCCGCGTGAGACCTTCGACTGAGATGAATTCGGAAACGGTCAGCCCAATCCCGCCACGCGCTTTCAACAGTCGGCGAAAGGAGATATCCGTCACGCCGGCCATCGGTGATAGCACCAGCGGCGGATTGATTTCGATATCGCGAATCTTGAAGGCCTGGATGTCGTTCATAAAAAAGCCACACGAGATTTTACCTCATGTGGCTTTGACCTGCCTTGTGGCGTTTAAAGTCGGGCTCTGCCCGACTCCTGAAATTCGTCGGGTCTTACCAATTAACTACCAATTTCTCCGCGTGTTCCCAGGCCGGCACGTCCAGACGCAGGGACGCGCGCTGCAATCGGTCAGGATCTGACAGCAAGCGACCGGCGCCGAGGGCGACCGTCGTCAAAGGATTTTCCGGCACCGTCACGTTCAGCTTCAACTCGTTTCTCAGCCGGTCGGCCATTCCTTCCAGCAGCGCGCCCCCGCCAGTCAAAATCAAGCCGGAATAATGGATGTCAGCTGTAACTTCCGGCGAGGCATCTTCGATCACTCGGCGCACTGCCGAGATTATCTCTGACAGAACCGGCTTGAGCGCGATGCGAACTTCGCTGCTATCGATGATTACCGGCAAGGCCGCGCCGTTGCCGAGCTGCTTGCCGACAATCTCCATCTCCTTGTCGACGGGTGTGTCCTGATTTTCGTCCCAGGCTGATCCCAGTTCACGTTTGACGCGTTCGACAATCCTTTCGCCAAACTGAACGGCATAGCGCACGCGCAGGTAATCACGAATCGCGTCGTCCATCGCATTGCCGGCCGCCGGCAGGCTTACCGAGCTGATTACCCCGCCTGACGCGAGGATGGCGATATTCGTGGTGCCGCCGCCAATGTCGACCACCAGACGCGCTTGCTCATCTTCAAAATCCAGACCGGCGCCGAGGGCGGCCGCCAATCCCTCATCAATCAAGTCTACGCGTCCGGCTTTCGCATCACGGGCAGCGTCCTTAACTGAGCGTCGCTCGAGAGGTGTTGCGGATCCGGGCACACCGATTACCAGGTGACTGCGTTTCGGATGATTGTTGTGCTGTACGCGACTGATCAACTCGCAAAGGAATTGTTGCGAGATCTCAAAGTTATCAATCGCCCCGCGTCGAATCGGCCGGTGGACCTCTGTGTCGTTTGGCTCGCGACCCAAAAGTTTGAGTGCTTGCGTGCCGACCGAAAGAATTTCGCGGCTGTATTTATGAATCGCCACGACCGAGGGTTCGTTCAAAACGATGCCGTCGGTTGGCGTATAGACCAATGTATTGACGGTGCCCAGGTCAATCGCCAGGTCTTCGCTGAAGAAACCGCTAAGAATATTCATGGTTTTTTAAAACCCCGCTTACTCCGAGAATTGTTAGGCGACGGTATCAAGTTGAGTAAAGGCATAAAGCAAGCATTATGCCAATCAAGACGGCAAAAGTTGACTGTGAATGCCTTGAATTATCAGTGCGAATTTGATCGCGAAGAAAGGAGAGGCGAAGGCTCTTGGAACATAGTGCTCGATAATCGAACGCTGCCAAGGAAGGATTACATTGATTGAGTCAGTTCAGGGCTCGATTCTGACCGGTGTGCCCACGGGAATAGCCTGAAACAGTTCGCGCACGTCGCGGTCTTCCAGCGCCACACAACCCCACGTCCAATCGCTGCCGGCCCCGTTGCCATGAATGTAAATATCGCCACCAAGGCGCGTGTTTTGAAGTGGAGTCTTTTTGGCTTTCAGCGCGCTCTTGATTGCATCGTACTGGGCTTTGGTGATTAAAGCCTCCCGCAGCCCTCGTTCGGCATGAGCGGCGTTGGGATAACTGATCCCCAAAGAAAGATAGAAAGCACTTTTGTCGTTCTTGGTGAAGATGTAAAAATCACCTTCGGGTGTGCGCCGATCCCCCTGACGAATTTTGTCTCCAACAGGGCTTAACCCAAGTCCAATGCGATAGGTCCGCACGAGTTTGTCATCAGAATACAAGAATAATTTTCGTTCAGACTTCTTCACCACGATTCTGGGAGACTTAGGAACGAGGGGTTGATCCGCGGTATTCGGTGGATCCGACGGTATTCCGCGGGAAGCCGCGGGGGGCGTCCGGTTAATAGCCGGCGTTTTGGTTGCCGGTTCAGCCCTGACCGCGTCAGGGCCAAACCGGTTGGCACAGGCGGTCAGCGCGAGCACGATCGCCAGGATCAGAAGAAATGTTTTTGATGTCGTCATCAACGTTGCGTCGTCAGTGAATAGACCCCACTAGTTCCATCCAGGTTCCGTTTCGTTGACGAATTTGATTGGCGGATTTGCGTGGCTCCCATAGGCCTAAAGTTCCACGGGCTCAAAACGCTTTTCGGCGATGACCTCAATCAAATCTCTTGCATCGCGCTTTGAAACGTTGCGCGCTTCGGGAACGATCAGCACGCGAAACTCAGTCTCACGGTCTGGACGCCGAACTGCGATGATGTCACCTGCGTTGACGGGATGTGCCGGCTTAACCGGTCGTTGGTTGAGCAACACCAGGCCCGCCTCGCAAAGCTTCTGGGCTATGGAGCGACGCGGGCAAATGCGACTTAACTTTAAAAAGAGATCGAGACGCATGTCAGAGCCAGGAGCGAAGAGCGAAGAGCAAGGTGCCAAAAAAACCGAAAGGCTAAGCGGAGAATTCTCGTCGCTTAGCCCTTAGCTCCATGCTCTTTGCCGATTTGGGTTAGTTTTTCTTTTCCTTATCTTTTTTCTTTTCCTTCTTCACTGCGGCTGCGGGCGGAACTATCTTAAGTAACGGGGCCACCTGCGCGCTGTAACTGTCGGCGATCTTTATATACGCCTCGTTCCGCAAACTTTGAAGGTAATCTTCGCGGGCCTTTGGCGAGCGCTCCTGGGTCATCGCCCCGCGCGCCTGGTTTTCATTGAAGGTCGCGGTATTGCTTCCCGCCGTGCGCGTATCGACACGCAGAATCTGGTAGCCCTCGTCGGACTTTAGAGGCTCGCTCACGCCGCCGGCTTTTAGATTCTTGATGGCGCCGGCAATGTCGGGACGAAGATCCGGTACTTGAAATAATCCGACCTTACAAGGCTTCTGTCCGTTGTTACCCGGCCGATCCGAATAAGCTGCCGCCAGTGTGCAAAAGTCAGCGCCGCCACGAGCCTGGCTAACCAGTTGTTCCGCGCGCGTTTTTACTTCCGCTTCCTGTTTGCCTGCCAGGCTCAGAAATATTTCCGATAGATCGACCGACTCAGGCTTCAGGAACTTATCTTTATTAGCTTCGAAATACTTGTGCAGCTCGTCAGAGGTCCAGTTGTAGAAGATTTTTCGATCAACTTCGCTCTCAAGCACGGCTTGCTTCATGATCTCGACGCGCATTGTCTGACGGGCTTCATCACAGCTGATACCACTTTGCTTCATCGCCTCGCATAACTTATCTATTGTAAGAATGTTGTTTTCTTTGGCGACTTGCAGCATGCGCTTGTTGACTTCATCTTCCACGCCCTGCGTAAACTCGAGCTCTTTGCCCTTCTGCAACAGCAGCTGTTCGTTGACCAGGATTGCGATGAGTTCGGGCTTGCGCTGTTCCACCTCGGCGGTGGCTTGCTGTTCAGTCCGGCCGTTCTGCACCAGGGTTTGCACGCGCTCTTTCATCTCGCGTTTCAATTGCGAGAGCGTGACGATGCCGTCGCCGACCTGGGCTATGACTTCATCAACGATGACCGGCTCGCCTTCCTGGGCGCGGGCAAGTGAAGAGGACACAAACGTGGCGACAGCCACAAGCAACGCGGCGACGACTGATTTTGATTTCACGAAAAATCTCACTCCTTTTGTAACGCTCCGGAGGAGCGAATTATAGTCACGATTTCGATGATTAAGCTGCGCCGGAGCGCCAGGGGTCCGCTCCAAACGGAGCTGCTAAAATAAGTGCTCAATCCCGGCTATCAAGATTCTGCACCTGACCGTGCTGATCTGACCCCAATTCTAACCGTCGACCCTGATTTGCAGCAACACGCGACGGGCCACGGCCAGCACCTCGTCTCGCTCTTCGGGACTCAACTCGAGTCTCAAAACCCCACTAGCGGCAAAGGTTGCGCCGTTCCGGCCGTGAATTAATTCCATCAATTTTTCCGGCGCCACGCGGGCTTTTTCAGCCAGTTTGATGGCAATTCCGTCCCGAATTCGGTCGATCGAAACCACCCCGACCACTTCGGCGGCCTGGCGCAGCCGCGCGTAATCAAACAGGTCGGCGACAGGTTCGGGAATCTTTCCATAGCGATCTTCGGTTTCAGCACTGATGCCTGCGAGCGCATCTTCATCGCGCGCGGACGAGACTCGTTTGTAAGTCCGCAGCCGCTGGCCCATGTCCGAAATGTAATTCTCGGGAATGGCGACATCGACGCCGAGATTGATCGAGACAGTCGGCTCGTCCTCAACCTGCTCGCCGCGAAGCTCAGCGACAGTGCGCTCGAGCATCTGGGTGTAAAGATCAAAGCCGAGGGCGTCCATGTGCCCCGACTGTTGTCCGCCGAGCAGATTACCTGCGCCTCTCAACTCCAGGTCGAGCGCGGCTATGCGAAAGCCGGCGCCCAGGTCCGAAAACTCGCGAATTGCTGCCAGTCTTCGCCTGGCGATCGGCGTCAGCTCCTGTTCTGCTGGAATCAGCAGGTAAGCATAAGCTCGGCGACTCGACCGGCCCACCCGCCCGCGCAATTGATAAAGCTGAGAAAGACCGTAACTGTCGGCGCGGTTTATGATGATGGTGTTCGCGCGCGGGATGTCTATCCCATTCTCAATAATGGTCGTGGCCACCAAAACATCATGCTTGTAGGCAATGAAATCGAGCATGATGTTTTCCATCTCTTTTTCATTCATTTGACCGTGGGCAACCGCAATCCGCGCCTGGGGCACCAGACGCTTTACCAGAGCGGCAATGGTTTCGATCGATTCGACCCGGTTATGAATGAAGAAAACCTGACCGCCGCGCGCCAGTTCCAGATCAATGGCAGATTTGATCACAGCATCCGCCGACTGCACGACCTGAGTTTGAATCGCCAGACGATCGCTCGGCGGAGTTTCGATCAGAGACATATCGCGCAGCCCGCTGAGCGACATGTTTAGCGTGCGCGGAATCGGCGTCGCCGAAAGCGTCAGCACATCCACGCGTTTCTTCAGTTGCTTCAAACGCTCTTTGTGCGCGACCCCAAAGCGTTGCTCTTCATCGACGACGACCAGCCCAAGATCGCGAAAGCTGACATCTTTCGAAAGCATTCGATGGGTGCCGATGACGACATCGACTTCTCCCGCTTCCACGCGCTTGACGACGTCCTTCTGTTCTTTCGCAGAGCGGAAGCGCGAAAGCAATTCAATCTTGACCGGAAAAGGCGCGAACCTTTGTCTAAAGGTATCGAAGTGCTGATAAGCAAGCACCGTCGTCGGTGTCAGTACGGCAGCCTGTTTGCCGTCCATGACAGCTTTGAAAGCGGCCCGCATTGCTACTTCGGTCTTTCCGTAACCGACGTCACCGCATAGCAAGCGGTCCATCGGCGTCTGGTTTTGCATGTCCTGCTTCACATCTTCGATGGCCGTTTCCTGATCGGGTGTCAGCGTGTATTCGAAACCTTCTTCGAACTCCCGTTGCCAGGGCGCATCGGTCGGGAAGGCGTAGCCCTGAACCAGCTTGCGCTCGGCGTAGAGGCGCAACAACTCGTCAGCCATGTCGCGCATCGCGCGTTTGGCTTTGGCTTTCGTCTTGTGCCAACCAAGGCCACCGAGACGATCCAGAGTTGGCTGATTACCCTCAGCGCTCGAATAGCGCTGGACGAGATCGAGCCGCTCGACCGGGACGTAGAGCTTCGCTTCCTCCGCGTAGTAGAGCAGCATGAATTCGCCGCGCGGCTTTTCGGTAGCGTTCAGCTTTTCGTATGACTGACCTGGCCCGACATCAAGCGACACCAGTCCGCCGAATCGCGCGATGCCGTGATCGATGTGCACGACAAAGTCATTAACCTTCAGATCGCGGAAATCGGAAAGAAAAGCGGCGGCCCGCGCGCGCCGCTTCTTCTCTCGCTTGATTACCGTAGAGCGACGCTCCAGCGCCGGCTCCGCCGCCTCGTCGAACAAATCGCCTTCGACGTGCACCAGCAGTCCGGTACGCATGCTTCCGGCGTGAGTTCCCAATTCGAAGCCACCCGAAAGCTTGCCGACCGTAACCAACGCGTCGAATGCCGCTGAGGCCTCCGCTTTGTCGTCAACTGAGGTTAGTCGCGCATTGACTTCATAGTCGCGCAGGATTTCGGTGACGCGTTCGGCAACCCCGCGGCTCGGCATCACGAAAAGTGTGGATGCTGCCGATTGCCGGCTCCGTTCGAGCAGGTCGCCTGCAAGGTCGGGCAGGCGTCCGTGATAGCGCATCACTGATTGAGCTTTCCAATCAATTTCATCCAGGTACGCAGGCGTCCCGCCTGCTTCGTGAGGAAAAAGAAAGAGAGGCTTACGCGGTGCTCGCTCTTTGCCCACAGAAATCTTTGGCTGCTCAGCATCGAGCGCGAGTTCCTGATCGACTTTGGCGGCCGTCCGCCCGAGCGCGCGCACTTCAATTCGCTGCATTGCCTCAATTTCGTCCCGCAACTCTTCAGCGGTCAGGTAAAGTTCATCGACTCGCAATCCCAGGTCGTCCGCGGCATCGGTTTCGGCGTAGCGCTCTTCCAGCGTCTGAAATGCATGGCTGAGGAAGCTTTCGACCGCGACGGGTTCATCAATCACCAGCACGGCGTTCAGCAGGTAATCAAAGATATTGGCGCTGCGGTCACGATTGATGGAAATCAGCCATTCCCAACCGGCGAACTCTTCACCCTCGTCCGCAAAGTCAGTCCGGTCGCGCAACGAGCGCGCAAATCGAGGGTCACGCCAACGCTGGCGCGCGCGCGCCGCCCATTCACGAAAGTCCGCCGGCCTGACGACGAGTTCGCGCATCGGGGCAATCTCAATCCGGGCCAACTGTGCGGTCGACAGCTGCGTTTCGGGATCGAATTCACGAATCGAATCAACTGTGTCTCCGAAAAATTCAATTCGTACCGGCGCGTCATATCCTGGGGGCCAGACGTCGAGGATGCCGCCCCGTATCGAGAATTCACCGATCGCACCAATTGGATCTTCACGGACATAACCGCTTGAGATCAGTTTGTCGACCAGTTCTTCGGGCGCAGAGTCTTCGTCGCGTCTGAGAATGGCGCCCGCCTTCAAAATATCGGATGGCGCGACAGTTCTGCGCGCGAGGGCGCGCGAAGTCAGCAGGAGGAAGTCAGTGGCACGTGCATCTGGCACGTGACTCACGGGCGAGACGCCCGTGCCACTTGCGTCACGCGCTAACTGCCAGAGCGTCAGCGCGCGTTTCTCCAGGGTCTCGGCGTGCGGCGACCCTCCGGCATAAGGATCGCTTTCGGATGCAGGCAACACGGCGATCGATTCACCACAACCACTCATACCGCGGATGGCGCAGTACCAAAAGCTGATGTCACGTTCCCAGTTTTCGAGATCTCTCTGGGCCGGAACAGTCAGGGCAAACTGTTTTCCGGTATCGCTTTGGAGCAAGGACAACGCCAGGGCGCGTGCTGGTCCGGCAACCAGACCGCTGATCGAAATCACTCGCGCGCCCCGATTGATTTGATCAAGCACACGACGATACTCCGCACTTTCAATTACGCCCTTGAGCGTGCTTCGAAGTACCGAAGTTGTTTCTGTTGCTGTGCTCATCGAAGATAAAGTGGCTCTGCCACCTGATGTGCGGAAAGGCTTTGCCTTTCCGGCAGTAGCTTTAAGAGAACCGGGAGGCTATGCCTCCGAGGCGCGGCCTCGAGCAGAAGCGGAGTAAATCCTACCGGAAACGCTGAGCCTGCCGCACATCGGGCGGCGAAGCCGCCACAACCGCGGCTCATCAAGCTCAGAAACTCTTCTTCATCCGCTCGATAATCTGGCTCGTCGAGGAGCCTTCAACGAACGGCAAGCTGATCACACGTCCGCCGGCCGCTTCAACTTCCTCCCGGCCATGAATTTGATCGAGCGCATAATCGCCACCTTTGACCAAAACATCAGGCAGCAACTTTGCAATCAAAGACCGCGGCGAGTTGTCGTCAAAGACCGTCACGTAATCAACTGAGCTCAGGGCCGACAGAACCTCAGCGCGGTCGTTTTGACTTACCAGCGGCCGGCCTTCACCTTTCAATTCCCGCACCGACGCGTCGCTGTTAATCGCCACGACCAGGGCATCTCCCAGCTCTTTCGCCTGGGCCAGGTAGCGAACGTGACCGACGTGCAAAATGTCGAAGACGCCATTGGTGAAGACGAGTTTCTTTCCCGCGCGGTGCAGGTGCTCTCGTTCATTCATCAACGCTTCATGTGTCAGAATCTTTTCCGGCATCGAGACGAAACGTAAATTGTAAAGGCGCGAATCCTAAACGGCAAAGCGTTTGGTCTAATCGCCGTTTACCATTTACTATTGCCGAATTCATGACTGTACCTTTTTTTGAAGAGAACGATCAGACTGCCGCGCGCCGCGAACACCTCGAGGCTTTGCAGCGACTGGTTGGCAACGTTTATCCGAACAAATTTCAGCGCAGTGATGTGACCGGCACCACATCGGGTGAAGACACCATTACCTCAATTAACGGGCAGTTTAAGCGGCACGAACCCGAGGTAAATGAAGGCGAAAAGCCGGCCGTGGAAGTGCTCGAAGCTGCGAATTCCGAGTTGAATAAGGTTCGTGTGCGGGTGGCCGGGCGTCTCGCGGCGCCGCCGCGCGTGATGGGCAAGGCGGCTTTCGTTCATCTTTCGGATGGCGTTTCGCGTTTGCAGGTTTACGTTCGTCGTCAGGATGTCGCCGGCGTCAGCAACGATGCCGGTGGCGGTGAAGTCAACGGTTGGGAACTATTCGGTTTGCTCGATCACGGCGACTTTATCGGGGTCGAAGGTTTTTTGTTCGTCACCAAGACCGGCGAATTGTCAGTGCATGTAGAGAAGTTGCAGTTTCTCGCCAAAGCGCTGCTGCCGATGCCGGACAAGATGCATGGCATAAACGATCCGGAGATTCGCCAGCGCCAGCGTTACGCGGATTTGATTGCGGGTAGTTTGAAACTTGAGCGCGATGAAAACGATTTAACGCCGCGTGAGGTATTCGAGCTCCGCTCGAAAGTTGTGCGCGAGATTCGCAGGTTTCTCGACGAACGCAGTTACATCGAAGTTGAGACGCCGATGCTGACGCCGCTGGCGACCGGCGCGGCAGCGAAGCCGTTTTCGACGTATCACAATGCTTTGGGAATTCCGCTGTATGCGCGCATCGCACCTGAGCTTTATCTAAAGCGACTGATCGTCGGTGGATTTGAAAAGGTCTATGAACTGAACCGCAACTTCCGCAACGAAGGGATTTCGAGCAAACACAATCCGGAATTCACCATGCTCGAGTTTTACTGGGCCTACGCTGATGTAAATCAGATGATGGATTTGCATGAAGAGATGATGCGGTCCGTCGTGAAGGTCGCGACCGGTGGCCTGACCGTCCGTTACGGTGAGCACGATGTCGATTTCTCGCAACCATTTCAACGGCTCAGGATGAAAGATGCGATTACCCGTTATCGAGGCGAGCCGGTCGCCGAAAATGAAGAGCCCATCCGGATCATCGAACTGTTTGAGGAATTTGCTGAGCCGCATCTGATTCAGCCCACGTTCATCACAGACTTTCCGAAGCCGGTGTCGCCCCTGTCAAAGGCTTCACCTGCGGATCCTTCCGTCGCCGAGCGCTTTGAGTATTTCGTCGCAGCGATCGAATCAGCCAACGGCTTTTCGGAGTTAAACGATCCGGAAGAGCAATACCAGCGTTTCAAGGATCAGGTGCAGCAGCGCGAGCGTGGCGATGAAGAAGCGATGGTCATGGACGAAGATTACATCCGGGCTCTCGCCTATGGGATGCCGCCGGCCGCGGGCATTGGCGTCGGTATCGATCGGTTGGTAATGCTGCTGGCGAACAAGCATTCGATCCGCGATGTGATCCTGTTTCCACACCTGAGACCGGAACGAAAAGCCGACGAATAATTCAAGTCAGAAGCCCGACCGTGAGCGAGGGCAGGGTTGGCTGCCACGGATCATAGTCAAAGTTGAACTTGGATTTTCCGAGCGCTAGATGCCACCGGCGCATGAACAAGGGTGGCACGGCGACGAGTACGGATCGCAATTGTGCCGGCCCTCGCTCCGTTAGGAGCGAAATGTTGATAGAATTTGACTTTGTAGGGGTGGGAGCTCCTTTAGGAGCGCAACAAAAATCGCGCGCGGGTTGCGGAGCTGAAACATCGTTGCGGATTTGTAGACTATAAACATTGGACCCCTGACGGGGTCCCGTCGGAGGACCTTCTCGGAATTGTGATTTATCACGTTGCCCTCCCTGACGGTCGGGCTTCTGACACGATTCGCTGGCCGAATTCTCCCCGCTCGTGATAAGATTCGCAGCCCGACCTGTGAACGAGGACTAGAAGAGGAGATACCTATGACCCGTAAACTTTTACCCCTGCTTGCCGTCGTGGCTCTGGTGGTGATGACCGCAGCATTGGTCGCCCAGGACAAGGCGGTAACGCTGGACGGATATATGATTGACAACGCTTGTGTGGCGTCGAGCAAAACCAAAGACATGACCTGGATCAAGACGCACGCGTCGAGTTGCGCGTCGATGGAGGCGTGCGAAAAGAGCGGCTATGCCGTTTACGTCAAAAAGAAGATATATAAGTTCGACGACGCAGGTAATGCCAGCGCCGCAGAAATTCTCAAGAACACCAAGTCGAAAAAGGGCTTGCACGTCAAAGTGGAAGGCACTATTGACGGCGACACGATCAAGGTAACCAAGATTACTGAAGTTACCAGCTAAAGTTGTTCCCACATTCGTGGTAAAGGAAGAGGGCGGACAATGCTGGTCCGCCCTTTTTCCTGCCTGGCTATCCCTGGAATGCTCGCTCACTGGGTCTTCACATTGGTTTCCGTATGCGAGAACACCAGCCACTTTCCTTTTCGATTTACCCAAAGACTGCTGGACCAAACGGGGGGCAGCGCTTGTCCGGCGCAGGTCCCATCTGTGACGCCCTTGTAAGTCAGCAGGGCCGCGTCGGCATCAACCATCGACAGTTTCCAATCTGATAAGGTAAACGACTTCACCTCGCACGGCATCGACGGCAACTCCTTGATGAGATCGGCCTTCGTTCCCAGGCCTTGCTCACCGATCGAGACGCCGTCTGCAGCCAGCCACATTTGAAATGGCTTAGGATCCTTGTTCTTCCAGGCATTCCAAAGCGCTGTCTCATTGGCCGATAGTTTCTTCATCAATTGAGCTTTACTCATTTTCGGCTTTGGTTTGGCGGCAGGCGACGGCGCAGGTGAGGCAGTGGCCTGCGGCTGCGCGAAGCAGAAGGTAGCGAATGCCAGCACCAGCAGCGCTGCAAGGGGTAAATGTTTTTTCATTCGTAGTTCTCCTCGGTCAAAGTTTTTGGGGTTTCGTAGCGATTCTTGGGAGCAGTTTCTACTACTACATCGAGGAGGCTGTCAATAGATACCGACGGTGGGTAGTGATGCAGTTTGATGTCCGACAAGCTTTAGCTTGTCGAAGCTTGACGACAAACTAAAGTTTGTCGGACATTTATTCCAAACTGCATCAGCACCCGATGGTGCGTCGCTCCCGTAGGGTTTGGCTATAACTTAACATTTGAGGTTTTGATTTGCCCTCTCCCATTGGGAGAGGGAGATAAGCCAAAAGCCGACTTAGTATTGGGTTTGCTGCGCCAGTTAGTTCTTTAATTGTGGCGCCGCTGCCTGGGCATACTTCAGGATGGTTCCCCCAAACCCTACGGCCCAGCCGTGATCGCGATCGATAAAGAAGAGACGATTGAGGATATGAGAGGTGTTGCTGGACTCGGCAAACCAGCGAGCGCCGCCATCAGTTGTGTGTAAGACGAGGCCGTCAGCGCCAACCGCCCAGCCTTCAGCCGGACTGATAAACTTTACATCCAGCAGATCGACTTCGACGTTTGAGCGTTGCGCGAACCAGGTGCGGCCGGCGTCTCTGGTCGCGAATATTTGACCGGCATTACCAACGGCCCAACCAAAACTCGCGCCCACGAAACTCGCCGAAGTGAATCTCGCGTTCTCGGCGTCGCGGACAATTCCGGGCTGCCATGACGCGCCCGCGTCGCTGGTCTGGACGATCGTCGCGCCGGCGCCGACCAACAATCCATGACCGTCGAGAGCGAAGGCGCCTCCCAACAGCAGATGTTTTGTCGGTGATCGTTGTCGCATCCAATGCGCGCCGCCATCACTCGTCGCGAAAACCACGCCACTTTCACCAAACACCCAGCCATGCTGCCCGTCAGTGAATACCAGACGGACCAGACGCACATTTGCGTCCTTGTTATTCAGAAACACTCTTTGCCAACTGAACCCGCCGTCTTCAGTCTTCAACAGGTAAGAACGCGGCTCGTCATTGGTCTTCAGTTTGAACAGATCGCGCTCAGCTATCAGCCAGCCAACGTTTTCATCAGCGAAGTAAACATCGTGCAGCGTGTCCCGGGTAAGCGCCAGCAGTCTTTTCCAGGTCTCGCCGCCATCGGTTGTTTGCAACAGCGTTCCGCCACTACCCGCCACCCAGCCGCGATTCTGATCGAGAAAGTAAACTGAGCGCAGCCAGGCCATCGTGCCGGATGGCTGCCGAGTCCAGGAAGAGGCGAAGGCGGAAGGCAGAAAGCAGGAGGCGGAAAGCAGCAGGATCAGAAGACGCGAAGACAGGCGGACAAGGCGACCCCGAGAAGTATCTCCGAGCCCCCGCGTCACTCCGTCTCCGCGTCGAACTATCACCATCCACCTCGGAACATGGTCGCGAAGCTGAGCACTTGAGCGAAGCCCATAATTGCTTGCAGCTTCTTGAGTTTATTGCCGGGGACGATTACCTGGTCGCCGGGATTCAGATAAACCGAGTCGGGTGCCTGGCCCTTGTAGATCGCCGAGAGGTTTACGGTGATTGGCTCCAGCTTTCCGTTCTGCTGTTTACGTAACACGACAATCTTGCTGCGGTTGCCGGTTTGCAAAACGCCGCCGGCTTCAGCAACCGCCTCGGCCACCGACAAGCGACGGGTCATCAGCTTGATTCCGGGCACAGCCACGTCGCCGACGACGCTGTACCGATAGGATCCTGCCTGGTCCAATGAGACCGAGACCTGCGGGTCGATGATAAATTCGTCGTAGCGCTTCTTGATCAGTTCAGCGACCTGCTCGGCGGTCTTGCCATTGACGAACACACCTTCCGGAATCAGCGCCAGATAGATCCGGCCGCTGGGTGGAATCTTGATGCCCTGCCTTGAATAGCGATCCTGTCCGAAGACGTTGACTGAAATTACGTCTTCCGGCCCCAACCGGTAGGTAGTGAAGAAGTTGTTGTAGTAGGGAATGATCGCGTCTTCTTCTGCTTGCTGATCAGCGCGGTTCGTCTTTGCGTCAGCAGTCACTTCGGGCGCAGATTTGGTCTCGTCTTTGCCGGCCTTCACTTCGGACGACTTATCAGCCGCCTTGCCTGAACTCTGCTGAGGGCCATCGGTAGCCGTGCGATTTGTCTTCGGATCCGCAGTCACCTCGGGCGCAGATTTTGTTTCTGTGCCGGCTTTCACTTCGGACGACTTATCAGACGCGGTGTTTGAACCCTGCTGAGGGCCATCGGTAGGCGTGCGATTTGTCTTCGGATCCGCAGTCACTTCGGGCGCAGATTTTGTCTTGTCTGTGCCGGCCTTCACTTCGGACGACTTATCAGCCGAAGTGTCTGAGCCCTGCTGAGGGCCCTCGGCGGCCGTGCGCCGTTGGCGCGTCGCGCTGCTCGGCGACTGGGCGAAAGTGCTGACCGTGATCGCGGTTGCGATCGTCAGGACAAGTGTGTGAGTTAACAGCTTCTTCATGGTTTCAACCTCCAAAGTGGCACAGACTTCAGTCTGTGGTCTCCACGGTGCAACACAGACTTAAGTCTGTGCCACTAAGTGCCTCTCCCGGACAGGATCGTCTTGATCGTTTCGAACATAATGGTCGCGTCGAGCGCCAGGTTCTGGTTCTTGATGTAATAAAGATCGTACTCGAGTTTCTTCTTGGCATCTTCAATCGAAGCGCCATAGGGATATTTGATCTGCGCCCAACCGGTCAGGCCCGGCGCGACCAGGTGTCGCTGCTCGTAATAATCAATCTCCTGTGCAAGTTGCGAGACAAAGTGCGGTCGCTCTGGACGCGGGCCGACGAAATTCATATCGCCGCGCAGGATGCTCCAAAACTGTGGAATCTCGTCGACGCGGATCTTGCGAATAATCCTGCCGACCCGAGTCATGCGATCGTCACCGCTACTGGCCCAAACGGGTCCGTCTTTTTCGGCATCGACGCGCATTGAACGAAACTTCATTAAGGTAAAGGTGCGTCCGTTCCGGCCGACACGTTCCTGTTTGTAGAGGATCGGGCCGCGCGAATCGATCCTGATCAGGAGCGCCGTCAGGATGGCGATTGGTAAAGATAAAATTGCTCCGAGCAAAGCGATGATTCGATGAATGACGATGCGAATGACTTCGTTGGAGCGGGCCCGCCGGCCGCGGCTGGAGAAAATAAGCCATGACGGGCGAATCATGTCGAGCAAGACTCGTCCGGTGAGCCGCTCGTAAAACGAAGCGCTTTCTTCAATCGAAACATCGCCGGACAAACTCAGTCGCAGCAATTCCTGAGTCGGAAACTGGCCACGCCGGTCGCCCATGGCGACAACCAGACGGTCGACGTGCTCACGCTTGACCAGTGACGCCAGTTCCGAAGTCAGGCCTATCACTTTAGGGTTGATTAAGCTCTTTCCGACCAAAGCCGGATCGTTATCGACAAACCCAATCACGCGAAATCCGGCATCGGGCCGGTTCAGCGTCTCGCGCGCGATCTCGATGGCGAACGAACCTGAGCCAACGATCAAAATTCGCTCGCCAAGTTCGGGATGGCCCAACACCCAGTGAATTGCCATCCGCCAGGCCACCATCAACAGCAGCGCAATCGGCAAAGCGATGAGCGATACCCCGCGGCCAATCATCACCTGCGGCAGGACGTAGAAAAGCAATGCCAGAGCGATCCATGCGAGCCCGAGAGCCTGCAGCAGCCGCAGCACCAATTCACCGCGGTCGTGCATCACGACGAAATCGTAGAGATCGAAAAGATAAAACGAGGTGAGGCAAAAGACTGTCGCCAGCGCGGCTTTATGAAATCCGTGACGAAAGATCAGCGCATCCTCAGCATCAATCGCCCCCAGACGCACATACACTGCGATGATCAAGCCGCTGAAAAGCAACATGGCTTCAACCAGCAGCAGGAAAATCGTTCGGGCGTTGAGTCGCGACGCTTTCATTTGCTTCGGTGTGTCAGAAGCCTGACCGTCAGGGAGAGCTTGTTAGGTAAAGAAGCCCTTGCTAACACCGGGTTTCTGACTCGTTTTCTAGGAAACGCCTTCCTCCTCGATATAAATCATCTCTGGCTCGATTTCTGGCTGGTCGCCATGCTTAACCTCGGCGACAGATTCCGCCGCCACCCGTTGAAGTCTGGGCTGATAGTAATAAGAAGCGTCCTCAGGTTTCGTTTCAGCGCGATTCAACACTACGCCCAGCATACGTTCGCGCGGCAACTGCTCGAGCAATCGATCAACAACTGAGTAACGCGTCACTGACGCCCGCACCACAAGTAGGGCGGCGTCGGCGCGATTGATTAACAGATTCGCGTCAGTAAAAACGCCGAGCGGCGGCGCATCGATGATGATGTAATCAAAAAGTTTTCGCGCCTCGTCGAGCAGCCGGCCGAAGCGTGGACCTGAAAGCAACTCAGCCACGTCTTCACGGGCTGAACCGCCAGGCAAAAGGTGCAAACCCGAGGGGTTGAGCTTCAGGATCGCCTGAGTAAGTTTGGTCTCTCCGGTGAGCACTTCCGACAAACCGAATTCGGTTTCGATCCCAAGGTATTCGGCAGCGCACGGGCGTCTCAGATCCGCATCGATAACCAGCGCCGTCGCGCCATCGGTTTGCGCCAGCAACCAGGCGAGGTTTAGTGCCGTTAGAGTTTTTCCTTCACCCATACCCGCGCTGGTAATGACGAAGGCGCGTTTCTGTTCACGTTCCCCCGCTTGTAACAGTCGTGTGCGCAACGCGCGGAACTGTTCGCATTCGGGTGAACGGGGTTCCGTAATTGCGATCAGATGTGGTTCGACGCGCGCAGTCAAGACTTCCCGAGTAGAGAACTTGACGGCGCGCGCCGATCCAACAGCGCCCAAGGTTGCCCCAGCATCACGCGAAGCTGGACCGCCGGGGAGTGCCGGCCCGCCGGTCGCTTCCGTCGTGTGCGCAGTGGACGCTGAATCGAATGCCGACGGCATTCCGGTGAAAGCAGATCGCTCCCATGGATGCTCCTGTGCGTTCCGGGGAACGAACACCGAGACATTGTCGGAATTGCCGTTCTGGCGAAATGTTGATTTTGAAGATGAAGTGCGCGGGGCGGACTCAGCCCGCTTCAGCGCATCATAGATTCTTCCCATTGGTTCTTCTCCCAAGACCTGATCTAAAGGCTGGACCCAGATCGTCTACGCTGGTTTGAGAATCGTTTCGGCGTGCGTGTTCATGAAAAATGATGTCAGGTTCGGTCGCCGGCGAGATCGCAATGAATTCAGAATCAGAGTTCGAATACTTACTATTGCCGTTGCTATTACCGTTGCCATTACCATTACCATAACGGTGGCCATTGCCGTTGTCGGCGTGGCCTGCTGACCAGAGTTCAGCCCGGCTGGCTGCGGGAAAGATTCGCGATGGAGCTTCGCGCTCTTCGACCCTGGCGATGCGCGGAAGCACGTCGAAGGTTTCAGCGACCTCTTGAATCATTGCTTTGCTAATAATTTGATTCCCGGCCGCGAATCCGTTCAGCAGCGCGTTGTCGCAAAGATTGTTGACGGCGCGCGGAATGCCCGCCGTGCAGCGGAAGATGTAATCGACCGCACCGGGCGAGAAGATGTCCAGCTGATCAGCCCCGGCGACTTTCAAACGCGAACTGATGTACTGGGCTGTCTCTTCGACATTGGGAAGAGCTTTGAGCTCGCAGCGTAATGCGACACGCTGTTTGAGTTGCCGCAGTTCGGGATAATTCAGGACGTCGCGCAGTTCGGGCTGACCGGTCAGCACGATCTGCAATTGCTTCGCCGTATCGGATTCGAAGTTGCACAGCAGACGAATCTCTTCCAGGACGCTGGCTGAAAGGCCGTGAGCTTCGTCAACGATTAACACCGTGCGCAGGCCGCGGCTGTGACGTGACTCGAGCACCTTGCCGAGTTCGAACAGGAGATCAGATTTTGATTCCCAATTCGGAACGTCGAACAGGGTTGCCAGGTGCTGATAGAACTCGGTGACTGATAGTCGCGGGTTGAAGATGTAAGCGACCATCACGGTGCGATCGAGACGCGACATGACCCAGCGCAGCATCGTCGTCTTGCCGGTCCCGACTTCGCCGGTTACGACGATCAAACCCTTGCCACTTTCAATGCCATAGTGCAGGTTGGCCATCACTTCAGTGTGCGAAGGTGTGAAGTAGATGTAGCGCGGATCGGGTGTCAGCGCGAATGGCAACTCTTTCAGTCCGTAAAATTCGGTGTACATATCTTCCTCCAACGTAATGCAAGCTGTTAGCTTGCATGGGGCTTCACTGGGTCAAGAACTTGTCAAGCAGGTGAGTAGACCGCAGCACAAATGCAAGCATCGGGATCGATACAATCGCGCCCACGATTCCCGCCGCAAATGCGAGCGCCCTGCGGCGTGGTAGCGAACGCTCTTCGGCCAGTGTCCTCAATTCCGGAATCGTTGCGAGCACCGGCAACCTGGTGTAGTGCTTCGCATCTTCAGTTGTTTGAATCGTGAAGAGCCGGCGCAGCTCAAACGAAAGTGCCAGCAAACTTCCGAGTACCAGACCAATTCCGAAACCACCTGCGGTGAGCAGGAAGCGCTGCGGGGCCACTGGTCGTTCCGGGAGGTTCGCCGGATCGACAACCTGAATTCCTGATCCCTGCTGGTCCTTGGCGGCATCGGCGCCGATCACGACCTTTTGTTGTTGCGCCAGCAGGTTGTCGTAATTCAATTTCTTGGTTTGATATTCGCGATCAATCGCCTCTAATCCGACCTCAGTGTTCGGAATCGCGTTGATCCGCGCGTCAAGCTCGGCGATCTGCTGATTGGTTTCGCTTAACAGTTTCTGTTGCCGCTGGGTGTCGCTTTCCATCATCGAGATTTGCGTCTGGAGGCTGAGAATGCGTGGATCGCTTAACTGCTTGAGCTTTTGCTTTCGCTCCTCAATGCGGTCTTTCCAGTCGTTAATCATCTGATCCTGTTGGCGCTTAATGTCTTCGAGCTGCTTTTGCTTCGCGATTACGTCAGGATGCTTTTCCTTGTACTGGCTCAGCAGGTTTTGCAGTTCGCCTTCGTATTCAGACCGGCGGCGCACGAGTTCGGCATAGGCCTGCGTGGTCTTGGGATCGGTGGTGTTCTCAGCGCTCAGGACAATTTCCTGATCGTAGCTCTTGGTTATGTCAGCCAGCTGACTCCGATAAGCAGCGGCCATATCACGCGAACGTCCGAGTTCGGCAATCAGAGCCTTCTGTCCTTCGTGCAGAGCGGTAAGACGGCCCACCAATGCCTGTGACTGTGACGGCAGGTTGTTCAGGTTCTGCTGGAGGTAAGTGAGACGCTGGGTGTCGATGGCATCCAGTTCCTCTTTGGCCTGGTGCACCTGGTCTTCGATGAATAGCTTCGCCGAGGTACCACCGTTCTCGGTTCCCTTGATCTGTTCGTCGACGTACTTGCTGGCTAATTCACGGGCAACCGCCTGTGTCGATTTCGGATCGCGGCCACGATAAGTAATGTTGAAGCCGTTAGTAATTTCGCGGTTACTCGTGTTGACGGTGACGTTAATCTGCTTGCGCATCCAGTCGATCAAAAGCTCCATCGGTTCACCGCGCCGGCGTTCCTCTTTGTATAGGTCATATTTTTCCATCAAAGGCTGCAGAGAGCTGCGGCTGGTTACCACCTGCGAGATGCTGGTCAATTGGCGCGTCAGAGTCTCTTCGGCCATGGTTGGGACAACCGAGTTTGGCAGCGTCGACGGCCTGACGACTATCAGCGTGGTCGATTCGTAAACATCAGGCAATCGATAAACGACGTACGAGATCGCCAGGCCTACAGCGATCGTGGGCAGCAGAATGAGCCACTTGCGCTTACGTGCGATGTTGAGGTATTCGCCTATTTTTCGGGGTCGAAATTCAGCACTCATTTGGATTGCTCCTCCGTCCGACAACCTTCAGTTTGTCGTCACCTCTGACTTACAGCGTGGCCAGAGCCTTTCGCGCCTGGTCGGCTTCCGGAAAACTCGCTTTGGCGGATAGGCGCAAAGCGCTTTCAATTTCTCTCCGCGCTCCAGCCTTGTCGCCCGTCGCTGCCAGCGCCACGCCCAGGTGAAAGCGGTACGAAGGCGTTGCCAGACCGTTGCTGCGGCGCGCCGCTTCTTCATCAACCGCAACTGCTTTCTTCAGTTGTTCAGCTGCCGCACCGTACAAACCTTTTTTGTAGTAAACCCAGCCCAGCGTGTCTGAGAAACTTGGTACACCAGGATTGGTTTGCACCACGCCCTGCGCCAGGCGGACCGCTTCATCTATGTTGCCCTTACCATATTCGGCATAGAGCCACGCGAGGTTGTTCGCGGCGAACACCGCGTTCTCGTCTTTAGCCAGGGCCTTTTTATAGTTGTCGATCGCCGCATCGATATTCTGCCGATTCATTTCGAGCATGCCGATGAGCGTGTAGGTCGCCGCGTTGTCGGGACGACGTTCCACGATCTTGGTGTATTCAGCGATCGCGCGATCCTGCTGATTAGTGTTGACGAATAAAGCTCCCAGTGCGGAATACGCAGCGAGGTAGTTACCGTCTATTTCGAGCGCCCGCCGAAATTCGCCTTCGGCAGCCGCGGCATTTCTTTCAAAGCCATAGATTTGGCCCTTCAGAAAATGCAGGCTGGCGTTGTTGGGCTGTGAAGCGAGTGATTGATCAATGCGCGCATGCGCCTCAGCCATCTGATTGCGGGCTGCGTAGATGTTGATCAGGCCGCGTAGTGAGTTGAAATTCGCTCCATCGATGGCCAGGGCATTGTTATAGAAGGTGACCGCCTCGTCGGGTTTATTTTCGGCCAACGCCACCGCCGCGAGATTTACATAAACGTCCGTGCTGTTGGGCGAAGTATCGCGGGCCATCATGAAATCCTGTCGCGCAGTTTTCGTGTCGCGCAGTTGCAACGCCGCTGAACCATGAGCCACCAGAGTGTTGGCGCGCAGGTCGGCCAGCATTTGCGGCGAGGTGTCGCGGTCTGGGGTGGCTTTGGCAATCAGATCGAGTAATTGCGTGGTGGTTTGCAGCGCGCCTTTGGCGTCGCCTGTGGCCAGGTCGATTTGGGCCTGCATCAATTTCGCGGGCGGATAACTCGGATAATTACGATTAAGCTCGCCAGCATACACGCGAGCTTGATCAATCTGACCCGAGCGGAAGTTTGCTTCCGCCATCAGGAACAGGCCGGCGCGCGAATTGGGTTCCTGCTTCAACACTTCCTGCAAATCGGCAATCGCCGCTTTCATTTTGTTCTGATCGCCGTTCTGCATTTCAATGCGGGCGCGCAGAATCATCGCCTGACGATCGTTTGCATCCTTCTTCAAGATTGAATCGACTTCAGCCCTGGCATTTACCAGGTCGTTCTTATTCAGGAGGAACTCGGCCAACCGGTAATGACCCTGGGTGTAATCGGGCGACTTCGTAACAACTTCTTTGTAGATCGCAATGGCTTCATCCAGACGCCCCGTCGATCCGTAGTAATCCGCGAGCACCGAGCGTCCTTCGGGTTTGTCTTTGTCCAGTTCGGCCAGGGCCTTGTACGCCTCCTCGGCCTTGGCGTATCGCTTGTTCACCAGATAGAAACTTGCCAGCACGAAACGCGCTTCGCGGTTTTTTGGATCAACCTGAACGGCGAGTTGGAATTCGTTTTCGGCCGCATCGACACGATTGGTTTGGACCAGGAACTTTGCGTATTCGTAGTGGGCCATCGCCGACGAATTGTTAACAGCAATGGCGCGCTTGTAGGTTGCCTCGGCCGTATCCGTGTCCTTTGTCAGAGCGTAGAAGCGGGCCAGACTCAAATACGATTCAACCCGCTGCGGATCGATCTCGATGGCGCGATTCAATTCAGCGAACGCTTCAGGCTTGTGGTTCTGCTGGAACAGCACGCTGCCCATCAGGATGTGACCTTCGATGTGATTGGGGTCTTTTTGCAGGACCTCTTTAGCCATCCGTTCGGCCTCAGAGATTGCCGCCGCGGATTGCTGCTTGCCGGCCAGCAGGTAGTAATTGCCGAGCTTGACGCGGACGTCCAGATTGTTCGCGTCCAATTCCGCCACCTGCTTCATTTCCTCGAAGGCTTCCTGGTAACGCTGCAATCCTTCGTAAGCGTTGGCCAAACCCCAGTGAGCATCGGCGAACTTCTCGTCGATCTGCAGCGCACTGCGAAACTCCAGCGCAGCTTCCTGAAACTTTTTGTCTTTCAGAAGAGCCTGACCGCGGGCTACGTGTTGGGCTTTGGCTTTTTCGGGGGAAGTGCACGCGCCGATAAATACGGCGGCGACAATTAGGATAAGCAGAGGAAGGGTATAGAACTTCCGGCGGCACTCTTGATTTTTCATTACCACGATCTCCGTGAGTCCCGATAAATCGGGACTGTGGTTGGGTCGCTTTGACGGTTGTCTTCGTCGGCGGGCAAAGCTCTCGAAGGCCGTTTTCAGCGAATTGAATAAGGTGTCAAAAAACGTCACTCGCACGCACCGGCGAGTTACAGGGAAGAAAGGGCTAATCGAGGATTTTTCCCAGGAAAGGATAGTTTGGGGGTCCGCAGGTGTGCGCCAAACAGCCGCTTAGCGGCGGAACGCCAAAGATAAGCTAATTGGGAACAAAAGCAGGGAGTTCCCGGGCAGCTTCGGTGGCAAGTTCAACTGCCGACTTCTCTGCGTCCGCCGGTGAATTACCAAGCGGAGTCATTACTCGAACCAAGGCGCCGTCAGAGCGGCGGCGGCGCACACTGTCGAGCACAGTGTAAATCTTCGCCCAATACTCGCTGGCCACGGTGTTACCACGACCCTGATACCAGTAAATCATCAGCGCGCGCTGATTGCCGTTTTGAATCAAGTATCGATTGGCCTCGAACGAAGCGGCACCAGCCGGAGAAAGGTTAATTCGGCCGGCGTCGCTCATGACCCAGCCTGCTCCGGGCAGACAATTCAGCGGGCTGTGATACGTTGCACCGTTCTTCTGGGTGGCGTAATAGCCGACGTATAATGAAGCTTGCCGGCCTTTCGATTCAAAGTGGCGTGAAAGGTAATCGTCCGCGCGCAGGACTTTCTCGGTTTCAGAATCGAAACGAGTGTCCTCGCCCAATTGGCGCCACTGACCGATCTGCTGAGGGAACTCTTTGAGTGGTTTACGTGAGATGCTGGCTTCGCCGGCACGCTCCCAAACATTTGTCACCGCGCCGCACAACAGCA
>Ga0207428_10000452_pt1 | contig 49793 bp, 56 predicted proteins | sample RhiMethybrSRZTD1_FD_187600 | JGI IMG/M metagenome (GOLD analysis project Ga0207428, IMG submission 187600) | Populus rhizosphere microbial communities from Tennessee, USA - Rhizosphere MetaG P. TD hybrid SRZTD1 (SPAdes) (version 3) | ecosystem: Host-associated > Plants > Roots > Rhizosphere >...
TGTCAGCCCATTAAGAAACAGGAGCCACTTCCACATGCACGTCCTCAAGCACTTCGAATTCTTCCGTATCGAGATTGTCTAACAGCCCCGCGCCCTTTGACATCCAGACCGTTGCCCACCAAGTGACGGGGTCCCGTGATTCGTAGATGTCTAGCCGGCTCCATGGCGGCCAGAGGAGGCATCATCGTCGACAGTATCAACCCATTAGGAAACAGGAGCCACTTCCACATGCACGTCCTCAAGCACTTCGAATTCTTCCGTATCGAGATGACCCAACAGGCCACGGCCTTTGACATCCAGCCCATTTCCGACGATATGGACAGGATCCTGCGTGCGAATTTCCCGGGTTTGGTCCGTCCAAACCAGGTGGTTGGTATAGATGGTGTAGCCGCTCTGGGTGTAGATCACCAGCGGTTCCGAGCGATTGGCTAGCAGAAAATTCTTGGTCTCGGTATTCAACGTGCCCTCGTCGCCGTGAACCGTCAATTCTTTGCCCTGGACCCCGAATAAGGTGACAGCGACGTTGTCCAGGATCGCCTTCTTGTCCTGCTCGAACAAACGAGCCTGCTGAGCATCAACCTGCCACTGCACCTTGTCGCCCTTGGTCTGGGTAAAGGTGAATTTGGAGATAATCGCATCGGCCTGGTTGATGGTTCCCGGTGCGGTAGCTGTCGGAGGTGGAGAAGCCGTGGAATTGGTCAGGAGCAGATAGAGCAGCACGCCTCCCAGAAGCACGCTGAGCCCCAATAAGATCCGTTGTGCCAACCATTGCCACACAGCGTTGTCCGTTCCTCACTTTGGCGGGAAACGACTGGCACGATAATAGCAGGAGGCCCGAGGCAAGTAAACTCTGGCGACCGAATGGAGCCGCGAAACAGGCAGGGCTGATGCAGAGTTGCCCGAGCAGGTCCCTTCTGGGACCTACTCGGATTTTTCTGTCTTTGCGGGAGTCGCAGCCGATTTTTTCGTGGGCGCCGCTTCGGCTCTGGCGACCAACTCAATGGCGACCAATTCGGCGGCATCGCCGATCCGCCGACGAGTCTTCACCATTCTCGTATAACCTCCGGGACGATCCTTGAACCGTCCAGCGACATCGCTGAACAGCTTCGAGACGACGTCTTTGCTCCGCAGAAAGCTGAGCGCCCGACGCCGGGCCGGCAAGGAGCCGTCTTTGCCCAATGTGATCATGCGGTCGGTGAAGCCGCGAATTTCTTTTGCCTTCGCCTCGGTGGTTTCAATCCGCTCATGTTCGAGCAGCGAGGTCACCAGGCTTCTGAACAACGCCCATCGGTGTTTGGTCTGTCGACCGAGTTGTCTGCCCTTTTTTCGATGACGCACGATGCCCTCTCCTACTCGTTCTTGGGACCACCGCCTGAAGCCATTGCATCCAGCTTGACCCCGAGGCTTAGCCCCATGTCCGTCAAAATTTCCTTGATTTCGTTCAGCGATTTCTTTCCGAAGTTCTTGGTCTTCAGCATTTCGGCTTCGGATTTCTGCACCAGGTCCGCGATCGTCTTGATGTTGGCATTTTTCAAGCAATTCGCCGCGCGGACCGACAACTCCAGCTCATTGACACTCCGGAAGAGATTCTTGTTGATCTCCCGCTGGGCTTCGTCGCCCGTAAGTTCGGCGCGTCCTTCCACTCTCGCATCAGGATTGATGAAGATGTCGACGTGATCGCGCATGATGCCGGCAGCCGTTGACAATGCATCGCTCGGCGAGATGGTTCCGTCCGTCCAGATTTCCAAGGTCAGTTTGTCGTAATCCGTCATCCGTCCGACGCGAGCGTTTTCGACATGAAAGTTGACCCGCTTGATCGGAGAAAAGATGGAATCGATCGCGATCACCCCAATCGGCAGTCCTTCCTCCTTGTTCCGCTCAGCCGGCACGTACCCACGGCCATGCTTGACCGTCATCTCCATATCCAGCGTGGCGTCCTTGTCGAGAGTCGCGATATGCAGATTGGGCGTCAAAATCGAAATGTCCGCATCATGGATGATATCCGACCCTTTGGCTTCGCCTGGTCCCTTCTTTTTCAACCGAATCGTCTTCGGCTTGTCGGTATGCAAGGCCAGCCGCAGCCCCTTCACGTTGAGGATGATCGAGGTGACATCTTCGGTCACGCCTGGAATCGTCGAAAACTCGTGCAAGACGCCCTCGATCTTGACCGTGGTCACGGCTGCGCCGGTCAGGGATGAGAGCAGCACGCGGCGCAACGCGTTGCCGACCGTCGTGCCGAAGCCCCGCTCGTACGCTTCAGTGGAGAATCGCCCGAAGGTGGCGGAAGCCGTTTCTTTGTCGACCTCGACCCGCATCGGGATTTGGAAATCTTTCATCGTCTTGATCATGAGTCCCCCTTCATCCTGTCAGCCGCCGCGCCTTCTGCGATGCATTCTGCATGAAGCCGGCGTTGTATGAAGTTGCTTATCGCGAATACAATTCCACCACCATCTGTTCGTTGACGGGCAGCGTGATCTGGTCCTTCGTCGGCAAGGCGCGCACGGTCCCCTTGAATCCGACCTTGTCCAGCTCCAGCCATTCGGGAATGCCTCGGCCCTCGACGGATTCCAGCGCGGTTTGAATCGACACCAGACTCCGGCTGCGTTCGCGCACGGCCACCACGTCGCCGGCACGGACTTGGGCGCCCGGAATGTTGTTCTTCCGGCCATTGACCGTCACATGCCCGTGCCCCACGAGCTGCCGTGCTTCCCTCCGGGATGCCCCGAATCCGAGCCGGTAGACGACGTTGTCGAGGCGGCACTCGAGCAATCGCAGCAGGGCCTCGCCAGTGACGCCTGCCCTCCGCTCCGCCCGCTCGAAGACACCGCGAAACTGCCTTTCTTGAAGGCCATAGATGCGCCGCAATTTCTGCTTCTCGCGCAATTGCGTGCTGTAGTCTGAAATGCGAGGCCTGGCCTGGCCGTGCTGGCCGGGCGGATAGCTGCGACGCTCGATCGCACACTTTTCCGTCATGCAGCGCGAGCCTTTCAAGAATAACTTCTCGCCTTCACGACGACATAACCGACAGACTGGTCCTCGATACTTCGCCACGTTCTCTACCTCCGTTTACCGGGCTCGCCCGTCATGGTCTGCCCGTTCTGATCCACTTGTATGCTCATGTTCTTACACCCGGCGTCGTTTGGGCGGCCGGCACCCGTTGTGCGGGATCGGCGTGACGTCACGGATGAGATTGATCCGTAGTCCAGCCCCCTGCAACGAGCGAATCGCGGACTCCCGCCCAGACCCCGGCCCGTTCACGTAGACATCCACCTGGCGCATGCCGCTTTCCATGGCCTTCCTCGCAGCCGCTTCGCCGGCTCGTTGTGCCGCAAAGGGCGTGCTTTTACGCGATCCCTTGAAGCCTTGATTGCCGGCGCTCGCCCAGACGACCGTGTTGCCGCTCATGTCGGTGATCGTCACGATGGTATTGTTAAAAGACGCCTGGACATGAGCGATTCCGCTCTGGACGATCCGGCGTTCTTTCTTTTTGCCTTTTTTCACACTCATAGATAGCTCCTACTAATGGACGATCACGCCGTGGGAGCCGGACGGGCGGCCGGCTTCGGCTTGCTGCCGACTCCGGCGCGACGGCCTTTTCTCGTGCGTGCATTGGTTTTTGACCGTTGACCGCGAACCGGCAAGCCCTTGCGATGGCGAAGACCTCGATAGGTCCCGGTGTCGATGAGACGTTTGATGTTCATCGAGACGGTTTTCCGCAAATCGCCTTCCACTTGATAGTCCTGGTCGATGATCTCACGGATCTTGACGATCTGATCTTCGCTGAGATCTTTCACCCGGATGGCGCCGTCGATGCCCGCCTTGCCGAGGATGTAACGGGCTGCCGCCCGGCCGATCCCGAACACATAGGTCAGGCCGATATCCGACCGCTTTTCTCTGGGTAAATCGACTCCGGCAATACGTGCCATATTTCCTCCTGCCTTCCCTTCAAGGTCTTCCGCAGCCGAAGGCTGGATGAACCTCGACGGCGTTGAACGACCGCTGGTTTCTCACCCGCCCGCCCTCGCGGCGCCTAGGCACCGCCCCCTCCCCGGGGCGGGGATTCGGCGAGCACAGAGGCGCGCCAGCCTCCGGCTGTCCCCACTATCCCTGTCGCTGTTTGTGCCGGGGGTTCTCACAGAGAATTCTGACCACCCCACGGCGTCGTACGACCTTGCATTTCGCGCAAATCGGCTTGACCGATGATTTGACCTTCATGAGACGTCTAGACTCCTACTTGAACCGATACGTAATGCGCCCTCGCGTCAGATCATATGGGGACATTTCCACCGTGACCTTGTCTCCGGGCAGAATCCGAATGAAATGCATGCGCATCTTCCCCGAGATGTGCGCGAGAATCTTATGACCGTTGTCGAGCTGCACACGAAACATGGCGTTGGGGAGCGTTTCCAGTACCGATCCTTGGATCTCAATAATGTCTTCCTTCGGCACGAACCGTTATCCTTTCGCCTGATGTATCACGCGTCCATCCTTTTATAACCGGCTCAACACGATCGCCGGCCCGCTCGGCTGAATCGCAATCGTATGTTCAAAGTGCGCGGACAGGCTGCCGTCGACGGTCACGGCGGTCCAGCGGTCATCCAGCACCCGAACGGCTGAGCCGCCCATATTCACCATCGGCTCAATCGCCAAGACCATTCCCGATTGCAAACGGGGACCCTGTCCCGGCTTCCCGTAATTCGGCACCTGCGGTTCTTCATGCAACTGCCGGCCGATGCCGTGCCCGACGAACTCCGTCACGACCGAATAACCGGCGGCTTCCACGTGTCGCTGGACCGCATGGGATATGTCCGACAACCGGTTGCCGACCTGCGCCTGCTCGATCGCGAGCGACAGCGATTCTTCTGTGACCCGCACCAGCGTCGCCGTCTTTTCATCGATCCGGCCCACCCCAACCGTCACGGCCGAATCGCCGTAGAATCCACCGACGATGGCGCCAAGATCGAGACCGACAATATCTCCCTCTTTCAAGACCCGTTTGGAGGGAATGCCGTGCACCACTTGCTCATTCACCGACGCGCAAAGTGTCTTCGGATAATTGCGGTACCCTTTGAACGCCGGCATCGCACCCCTGGCACGGATTTCCGATTCCGCCAGCTTGTCCAACTCGTCGGTCGTGACGCCGGGCTTGACCGCGTCCTTGAGCACCAGCAGCGCTTCAGCCACGACTCTTGACGCCTTTGCCATCACGGCAATCTCGTCTGGCGTCTTGAGGATGATCATATTGCGCTATAAGGCGCCAGTACACTAAACAAGGCCTCAAATACCGCATCCACAGAACCAGAGGCATTCACTTCCGAGAGAAGCCGTTTGCTGGCGTAATACCGGATCAACGGCGCCGTCTGTTCCTCGAAGACCTGTAACCTCGTTTCAATGGCTTCCGGTGTGTCGTCGCTCCGTTGAATCAAGGTTTCGCCGCAGCGATCGCAGGCGTCGCCTTTTTTCGATGGCGCAAACTCGACATGAAATGTCGCCTGACACTTCGGGCAGCTACGCCGGCCGCTCAACCGCCGGATCACGTCCTGCCGCGGCACCTCGAATTTCACCACCCGGTGCAACGGCCGCTGGGTTTCCTGCAGGACTTTCCCCAATGCTTCAGCCTGGGGTACCGTCCTCGGGAACCCGTCGAGCACGAAGCCGTTCGCACTTCCTGGCTCCGCCAGTTTGTCGCGTACAAGCCCGATGACCACGGCATCAGGAACCAGTTGTCCCTGGTCCATGTACCGTTTGGCTTCCCGGCCCAATTCCGTCTGATTTCGGACCGCCTCCCGCAGGAGATCTCCGGTCGAAATCTTTGCGATCTTAAACTGCGCCGCAATCCGGTCGGCTTGGGTACCCTTGCCGACGCCCGGCGCCCCGAGAAAGACGACGCGCATGTGGCCTCACCCGCTCCGGCCGCGGAGGGGGCCCATGCCCTTTCCCAAAAACCCTTCGTAATTGCGCATCAGCATGTGCGACTCAATCTGCTGTGCGGTATCGAGTCCCACGCCGATCACGATCAACAACGACGTGCCGCCGAAATAAAACGGAACGTTCAGCTTGTAGATCAGGAACTCCGGAATCACACAGACGATCGCCAGGTAAATCGCGCCGGCGAACGTAATATGCGTCAACACTCTATAGATGTAATCGGAGGTCCGTTGTCCGGGGCGGATGCCGGGGATGAAGCCCCCATACTTCTTCATGTTGTCCGCCATATCGACCGGATTGAGGACCACCGCCGTGTAAAAGAAACAGAAAAATAGGATCAGCCCGACATACATCAGCGTGTACAGCAGCGATCCTGGAGACAGTTGTGCACCGATCGCCTTGATCCACGGGGTCTCGAAAAATCCCGCAATCGTCGCCGGAAACGCAATGATCGATGAAGCAAAAATGGGCGGAATCACTCCTGCTGTATTAATCTTCAGCGGAATGTGCGTGCTCTGCCCGCCGTACACGCGCCGACCGACCACCCGCTTCGCGTATTGAACCGGAACTTTGCGCCGGCCGCTTTCCAAAAACACAATCGCGGCGACAACCGCCACCATGAGGGCGGCAAGTCCGACCAGCAGGAATGCGTTGAGCTGGCCGATCTCATACAAGTTATAGGTCTGCGCCACGGCCGAGGGCAGGCGCGCGACGATACCTGCGAAAATAATGAGCGAGATGCCGTTGCCAATTCCCCGCTCGGTAATCTGTTCGCCCAGCCACATCAGGAAGCCGGTGCCGGCCGTCAGCGTGATCACCGTCATCAGTCTGAACGCCCAGCCCTTGTCCAGGACGAACGCCCCGCCGTTCATCTGTTCAAGACCGATGGCGATCCCGAAGCCCTGAATCAGTGCGATGCCGATCGTCCCGAACCGCGTGTACTGAATGATCTTCTTGCGGCCCCGCTCGCCTTCTTTTGCCAGCTTCGAGAGGTGGGGGACCACCACCGTCAACAGCTGCAAAATGATTGAGGCGCTGATATAGGGCATGATGCCCAGCGCGAAGATCGTCAGCCGGGACAGCGAGCCGCCCGAAAAAATATCGAGAAACCCGAGAAGCGCCCCTCCCTGTTTTTGTAAGAACTCGGAAAGCGCTTCGCCGTTGATGCCCGGCGTCGGAATGTGTGCTCCGACTCGATACACCACCAGCATTCCCAGGGTGAACAGAATGCGGGTCCGCAGCTCGGGAATTTTCAGGATATTCTGAAAGCTGGTCAGGAGCCGCTCAAACACCTGGGATAACCTCGATTGACCCTCCCGCTGCTTGAATCTTCGCCTCCGCCGATTTGCTGAACTTGTGCGCCTGCACGGCGATGGGTTTCTTCAGCTCACCGTTGCCCAATATCTTGATCGGCAGCGTGACGCGCTTGACCAGACCCGCATCCACCATCGCCTGCGGGGTGATCGTGCCGGTCGCCGGCAGATCGGCGAGACGTTCGATATTGACGATGGCGTATTCCTTCCGGAACGGATTTGTGAATCCGTATTTCGGCACGCGGCGGATAAGAGGCATTTGGCCGCCCTCGAACCCCGGCTGCTTACCGCCGCCCGAGCGGGCCAGCAATCCCTTGTGCCCTTTCGTCGCCGTCTTTCCGTGGCCGGATCCCGGACCGCGACCGATGCGCTTCCGCTTTTTCTTGGCGCCCTTGGCGGGCGCGAGTTCATGTAATTTCATGATGGCTGCACTTCCAACAAGTAGCTCACTTTATGTATCAGTCCTCTGACCTGTGCCGTATCGGGACGGACGACGGACTGCCGGATTTTCCGCAAGCCGAGCCCGCGCAGCACCAGGCGATGGCGCTCGGGCGTGCCGATCGGGCTGCGCTTCAAGGTGATGCGGACGCTCTGAGCCGGCGCTTTCGCGGTTTTTGCCGTGGTCATGACGCGAGCACTCCCGCCGGAAGCTCTTCGCCCCGGCGCAACCGCATGACCTGCTCCGGATTTCTGAGCTGCATGAGACCGTCCAGCGTCGCACGCACCGTGTTGAACGGATTCCCCCGTCCCAACGTTTTGGAAATGATGTTGTGGGCACCCACGAGTTCCACGACGGCCCGCACGGCTCCGCCGGCGATGATGCCAGTTCCTTCGACTGCCGGCTTCAAGAGGACGTGTTCGCCACCAAACAAACCGTGGACCTCGTGCGGAATAGTGCCTGACTTGAGCGGCACATGGACGAGATTCTTCTTGGCCTGCTGCACAGCTTTCGCGATGGCGACCGGCACTTCCGCGGCCTTGCCCTTGCCGATGCCGACCCAGCCCTGTCCGTCACCCACCACGACGAGCGCGCAGAAATTAAAGCGCTTGCCGCCTTTGACGACTTTGGCGACGCGGTTGATGAACACGACCTTATCCTTGAGGCTCAGTTCGTCTGGATTGACTCGCACGCTCGTTGCTCCCTTCTATCCTAGAATTGCAGCCCGCCTTCGCGAGAGGCATCCGCCAATGCCTTGATCCGGCCGTGATACAACCGGCCACCGCGGTCAAAGACGACTTTTTGGACCTTGGCATTCTTGGCGCGCTCGGCCAGGAGCGTTCCCACGGCTTTGGCCGCGACGATGCTGCTGGTAGACTTCAACGTCTTCCGCAGGGACTTGTCCAGCGACGAGGCAGCCGCCAACGTCGTGCCCTTGAGGTCGTTGATGATCTGCGCATAGATATGGCCGCTGCTGCGATAGACATTGAGCCGCGGACGTTCATCCGTTCCGACTATGCGCTGACGGACACGCTGCTGGCGCCTGGCGAGGTGAGATAATTTTGCCGCACTATTCATGATGTACCCTACTTCCCGGTCTTGCCTTCCTTCTTCCTTAAGACTTCTCCGGAGTATCGAATGCCTTTTTGCTTATACACGTCCGGCGGCTTGATGGCGCGAAGATTCGCCGCCACTTGTCCCACCAGCCGCTTGTCGGCACCCTTGATGTTGATGAGTGTCTGCTTCTCGACTTTCACGTCGATCCCCGCTGGCACCGGATACTGCACCGGATTGATGTATCCGACGTTGAAGCTCATGGTCTTTCCTTGGATCGCCGCCTTGTAGCCGACGCCGGTGATCTCCATATTGCGTTCATAGCCTTTGGTCACGCCATTGACCATATTGCTCAATTCGGCGCGCACCAAGCCGTGCATGGCTCGAATTTTCCGTTCGTCGGTGGAGCGTGTGACGACGACCTGTCCCTTGTCGACCGTGACGCCGATCCCAGGCTTCAACGTCCACTCGAGCTTCCCGAGCGGCCCCTTCACGGAGACGACGGATCCCGATACGTTCACATCAACGCCGGTCGGAACAGGAATTGGCTTATTTCCAATGCGTGACATGCGTCCTCTACCTTCCTTACCAGACTGCGCAGAGCACTTCGCCGCCCAGGCCGGCCTTGCGCGACGCTTGGTCGGTCATGATGCCTTTCGAGGTCGAAAGAATGGCCATCCCGATGCCGTTGCGCACGCGAGGAATCTCTCTCGTACCCACGTACACGCGTCGCCCGGGCTTGCTCACGCGTTGCATGCCCGTGATCATGGGTTCCCCCTCGCCCACGTAGCGCAATTGCACTTTCAGCACAGGATGCCCATCCTCGGTCGCCGTATCGATGCCCTGAATGAACCCCTCGGCTTGGAGCACTCGGAGCACTTCGTGCTTCAATTTTGAGGCGGGAATCGTCACCACATCGTGATGGCGGCGAAACCCATTGCGCAATCGCACTAAGAGGTCACTGATTGGATCGGTTACCATACGAACCCTTTCAACAAATTCTCGTCCAAGTGATCGGCATACATGACCGGCCAGGAATCCTACCAACTAGACTTCCGGACGCCGGGGATTTCTCCCTTCAGGCTCAGCAACCGGAAACAGATGCGGCACATCTTGAACCGCCGCAAATAGCCGTGCACGCGGCCGCACAAGCCGCAGCGATGATAGCCGCGGGTCTTGAATTTCGGCTTGGCCGCCGTTTTATTCCTGAGCGCCAGTCTCGACACAAGTGACTCCTTCGTTCAATGTTAGGTCCTGAATGGCATGCCCAACTGGGTGAGCAGGGCTTTCCCTTCGTCGTTCGTACGCGCCGTCGTCACGATCGTGATATCCATCCCGTGAATCGAGGCGACCTCGTCGTATTGGATCTCCGGGAAGATCAACTGCTCTTTCAGACCCAACGTGTAGTTGCCGCGGCCGTCGAACGCCTTGGGCGACACGCCGCGGAAATCGCGAATGCGCGGCAGCGCGAGGGATACCAGGCGGTCGAAAAACTCGTACATGCGGCGGTTCCGCAGCGTGACCTTCGTCCCGATGGGCATGCCTTGGCGCAGCTTGAAGCCCGCGATGGCCTTCTTTGCCCTCGTCACCACCGCCTTCTGCCCGGTGATCGTGCCTAATTCGGTCGCCGCACTTTCCAGCAGCTTCACGTTTTGAATGGCTTCGCTCATGCCCACGTTGAGCACAATGCGTTCCAGTTTCGGCACCTGCATGACGTTCTTATAGCCGAACTCCTTCATCAGAGCCGGCACGACGCGGTCGCGATAGGTATCGCGCAGCCGAGGCTGGAATTTCGACTCTTCGCTGCCGTCGTCAAATGCCTGAGGGGCTTTGCCGCCCTCTTTCTTTGCCGGCCGGCCGGCCGGTTTTCCGCCTTTAGCTTTTTTAGGATCTTTTGCGTCCGCCATCTCGACCTTCTTGGCTACTCGACCAATTCATTGGATTTTTTACTGAACCGCACACGACGACCGTCCCCCTGTACACGGATGCCCACGCGAGTGGGCTTCTTGGTGACAGGGCACAGGAACATCACGTTCGAGATGGCCAGAGGGGCCTCTTTTTCGAGAATCCCGCCCTGTTTGACCTTCTGATTCGGCTTGGTGTGGCGCTTGATCATATTCAACTTCTCGACGATGACCTTCCCCGCCGACCGGTCGACGGAAAGGACTTTCCCGGACTTGCCCCGGTCCCGGCCGGCAATCACCACGACCGTGTCCCCTTTGCGAATGTGAGTCTTCTGCAGCGCGTGCACGTTCACCCCTGCGTCTGGTTAAAGCACTTCTGGAGCCAGCGAAATGATCTTCATGAACTTCTTCCAGCGAAGCTCGCGCGCGACCGGTCCGAAAATGCGCGTTCCAATCGGTTCGCCTTCTTTGTTGATCAGCACGCAGGCATTTCGGTCGAATTTGATGTACGAGCCGTCCTCACGTCGGACTTCCTTCGTTGTCCGCACAATGACCGCACGGCTGACGTCGCCCTTTTTGACCGTGGCCTGCGGAATCGCCTCTTTCACGGCGACGACAATCACATCGCCCAATGAGGCGTACCGGCGCTTCGACCCTCCCAGCACGTGAAAGCACATGGCCTGTTTTGCGCCAGAATTGTCAGCCACGTCCATGTATGTATAGTTCTGAATCATGATGCCGTCTATCCTCGCCGGGCACGCCCCGTCTAGTCCACACGTCCTTTTTCCAAAATCTCGACTACCCGCCAGTGCTTGTCCTTGCTGATAGGCCTGGTTTCGATCATCCGCACACGGTCCCCGATGCCGCAGGCGTTCTGCTCGTCATGGGCTTTGAACTTCGTCATACGCCGAAGCACCTTGTGATAAATCGGATGTACCACCTGACGCTCGACCGCTACGACCACGGTCTTATTCATCTTGTTGCTAATGACGCGCCCCACCCACTCTCGCCGCTTGACTACGCTCTCAGCCATGCTCCCTTCACCCTTTCGCCGCTAGGACGCCTTTTTGTGTTCTGCCTGCCCGACCTCGCGCTGCACGGTTTTCACCTGCGCGATGGACCGCTTGGTCTTCCGAATCTGCATGGGATTTTCCAGCCGACCCGTGCCGAGTTGAAAACGAAGATTGAATAATTCCTGGCTCAGCTGCTTGGCCTTCTCGGCCAATTCGGCGCCGGTCATCTGTCTCAGTTCTTTCAGGTCCATGTGCGTGCTCGTACTTTCGTCTCGGCTACAATCCTAAAATTCGCCCCGCGTGACACACTTCGTGGCGATCGGCAGCTTATGCGACGCCAGGCGGAAGGCTTCATGAGCGATGTCGGGAGTCACTCCGCCCATCTCGTAGAGGATCCGGCCCGGTTTGACGACGGCCACCCAATATTCGGGGTTGCCCTTTCCCTTGCCCATTCGAGTTTCCGCCGGTTTTTTGGTGATGGGCTTGTCTGGGAAAATTCTCGTCCACACCTGGCCCCCACGCTTCACATACCGGGTAATCGCGATGCGCGCCGCTTCGATCTGACGGCTGGTTACCCATCCCGGCTCCAGTGCTTTGAGCCCAAATTCGCCGAGCGTGATGTTGCCGCCCCGGTAGGCCTTGCCGCGCATCCGCCCCTTCATCATTTTTCTGAATTTGACTTTTTTCGGTGCTAACACAATGTCCTCGTGACTTACCCGAGCCGCCGTTCAAATGCCGCCTCCGGCTTGAGCGGCTGCGCCGGGAGAAGCTCGCCCTTGTAGATCCATGTTTTGACGCCGATCTGTCCCATCGTGGTATGGGCTTCGGCAAAGCCGTAATCCACTTCAGCCCGCAGCGTATGCAAGGGCACACGGCCCTCCCGATACCATTCGGTGCGCGCGATTTCCGCACCGCCCAAACGTCCGGCGATCATGATCTTGATCCCTTGCGCGCCTAGACGGAGCGCCGACTGCACGCTCCGCTTCATCGCACGACGGAAGGCCACCCGCTTTTCCAGCTGCGTCGCCACGTTTTCACTGACGAGCTGAGCATCCAGTTCCGGCTTTTTGATCTCCTTCACCGTGATGTAGACCTGCCCGCCGTACTGCTTTTCCAGTTCCGCTTTCAGCTTGTCCACCTCCGCGCCCTTGCGTCCGATGATGATGCCGGGTCTGGCGGTATGGATGATGACGCGGGTCTGATCTCCCGAACGTTCAATCTCCACCTTGGCCACGCCCGCATGAAACAGCTTCTGCTTGACCACTTTTCGGATCTTGATGTCCTGGTGAAGCAGCTTCGCGTAATCCTTGCTCGCATACCAGCGCGAACTCCAGGTGTAGTTGTAGCCAAGCCGATAGCCGACTGGATGTGTTTTCTGACCCATACGATCGTTCCTCAGTTCTGCGGCGGCCGTCTGCCGATCCGCGCCATATTCAGGCTCGTGATTTCTCCTGCACGCCCCGCGCTTCAACCACGACAGTGATGTGGCTAGTCCGTTTCTGAATCGCGTTGGCCCGCCCCATGGACCGGGCGCGGAAACGCTTATAGATCGGGCCGCAGTTGACGAACGCCTTCGAGACCCGCATCGACTCGCTGTCTCCCAACTCCTTCTGTTCGGCGTTGGCGACGGCCGACCGCAGCACCTTCTCAATCACGCGCGCGGCATGACGGGGAAGATGCTTGAGCATGGCCAAGGCCATCGGCACTTCCTGCCCGCGAATCATGTCGACCACCGGCCGCGCCTTCCGCGGTGCGACCCGAACGAATCTCAATACAGCTCTCGCTTCTGCCATTGTTGCACTCCCGTCATGTCGCCGCTCCCGGCGAGTGACGCCTGGGCTTCCTATTTCAACGCCACGGCCTTCTCGGTCTTTGCCTGCCCGTGGCCCTTAAAGAATCTGGTCGGAGCGAACTCGCCCAATTTATGACCGACCATGTTCTCGGTGACGAACACGGGGATGAACTTCTTGCCGTTATGAACGGCGAACGTATGCCCGATCATGTCGGGCACGACGGTCGATCGCCTCGACCACGTCTTGATGATTTTCCGGTCTTTCGTTTGATTCATCTGCTCGACCTTTTTCAGCAGATGATCGTCGACAAAGGCGCCTTTGCTGATCGATCTAGGCATTGCGCACTCCTGACTTGCGGCGAGCGATGATGTACTTGTCCGTCTTCTTGTTCTGCCTGGTCTTGTAGCCTTTGGTCGGAAGGCCCCAAGGAGAGACGGGATGGGGATTCCCCTGGCCAGACTTCCCTTCACCGCCGCCGTGGGGATGGTCGACCGGGTTCATGACGACTCCGCGCACGTGCGGACGGCGCCCGAGCCAGCGGCTCCGGCCCGCCTTGCCGACGGTGATATTCTCATGGTCGAGATTACCGACCTGGCCGACCGTCGCCATGCACGAGGCGAGGATGCGTCGCATTTCGCCGGACTTCAGCCGCACCTGCACATAATCGCCGTCCCGACCCATGACCTGAGCAAATCCCCCGGCGCTACGGATGAGTTGGCCGCCCTTGCCGGGCTTCAATTCAATATTATGAATCGTGGTTCCCAGCGGCATGTGTGCCAGCGGCAGCGCATTGCCAGTGCGCACCTCGGCGTCCGAACCGGATTGCAATACATCGCCGACTTGTAAACCGATCGGCGCCAGAATGTACCGCTTCTCTCCATCTTTGTACGTGAGCAACGCGATACGGGCCGAGCGATTGGGATCGTACTCGAGGGCCGACACCTTGGCGGAAATTCCGACCTTATCGCGGCGGAAGTCGATCTTCCGGTAGAGCCGGCGATGGCCCGCGCCGCGGAAACGGACCGTGGTCCGTCCGTCGTTGTTGCGCCCGCCTGTCCGAAGGTGAAACGACGTCAATCCCTTTTCAGGCCGCTTCTTCGTCAATTCTTCCGTCGTGACGATCGTCATGCCCCGGCGGCTCGACGTCGTCGGCTTATACGCTTTCAGTCCCATGCGTTGTCCTTATCGTCTCGCGCTCACTGGTTATGCGCTTTCGTACAACTCGAGCTTCTCGCCTGCCTTCAACTTCACAAAGGCCTTCTTCCAATCGGAGCGCTTTCCTGAAAATCGCCCTAGGCGCTTGATCTTGCCTTGCACGTTCAGGACATTGACGCGCTCGACCTTGACTTTTAAGAGCGTCTCAACCGCCTGCTTGATCTGGAGGCGATTCGCAGCCGGATGGACCAGAAAGCCGACCGTATTGCTGCTTTCTCGGAGGGCGGTGACTTTTTCCGTCAACAACGGCTGAATAAGCACGCTGTGGAGATCGACTTTCATGCCCAGACCTCCTTGACCCGCGGCAGTTCGCGCTCGGGAATCACGATCGTGCCCGCGCGCACAATGTCGTAGACGTTGAGCCGATCAGGCGTCACGACATTGACCTTCGTCAAATTCCGCGCGGCCTGCGTCAAGCCCTCCTGACCATCGCCGGCGATGACCAAAATCTGCGTCCCTGCGGCGAACTGCGCCAAGGCCTTGGCAAGCACTTTGGTCTTGGGCTGTTCGAGGGACAGGGTTGAGACGACGAACAACTGCCCGTCGGTCACTTTCGACGACAAGGCGCTTTGCAGCGCAGCCCGATATTTCTTCTTCGGCATACTGAAGGCATAGCTCCTCGGCTTCGGGCCGAACACCGATCCGCCATGACGCCATACCGGCGACCGAACGGAACCGGCGCGAGCCCGTCCCGTGTGCTTCTGCTTCCAGGGCTTCTTCCCTGATCCGCGTACCTCGCCTCGCCGGAGCGTCGAGGCTGTTCCCTGCCGTTCACAGGCCTGCTGCATGACCACCGCTTCATGGACGAGCGTCGCGTGCGGCTTACAGCCGAACACTTCTGCGGGAAGTTCCACGGACCCGACTTTCCGTCTGTTCAAATCGACCACATCTACGGTCGGCATGCCTACCCCTTCTTCGACTTTCTGACGATGAGCAGTCCATTCGCTGCGCCGGGGACCGCTCCACGCACGAACAAGAGATTTTCATCGGGCCTGGACTCAATGACTTTTAATCGCTGTGACGTCACCCGTTCCGCTCCCATATGTCCTGGAAGGGTCTTGCCTTTCCAGACGCGGGAGGGAAACGAGCTGGCGCCGATCGATCCCGGGGCGCGATGGAACATCGAACCGTGAGACTCGGGTCCACCCGCATAGTGATGCCTTCGCACGACCCCTTGGAATCCCTTTCCCTTGGACACGCCGACTACATCCACCCAATCGCCCTTCTTGAAAATGTCGGCCTTCACCGTCTGCCCGACGGCGACGTCGCCATCCTTCTTGAATTCTCGAAGGACCCGGCTGGCAGGCGCATCATGCTTCTTGAAGTGGCCCAGTTGTGCCTTGGACAGTTTCCGATCCTTGACCTGTCCGAATGCGAGTTGAACCGCTTCGTAACCATCGCGCTCTTTGGTCTTCACCATGACGACGCGGCATGGCCCAGCTTCGATGACCGTGACTGGGGTCAGCCGGGTCTCGTCCAGCATCTGCGTCATGCCCAGTTTCTTGCCCAGCAACCCGTTCGTCATAATTCTCCCGACGCTCTCTTTTCAGTCGTAAACGTTACACCCGTCGTCCACACTCGACACTTACAACTTGATTTCGACGTCCACGCCCGCCGCCAAATTCAGCTTCATAAGGGAATCCATGGTTTCGGGCGTCGGCTCCATGATGTCCATCAAGCGCTTGTGCGTCCGGATTTCAAATTGCTCGCGGGCCTTCTTATCGGCGTGCGTCGCGCGCTGAACCGTGAATTTCTCGATGCGGGTCGGCAAGGGGATTGGTCCCACAATTTTCGCGCCACTACGACGCACCGTTTCCACGATTTCCGCCACCGACTGATCCAACACGCGGTAATCGAACCCGCGGAGCCTGATCCTAATTCTTTGATCCACCTTCACCATGCCATCCTCAGTTTGTCTTGGGGGTTACGCCAGAATTTCGCTGACGACGCCGGAGCCCACGGTCTTGCCACCCTCACGGACGGCAAAGCGCAAGCCTTGATCCATCGCGATCGGGCTGATCAACTCGGCCGTCACGCTCACGTTGTCGCCGGGCATCACCATCTCCACCCCCGGATTCAACGACACGATCCCCGTCACGTCGGTCGTCCGGAAGTAGAACTGCGGCCGATACCCGTTGAAAAACGGCGTGTGCCGGCCCCCTTCCTCTTTCGTCAGCACATAGATCTCCGCCTTGAACTTCGTGTGCGGGGTAATGCTCTTGGGTTTCGCCAGCACCATGCCGCGCTCCACGTCTTCCTTCTTCGTTCCGCGCAACAGCACCCCGATGTTGTCGCCCGCCTGCCCCTCATCGAGCACCTTGCGGAACATCTCGACGCCGGTCACGACGGTGGCTTGATTCGGCCGCAGCCCGACGATCTCGATTTCATCGCCGACCTTGACAATGCCCCGCTCGCACCGCCCCGTCACCACCGTGCCGCGCCCGCTGATCGTAAAGACGTCTTCGATCGGCATCAAAAACGCCTTATCGATCGGCCGTTGCGGCGTCGGAATGTAGCTATCGACCGCCTCCAACAACTTGAGGATCGACGGCACCCCCAGCGGGCCCTGATCGCCTTCCATCGCCTTTAACGCACTGCCCTGGATGATCGGTGTCTTGTCGCCCGGGAAGCCGTACTTGCTCAACAGTTCACGCACTTCCAGTTCCACGAGATCCAAGAGTTCCTTGTCGTCGATCTTGTCGGCCTTATTCAAAAACACGACGATGAAGGGGACGCCGACCTGCCGGGCCAACAAAATATGCTCCCGGGTTTGGGGCATGGGGCCGTCGGCGGCACTCACCACCAAAATCGCTCCATCCATCTGGGCCGCTCCCGTGATCATGTTCTTCACGTAGTCGGCGTGGCCCGGACAGTCCACGTGCGCATAGTGGCGCTTCTCGGTCTCATACTCCACGTGGCTGATGGCGATCGTCATGATCTTCGTGGCATCGCGGCGGCCCTGGCTCTCGCTCGCCTTGGCCACTTCGTCGTAGCTCACGAACTTCGCCATGCCCTTGTCCGCGCTGATCTTCGTCAAGGCCGCCGTCAGCGTGGTCTTCCCGTGGTCCACGTGCCCAATCGTCCCGATATTCACGTGCGGCTTCTTCCGCTCATATTTCGCCTTCGCCATGCCTCAGCTCCTTCTCAAATCGATGGTCATCGGATCAGCGGTCACTCGCCACGATATTTGGCAATGATCGCTTCGGAAATCTGCTTGGGAACCTGATCGTATCGATCGAACTCCATGCTGTACGTCGCCCGGCCCTGCGTGCGAGAACGAAGGTCCGTCGCATAGCCGAACATTTCCATGAGCGGCACCGACGCTTCGATCGCCTGGGCACCGGCACGGACCTTCATGCCTTGAACCTTGCCGCGGCGGCCATTCAAGTTGCCGATGACGTCGCCCATAAACTCCTGCGGGACCAGCACCTCGACCTTCATGATGGGTTCCAGGAGCACGGCGTCCGCCTTCTTACAGGCGTCCGAAAATCCCATCGAGCCCGCGATTTTGAACGCCATTTCGTTGGAGTCGACTTCGTGATACGACCCGTCGATGACGGTCACCTTGATGTCGCGTAACGGATAGCCGGCGATCACGCCGTTTTCCATGCGTTCCTTCACACCCTTCTCGATTGCTGGGATGTATTCCTTGGGGATTGCTCCTCCGACAACCTTGTTGACAAACTCCAAGCCCTTGCCTGATTCGGAAGGCTCGACGGTGAGCACGACGTGACCATACTGGCCGCGGCCGCCGGTCTGCTTGATGTACTTGGATTCGGCTTCGGCTTTCCGGCGGATCGTTTCCCTGAACGCCACCTCCGGCTTTCCGACATTGGCTTCGACCTTGAATTCCCGCAGCAGGCGATCGACGATGATTTCCAGGTGCAACTCGCCCATCCCCGCAATAATGGTCTGCGCCGTTTCTTCATCGGTACGCACGCGGAACGATGGATCCTCTTGGGCAAGCTTCTGAAGCGCAAACCCCATCTTCTCCTGATCTGGCTTCGTCTTGGGTTCAATGGCCATCGCGATGACTGGTTCAGGAAACTTCATCACTTCGAGCAAAACGGGTTGCTTTTCGTCCGCAAGGGTGTCGCCTGTCGTGGCGCCCTTCAACCCCACGGCAGCGACAATGTCGCCGGCATGCGCGGCATCGATTTCTTCGCGCTTGTTCGCGTGCATTTTCAACAATCGGCCGATGCGATCCTTCGTCCCCTTCGTGACATTCAGGACGGGCGTCCCGGTCTTCAGCGTCCCGGAATAGACACGAAAATAGGTCAGTTGCCCGGCGAAGGGATCCGACATGATTTTGAAGGCCAGTGCGGAGAACGGCTCGCTATCGGAGGGTTTGCGCTCCAATTCCTTGCCGGTGTTCGGATCGAGACCTTTCACGGCAGGAATATCGAGAGGCGACGGGAGAAAATCCACGACACCGTCTAGCAACTGCTGCACACCCTTGTTTTTGAACGCCGATCCGCACAGTACCGGAATGACCTTCATCGAAATGGCGCCGGCCCGCACGACCCGTCGAATATCTTCCTCGGTCAACGATTGACCGTTGAGATATTTTTCCATCACCTGATCGTCGAATTCTGCCACCGCTTCCAGCATTTTTTCACGGTACTCTTTGGCTTTATCCACCAAGTCGGCTGGAATCTCTTCGACTTTGTATTTGGCACCAAGAGTTTCATCGTCGTAGACGTAGGCCTTCATCGTGATCAGGTCGATCGAGCCACGGTATTCGGATTCCCGGCCGATGGGGATCTGGATCGGCACCGGGTTCGCGCCTAATCGATCAATGATGGTTTGAACGCTGAAGTAGAAATCAGCGCCGACCCGATCCATCTTGTTCATGAAGGCAATGCGGGGAACCTGATACTTGTCGGCCTGCCGCCAGACCGTTTCTGATTGCGGCTCTACGCCTTGCACTGAGTCGAACACGGCCACGGCGCCGTCGAGGACGCGTAACGACCGCTCCACTTCAATGGTGAAATCAACGTGTCCCGGCGTATCGATAATATTGATGCGATGGTCCTTCCAGAAGCACGTCGTCGCGGCAGCCGTGATCGTAATGCCGCGTTCCCGCTCCTGCTCCATCCAGTCCATCGTGGCCGCACCCTCGTGCACCTCGCCCATCTTGTGCGTCATGCCGGTGTAATAGAGGATGCGTTCCGTCGTCGTCGTTTTCCCGGCATCGATGTGCGCCATGATGCCGATATTTCTGGTTCGTTCCAGTGGTGCTTGCCTTGCCATGGTATCCCTTTAAAAACACACGTGCTGCAGGATGAGCCGACTACCGCTGCGATTCAGGGGCACCCGCGTCTGCGGATCGCAGCACGGCCCAACTGCAGCACGAAACGACGTTACCAGCGATAGTGCGCGAAGGCTTTATTCGCCTCCGCCATCCGATGCACGTCTTCCCGTTTCTTCACCGCGGCCCCTGTATTATTCGACGCGTCCAACAACTCGGCCGCGAGCTTTTCCCGCATGCTTTTGCCGCCGCGCGTCCTCGCGTATTCCGACAGCCACCGAAGGGCGAGAGACATTCGGCGCGCCGGACGAATTTCGACCGGCACCTGATAGGAGGCGCCGCCGACCCGGCGGGATTTCACTTCGACAATGGGCTTCACGTTGTCGATCGCCGATTTAAACACTTTGAGCGGGTCTCCGCCTGTCTTTTCCTGGATGACATCGAACGCACCATAACAAATCCGCTCAGCCGTGCTCTTCTTGCCGCCTTCCATCAGGATATTGAGGAATTTTCCGACGACCTTGTCGCGGTACCGCACATCCGGAAGGGGCTCTCTCTGTCCTAGAAATCTACTTCGTGGCATATCGATGACTCTCTCACACGCTTGAAGATCGTGACTACTTTGGACGTTTCGCGCCGTATTTCGAGCGGCCTTGCTTGCGGTCGGCGACCCCGACGGCGTCTAGTGCCCCGCGCACAATGTGATAGCGCACGCCGGGAAGGTCTTTGACGCGGCCACCACGGACGAGCACGATGGAGTGCTCCTGTAAGTTATGGCCGACGCCGGGAATGTAGGTGGTGACTTCCATCCCGTTTGTCAATCGCACACGGGCGACCTTTCGAAGCGCAGAATTCGGTTTCTTCGGCGTCGACGTGTACACACGCAGACAGACGCCTCGCTTTTGCGGACAAGATTTCAGCGCCGGACTTTTTGTCTTGGCGTGGGCCAACTGGCGGCCTTTTCGGACTAGCTGATTGATCGTTGGCATCGGTGAATCTTTCTCTCAGCTCGAAAAACAATGGTCTGACTGCCCCATCAAGGGCAAAGCCCGCGGATTATAATGATGCCCGCGGGCCCTGTCAAGCGAGCAGACTCGCTTCGGTTATGTGCCGGCGCCTTCTCCCGTCGCCGCAGCCGCTCCTTCCCGGGGCAATGCCACTGGTTCCGTCGCGCCCACCACAACTGGCTCGGGTTTGGGACTGATTACGAAGGTATCGCGATACTCCTCGAAGCCGCTCCCAGCAGGAATCAAGCGTCCGACAATCACGTTCTCTTTCAAGCCGAGAAGATTGTCTTCCCGTCCGTTGATCGCCGCCTCGGTCAACACTCGAGTCGTTTCCTGGAATGAGGCTGCGGAAATAAAACTGTCCGTCGTCAATGCCGCCTTGGTGATGCCGAGAAGAACGGGCTTCCCCAGGGCAGGCTTGCCGTCCTTCTTCAAGACGCGTTCGTTTTCTTCTTCGAACACCATCTTGCTCACTTGGCTGCCGGGCAAGAATTCTGTGTCACCCGGATCTTCAATCCGCACCTTGCGTAACATCTGACGAACGATGATCTCAATGTGCTTATCGTTGATTGACACACCCTGCAACCGGTAGACATCCTGAACCTCGTCCACCAGATATTTTTGCAGCTCGTTTGGTCCAAGCACGTCGAGAATGTCGTGCGGATTGGCGGATCCGTCCATCAAGGGCTCTCCCGCCCGCACCCAATCGCCCTCGTGTACGTTGACGTGCTTGCCCTTTGGAATGAAATACTCTTTCACGTCTCCCATCTTGTTGTCGACCAGGACCTTGCGCTGGCCCTTCACGAATCCGCCGTAGGACACTTCACCGTCGATCTCGCTGATAACGGCCTGCTCCTTCGGCTTTCTTGCTTCGAACAATTCGGCGACACGCGGCAAACCGCCGGTGATGTCCTTGGTCTTGGTCGTCTCCCGAGGAATCTTGGCCAGGACGTCTCCCGGATGGACGGCTGCGCCTTTCTCCACGAAGATATGGGCGCCAACAGGCAGCAGGTACCGGGCCACAGTATTCGTGGCTCCGGCGACTTTGGCCGTCTTCCCGCCTTCGTCCTTAATGGACACCCGAGGACGCAGCGTCGCACCCGAATGCTCGATGATGACCTTCCGTGAAAGTCCGGTCACCTCGTCGAACTCTTCCTTCATCGTGACACCCTCGACGATGTCGCCGTAGGCCACTTTCCCGCCCACTTCCGTCAGGATCGTCAGGGAGTAGGGATCCCATTCCACGAGCTTCTGCGCGAGTTCGACGCGATCTCCGTCCTTGACCTTGATCTTGGCACCGTAGACAACTGGGTACTTCTCGCGCTCACGGCCATTTTCATCGACGATGGCGATCTTCGCGTTGCGGTTCATCACCACCCATTCATTCTCTTTGTTGCGTACGGCGATGCCGCCGTTATGCACGTCGGCATTCTTTTTTGCATCGAAACTCATGAACTTCATACGGCCTGCATGCTTGGCTTCCAGCACGGTTTGCTCGACGACCTTGCTCGCCGTACCGCCGATGTGGAACGTGCGCATCGTCAGCTGCGTGCCCGGCTCGCCGATGGACTGGGCGGCAATAACGCCGACCGGTTCGCCCTTCTCCACGAGGCGCCCGCGTGCCAAGTCGCGACCATAACAGGCCCGGCAGACGCCGCGACGGGATTGGCAGGTCAACACCGACCGGATCTTCACCCGATCGACCGCCGCTTCCACGACATCCTTCGTCCGCTCTTCAGTGATCTCTTCGTTAAACGAGACAATGACTTCGCCGGTCACCGGGTCGCGAATATCCTCGGCGGCCAGACGCCCGAGGATGCGTTCCTCGATCGGTTGAATGATTTCACCGCCTTCGACCAGCGCGCTCACGAAGATGCCGTCTGTCGTGCCGCAATCGAACTCGTTAATGATGACGTCCTGCGCGATATCGACCAAGCGGCGTGTGAGATACCCGGAGTTCGCCGTCTTCAGCGCGGTATCGGCCAAACCTTTGCGGGCGCCGTGCGTCGAAATGAAATACTGCAGCACGGTCAGGCCCTCGCGGAAATTGGCCGTAATCGGCGTCTCAATGATTTCGCCGGATGGTTTCGCCATCAGTCCACGCATCCCACCCAACTGCCTGATCTGCTGCGAGCTTCCCCGCGCTCCCGAGTCCGCCATCATGAAGATCGGATTGAAGGATTCGTCCTTGCTCGGATCGCCCCCGGCACCCAACTCTTTCATCATCTCGCCTGCGACCTGTTCAGTCACATGGGCCCAGATATCGATGACCTTGTTGTAGCGCTCACCGTTGGTGATCAACCCTTCGGCATACTGCCGCTCAATCTCGTTGACCTCGCGCTGTGCCTTGCCGAGCAGTTCTTCCTTCTTGCTGGGAATATGCATGTTGTCGATGCAGATTGAGACGCCTGCGCGGGTCGCATAGGTGAACCCGGCGTCCTTGATCTTGTCCAAGAACATGACGGTTTCCCGATGTCCCGACTGACGATAGACGGCATCGATGAGCTTCGTGACTTCTTTCTTCGTCATCAATTTGTTGGCATAAGAGAAGGGCATTCCTGTCGGGAGCACTTCCGAGAGCACGACGCGGCCCACGGTCGTCTGCACCAGGTTTCCGTCGATGCGCACCTTGATGCGCGCATGCTCCTCAACTTCCCTCGCATCAAAAGCAATGCGCACTTCCTCGGTGGAGCCGAACACTTTACCCTCGCCTTTGGCACCGACGCGTTCCTTGGTCAGCCAATAGCAGCCGAGCACCATGTCCTGAGACGGCACCGCAATCGGCTTCCCATTCGCCGGTGAAAGAATGTTGTTGATGGACATCATCAACACCCGGGCTTCCACCTGGGCCTCGACGGACAAGGGCACATGCACCGCCATCTGGTCGCCGTCGAAGTCGGCGTTGAACGCCGCGCAGACCAGGGGATGTAACCGGATGGCCTTGCCTTCCACGAGGACAGGATCGAAGGCTTGAATGCCCAACCGGTGCAACGTGGGCGCACGATTAAGCAGCACGGGATGCTCACGAATCACTTCATCGAGCACGTCCCAGACTTCGGGACGTTCCTTTTCCACCAGGCGCTTGGCGCTCTTGATGGTTGTGGCCGCTCCCCGCTCTTCCAGCTTGTGAAAGATGAAGGGCTTGAAGAGTTCCAGGGCCATTTTCTTGGGCAGGCCACATTGATGCAGACGCAGTTCAGGACCCACCACGATGACGGTCCGGCCTGAATAGTCCACGCGTTTGCCCAACAGATTTTGCCGAAACCGCCCCTGCTTGCCTTTGAGCATATCGCTCAACGACTTGAGGGGACGCTTGTTGGGTCCACGAATCGCACGACCTCGTCTCCCGTTGTCGAACAACGCATCAACGGCTTCCTGCAACATCCGCATTTCGTTACGAATGATGACGCCGGGCGCCTTCAACTCCATGAGGCGCTTCAACCGGTTGTTCCGGTTGATGACCCGTCGATACAGATCGTTCAGATCCGATGTGGCGAACCGGCCTCCGTCCAGGGGGACCAAGGGGCGCAACTCTGGCGGCAGGACGGGAATCACGTCCATGATCATCCACTCCGGCTTGTTTCCGGACTTGCGGAAGGCCTCAATGACTTTTAATTGCTTGGCATATTTCTTCTTCATCGCCGCCGACGTCGACACTTTGGCCTTGGCTTTGATTTCATCCCACTTGGCATTGATGTCGATCTTCCGAAGCAACTCTCGAATCGCATCGGCCCCGATGCCAACCTTGTAGGCATTCGGCGCATACTCCGACTGAAGTTGCCGCAGCTTCTCTTCGGTGACCAGATCCTTCTCGGTCAAATCGGTTTGACCCGCGTCAACGCAGACATAGCTTTCGAAGTAGAGAATCTTCTCGAGCTGCTTGAGGCTCATGTCAAGCAGTGTCCCAATGCGGCTGGGCACGCCTTTCAAAAACCAGATGTGGGCAACCGGGGCTGCCAATTCAATGTGGCCCATCCGCTCGCGGCGGACCTTGGATTGAATGACTTCCACACCGCACTTGTCACAGACGATGCCGCGGTGCTTCATGCGCTTGTACTTGCCACAGTTGCATTCCCAATCCTTGATGGGACCGAAAATTTTGGCACAGAACAATCCGTCTTTTTCCGGCTTGAACGATCGGTAATTGATTGTCTCCGGCTTCTTCACTTCGCCGTAGGACCAGGATCGGATCTTTTCAGGCGACGCAATGCGGATCCGCATCGAATCGAACGAGACCGAATCCCGCGGTTTTTCAAATAATGTGTATACGCCTTCCAAAGTAGTGACCTCCTCTGATACCGGCCAATGCCGGCTCAAGTGGGTTAGTCCTGCGACTTGACCAACTCTACGTCCAATCCCAAACTCTGCAGTTCTTTCACCAAGACATTGAACGACTCGGGCAATCCAGGCTCGAGGAAGGGCTCGCCTTTCACGACCGCTTCATACATCCGTGAGCGGCCTGGGACGTCGTCGGATTTCACTGTCAGGAACTCTTGCAAGGTGGAGGCAGCTCCGTACGCTTGCAGCGCCCAAACTTCCATTTCGCCCAACCGCTGCCCGCCGAACTGGGCTTTGCCGCCCAAAGGCTGCTGGGTTACGAGCGAGTACGGACCGATTGAGCGGGCGTGAATCTTATCGTCCACCAAATGGTGCAGCTTCAGCACATACATGTAACCAACCGTTACGGGACTGCCGAAAGATTCTCCCGTTCGCCCATCCATGAGCATCGATTGGCCGCTCGCAGGCAATTTACCCTTCTTCAGCAGATCCTTGATTTCTTTTTCTGAGGCGCCGTCGAACACCGGACTCGCCACTTTGATGCCGAGCGCCCTGGCGGCCCAGCCCAAGTGCGTTTCCAAGATCTGTCCGACGTTCATACGTGACGGCACGCCCAAGGGGTTCAGCACGATCTCCACCGGTGTACCATCAGGAAGATACGGCATGTCCTCTTCCGGCAACACGCGAGAGACGACACCCTTATTCCCGTGGCGGCCGGCCATCTTATCGCCAACCTGGATCTTGCGCTTCATCGAGATATAGACCTTGACGAGCTTGATCACGCCCGGAGGCAATTCGTCACCCCGCTTGAGGCGTCCGACCTTCTCATCGTAAAGCGTCTGAAGAATTTCCACCTGCTCTTTTGCGCGGCGCTCCACATCCTCCAGCTCCTTTTGTTCATCAGGATCGCTGAGAATGATATAGCGCACCGACTCGTCGGAGAGACGCTTCAGGATCTCTGCGGTGAGCTTGCCCTTCTTCTTCAGAATGACATCCCCGCTCTCCGGATCCATGAGATCCCGTCCGACCACTTTGCCCAACAAGAGCTTCCGAACTTTCTTGGTCTTTTCCTCGTCGATGATGCGCAGCTCTTCGTGATGATCGCGCTGCAGCCGCATCGTATCTTCGCTCTCAATGCTCTTGGAGCGTTCATCCTTGTCGAGTCCCTTGCGCGAAAAGATCTTGACGTCGACGACGATGCCTTCGACACCCGGCGGCACCGTCAGGGACGTGTCTTTCACGTCGCCGGCCTTTTCTCCGAAGATCGCCCGCAGGAGCTTTTCTTCCGGTGTGAGTTGGGTTTCGCCTTTCGGGGTCACCTTGCCGACCAAAATGTCGCCCGGCTTCACCTCGGCGCCAATGCGAATGATGCCGCTCTCATCGAGATTGCGGAGCGCTTCTTCCCCGACGTTGGGAATATCACGGGTGATGTCTTCCTTGCCGAGTTTGGTGTCCCGCGCTTCCACTTCGAATTCCTCGATATGGATGGACGTGAACGCATCTTCGCGCACCAATTTCTCGCTGAGGAGGATGGCGTCTTCGAAGTTGTAGCCGCCCCACGGCATGAATGCCACGAGCACGTTCTTGCCAAGCGCCAATTCTCCTTGATCGATCGCGGGCCCGTCGGCGAGGACCTGTCCCTTCTTCACCGGCTGTCCGATGCGGACGACCGGCGTTTGCGTGATGCAGGTGTTCTGATTCGACCGTTGGAACTTGATCAGATCGTACACGTCCAGGCCGGTATCGTTACGCTTTCGTCCTTCTTTGGTATCGGCGCGCAGCACGATCCGTGTGGCATCCACGCTTTCGACCACGCCCGACCGGCGGGCCTGAACCACATAGCCGGAATCCCGCGCGACGACCGCTTCCATACCGGTGCCAACCAACGGCGCTTCCGCCTTGAGCAGAGGCACCGCCTGGCGCTGCATATTCGATCCCATCAACGCTCGGTTCGCATCGTCGTGTTCCAGGAAGGGCACGAGGGCCGTCGCGACACTCACCACCTGTTTCGGCGAGACATCCATATATTCGACGCGATCCGGCGTAATAGTGACAAAGTCTCCGCCCGACCTCGCCGACACCGTTTCAGACACCAACCGCCCCGAACCATCCAGTTTGGAGTTGGCTTGAGCGATCAAGAACTTGTCACCTTCGATCGCGGAAAGAAATTCGATCTGATCGGTCACCCGGCCTTTCTCGACACGCCGGTACGGCGCTTCGATAAATCCGAACTCGTTGATCCGGGCATAGGTTGCCAGCGACGTAATCAACCCGATATTCGGACCTTCCGGCGTTTCAATCGGACAGATCCGACTATAGTGGGAAGGGTGCACGTCGCGTACTTCGAATCCCGCGCGTTCTCTCGTCAATCCACCAGGACCCAGCGCCGACAATCGTCGCTTATGGGTGATCTCGGCCAAGGGATTCGTCTGATCCATAAACTGCGACAACTGGCTGCTGCTGAAGAACTCTTTGACAGCCGCCACGACCGGCTTCGCATTGATCAAGTCGTGCGGCAGCACTGTCTCCATGTCGAGAAGATTCATCCGCTCCTTGATGCTGCGCTCCATGCGGACAAGACCAAGCCGGAACTGATTTTCCAGCAGTTCTCCAACGGACCGGACCCGGCGATTTCCCAAGTGATCAATGTCGTCGATTTCGCCTTTCCCCATCTTGAGATTGACGAGGTAGCGGATGACTTCAACAATGTCCTGGGACGTCAACGTTCGTTGCTCCAACGGAAGATCCAAAAGCAGTTTCTTGTTCAGCTTCAATCGCCCAACCGGAGAAAGGTCATAGCGCTTGGAGTTCAAGAACAAATTATCGAAGAGCGCCCGGGCAGTTTCGACCGATGGCGTCTCTCCCGGCCGCAGACGCCGGTAGATCTCCACCATGGCTTCTTCCTTTGACACCGTCCGTTCCATCTCGAGCGTGTCGAGAATGACGGGCGTCGAGGTGGCCCCGTCAAAGAAGATGACTTTGAATTCTTCGATTTCGCTCTCAAGGATCTTTTCGATCATCTCGGCGGTCAAACGTTGATTTTTCTCCACCAGCTTGTTCTTCTTGGTATCGACCACTTCACTCAAGACCGCCCGTCCGACCAGCTCGCTGGGCGCCACAGGAATCTCTTTGACCCCGGCCGCCTTGAGTTTGGCGATGATGCCCTTCGTCAGCTTGGCGCCTTCCCGCACGAGCGGTTCTTTACCGCTCTTGTCCACAACCTCCGTTGAAGCACGCATTCCCTGATGGATCTCGGGATCCAGCTTGCGCAACAGCTTGCCCTTGACCACCCGGATCTCCTCAACGGGGTAGTACATTTTCAGCAGGTCGTCGCTTGAAAATCCGAAGGCCTTGAGCAAGATCGTCACAGGCATCTTTCGCCGGCGGTCGATGCGGACGTACAGGATGTCGCGCGCATCGAACTCGAAATCCAGCCATGACCCGCGGTACGGAATGATGCGGGCGCTGTACAGCACCTTGCCGCTGGCATGGGTGCGGCCTTTGTCGTGCGTGAAGGAGGCGCCGGGCGACCGGTGCAGCTGACTCACCACGACGCGTTCGGTTCCATTGACGATGAACGTGCCGCGTTCGGTCATCAGGGGCAATTCTCCGACATAGACCTCCTGCTCGCGCACGTCGAGCACCTTCTTCTTCGGGCCCTTGTCTTCCTTATCGAAGACCACGAGCCGCACGCGCAGCTTGAGCGGCACAGCGAAGGTCATGCCTTGCTCCAGGCATTCACGCTCGTCGTACTTGGGCGTTCCGAGCGTGTAGCTCGTGAATTCAAGGATCGCCGTATTGTTGTAATCGGGAATCGGAAACACGCTGGCCAAAGCCGCCTGCAATCCGTGATCTTTTCGTCGTTCCGGCTCAACTTCGAACTGGAGGAATTCCTCGTAGGAACGCTTCTGGATCTCGATGAGATCCGGAATATCAATGCTGGTCCGGATACGGGAAAAATCCTTCCGTTCGACGAACTCTTGTAGAGTCGTTTCGGGCATTCCGCAGTCCTCCACTACATTACATATGGTTGGGCTTGGGCACCCGTTCGTCACGGGTGCCCGCAGATGCTGAACGGGACCGAGCTTACTTAATTTCGACCTTTGCGCCGCTCTCTTCGAGCTTCTTCTTCATGGTATCGGACTCTTCCTTGGTTGCGCCCGTCTTGACGGGCTTCGGAGCGCCCTCGACCAGATCTTTGGCTTCCTTGAGTCCCAGGCTCGTGAGTTCACGAACCACCTTGATGACCTGAATCTTCTTGTCGGCCGGGGCAGAGACGAGAATGACGTCAAACGCCGTCTTCTCTTCGGCCGGAGCAGCAGCAGCTCCACCGGCGGCAGGCGCCGCCGCAATGGCGACGGGAGCGGCGGCCGTAACTCCGAAACGGCTCTCCAACCCCTTCACCAACTCGGCCAAATCCAGCACGCTCATGCTCTCAATGGCCTTGATTAACTCCTCCTGCGATAACTTCGTAGCTGTGGCTGACATGTCCCCTTCTCCTTTCCGTTTATCCTGAATGGCTGCAATGACTCTCACAAACTTTGTCAACACTGCGTTCAAGGTATAGACGACGCCACGGATCGGCCCCTGCATCGCCGACAGCAGCATCGAGATCAACACTTCCTTCTTGGGGAGCTTGGCGACGGCCGCCAATTCCGCCGGCTGTAGGACCTTGCCCTCGAGGACGCCGAGCATGATCCGAATCTTTTCCTCGCGCTTTTCGGCGGCGATGAAGTCCTTGAGGATCTTCGTCGGCAACACCGGATCGTCGTAGCCGATGATGACACCGGTGGGCCCTTTCAGATACGCCTTCAACCCGGCCACGGTCGTGCCCTCGGCCGCTCTGATTGCCAGTGTATTCTTGACGACCTTGTATTCGGCCTTCGCTCCCCGTAGCTGCTTGCGCAGTTCCGTGACGTGGTTGACCGGGAGGCCCGCACATTCGGTGACGATCGCCAACCGCGCACGACCGAACTTTTCCGTCAGTTCCGCAACCGCTGTGGCTTTCGCTTCCTTCTTCATCTCATCCCCTCTTGTCTAGACCGCGGGCTCGACGCCTAGCTCCACTGCTTCGCCAGGGCCACCGCGTCCAATTTCACTCCTGGCCCCATCGTGCTGGAAAGGGTCACGCTCTTGAGATAGCGGCCCTTGCACGAGGCGGGTTTGGCCTTCACGACAGACTCTAAGACCGCGGACGCGTTGTCGTAGAGTTGCTCCGGCTGGAACGACACCTTGCCGACCGGCACTTGAACAATCCCGGCCTTTTCCACCTTGTACTCGACCCGGCCTTTTCGAATCTCTGCGACGGCCTTGCCGACCTCGAAGGTCACCGTCCCGGTTTTCGGATTCGGCATGAGACCGCGAGGACCCAATTGCTTGCCGAGCTTGCCGACCGAGGCCATCAAATCCGGCGTCGCGATCGCATAATCGAAATCCATCCAGCCGCCCTTGATCTTCTCCATGAGATCATCGGCGCCGACGAAATCCGCACCGGCCTGTCGCGCTTCCTGTTCCTTTTCCCCCTTCGCGAAGACAATCACCCGTACCTTCTTGCCTGTGCCATGAGGAAGAGACGTTGTCCCGCGCACCATCTGGTCCGAACGCTTTGGATCGACACCCAGCCGGATCGCCAGATCGACGGACTCATCGAATTTCGCGTATGCCGAACTTTTGACCAGCGCGACGGCATCTCGGAGCGCGTACGGACGCGGTTCCATCTTCGTCAGCGCGGCCTTCATTTTCTTGCCCATCACAAATACTCCTTGCGTTGTCGTTACCCCTGAACCACGACCCCCATGCTGCGGGCGGTCCCTTCGATGATCTTGACGGCGCCCTCGAGATCAGCCGCGTTCAAATCAGCCATCTTCTTTTGTGCAATTTCCGTCAGCTGCTTGCGCGTAATCTTGCCGACCTTATCCTTCTGTGGCACGCCGGATCCCTTGATGATACCGGCCGCTTTCTTGAGCAAATCGGAGGCCGGTGGCGTCTTCATGATGAAGGTGAACGATCGGTCTTTGTAGACGGTGATGATCACCGGGATGATGCTGTCGCCTTCCTTTTGGGTCTTGGCGTTGAACTGCTTGCAAAATTCCATGATGTTCACGCCATGCTGCCCCAAGGAAGGGCCGACCGGAGGAGCCGGGTTCGCCTTTCCTGCCGGAATCTGCAACTTGATCTGAGCCGATACTTCCTTCGCCATGCGCTACTCCTCTTATATACGTTCGACCTGCAGGAATCCGAGTTCGACGGGCGTTGAACGGCCGAAGATGCTGACCATGACCTTCAGGCGATTATGGTCCTGATCGACTTCATCGACGATCCCGTTGAAGCCCAGAAATGGTCCATCGACGATACGGACGTTGTCGGTTTTAATGAATTTGACTTGCTCACGGGGTCCGGCGCTGCCCGCATCGACTTGCTTCAACAATTCAGCGACTTCTTCATTCGTTAACGGAGTCGGCTGTGCCCCGCCGCCGACAAAGCCGGTGACCTTGGGGGTTTCCTTGATCATTTGAAGCGTTTCATCGGTCACTGGTGTTTCCAACTCGACGAGGACATAGCCGGGGAAAAATTTCCGCCGCGAGGTCCGCCGTTTGCCGTCCTTGATTTCGATGACGTCCTCCGTCGGAACCAGGACCTGTCCCATCTTCTCCGTGAGGGCCATCTGGTTGGCCCGTTCGAGCAAACTGGTTTTCACGCGTCCCTCGAAACCGGCATAGGTATGGATGACGTACCAGTTTTTTCCCGTGCCCGTCTTCGGTTCCTTGGTTGATAGACTCTCACTCATATGATTTTCCCCACCAGCCAAGCTAAGAACGAATCGATGACTGAAAGATAGATCGACATGAGCACGCAGAACACGATCACAACCGTTGTAGATCCGATGGTCTCCGCCTTCGTTGGAAAGGAGACCTTCTTGAGTTCATTGCGCACATCGCTGAGAAACTCTTTGATGTTTTCGATCATCCTCGTAAACATTGACGACAACTCCCTCTGAACTAAGCAACACCTTTATCCGTCTGCCAAAAAACATCTAATGGCAGCCGGTACGAGCAAGCTTGGGGTGGCAGGGGCACTAGGATTTGAACCCAGACTCTCGGTTTTGGAGACCGATGTGCTGCCATTAACACCATGCCCCTCTACATCGCGATTCTGAGCTGCCTAGAACCCTTACTTTACTTCCTTGTGAGGCGTGTGCTTCCGGCAGAACTTGCAAAACTTGTTTCGTTCCAACCGATCCGGATCGTTTTTCTTGTTTTTCATCGTCGAATAGTTACGCTGCTTGCAGGCCGTGCAGGCCAAGTCGATGATTTCTCGCATCTCCTGTCCCCTTCGCTCGCCGAGTTACGCCAGAATTTCGCTGACGACGCCGGAGCCCACGGTCTTGCCACCCTCACGGACGGCAAAGCGCAAGCCTTGATCCATCGCGATCGGGCTGATCAACTCGGCCGTCACGCTCACGTTGTCGCCGGGCATCACCATCTCCACCCCCGGATTCAACGACACGATCCCCGTCACGTCGGTCGTCCGGAAGTAGAACTGCGGCCGATACCCGTTGAAAAACGGCGTGTGCCGGCCCCCTTCCTCTTTCGTCAGCACATAGATCTCCGCCTTGAACTTCGTGTGCGGGGTAATGCTCTTGGGTTTCGCCAGCACCATGCCGCGCTCCACGTCTTCCTTCTTCGTTCCGCGCAACAGCACCCCGATGTTGTCGCCCGCCTGCCCCTCATCGAGCACCTTGCGGAACATCTCGACGCCGGTCACGACGGTGGCTTGATTCGGCCGCAGCCCGACGATCTCGATTTCATCGCCGACCTTGACAATGCCCCGCTCGCACCGCCCCGTCACCACCGTGCCGCGCCCGCTGATCGTAAAGACGTCTTCGATCGGCATCAAAAACGCCTTATCGATCGGCCGTTGCGGCGTCGGAATGTAGCTATCGACCGCCTCCAACAACTTGAGGATCGACGGCACCCCCAGCGGGCCCTGATCGCCTTCCATCGCCTTTAACGCACTGCCCTGGATGATCGGTGTCTTGTCGCCCGGGAAGCCGTACTTGCTCAACAGTTCACGCACTTCCAGTTCCACGAGATCCAAGAGTTCCTTGTCGTCGATCTTGTCGGCCTTATTCAAAAACACGACGATGAAGGGGACGCCGACCTGCCGGGCCAACAAAATATGCTCCCGGGTTTGGGGCATGGGGCCGTCGGCGGCACTCACCACCAAAATCGCTCCATCCATCTGGGCCGCTCCCGTGATCATGTTCTTCACGTAGTCGGCGTGGCCCGGACAGTCCACGTGCGCATAGTGGCGCTTCTCGGTCTCATACTCCACGTGGCTGATGGCGATCGTCATGATCTTCGTGGCATCGCGGCGGCCCTGGCTCTCGCTCGCCTTGGCCACTTCGTCGTAGCTCACGAACTTCGCCATGCCCTTGTCCGCGCTGATCTTCGTCAAGGCCGCCGTCAGCGTGGTCTTCCCGTGGTCCACGTGCCCAATCGTCCCGATATTCACGTGCGGCTTCTTCCGCTCATATTTCGCCTTCGCCATGCCTCAGCTCCTTTGCTAAAACGAACAAGATTTCCGCGAACGCCGGATCACCCCGAAGCTGGCACCCGCGGGACAATGTGGTATGGAGCCCACGACGCGGATCGAACGCGTGACCTCGTCCTTACCAAGGACGTGCTCTACCAACTGAGCTACGTGGGCCATGTGATTGTCTTGCGTCATCCGTGAAAGGTTCCGTAGGTCGTCGGTCTCAATCCAGTCGTCTTCGTTCCTAACTTCAACTTTTGCTTCCAGCTGCGTCACGAACAACGTTGGGTCGTACCACTTGGAGCGGGCGGTGGGAGTTGAACCCACGACAGCCAGCTTGGAAGGCTGGGACTCTACCGCTGAGCTACGCCCGCCTTGATTTCCAACGTGATGTTGAGCGTGGAAGCCGCAGAACCGTCATGACCGGGCTCGACACTCACCACTGCCGTCCGCATTGCCTGCTGTGGTGGGCAGGCAAGGATTCGAACCTTGGAAGCCGATGGCAACAGATTTACAGTCTGCCCCCTTTGGCCACTTGGGTACCTGCCCGAAATCTCCAGCGCAAAGTTACGAAGGGGCCCTCGTTTCGCATCACGAAGATGGGAAAAGTAGAGCAGGCTAGTCCACGCACAGCACGTCCCTCCTTAAAATTAAGGATGAAAGTGATGAGCAGCGGACTCAGCCTTGTTCAGGAAACGGCTGATTCTATTGATGAAGTGATGCGAAGTCAAGACCTCATGGGGGAGCGGAGCACTTTTCGGAGAATTATTTTGCATTAATATGCTCTGCAAGCTCTTTCCCTACTCTCGGTCATCCCAGGGCACCTCAACACACTTTTCGCCAATTCCCGTCGGGGAAAATCTGACAAAAGATAAAATTATTCAATTATTTCCAGGAATCTGATTGCAGGATTTGGCGTGATGCAGACTCCCCTGGGCCCCGGCTAGCCTCTTGAGGGCCTGCTTGACGAGATCCGAGGGAAACTCCATTGGCCCAGTCATCAAGCGTCCAATCTCCTCGCTCGAAAGACGTGAAGTCGCGGCTAAAAACCGTTTTCTGGTGACGCTTCGTTCAGTGGGATCCTCCGGCTCATAGTAGCCGCGGAGCTTTCCTTCTCGATCCGCCTCTTCGAGCCGGCGAAGCCATGCGTCTCGCAGTTTGCCGGGCTTCTGGATAGACTGACCTCCGCCATGGCGCATTTCCAGTTGGCTCCAGACCGTCCAGCCGACAAAAACCGCCCACCCTTCGTTCAACGCTTCCCAAGATTCACGCTCGCTGAGAAACCGCTCTTCCGTTTCCTTTTTCCGCTGTACGACGGGGTTGATGAGGACGGCGCCGTACCGGCATTGCTGCTGTTCCCGCGCGAAGCTTAAGAAGGGATCAGGTTGCCCTTGCGTTTCCGTCGTCGACAGATAGTCCATATATGCATGGAAGAGTTCGTGGTACAGGGTCTCCAATTCTGCATGCGTCAGCCGAGCCAGTGGACGCAACGTTCCTCCCGCCACGTTGAACGAGAGAGTTCGATTCAACACCATGCGATGCTCGGACGGATGATACTCGGCCGCAAAAGCCTGCAAATCGTCAAACTCAAAGCCGACAAAGTCGACAGGCACAGTTCGTAAAAACCTAGTGGGCAACCCCAGACTTTCGGCTTCAGCCGTGATTTGTTTCCAGATATGTCCCGATGAATCCGAGGCTGTCCCGCTCCCGAGGGTCAGAAGCGTCGACAGGCAGACGAGAAGCGCGACAAGGGAACCCACGATCGGATACATCGAGATCTCAATAATCGCGGTCTCGATAGCGGCCCCAGTCGCCCCGATCTCCTTCTTCGACCAAGGCCAGCTGTTCAAACATCGCCGGAGAGATATGATCGAGGAATCGAGTGGGCTTTGACAACAGCATACCGCTACTCTTATCGAAAACGTTGATGGGGTACGTTAAAAAGAGATGGCGCTTGGCGCGGGTCACTGCGACATAGAACAGTCGCCGCTCTTCTTCAAGGTCTTCGTCGGTGACGAACGAATAGATCGACGGAAATTTTCCATCGACGACCCAAATGACGAATACACACTGCCATTCCAGCCCCTTGGCCGAATGAATGGTCGATAGCACCATCCGCTCATCGTCACGATCCGGAGATTCAACGTCGATCGCACTGCCGTCCGGTGGTTCGAGGGCCAGATCGGAGAGAAAGGCCTCCACTTCCGGATATCCCTCCGCAATCGTATGCAGATGGTCAAGGTCCCGAATCCGCTTGGGATAGTCGTCGTAATGCTCCTTGAGGATCGGGAGGTAATACTCATAAATGTGATTGACTTGTTCTGCCGTCCGGTGATCGTCGGCACCTGAGAGACTTTCCAGCGTATGCGCCAAGTTCTTCAGTCCCTGAGCCGATCGCCCGCTTACAGCCTGCAACACGTCGTAGGGCCTCTCCGATTTCACCAATGTGGTCAATAGATCTTGGGCCTTTTTGGGGCCAACTCCCTCGACAAGCATCAACACCCGATGCCAACTCACAGCGTCGAGCGGATTGGCGACGACACGAAGGTGCGCCAGCAGATCCTTGACGTGGGCGGTTTCAATGAACTTCACCCCGCCGCGTTTGACGAAGGGCAATCCGCATCGAGACAACTCAATTTCTAGATCAAACGAGTGAAAACTGGAACGGAACAAGACCGCCACCTCGCCCAGTGGCACGCCCTCTTCGCGCAATTCCAGAATTTTCTGGGCCACGAACCGCGACTGGGCATTCTCTCCTGCCGCTTCAGCCAGTGTCGGCAAGGGTCCGTCAAGCTTCCGCGTGAACAGGTGTTTCGTATATTTCTCAGCCGCTTCTTCAATGATGCAGTTGGCGAGGTTCAGAATCGGCTGCGTGCTTCGATAATTTTCTTCCAATTTATAGATGGTGGCGCCCGGGAATAACGTTGGGAACTCCATGATATTTTTGAACGTCGCGCCGCGGAACGCATAAATCGACTGGCTGTCGTCGCCGACGACCATGACGTTCTGATGAGAGGCCGCCAAATTTCTGATCACGTCCGCCTGTAATCGATTTGTATCCTGATATTCGTCGACCAAAATGTACCGATACAGTCGCGAAATCGCTTCTCTGGCGTGGGCATCCTGCACGAGAAGCTGACGCAGCAACACAAGAAGGTCATCGTAGTCCACGAGTTGTCGCTGGCGCTTTGCAGTACGGTAGCCCGTCTGAAGTTGCAAAAGCGATTCGACATGATCGGCGAAATGACTGAATTCCTCGATGACGATGTCGTCCAATGTCCGCAACGTATTCTCGGATTTGCTGAAGATTTCCGCGATGGTGCCCTTCCGTGGAAATCGCTTGTCTTTTTCATTGAGTCCGAGTTGCGACCGGACGAGGGCAATTAGGTCTTCGGCATCGCTTCGATCTAGAATCGTAAAGCCCGGCTCCAACCCAATCGCTCGGCCGTAGCGCCGGAGCAGCATGTTCGCAACGGAATGAAACGTGCCGCCGCATACGCGCTCGCTGCGCACACCAATCAATTCGCCGGCCCGTTGCAGCATTTCTTGCGCCGATTTGCGCGTAAAGGTCAGGAGCAGGATATTCGAAGGATCGACACCGCTATCGATCAGATAGGCCACGCGGTACACCAATGTGCGTGTTTTCCCGCTGCCCGCGCCCGCAATCACCAGGGAGGGTCCATCGCCCGCCGTCACCGCTGCAAGTTGCTGCGGATTTAATGCCGCGGCGTAATCGATAGAGAGTTTTCGGGAAGTGGAGTCCTCCGGCGGGCGCTTTAAGACGTATGGTGTGATGTCGCGACTCATGAAGAAAAGAAACCTGACTGCGCTGTATAACATTCCGGACGAGAATGTTTCAACGCAAAGCGCTGCTCGTTGGTAACATGGAATATTCTAGTTCTCTACGGTGACCTGTCATGCAGCAGACGTTCGAGCAACTACCGCTCCGGGAACTCGGTTGAGCACGCGCAGGACAAACAAGAGGGTCATCGGGAGATAGATCAGGACGCCGACCAGACCGAGGAGAGGTTCTCCAATCCAGAATGTGATGGTGAGATTGAACGTGAGGACGCCGTAATAGAGCCCGCAGCCAAGGAGCAGGTACCGAGTCGCCGTGGCATCCGCAGGCAGTGGGGGCAACCGCCGGTCGATCACGAAGTAGATCGAGAGGCCGATGAGGCCGACCATGGCCCATCCCACAAAGTTCATGAGCGGAATCCCGAAGTACAACCCGGGGTCCGGATATCCGTAAATCAGACCGAGAAACCATCGATCGCCACGCAGAGCGACGGGATCGATGACGATGTCGATGAACGTCAAAAACGCGGCCGTCAGCACCAGCGCCGGCCAGGCGGTTCTGATAGCCGGATCCAGCAAGAGGCGCAACCGATAGGAGCTCAACGGCGGGTGCGAGGGTAAAACAAAAACCAGCGCCAGACAATAGCTCGCAAACAACAGAAATGTGAATGAGAGAGAATCCATGAAGGGCACGTCGGCAATATAGAGTTCTTCTCCCAGCGTGGAACCGTTGTAATAGTAAAATCCAAACGGGACACCGATGCGAGTCGAGGAGAATTCGCAAAGAAACGCCGTCACCCAACCGACGAGCAGAAAGGCGCTTGTCCTTCGCCAGCCGAGGAGGCCGCGACCGATGAAGAGAAAGGCAGCAAGAAAGGCAAAGACGTAAGGGCGCAGGAGAACGGTCTTCAACAACAGCAGCGGTAGCGCTTCCATCGGGTCGGCCGGGTCACAACTCCCTAGAATTCATTTGCCGCGCATTGTGGACGACTGAACGGCGATTTGCCAGCAGAAAACCCCAGAAACCGTGCAAGCAGTCGACGACCTGCCTCCCTCTTGGAGCCAAGAGGACCACTCGGTTATAATGCCCCATTCTAAACGAGAGGAAGTACTCCGCTCATGGCCACAACCAGCATATCTTATAGTGAACAGCAACGCTCGCTCGCCGATCTGATGCTGGCCGTCGCCGGAGAATCGGTGACCGTCATGAAGAAGAACGCCCCCGAACAGGCGCTCAAGTTGAAGCGACAGGACGAGTGGAAGCTCTACCTCGAGTTCCTCAAGGTCACGTTCAACCTGGCCGACCGCCTGTCGGCATTTCATATTCCCATTAAAGATCAGCCGGACTTTATGACCGGACTGGAAGATGCGGTGACGACTCGATTGCGTGCGGTGCTGGAGCCAGCCTTCTCAGCGGTCGATCAAAACGAGATCATGATGACCATCAGCGGGGTGGTGGCGGAAAGCCGAAAACTCTACGAGGGCTATCGGTTCTCGATTACGGAAGAGAGCAAGGCTAAGAATGACATGTTCGACACCTTCGGCGGACGCGTAGCCGATGCCCTCGGTGTCGCTGACAATTCCCAAATCACCTCAGCAGCCATGTTGTGCGCGACAGCGATGGTTCCTGCCATCACGGCAATTCTCAAGGGCGAACGGCCGCCGGATGTCGGCCCCGTGGGTGAGCCATCTGCCAGCCAGGCCGCATCGATCGCAAGCGGGTCGTCAAGAGGGCAGACAGGAAACGAAATCAAACTCATTAGTATCATGTCAGATGTTTCCGGCGATGAAATTGAAACTCGTTGGGGACTGCATCCGCGTTTTCGTCAAGATCTGACCACCGAGGAGACTCAGCAGCTCACCAAGCTGATGAATCGAGTTGCGAAAGTGCTTGGCGAACGGTATGCCGCCGTGGCATTCTCCGAAGAGTGGATCTCTTGGCACAAGGCAGGTCACGCCTGAAGAAGATTCCACGAGTGACCGTCTTCTCGCCGATTTTAAGTCCACCACACAAGGAGACTGCGTGAACCCCACGACGACCCTCGATTCTGTGCACACACGTATTCCTCCCAGCCTCGCTCGGCTGTCCGAACTGTCGCTGAATATTTGGTGGAGTTGGACGGTGGAGGCCCGCCAGCTCTTCGAGACGATTGATCCTACGCTGTGGTTCTATACGCACCACAATCCGGTCAAGCTGCTGACCGATATCAAACCCGAACGATTGACCAAGCTCGCGAATGACCCGTCGTATCTCAGGCAATACTCCGCCGTGCTCAAACTGTTCGACGAGTACAAGGCCAACGGGCGGAGTTGGTTCAGCACGAAGCACGCCGGAGAAACCAAGAAGATCATCGCCTACTTTTCCGCCGAATTCGGCCTCCACACCTCTATTCCCATTTACAGTGGCGGTCTCGGCATCCTTGCGGGAGATCATTGTAAGGAAGCGAGCGATCTGGGTGTCCCTCTCGTCGGGATTGGGTTCATGTATCCTCAGGGCTATTTTCGACAGCGAATCACACAGGAAGGGTGGCAGGAAGCCGCATACGCGCCGTTTAATCGGGAGGACTCGCCTATCCATCCGGCCCTGACGCCGTCGAGCGAACAATGCCGCTTCACCGTCGACATGGGCGGACGCAATGTCACAGCCGTCGTTTGGAAAGTGTTGGTGGGCCGTATTCCGCTCTATTTGATCGATACCGATGTGCCGGAAAACTCTCCGGAGAACCGTGCGTTATCGGCGCGATTGTACGGTGGCGACCAAGAGATGCGGCTTTGTCAGGAGATTCTCTTGGGCATCGGCGGCGTGCGCCTACTTCGTGCGTTGGGCATTGCGCCGGCCGTCTGGCACGCGAACGAAGGCCACTCTGCGTTTCTGACGTTGGAACGTGTGCGCGAACTAGTGCAAAGCGGCCGCTCCCACGCTGAGGCCAGTGAAGTCGTCCGTCAGAGCACGGTCTTCACGACCCATACGCCGGTCCCCGCCGGTCACGACGTGTTCCCGCATTATCTGATGGACCGCTATTTTTCAGGATATTGGGAACAGCTCAATCTCTCCAGAGACGAGTTCCTGCGGTTGGGCGAGACGCCGGAATCGCGTGGGCATGGGTTCAACATGACGGCCCTCGTGATGCGGCTGTCAGCACACGTCAACGGAGTGAGCCGTGAACACGGCCGCGTCAGCCGCGAGATGTGGCAGCATTTTTGGCCAGGGTTGCCGGTCGAATCGGTGCCGATCCGGCATGTCACCAACGGCATTCATGCCCCCACCTGGATTGCGCAGGATCTGCACCGTCTTTACAGCAAATCCCTCCATCCGGCCTGGTCTGAGCATTGCGACGATCCGGCCATGTGGCAGCGAGTACTCGACATTCCTGACCACGACCTCTGGGCCGTCCGTCAAGCCATGAAACGCAAATTGATGGGATTTATCCGGGAACGGGCGCGCACTGGGTGGATGCAGGGGAATTTGCAGCCATCACAGGTGCTGAGCCGCGGCACGCTGCTGGATCCGGAAGCCTTGACGATCGGATTCGCCAGACGATTCGCGACCTACAAGCGCGCGACGCTGCTCTTCCAAGACCTCGACCGATTGAAGCGGCTGCTACAGGACAAGTGGAGGCCGGTCCAGCTTGTCTTCGCTGGGAAAGCCCACCCCGCCGACGAACCGGGCCGCTTTTTCATCCACGAAGTCATGAATTTTTGCAACGACCACAAGCTCGGCGGACACGTGGCCTTCCTCGAAGACTACGAAATGCACATGGCCAAATTCCTGGTCCAGGGCGTGGACATCTGGCTGAACACCCCTCGGTTTCCCATGGAAGCCAGCGGCACCAGCGGGATGAAAGCGGCCTTAAACGGCGTGCTTCATCTCAGCACGCTGGACGGCTGGTGGCAGGAAGGCTTCAACGGCGCGAACGGCTGGGGTATTCAGCCCTTGGAGGGCAACGCCGATGTGCAGGCACAGGACGCTCACGATGCCGAACAACTATATCGGCAGTTGGAGCAGGAGGCGGTGCCGTTGTTTTACCAACGCGATCTCGACGGCATTCCGCGCGGCTGGCTCCAGATGGTCAAGGAAAGCATCAGAACCGTCGCCCCCCGGTTCTGCACCAAGCGGATGGTAAAGGACTACGTCGAGCTGTTGTACTGCCCAGCGATGACTCAAGTCCCGACAACCTGGTGAGGACGAATCGCTGCTCTCCCTCATCTGCATGCTGCTTGCCTTCGCGGCCCCCTCTCTCGCCGTGGCCGCCGCGGCAGCTTCCCTGGAACGAGAAGCGACCGAGGCCTTCAACCGTGCCGACTATGGCGCGGTGTTACGGGTCCTGCCTCCGGAGTCTTCTGAAGTCACCCCCTCAAAAGCGCTGCTTCGGCTGGCCGTGCAAAGTGCAACAAAACTCGGTCGGCCGGAGGAAGGGCTGGAAATTTATGAACGGCTCGTCAAAGCCGGCCAGGCTGACGATCCGGACCTGCTGCGACCACTGGGCGTCAGTTTCCTCAGCGCCTATGTGCGCGACACGAGGGAACACCTTCGCATCGCCGCCTACAGCGCGCTTGCAGATGTGAGCCTACCGGATCAGCAAGCCCTCTTAGAGGATGGCTTGTTGGACAGCTCACCTATCGTGCGTGCTCGAGCCGTCGAGGCGCTCGCGAGGGCAGGGCTTGCCGCCAAATCACAGCCCTTGCGGCGCGCGCTTCAAGATGACTCGGGTTCGGTGCGCATTGCAGCGATGAACGCACTGAGCGAGGCGCAGGTGACCGACATTATGCCGCGATTGGTGGAAGTGGCGAGAACAGAGGATGGACCTGAAGGCGTTTTTGCTTACGCCGCCCTGTACCGGCTCGGCAAACAGGACATGCTGGCCGATATCACCGGAGCAGCCACATTGCCGGACCCCGAGACGCGAATGGCTGCATTGGGAGTCCTGGGTCGGCTCAAGCGGCCCTCCAGTCTCAGTGTGCTCAGCCACGGTGTGTACGATCCTGAACCGCCCGTACGGGCATTTGCCGCGGGTGCGTTGGGTGAGTTCGGCCAGGCCGATGCGGTCGCTCCTCTCACGCATGCACTCGGAGACGAGCACGCTCGCGTGAGAGCAGTTGCGGCCTCTAGTCTGGGCCGCGTGGGCACCAAAGACTCACGCCCGCTGCTTCATGCGTTGACCCGGGATGCGTCCATGCAGGTCAGAGCCAGCGCGGTGGAAGGGCTCCTACGACTGGGGGATCAGAGTGCCGTTCTCGTGGCAACCGACCTTGCGCGGCATCCGAATCCGTCTGTGCGGGCTTCCGCTGCCCAGGCCCTGGGCGCGGCATCCGACAGGCAAGCACTCTCCGTCCTCCAGACGCTCCTACAAGATCAGCAACCCCAACCGCGTCTGTACGCGGCCAAAGCCTTGGGAAAACTCTCCCTGCCTGTACTGCCTCTGATCAAGAAAGGTCTCCATGACTCGGATCCGGCGGTCCGCATTACCGCGGCCGGGAGTCTGCTCAATCAGCTGAACTCCGCCACAAGGTCCTCGTCGGGCAGAGGACGGAAAGGATAGTCATGTGGAAATTTATGGGCATTCTGATGCTCACCCTCGCCTCGTTTGCGCTGGGGTACTATTTCGGGCAGCGCCCCGTGGGCACCCTCCAGGAAACGGTGGGTGATCTCCAACATTCGTTGAAGGAGATGTCCAGGAACGTGGTCGATACCACCATGGGCATTGAGCGCGATCTTCGCAGGAGGCAAGCGCTTCTCGATACAAAATCACGAGTGGTGCAGGCGAAGTCGGAACTAGTCGACAAGAATTACGGGGAGGCGGCCAAACAGCTCGCCGAGGGCGTGAATGCTTTGGAAAGCGCCATGAAGGGCGCGAAGCCCAGTGATCAGACGCAGGCGATGCGGGGACTCGTCGGACAACTGCAGGAAATGCGGCTGGAGTTGACGATGGGGAAACCGGTGCCCATTCGGAAACTGACTGAACTGCAGCAGAATCTGGACAGTGAACTGCGCAAGTAACCGGTCAATTCATCGACACCGAACCGGCGGGCTGCTTCTTCCACTTCGCCAGGATCCGCTCGACCCTCATCCGAACAACCATATCGGGATCCTTGGTCAACGGCTTGATCGCGTCGCGCCCGCGCGGATCGCCGATCGCCTCAAGCGCTGCCGCGGCGGTCAGCCGAGTGAACCAATCGGCATCGGCAAGCATTTCAATCAAGGAATCCACGGCGCCGGCGTGCTTGATCCGTCCCAGCGCTAAGACGGCCTGCTTTCGCACCATTTCATCTTTGTCTTTCAAGGCTTTGATCAGGCGCTCAAGGGCCGGCTCGCCCAGTTCGACCAGCGCATTCGTCGCATCGTCTTTGAATTCATCGCTTCGCAACTGAAGCATGAGTGGATCCAGGACGCGCTCATCGCGGATTTTGCCCAACGCCATGATGACATACTTACGGACATCCCAATCTCGCACCATCTTGGTCAGCATCTCAACGGCCGGCGATCCAATCTGCCCCAGCGCGTCAACGGCCACCTCACGGACCTGCCAATCGCCGTCATAGAGCGCCTTGCAAAGCGGCTCGACACAGCGTTCGTCGCCCATCTCACCCAAGGTGATCGCCGCTTCACGGCGCACGACCCAATCTGGATCCTTCAAGAGATCGATCTGAATATCGATCTCGTCTTTGACCTTTTCCTCTTCGAGCATGACCGGTTCAGCCTGCTCGCCGGGGAGATCCGTGGCGGGAGTCCGATCGCTCGTGAATTCCGCCGACACTTTGTCCGCTAGTTCATCACTTGCGAGGTCGGCCTCGCCCTTCGTCTGCCGCTCCTCTTCACTGCGTACTTCATCCATGGCGCTGTTCCTTCAACTGCTTGTTCTTATCCCGCCGCCGGTGCAGCAGTCTCCGCCGGTTTGTTTCCGCCGGCATGCTTCCGTCTCAAAGCCAATGCCCGCCGTCTGCGTTGCTCGCGCTTCAACCGCTTGCGCAAGGACCGTATGGTGGCATCCCCTTCGGGATTCGACTGATCGGCGTGTTTTTGAGCGATTTTCTGTTTTAATCTGGATTCGTCGGATTCAGCGGTCTGCTTTTTTGCCATGCGTCTCCCCTCACGGTCGTCTGCCTGAAGCCGACCTCGTCAGCCCCGGTGAAGAAGAGATAGTCTAGTGGAGCAGTTCGCGCACTGTCAACCCGAAGGAGACAGAAGAAGAGGATTACGCCAAGGCGAGAGTGGCGACCTCCGCATGAGCGATGTGATCAGCCGCCAGGATCGCCGGAACACGACGAATACGGCGGGCGAGCCATACATCACTAGGCAACACGCGCAGCCATGAGGTCATGAACGCAATCGGACGGTCGGCCACCGTCTTCTCGATCAACAGCGATGAGATCCGTCCCGAGGTGGATTCGGAATATTGTAAGAGTTCCGGACGCCATTGCCCGACGATCTCAATCTGGACGTGGGCAGTACCCTCATGGTCCATGTCCAACTGAACCGCCGCGGCATGGGAAAGATCGAGTATGCGACCATTGACGTAGGGGCCACGATCGGTAATGCGCACATACAGGTGCTTGCCATTCGCGAGGTTGACGACCCGCACGATGCTGCCAAGGGGCATCGTCCGGTGTGCGGCGGTCAACGCTTCCATGTCAAATATTTCACCGTTGGCTGCCTGCCTGCCATGAAACTGCTCGCCATACCAGGAGGCCACCCCACGGTCCTTGATCCCGACGTCAAATTGGGCCTCCCCTTTTGGAATCCAGGAACAGGCGCCCAACAGCATACCGGCAATAGTAAGGGTGCAGAATACCGCCTGATTCGATCGCAAAGTATAGTTTGTCATCGTCAACACCTGTAGTGCTCGGTTGATCTGACAGGAATACACGGACACCTCGCCGATGAGGTTCACGGTAATCCTGAACCGAGCAGTCAACAATACCGCGACCGTAGATTACGCCCCTACCTTGGTATGGAGTGAATAACCTGCGTACCGGTGGCGGGAATGCGCTATCGGACGGAGGGAATATCTCCCATATAAAGGAAAGAGATGCCCCCGGTCAACGTGCTAGGCACCCACTCGGATAATTTCCGCAAGCACTCCTCCAGGCGCCTTCACATAGGTGAGCCAAACGACTTCCCCCTCTCGAATCGTATTGAGCGAGATCCGCTTTTTCCCTCGCAGAATCTTTGTCTGAGCGGTGACCGTGGCACCAACCGTCATATGATTTTTCGGGCCGAGGGGAGTTTTTACCACGATCAATGGAGGCGTCTGTGTGAGCGTGATGGCGACCACGGTGCCTTGGACCTTATACCTGCTGCCCGCACTCGCCTGTCCCACCACGGCAATCAGGCAGAGGGACAGGGAAACAGCCCAGATCGTGAGCCCAATACGAGATGTCATGATGTCGATATGATTATGAGGAGGCGTTGGAGTGACCGAGCGGGACTCTACCAGGACCAAGTCACCCGTGTAAAGCTGCGCAGAACGCCTATGGGCGGTTGACTGCCTACGTCCTCATGAGTAAGATGCCGAACATGCACACGTAAAGAAATGGCGAGTAGACGCCTGCCGCGGAACCCCCGATCCCATCCAGAGCGCCAAAATCATTGATTCGTTTCTATGATTGACGTTCAACAGATCACCAAACGTTACGGCCAACACACTGCAATCGACCGAGTGACCTTTTCCGTCGCCAAGGGTGAAGTGCTGGCCTTTCTCGGCCCCAACGGCGCGGGAAAAACGACGACGATGCGCATCCTGACCTGCTTTATGCCGCCGACCGAAGGTCGGGCCACCGTGGCCGGCTATGACTGCCTCGAACAATCCATGGACGTCAAACGACGGATCGGCTACTTGCCGGAGACGCCGCCGGTGTATCAGGAACTGACCGTCCAGGAATATCTTCGCTTCGTCGGCCGACTCCGTGGGTTGGCCGGTGCCGTGCTCACCACCGCCATGTCTCGTGAGATCGAACGATTGGGTCTGGGCTCTGTGCAGCACCGATTGATCGGTAACCTGTCGCGCGGTTACCGCCAGCGCGTCGGTCTCGCGCAAGCACTCATCCACGATCCGCCAGTGCTGATTTTAGATGAGCCGACCGTCGGACTCGACCCCAAGCAGATCATCGAGATCCGGGAATTGATCAAAAGCCTGGCAGGATCGCATTCCGTAATCTTGAGCACTCACATTCTCCCGGAAGCCACCGCGGTCTGCCAACGGGTCGTCATCATCAGTGGCGGGCGCATTGTCGCCGAGGACACCCCTGACCGATTGTCCACCCGGCTGCGCCATTCGGAAAAAATCGCCCTGACCCTGACTCGGCCGCCCGGGGACGTCGAAGCGAGGCTCCGCCAAGTCGACGGCGTGCTTGATGTGCACGGGAACGGACCGGCCGGGCATTTTCTACTTGAAAGCCACCTGGGCAAAGACATCAGGGAAGACATTGCGCGGCTGGCCGTAACCAACAACTGGGGGCTCATCGAACTCAAATTGATTTCCATGACGTTGGAAGACGTGTTCCTCAAACTGACCAGACACGAAGAAGAGCTGACACCGGGCTCTGACGCAGCGGCAGGGCTCGCGAGCGCGGTGAACGAAAACAACATGGGTGTGCCGTCATGACGCGCGTGAATACCCTTGTGGCCAAGGAATTACGTTCGTACTTCGTCTCGCCGGTCGTATATGTGGTGGGAGCAGTATTTCTTCTGATCGTCGGCCTGCTCGCTTACATCTATATTGTCTTCACCGGGGCTCAAGCGATCCAGTTAATGCAGGTCCAGGGACAAGCCCAAATTAATCTCAACGACCTGGTGTTTCGAAATCTTTTCAGCAGCATCCGGTTCGTCCTCCTGATCGTGCTGCCGATTCTCACCATGCGGCTGTTCGCCGAGGAGAAGAAACTGCGGACGTTCGAATTGCTCATGACCTCTCCGATCGGCCTGAACGAGATCGTTGCGGGAAAATTCATGAGCGTATTCGTGTTGTTTCTCGGCCTGTTGGGTCTTACGGGTCTTATACCCTTAACGCTTGCCTTGTTTAGCGATTTCGATTGGTATCCGATCCTAACGGGCTATGTGGGTCTCGCATTGCTGGGAGCGCTGTTTCTATCGGTCGGCGTTCTTGCCTCCGCATTGACTGAAAACCAAATCGTCGCAGCCTTCGTCAGCTTCGGCCTGCTGCTTTTTCTCTGGCTTTTGGCTGGCGTCGGCTCCCTGCTTGGCGATACGCCGGCAGGACAGGTCATTTCCTATCTGTCCTTTATGGAGCATTACGACCATCTCGTCCGCGGTCTCGTCGACACACGGGATTTGGTCTATTTCGCCAGCGCTCTCATTCTCATGCTGTTTCTCACTCACCGCGTCGTGGATTCGACGAGGTGGAAATGACCTTGAAGGCAATTCCCTTCGGCGTCATTGGCCTATCGCTGGCGCTCGCCGGCATGATCGGATACCACTTCTCGCCGGAACACCTCGGGATTGTAACGGCAATCGAGGGAGTGGCGCTCATCAGCCTGATTCTCTTTTTTATTGTCCATGCCGACACCGTCAAAGCGGTGTCGGCCCGGCGTTCGACGCGGATGGGCGTCAACAGCCTGTTCATGGTGCTCTTGTTCGTTGGCATCCTCTCCATCGTGAATTTTCTTGCGGCACGGCACTCGCTTCGGTGGGACCTGTCTGAAAATCAGAATTTCTCATTGGCACCGCAAACCCACCGCGCGATCAGAAGCCTGCCTCGCGAAGTGAAAATCACCGTCTTCACACGCGAGAAGGACCCCGGGTTTCAGACCTATAAAGAACGGCTGGACAGTTATCGCCAAGCCAGCACCAAGATTGCCGTCGAGTTCGTGGACCCGGAGCGTCAACCGAAGGTCGCGCAGAGTTATGGCATCACAAGGAGCGATACGGCCGTCTTCGAAAGCGGTACTCAAACCGTTCGTGTGACCAATCCGTCAGAAGCCGAATTGACTGGCGCCCTCATTCGCGTCTCAAAAGACGATAAGAAACGCATTCTCTTTCTGGAGGGACACGGGGAGCCCGGCATTGACAACCGCGACCGGATGGGATTCTCGCTGGCCAAGGAAATTTTGATGAAGCAGGGCTACGAGGTTGGCACTCTAAGTCTCCTCACCCAGACCGCCGTTCCCGACAGTACGTCCATCTTGGCCATCGCCGGCCCTAGGAAGCCGATGCTTCCCGAAGAATTGGACCGCATTCTTGCGTACGTCGAAAAAGGCGGCCATCTCTTGCTGATGGTCGACCCCGAGACCCAAGCAGAGCTCAATCCCCTCCTGAAGCATTGGGGAGTCGGCTTAGGCCCTGGTGTACTGGTGGACTTTCAAGACCGTCTTGCACAGGGCGAACCTACCGTCTTACTTGTCCGAACCTTTACCGAGCATGAAATTACGCAGGATTTGAGCGCCGCCGTTTTGTTTCCTTTGGCTCGCCACGTCACGTTTGATGAGCAGGTGGGGAAGGATTGGGACTTTGTTCAGCTCGCTCGGACGTCGCCCAACAGTCGGGCAGTGATGAAGGCCACCGGTCGCGTCATTGCTCTCGACGAGAAAGCAGACATTAAAGGTCCGCTGCCCATGGCCGGCGCGCTCGCACCAAGAACGTCTCCTGTTGAGGGGAAACCCCGCCCAGCCATCGTCGTCATCGGGAACTCGACGTTCGCGAGCAATGCGTTCGTGAACTTTCCAGGCAACAGCGACTTTTTCCTCCACACGGCCGCCTGGTTGGCCCAAGATCGGGACATGATTGCCATTGGCCCGAGGGACCAGTCCGTTCGGCCATTCGTCCCGAACCCCATTCAAGAACGTACCCTACTGTATGTGCAGGTGGTCTTCCTGCCCGCCGTGGTGCTCGTCGCCGGCGTGAATGTGTGGCGCAAACGCCGTCGCCTCTAGATGAATCGTTATTGGCCGACAGCAGGAATGGCGCTCGTGCTCGCGGCGCTCGGGCTCTATCTGTATCTCGTGGAATTTCCCGCCAAACAGTCGCAGGAACAACAGGAGTCAGCCAAAAGAAAACTGGTCACGCTGGAGGAACAGGCGATCACTTCGCTGACCTTCAAGAGCGATCGCGAGGAACTGGTCTTTGAACGAAATGCGGACAAGGGCTGGACGTTGATCAACCCGATCCGTGCCGAGGCAGATACTCGCGAAGTTCGCAGCCTGCTCAGAGCCATCGTGTTGGGGTCCGTCCATCGGGTGGTCGAGGAGAATCCAAAGGCACTCGCGCCATTCGGACTCGACAAGCCCGTGGCCGCCATCACCATAAAGGGCGG
>Ga0207428_10000453_pt1 | contig 49756 bp, 53 predicted proteins | sample RhiMethybrSRZTD1_FD_187600 | JGI IMG/M metagenome (GOLD analysis project Ga0207428, IMG submission 187600) | Populus rhizosphere microbial communities from Tennessee, USA - Rhizosphere MetaG P. TD hybrid SRZTD1 (SPAdes) (version 3) | ecosystem: Host-associated > Plants > Roots > Rhizosphere >...
CGATTTCGTCGCCAAGAATCCGAATTCGCGCGAGGCTCGCCTCAACTACGCGCGCCTCCTGATTCTCGACAAGCGCCTGCCGGAGGCGCGCAAGCAGTTCGAAGCCGTGCTCGCCGCGAGCCCGGGGAACACCGAGGTCATCTACGCCGTGGGCCTGCTCGCGTTCCAGCTCAAGGACTACGAGGTCGCCGAGCAGAGCATGAAGCGGCTGCTCTCGCTCAACTACCGCGACGCCGACGGCGTGCGCTACGTCCTCGGCCAGATCGCGGAGGAGCAGAAGCAGTGGCCGCAGGCCATCAAGTGGTACGAGAGCATCGGCGAAGGCGAGCACCAGCTCGCCGCGCGCATGCGCACCGCCAACGCCATGGCGAAGCAGGGCAAGCTCGACGAGGCGCGCAAGTATCTCAAGCGCGTCGCCGCCGACAATCCCGGCGAAGAGGCGCAGATCGTCGTCGCCGAGGCGCAGCTCCTGCGCGAGGCCAACCGCAACCAGGACGCCTTCAAGCTGCTCGCCGACGCCCTGAAGAAGGATCCCGACCAGCCCGAGCTTCTCTACGACTACGCGCTTACGGCGGAGAAGCTCGATCGCTTCGACGTGCTCGAGTCGAACCTGCGCAAGCTGATCGAGGTGCGTCCCGATCACGCGCACGCCTACAACGCTCTCGGCTACTCGTTCGCCGAGCGCAACACCCGCCTGCCCGAGGCGCGCAAGCTGATCGAGCGCGCGCTCGAGCTCGCGCCCGACGACTACTTCATCATGGACAGCCTGGGCTGGGTGCTCTACCGCGAGGGCAACCTCAAAGGCGCCGCCGAGCAGCTGCGCCGCGCCTACCTCGGCCGGCCCGACGCCGAGATCGGCGCGCACCTCGGCGAGGTCCTCTGGGTGATGGGCGAGCGCGACGAGGCGAACCGCGTCTGGCAGGAATCCCTCAAGGCGAGCCCGGACAACGAGACGCTGCAGAAGACGATCAAGCGCTTAAAAAGATAGATGAGGCGCTGATGCGTCTCGTCTTGCTGTCAGCAATGCTCCTGCTCGCCGGGGGATGCGCTCAACTCCAAACGAAAGTTCCCGAGGACGTCGAGTTCAACTTGAGCGGCCGGCTCGCGGCCCGCTACGGCAAGGACGCGTTCAGCGGCAACATCGCGTGGCGCCACGCGAGGAGCGCCGACGAGATGCTCATCACCACCACGCTCGGCGCCGGCGTCGCGCGCATCGTGCGCGACGGCGACTCGGTGGTGCTGACCACCGCCGAGCCGCGCGAATACCGCGCCGGCGACGCCGAGGCGCTCACCGAAGAGGTGCTCGGATTCCGCCTGCCGCTCGCCGGGCTCGCCGACTGGGTCCGCGGCAGGCCCTCCGACAAGGCGGGCGCGAAGGCCGAGTACGACGCCGAAGGACGCCTGCGCTCGCTCGAGGAGCGCGGCTGGAAGATCGACTACCAGGAATACGAGGGCAAGCTGCCTTCGCGCATGCGCCTCATCTACCCGGATATCGAGCTGCGGCTCGCGATCTCGAAGTGGGAATGAGGCGGCAATGAAGTGGTACCCGGCGCCGGGAAAACTGAATCTCTTCCTGCACGTGCTCGGCCGGCGCAGCGATGGGTACCACGAGCTGCAGACGGTGTTTCGCCTGGTCGATCGCACCGACCGCGTCGGCATCGGTCTGCGCGAGGACGGCGACATCCGGTTCTCCGGCGTCTACGGCGATGACAACCTGTGCCTTCGCGCCGCCGATTTGCTCAAGGAAGTCACTGGAACGGCGAAGGGAGCCGACATTTCGCTCGAGAAGGTCCTCCCAGTCGGCGGGGGAATGGGCGGCGGATCCTCCGACGCGGCGACGGTTCTGCTTGTCTTGAACAGGTTGTGGGATCTCCATCTCCCCAGCGGCCGACTGATCGATATCGGAAAGAAACTGGGTGCCGACGTGCCGGTGTTTGTCTACGGCCGCAACGCCCTCGGGGAGGGCATCGGCGAGCGGCTCACGGCGCTCGACCTGCCCGCCGCCTGGTACCTCGTGCTCGAGCCCCAAGTCTCGGTTTCCACGAAGGAAATCTTCTCTTCCGCGTTGACAGGGCAGTCGAAAGCACGCAAAATACCGCCCTTTTTCTCGGGGCAGGGACGCAACGACCTCGAAGCGGCGGTCGTGGCGCGTTATCCCGAGGTGGCGGTGCACCTCAAATGGTTGAGACAACGCTCCCCGCAAGCGCGCATGACCGGGTCCGGAGCATGCGTGTTCGCGGAGTTCACGTCGGAGGCGGAGGCGCGCGCTCTGTACAACCAGTTACCGGGGGACATGCGTGGATTCGTCGCGCGGGGCTTGGACCGGCATCCGCTCGCCGAGCCGGAAGAGTGAAGTCCAACTGGGGAGTCGCCAAGCTGGTTAAGGCACCGGATTTTGATTCCGGCATACGAGGGTTCGAATCCTTCCTCCCCAGCCAATCCATATGAACACGATGACGCACGGACCTAGCGCGGCGCAGCTCGAGCGCCTGATGGTGTTCACGGGCAACGCCAACCAGCGCCTCGCGCAGGAGGTGGCGCGCTACCTCAACCAGCCGCTCGGCCGGGCGATCGTCGGCAAGTTCTCGGACGGCGAAGTCATGGTGGAGCTCCTGGAGAACGTGCGCGGCAAGGACGTGTTCGTGCTGCAGTCGACCTGCGCGCCGACCAACGACAACCTGATGGAGCTGCTCGTGATGGTCGATGCGCTCAAGCGCTCGTCGGCCGCCCGCGTCAGCGCGGCGATTCCCTACTTCGGCTACGCACGCCAGGACCGCAGGCCGCGCTCCGCGCGGGTCGCGATCAGCGCCAAGGTGGTGGCGAACATGCTCGCCTCGGTGGGCGTCGCGCGCGTACTGACGATGGACCTGCACGCGGACCAGATCCAGGGCTTCTTCGACATTCCGGTCGACAACATCTACGCCGCGCCGGTGCTGCTCGGCGACGTCTGGAAGCAGCGCTACGAGAACCTGATCGTGGTCTCGCCCGACGTCGGCGGGGTGGTGCGGGCACGCGCCCTCGCCAAGCGCCTGGAGTCGGATCTCGCGATCATCGACAAGCGCCGGCCGAAGGCCAACGTCAGCGAAGTGATGAACGTGATCGGTGAAGTGACCGACCGCACCTGCGTCATCATGGACGACATGGTCGACACCGCCGGGACGCTGGTGAAGGCGGCCCAGGTGCTGAAGGAGGAAGGCGCGACCAAGGTGGTGGCGTACTGCACGCACGCGGTGCTTTCGGGCTCGGCGGTCGAGCGGATCGCCAAGTCCGACCTCGACGAGCTGGTGGTCACCGACACCATACCGCTGCGCGACGACGCGCGCAGCTGCAGCAAGATCAGGAGCCTTTCGGTCGCCGGGCTCCTCGCCGAGACGATCCTGCGCATCTACACCGAGGAATCGGTCAGCTCTCTCTTTATCGAATAACCGTTTTGAAACCGACCGGCGCCTGGTCGCGGGCGCGGGTTCAACCAAGGAGCAGTCAATGAAATTCGAGATCAGCGCGGAGAAGCGCGAGGCGCAAGGAACGGGTGCGAGCCGCCGTCTGCGCCGCATGGGCAAGGTCCCCGGCATCGTCTACGGCGGCGCCGAAGGCGCGGTGAACATCCAGCTCGACCACCAGGCGCTGTTCCAGAACCTGCGGAACGAGAAGTTCCACGCCTCGATCCTGACGCTCCAGCTGAACGGCGGCGCCCAGCAGGTGCTGCTGCGCGCGGTGAACATGCATCCGTTCAAGCTGCTGGTGCAGCACGTCGACTTCCAGCGCGTGTCCAAGGACAAGAAGATCCACATGAAGGTGCCGCTGCACTTCGTGAACGCCGAGCAGTCGCCCGGCGTGAAGGAGCAGGGCGGCATCGCGAGCCACGTGCTGAACGAGCTCGACATCACCTGCTTCCCGGACGACCTGCCGGAGTTCATCGAGGTCGATCTCTCCAACCTCACGGTCGGCCATTCGCTGCACGTGCGGGAGGTGGCGCTGCCGAAGGGCGTCGAGCTCGCGATCCACAAGAGCGAGAACCCCGTGGTCGCGACCGTGGTGATCCCGTCGCTCGTCACCGAGGAGGAGGAAGCCGCTGCCGCGGCCGCCGCCGTGGCGCCGTCGGAGGTGCCGACCACCGAGCAGGCGGCCGCGCCGAAGGAAGGCGAGGGCGCGCCTGCCGAGGGCGAGAAGGCCGACAAAGGCGACAAGGGCAAGGGCGGCGCTTCGGCCGAGAAGCCGGCCGCCGCCGACAAGGGCGAGAAGAAAGAGAAGAAGTAACCCTTGATCCGACTCGTCGTCGGCCTGGGCAATCCGGGCAAGGAATACGAGCGCACGCGCCACAACGCGGGCTTCTGGCTGGTCGAGCGCTTTGCCTCGTCCAAGGGCATCGCCTTGCGCAAGGACGGGAAATTCAAGGCGCTCGTCGGCCAAATCCCGGGGACGAGCCCGGCGGGGGCGGCCTGGCTGCTCCTTCCGCAGAGCTTCATGAACGCGAGCGGCCAGCCGGTGCAGATGCTCGCCGGCTTCTTCAGGATCAAGCCCGAAGAGATCTTGGTGGTCCACGACGAGCTCGACTTTCCGCCCGGCGTGGCGAAGATGAAGCAGGGCGGCGGCATCGCGGGCCACAACGGCCTGAAGGACATCTCGCAGCGCATCGGCAGCCACGACTACTGGCGTTTGCGCATCGGCGTGGGCAAGCCGCCCGCCGAGGCCGAAGGCGCCGACTACGTGCTGCAGCGCCCGCCGGCCGAGGAGCGCGCTGCGATCGACTGGGTGATCGACAAGGCGCTGGAGGTGCTTCCGCTGTGCCTCTCGGGCGACATGCAGACGGCGATGCAGAAGCTGCACACCGAAGACAAGCCTCCCGCCGCAAAGATGGAAGAAAAGCCTGCCGCCGCCAAGAAGGAAGCAAAGCCTGCTGCGGCTAGGACGGAGCCCGAGAAAAAGGAAGCCCCTCCCAAGGAGCCTGAGAAGAAAGGCCTGTTCAGCGGCCTGCTCGGCCGGAAGAAATGAGCCTCAAGTGCGGTATCGTGGGCCTGCCGAACGTCGGCAAGTCCACGCTGTTCAACGCTCTTACCAAAGCCGGCATCGCGGCCGAGAACTACCCCTTCTGCACCATCGAGCCGAACGTCGGCATCGTCGAGGTGCCTGACCGGCGCATCGAGGTGATCGCCGAGATCGCGCAGCCGCAGAAGGTCGTGCCTGCGGTGGTCGAGTTCGTGGACATCGCCGGGCTGGTCGCCGGCGCCTCGGAGGGCGAGGGCCTCGGCAACAAGTTCCTCGCCAACATCCGCGAGACCGACGCCATCGCGCACGTGGTGCGCTGCTTCGAGGATTCGAACGTCGTGCACGTCGCCGGCAAGGTGGATCCGGTGTCCGACATCGAGACCATCAACACCGAGCTCGCCCTCGCCGACCTCGACTCGGTCGAGCGCCAGCTCGCCAAGCACGAGAAGGTGGCGCAGACCACCGGCGACAAGGAGGCCGTGCGCCTGGTTTCGGCATTGAGAAAAGTAAGAGAAGTCCTCGATGCGGGCCGGCCGGCGCGCAGCGCCGAATTGTCGAAGGAAGAGCACGCCGTGCTCAAGCCGCTCTTCCTCCTGACCATGAAGCCCGCGATGTACGTGGCCAACATCGGTGAGACCGGATCGACCCCGCTCCTGGAGAGGGTCAAAGGCTACGCCGCGAAGGAAGGCGCGCCCGTGGTGCCGATCAGCGCCAACATCGAATCGCAGATCGCCGACATGGCCGACGAGGACAAGCTGCTGTTCCTCGAGGACATGGGAATGGACGAGCCCGGGCTGAACCGAGTGATCCGCGCCGCGTACGCGCTGCTCGGCCTGCAAACGTACTTCACTGCCGGCCCGAAGGAAGTCCGTGCGTGGACCGTGCCGGCCGGCGCCACCGCGCCGCAGGCCGCGGGGGTCATCCATACCGACTTCGAGCGCGGCTTCATCCGTGCAGAGGTCGCTTCGTACGACGACTTCGTCGCCCACGGCGGCGAGCTCGGGGCGAAGGAGGCCGGGAAGCTTCGCCTCGAAGGCCGCGACTACACGGTGCGCGACGGCGACGTGATCCACTTCCGCTTCAACGTGTAGCACCGTTTTCGGGGGCGGGACACGGCACGACCCTTGCGGGGAGCGCCGAAGGAGGTCCTTCCATGCTCAAGACACTCAGTCTTGCCTTGGCGCTCGGATTCTCGGGTGCCGCAATCGCCCAGCAAGCGCAGCCCGGTCCGGCAGAACCGGATGCCAAGGGTGAGGGGTCACCCGCCGTCGAACAGAGCGCCGCCGGCGGCGCAAGCCGCCCACGCTGCGACTTCATGAGCCGCGAGGAGATGCAGATGTGCCAGCGGACCAAGCCCGGGGATGCCAGCGGGGTGCGCAGCAGTCGCTGCGACACGGTCGGCGCGGACGTCATCGAGAGCTGCCTCAAGCAACAGGAGCCCCTCCCCTCGCACGCGGCAAACGAGCTCAAAGAGCCGAAGCAGCAGCCCCGATAGTTTCGCCCCGGGGTGCGGCGCGTTAGCATCGCGCCATGGTCGAACTCGGCGTCGCCCGGACCGATGAGCTGCCGCAGCTCGTGGCGCTGCTGACCATTCTGTTCTCCGTAGAAACCGAGTTTTCCCCGGACTACGAGAAGCAGACCCGCGCGCTCGAGAAGATCCTGTCCGACCCATCGGTGGGCACGATTTACGTCGCACGCGACGAGGGCCAGGTCGTGGCGATGGCGAGCCTGCTCTATACCGTGAGCACGGCGGAAGGCGGCACCGTGGCGCTATTCGAGGACCTGGTCGTCCAGCCCACTCACCGAGACCAGGGAATCGCCACCGCGCTGGCGGGATTCGCGATCGCCGAGGCGAAGAGCCGCGGCGTGCTGCGCCTCACGCTCCTGACCGATATGCAAAACGAGCGGGCACAGGAGCTTTACCGCAGGCTAGGATTTATCGATTCGTCCATGAAACCGATGAGGCTGAAGCTTTGAAGGGAATTACAGTTCTTTTCGCGCTCTTGGCGTCCATCCCTGTGGCAGCACAGGAGAAGAAGAAAGCCGACCCGCAGGTCGAGCGGGGCCGCTACCTCGTCAGGATCGGCGGCTGCAACGACTGCCATACGCCCGGCTATGCGGTGACCGGGGGCAAGGTTCCGGAGTCGCAGTGGCTGGTCGGCGACGCCCTTGGCTGGCGCGGTCCCTGGGGCACCACGTATGCCACGAACCTGCGCCTCTACATACAGGACTTGACGGAGGAGCAGTGGGTGCAGAAGGGCAAGGCGCTGAGCGCGCGGCCGCCGATGCCGTGGTTCAACGTGCGCGAGATGAGCACCTCGGATCTCCGCGCCGTGTACCGATACGTTCGCAACCTCGGCCCCGCGGGCAAGCCCGCTCCCGCGTTCGTCCCCCCGGACCAGACGCCGCCGCCGCCTTTCGTGCAGTTCCCGGCACCCCCGAAGTAGCGTTTCTTACGTGACGGCGAGGCGAGCCTTAGCGGCGCCTTCGACCTCGTCGTCGTCGGCGGCGGTCCACCCTACGCCGCGGCGCGCTCGGCGAAGATCTTCGCCAGCGTGGCGCGGAAGGGCAGCAGTTCTGCCCCCTCGAGCACCCCGCGCGCCGCCATCTCGCGGTGCAGGGCGGGCAGGTTGTAGTGCGGCACCGAGGCGTACAGATGGTGCTCGATGTGGTAATTGACGTGGTGCGGGAAGATCAGCCACTCGAGCCAGGCCGGACCGGTGTTGGTCCGCGCCGCGGTGAGCGGCGATGAAAAATCGCTCGTCGCTCCGTGCTCCGCGATCGCGCGCAGCCGCAGGATCGCCTGCACCACCGTCACGAGCGGCAGCACCCAAAGCACCAGGTACTGGACCAGGTAGCCCGTCGACGCGAAGACGGCGAGGAGCGCGAGGTGAAAGCCGATCACCACGTTGCGATCGCGTTTCGCCTCGAGGCGCAGCTTCTCGGACGTGTCGTCGAGCGGGCGCAGGGCGACGTTGGTCGCCGTGTTCAGCGCCGGCGCGCCGCCGAGGAAGTACGCATAGGTCTTCCACGCCGTCAGCCCCGACAGGTCCTTCAGCAGTTTCTTGACCAGATACGCCTTGCCGCGGGGGTAGCCTCCGTGCAGCGCCGTGTCCGGATCGAGCTCTCCGTAGAGGTTGTTGTGATGCAGGCGATGGATCACCCGGTAGGTGCACATGGAGAGGCCCTGCACCGTGGCGCACGCCCGCCCCAAGAGATCGTTCAAGCCGCGCCGCTCGTAGAGCAGGTAATGCGCAGCGTCGTGCGCGATAACGAAAAGCGCGTGTTGCCGCGTCCCGATCACTACGACCGAAATTAGGATCGCCAGCGGGTTGGGCCAGAAGTAGAGGGCAACGGCGAGCGCGACGGCGATCACGGCCACGTCGTGCAGGATCGCCGCAGTGGCCTTCCACGAGGAACGGCGAGCGAGGGCCTGGACGACGTCCCTGGGCAGCGCCTTGCGGAAGTCGTCCTTGAATTCCTCGCCTTTCACGTCCTGGTTCCTACTGGATTCCGCCAAGCAGGATGTACTTGGCCTCGAGAAATTCCTCGATGCCGTATTTCGATCCTTCCCGCCCGAGGCCCGACTGCTTCACGCCGCCGAACGGCGCCACCTCGGTCGAGATGATTCCGGCGTTCACGCCGACCATGCCGGTCTCCATCGCCTCGGCCACGCGCCAGATCCGGCCGAGGTCGCGGCTGTAGAAGTAGCCCGCGAGCCCGAACTCGCTGTCGTTGGCGAGATCGATCACCTCGGCTTCGGTCTTGAAGCGGATCAGCGGCGCCACCGGGCCGAAGGTTTCCTCGTGCGACACCAGCATCTGCGGCGTCACGTTCGTCAGCACCGTCGGCTGGAAGAAGAGGCCGCCGCGTTCATGTTTCTTCCCGCCCAGGACCACACGTGCGCCTTTTCCGACGGCGTCGGCGACGTGCGCCTCCACCTTCTTCAGGCCCTGCTCGTCAATCAGCGGACCGATGACCACCCCGGGCTCGGTGCCCGCGCCGACCTTGAAGCCCTTCACCTTCTCGGTGAGCTTGGCGGTGAAGGCGTCGTAGACGCCGTCCTGCACGTACAGGCGGTTCGCGCATACGCAGGTCTGGCCGGCGTTGCGGTATTTCGAGGCCAGCGCGCCTTCGACCGCGGCGTCGAGGTCGGCGTCGTCGAACACGATGAAGGGCGCGTTGCCGCCGAGCTCGAGCGAGAGCTTCTTGATGGTTTCGGCCGACTGGCGCATGAGGACGCGCCCGGTCTCGGTCGAGCCGGTGAAGGAGAGCTTGCGCACTTTCGGGTTGGCGCAGAGCTCGGCGCCGATCGCCTTCGAATCGCCGGTGATGACGTTCAGCACGCCCTGCGGGATGCCCGCGCGCTCGCCGAGCTCGGCCATCGCGAGCGCCGAGTAGGGCGTCTGGCCCGCGGGCTTGATCACCACCGGGCAGCCCGAGGCGAGCGCGGGGCCGGCCTTGCGCGTGATCATCGCGTTCGGGAAGTTCCACGGCGTGATCAGCGCGGCGACGCCGATCGGCTGCTTGATGACGACGATGCGCTTGTCGGTCCACGGCGAAGGAATGGTATCGCCGTAGACCCGCTTCGCTTCCTCGGCGAACCATTCGATGAACGCGGCGCCGTAGGCGATCTCGCCGCGGGCCTCGGCGAGCGGCTTGCCCTGCTCGGCGGTGAGGATCTGCGCCAGGTCCTCCTGGTTCGCCATCATCAGCTCGAACCACTTGCGCAGGATGGCGGCGCGCTCCTTGCCCGTCTTCGCGCGCCACGCCGGCCAGGCGCGGTCAGCGGCGTCGATGGCGCGCCGCGCCTCGTCTGCGCCCAGCTTCGGTACCGTCCCGAGAACGGCCTGGGTGGCGGGGTTGCGCACCGGGGTGGCATTCGCCCCGCCGACCCATTCGCCGCCGATATAGCACTGCTCTCGAAAGAGCTTCGGATCCTTCAGGGAAAGCGCGGCAAGGCCGGCCTGGGCGGGAGCGTTCATGGATGACCTCCAAAGACGAGCGATTTTACTCCGGAGCCCATGGTTAGAATGGCTGCGTCCAAGTCAATGAAACGGCTACTGCCCACGGCGTTGCTGGTGATGTCTCTTGGCGCGCTTGCTCAGTATCCGCAGCGGGCGATTCAGCTGATCGTGCCTTGGGGCGCCGGCGGCGGCACCGACGCAACCGCGCGCATCATCGGCAGCCTCCTGGAAAGCGAGCTCAAGCAGCCGGTCATCGTCGTGAACCGTACAGGCGGCTCGGGCGTGGTCGGCCACGAGGCCATCGCCTCGGCACTACCGGACGGCTACACCATCGGCATGATCACGGTCGAGATCGCCATGATGCATCACGTCGGCCTGACCGCGCTGAGGCACACCGACTACACGCCGATCGGGCTGGTGAATTTCGACCCGGCGGGCCTCAGCGTGCGCGCCGATTCGCCCTACAAGTCGGTGAGGGAGCTGCTCGCCGCCATCAAGGCGCGCCCCGGCAACATGAAGGCCTCCGGCACCGGCGAGGGCGGCGTCTGGCACCTCGCCATCGCAGGCCTGCTGAAGGACCAGGGAATCGATCCGAGCCATCTGCGCTGGGTACCGTCCAGCGGTGCGGAGCTCGCGCTGCAGGAAATGGTCGCGGGCGGCGTCGACGTCGTCGCCTGCTCGCTCCCCGAAGCTCGCGCGCTGATCGGCGCCGGCAAGGTGCGCCCGCTCGCCATCATGGATCCGAGCCCGTCGGCGCTGTACCCGCAACTGCCCACGTTGAAGCAGGAGCTGAATACGGAGTGGCAGGTCGCCGCCTGGCGGGTCATCGCCGCCCCGAAGGGCGTCGCTGCCGACGTGCATAGGACGCTGGCCGTCGCGCTGAAGAGGGCCTACGACTCTCCGGACTACAAGGAGTTCATGGCGAGCCGCGGCTTCGGCGTAGTCTGGGCCGACCCCGCCCTCACGGCGAGCTTCATGGCGGAGTCCGACATGAAACTGGGCGCCGCGCTCAAGGCGGTGGGGCTCGCCAAATAGCGCCAAAAGATACTTAGAATGGTTGTCTGACAACATGGGGAGGAGTCGATGAAAACACTGCTGGCAGCGGCGTTACTTGTGATGTCTTTCGGCGCGCTGGCGCAATACCCGCAGCGGCCGATCCAGCTCATCGTGCCGTGGGGCGCCGGCGGCGGCACCGACGCCACCGCTCGCATCATCGGCAGCCTCTTGGAGAAGGACCTTAAGCAGCCGGTCAACGTCGTGAACCGCACCGGCGGCTCCGGCGTCGTCGGCCACGACGCCATCGCCAAGGCGGCGCCCGACGGCTACACCATCGGCCTCATCACCGTGGAAATCACGATGATGCATCACGTGGGTCTCACCGGGCTCACCTATAAGGACTACACGCCGATCGGCTTGGTGAATGCCGACCCCGCCGCAATCAACGTGCGCAGCGACTCGCCGTACAAGTCGGTGAAGGAACTGCTCGCGGCAATCAAGGCCAACCCCGGCAAGATGAAGGCCTCGGGCACCGGCCAGGGCGGCATCTGGCACCTCGCCATCGCCGGGCTGCTGAAGGAGCAGGGCATCGATCCGAACGCGCTGCCGTGGGTGCCGTCGAACGGCGCCGCACCTGGCATGCAGGACATGATCGCCGGCGGTGTGGACGTGGTGCCGTGCTCGATTCCCGAGGCACGGCCGATGATCGACGCCGGCAAGGCGCGTGCGCTCGCGATCATGGATGCGAGTCCGCCAGCGATCTACCCGAACGTGCCGACACTGAAGAAGGAGCTCGGCACCGACTGGGCGATCGCCGCCTGGCGCGTCATCGCCGCGCCGAAGGGCATCCCGCCCAGCGCGCAGCAGACCCTGGCCGCCGCGCTGAAGAAGGTCTACGACTCGAAGGAGTACAAGGAGTTCATGGCGAGCCGCGGCTTCGGCGTGGTGTGGGCCGACGCCGCGGGCGCGGAGAAATTCATGGCCGCATCCGACGCGAGCCTCGGCTCGGCGCTCAAAGCCGTCGGGTTAGCCAAATAAAGGTCCACGATGCAATCTCCGGCGCCGCGCTCGCGGCGCTGGGCGGCGTCGTGCTCTGGCACATCCAAGGCTACCCGGCGATGCCAGGCCAGAAGTTCGGCCCGGCCTGGTTCCCCGGGCTGATCGCCGTCGGGCTCATCCTCTGCGGCGCGGTGCTCGCGGCGCAATCGATGCGCCGGGCCGCTCCGCTTTTCGCGGTGCCGGAATGGCTGGGGCAGCCGCGCGCGCTCGCGGGCGTGACGTCGGTCGTGGCTGGCCTGCTGTTCTATTACCTTGCAGCGGACACGCTCGGCTTCTACCTCACGGCGCTGGCTTTGCTCGCGCTCTGGATGCGGCTGCTCGGCGCGTCGTGGCGCGTGACCCTGCCGGTAGCGGTGATCGCGACGCTGCTGATCCATCTTTCCTTCTACAAGCTGTTGAGGATTCCGCTGCCGTGGGGAGTCTTCGAGCGCTTCGCCTTCTGACGGAAAGGCCTTTGACCGCATGACGGCCTCCGTCCTCCACCAGGCTTTGATGCAGGTGCTCGACCCTTACGTATTGTGGGTGATCCTCGGCTCGGCCATGTTTGGTCTGTTCGTCGGCGCGGTGCCAGGGCTCACCGCCACCATGGCGACGGCGCTCCTCGTGCCGGTGACTTTCTTCATGCCGCCGGTACCCGCAATCGCCTCGATCGTGACCGCCACGGCGATGGCGATCTTCGCCGGCGACATTCCGAGCTGCTTCCTGCGCATGCCGGGCACGCCGGCCTCGGCGGCGTACACCGACGAGGCGTACGCGATGACGAAGAAGGGACAGGGCGAGCTCGCGCTCGGTGCGGGGCTCGTTTTCTCGGTGATCGGCGGGCTCTTCGGCACGGTGGTGCTGATCGCCGCCGCGCCGGCGCTCGCCGAGGTGGCGTTGAAGTTCTCCTCGTTCGAGTATTTCTGGCTGGTGATCCTGGGACTATCGAGCGCGGTGTTCCTCGCGCTCGGCAACCCGCTGAAGGGGGTGATCTCGCTGCTGCTCGGCCTGCTCGTATCGGCAGTCGGGCTCGACAACCCGGCCGGCTATCCGCGCTTCACCTTCGGCAACGCCGAGCTCGCCGGTGGCCTGACGCTGATTCCCATCATGATCGGCATGTTCGCCGTGTCGGAAATCATCCGCGGCGTGGCGGCCATCGACAAGCCGTGGGAGATGGCCCAGGCGAAGATCGGCAACGTGTTCCGCGGCATGTGGGGCCTCTCGAAGAAGTACCCGTGGCAGACGCTGCGCGGCAGCGCGCTCGGCACGGCAATCGGCGCCCTCCCCGGCGCCGGCGCCGACATCGCCGCCTGGATGTCGTACGCGATGTCGAAACGGTTCTCGAAGGAACGGGAAAAGTTCGGCACCGGCCACGTCGAGGGCATCATCGAGGCGGGCGCCTCCAACAATAGCGCGCTCGCCGGTGCCTGGATCCCGGCGCTCGTGTTCGGCATCCCGGGGGACTCGATTACCGCGATCGTGATCGGCGTGCTTTACATCAAGGGCCTCAATCCCGGCCCCACCATCTTCATGAACAACGCGGTCGCGCTCTACGCCATCTTCATCGTGTTCATCCTCGCCAACCTGCTGATGGTCCCGCTCGGCGTGGCTGCGATCAAGGGCGCGAAGCAGATGCTGCGCGCACCGCGCGAGGTACTGCTGCCGGTGATCCTGCTGTTCTGCATCGTCGGCTCGTTCGCGATCAACAACTCCGCCTTCGGCGTGCTGCTGATGCTCGTCTTCGGCATCGTCGGCTATGTCATGGAGGAAAACGGCTTCCCGGTGGCGCCGGCGATCCTCGGCATGGTGCTCGGCGCGATGCTGGAGGAGAACTTCATCAGCTCGATGATCAAGGCCGACGGCCGCTTCCTCGCCTTCTTCGAACGGCCGATCGCCGGCAGCCTCGGCGTGGTTACGCTCGTTGTCCTGTGCGTGCCGCTCGCGCGGCGGCTCATTGCGCAGCGCGGTATCACTTCCGCATAGCGCGGAGCCCGATTTCTTATCTCGGCCGCTCGCCGGCGAGCGTGATGCGATGCATCACCCGCCGGTGGCCGTGATAGTCGTTCACGGGGTTGTGCTGCACGCAGCGGTTGTCCCAGAACGCGAGCGAGCCGACGCGCCACTGGAAGCGGCAGGTGAATTCCGGCCTCACCTGGTGCTCGAACAGGAACCTGAGGAGCGGGACGCTCTCGTCTTCGGTCATCCCCCTGAAGCGCGCGGTGTGGGCGACGTTTACGTACAGCGCCTTGCGCCCCGTCTCCGGATGGGTTCGCACTACGGGATGCTCCGCGGCGAACTCCTCGACAGTGCGCGACTGTTCCTTGACCCGGTCCTCGCGGGTGCGCGACACGTCGGCGTTGGCCGATGAATTGACCGCGACCAGGCCATCCAGGACCCTCCGCATGCCCTCCGACAGCGTCTCGTACGCGAGGTACTGGTTGGCGAACAGCGTATCGCCGCCGTAGGGCGGCAACTCGCGCGCGAGCAGCATCGAACCCATGGGCGGCTCTTCGAGATACGCCGTGTCCGAGTGCCAGATGCCGCCGAAGTTGTGACGCTCGTGCTCCAGCTTCTTGACCTCGATCACCTCGGGAAACCCGTCGATCCCCCTGACGAACGGGTACTCGATCGGCTTGCCCATGCGCCGGGCGAACGCCATGAACCCGGCGGGATCGAGCTTCTGGTCGCGGAAGAAGATGACCTGGTGCTCGAGAAATGCCTCGCGAATTTTCCGCTCGGGAAAATCCTTTGAAAGGTCGACCCCGGTGATTTCGGCGCCAAGGGCCCCCGCGATTCGCCGGACCTCCACGCTATTCGATCTTGATGTTCGCGCTCTTGATGATGTCGGCGTAGCGTGCCTGCTCGTTCTTCAGGAAAACGCCCATCTCCTCGGGCGACATGGCGCGAGGCTCGAGGCCGAGCGTGGTGAAGCGCTCGCGCACGTCGGGCGCCTGGATCGCCTTCTGGACCTCGGCCGACAGCCGCGCCACGACGTCGCGCGGCGTGCCCGGCGCGGCGGCGTAGCCGATCCAGGCGCCGATGTCGTAGCCGGGCAGCTCGGCGGCGGTGGCGAGCGGCGGCGCGTCGGGGAAGGCCGCGCTGCCACGTGCGAACGAGACGCCCAGCATTTTCAGCCGCCCGGCGCGGACCTGCGAAGCCACCGACGCGATGGTCTCGAGCGTGTAGTCGATCTGTCCGTTCATGATGTCGGTGAGCGCCGGGGCGCTGCCCTTGTAGGGCACGTGGCGCGCCTTGATGCCAGCCATGGAGTTGAAGAGCTCGGCGACCAGGTGCGCGGTCGCTCCGGTTCCTGAGGAGGAGAAGGTGAACTTGTCCGGATTCGCCCGCAACAGCGCGACGAACTCCTTCGCGTTGGCCGCCGGAAAGTCCGGCCGCGTGACGAGCGCATAGGCGTTGACGCACATCAGGCCCACCGGCGTGAGATCCTTCAGCGGGTCGTACGGCGTCTTCTGCAGGTTCGGCATGATCGACACCGGGCCGCTCGAGGCCGCGAGCAGCGTATAGCCGTCGCCCGCGCTCTTCGCCACGATGTCGGTCCCGATCGAGCCGCCGGCGCCGGGCTTGTTGTCGATGACGAAAGGCTGGCCGAGCGATTCCTGAAGCTTCTGCGCCACGACGCGCGCCGCGATGTCCGTCGCCTGGCCCGGCGGCCACGGCACCACCACTCGGACCGGCCGGGTCGGGTAGGCCTGCGCGAAGGCCGCGCCGGCGGTTAGAAAAGAGATCAAAAATGCCGTGAAACGGTTCATTCGGCGTGTTCTCCTGGTTACTCCAGCCTGATGTTCGCGTTCCTGATGATTTCGCCGTAGCGATCCTGCTCCCGCCGCATGAACTTCGCCATCTCCTCGGGGGTGCTCGAAACCGCGTCGAGCCCAATGTTGACCATGCGTTCCTTGAGGTCGTCGCTCGCCAATGCCTTCTGGATCTCTCCCGAGAGCCGCACGAGCACGTCGCGCGGCGTGCCGCTCGGTGCGGCGTAGCCGATCCAGGCGGCGATGTCGTACTGGGGCAGGCCGGCGGTTTCGGCGAGCGGCGCAACGTCGGGGAGCGCTCCGGTGCGCTTCGCGGTCGACACGCCGAAGGTCTTCAGTCGACCCGCCTTGATATGCGCTGCGGTCGCGGCCACGGTTTCGATGGTGTAGGTGATCTCGCCGTTCATGACGTCGGTCAACGCAGCTGCGCTTCCCTTGTACGGCACGTGGCGGGCGTGGAGCTGGGCCATCGAGTTGAACAGCTCGGTGAAAAGGTGCGCCGTGGCGCCCGTGCCCGAGGAGGAAAAGGTGTACTTGCCGGGGCTTGCCCTGACAAGGGCAATGAATTCCTTCGCGTTCGCGGCCGGAAAGGACGGATGCGTGACGAGCGCGAACGGTGTCGCGGCGACCAGGCTGACCGGAGCGAAATCCTTGAGCGGGTCGTACGGCACCTTCTGCAGATGCAGCATGATCGACAGCGGTCCGCTGGAGGCGGCGAGCAGCGTGTAGCCGTCCGCTGCGCTCTTCGCGACCGCTTCAGAACCGATCGCCCCGCCGGCGCCCGGTTTGTTCTCGATCACGAACGCCTGGTTCAACGATTCCTGCAGCTTCTGCGCCACCACGCGGGCGGCGATGTCGGTCGCCTGGCCCGGCGGCCAGGGCACGATCACCTTGACCGGTCGATTCGGATACGCTTGCGCCAGCGCCGCGCCTGCAGCGAGAAGCGAAACCAGAATTACGCCGAAACGGACGACAAGCGCCGCGACGATTCGCATCGGTCCTCCTCCTCAGAAGGAACCGCCATTCTAGAACGTGCCGGGGTACAGGCCGCCATCCATCAGCAGGTTTTGTCCGGTAATGAAGCCGGCCTGGGCGCTGCACAAGAACGCGCAGGCGTCGCCGAACTCCTCGATCGTGCCGAAGCGGCCCGCCGGGTTCGCCTCGGTGCGCACGCGCCGCAGCTCCTCCACGCTCTTCCCGGTCTTCTTCGAGTTGAACTCGAGGTTTCCGCGCAGGCGGTCGGTCTCGAACGGGCCGGGCAGGAGGTTGTTGATCGTGACGTTGTGGCGCACCGTGGTGCGCGACAGGCCGGCGATGAAGCCCGTGAGGCCGGTGCGCGCGCCATTCGACAGGCCGAGCTCCGGGATCGGCGCCTTCACCGCGCCCGAGGTGATGTTGACCACGCGGCCGAACTTTCTCGCGAGCATGCCGTCGACCACGGCGCGGATCAGGAGGATCGGCGTGATCATGTTCGCGTCGACCGCCTTGACCCAGGCGTCGCGGTCCCAGTCGCGGAAATCGCCCGGCGGCGGGCCGCCGGCATTGTTCACCAGGATGTCGGGCGCCGGCGCCGCCTTCAGCGCGGCATCGCGCCCTTGCGCGGTCGTGATATCCCCGGCCACTGCAGTCACTTTGACGCCAAATTTCCTTCTCAACTCCTCTGCGGTGGCTTCCAGGGCTTCGCTGCCACGCGCGGTGATGACGAGGTTTGCGCCTTCGCGAGCGAGCGACACCGCGCAGCCCTTGCCGAGTCCCTTTGACGCCGCGCACACCAGGGCGGTTTTGCCGCGAATTCCGAGATCCATGCTCTAGCTCCTTTTGAGTGACACGAGCAGCACGCCGAAGATGACAAGCGCCGCGCCTGCCGCCTGGCGCGCGCCGAAGGGCTCGTCGAGCCCGGCCGCGCTCATCGCGGCGACGCTCACCGGGCTGATGGCGCCGATGAGCGCGAATTCCGTGGCGCCGATGCGCCTCAACGCCTCGGCCTGCAGGAAAACCGGCACCACCGTGCTCAGCGTCCCGAGGATGGCGGCGTACAGCCACACCGCGGCGGGAAGATCGAGCGAGGCGGGGCCGTCGAACACGAGGAACTGCGCCACCGCCGGCAGCGTGGCGACCGCCATGCTGTAGGCGGTGAAGCGCATCGAGCCGACGCGCTTCACGATCTGGCTGCCGGCGACGAGGTACGCCGCATAGCACAGGGCCGAAGCGAAGACCAGCAGCACCCCGAGGAGGAAGAGCCTGCCTTCGCGCGTCGCACCGACCTGGTTCGAGACCACGAGCGCGATTCCCGCGTACGTCAGCACCAGCGCGACGAGCTGTGTCGCCGTCGGCCTCTTGCGCAGGAAGGCGAACGACAGAACCAGGACCAGGGTGGGGTAGAGAAACAGGATCAGCCGGCCGATGCCGGCGCCGACATACTGCAGGCCGATGAAGTCGAGGAAGCTCGCCAGATAGTAGCCTAGGAAGCCGAGCGCCGCCACGCCGATCCAGTCGCGGCGCGTGAGGCGCGGCTCCTCCCGCCGCAGCCACCAGCCGATGACGAGGAAGAACGGCAGCGAGATCACCATGCGCAGGAAAAGCAGCGTGGTCGGCGTGACCGGGTGGGCCGCATACGAGAGCTTGATGAGGATCGGCCGCAGGGAGAACGTGAGCACGCCGAGGACGGCGAAGGCGATGCCCCAGCCGCGGTAGGCGGCGGCGCTCAGAGCGCGCTTCTCAACGTTTCTTGCCGCCGAGAATCGACCCCAGCACGCCGCGCAGCACCTGCCGGCCGAGCTCCGAGCCGATGCTGCGCGCGGCGCTCTTCGTCACCGCCTCGATGATGCCCTGCGACTGGCGCCCGCCGCGCGGCCCGGTCCGCCCGAACAGGATGTCGTGCACCGGGTCGTGGACCGGGTTTGCGCTTTCCTCGGGGTGCGCCGGCTTCGCTTCGGTGCGGCCTTTCAGCTTCTCGTAGGCCGATTCGCGGTCGACCGCCTTCTCGTAGTGGCCGTAGACGTCGGAGGACTGGATGAGCTTGGCGCGCTCGTCGTCGCCGATCGGCCCGAGCTGGCTGCCGGGCGGCACGATGAAGGCGCGCTCGACTATGCAGGGGCTGCCCTTCTCATCGAGGAACGAGACGAGGGCCTCGCCGACGCCGAGCTCGGTGATCACTTTCTCGGCCTTCAACTTCGGGTTGGGGCGCAGCGTGTCGGCCGCGGTCTTCACCGCCTTCTGGTCGCGCGGGGTAAAGGCGCGCAGCGCGTGCTGGACCCGGTTGCCGAGCTGGCCGAGCACCGTTTCCGGCACGTCGAGCGGGTTCTGGGTGACGAAATAGACGCCCACGCCCTTGGAGCGGATCAGCCGCACGACCTGCTCGACCTTCTCGAGCAGCGCCTTCGGCGCTTCGCTGAACAGGAGGTGCGCCTCGTCGAAGAAGAACACGAGCTTCGGCTTGTCGGGGTCCCCCACTTCCGGCAGGTGCTCGAAGAGCTCCGCGAGCAGCCAAAGCAGAAAGGTCGCATAAAGCTTCGGCGAGTTCATCAGCTCGCCGGCAGCAAGGATGTTGACCACCCCCTTGCCGTCGCGCGTCTGCATAAGATCGCCGATGTCGAGCATCGGCTCGCCGAGGAACTTCGCTCCGCCCTGATTCTCGAGCGCCAGCAGGCCGCGCTGGATCGCGCCGATCGAAGCGGTCGAGACGTTGCCGTAGGCGGTCTTGAACTGCGCCGCGTTGTCGCCCACGTGCTGCAGCATCGCGCGCAGGTCCTTCAGGTCGAGGAGCAGCAGTCCCTGGTCGTCGGCAATCTTGAACACCAGCGAAAGCACGCCCTCCTGCGTCTCGTTCAGGTCGAGCATGCGCCCCAGCAGCAGCGGCCCCATGTCGGAGATGGTGGCGCGCACCGGGTGCCCGGCCTTGCCGAACACGTCCCAGAACACCACCGGGCAGCCTTCGGCCGCTACCGAGACCTTGAGCGCCTTGACGCGCTCGGCCACCTTCGGGTTCGCGCCGCCGGGCTTGGCGATGCCGGAGAGGTCGCCTTTCACGTCGGCCATGAACACCGGCACGCCGATCGCGGAGAAGCGCTGCGCCAGCGCCTGAAGCGTGACGGTCTTGCCCGTCCCGGTGGCGCCGGTAATGAGGCCGTGGCGGTTCGCCAGAGCCGGAAGGAGCGCGAGCTCCTTCTGGTCGTTCTTGGCGATGAGCAAAGGCGGCGGCATGGCGCCGAATGTTACCTTTAGAATTGGCGCCATGGCGGGTCACAGCAAATGGGCGAACATCAAGCACCGCAAGGCGGCCGCGGATGCCAAGAAGGGCAAGGTTTTCACCCGGCTGATCAAGGAAATCACGGTCGCCGCGAAGCTCGGCGGGGGCGATCCCAACAGCAATCCGCGCCTGCGCCTCGCGCTGGACAAGGCGCGCGAGGCCAACATGACCAAGGACAGCGTGCAAAACGCCATCAAGCGCGGCAGCGGCGCGCTCGAAGGCGTTTCGTACGAGGAGGCCCGCTACGAGGGGTACGGCCCGGGCGGCGCCGCGGTGATGGTCCATTGCCTCACCGATAACCGCACGCGCACCGTCGCCGAGGTGCGCCATGCCTTCACCAAGAACGGCGGCAACCTGGGTTCCGACGGCTCGGTGGCCTACCTCTTCAAGCATTGCGGGCAGTTCATGTTCGCCCCCGGCACCAGCGAGGAGCGGGTGATGGACGTGGGGCTCGAAGCGGGCGCCGACGATGTCGTGAAAAACGACGATGGCTCGGTCGAGCTCATCTGCGCGCCGGGCGATTTCGTCGCGGTGAAGGCGGCGCTGGAAAAGGCCGGCCTCAAGCCGGATCTTGCCGAGATCACCATGAAGCCCGCTTCGGAGGCGCAGCTCCCGACCGGCGAGGCGGGCCGCATGCGCCAGCTTCTGGACGCGCTGGAGAACCTCGACGACGTGCAGGACGTGTACACCACCGCGGTGATCGACTGAGCCGGGTGGTCAACTGAGAATTCTCGGGATCGATCCGGGCCTGCGGATTACCGGCTTCGGCGTGATCGAGAGCGCCGGGCGCAAGCTCCGCTACGTGGCGAGCGGCTGCGTGAAGTCCGGCGAGGGCGACCTGGCGCAGCGCCTGAAGGCGATCCTGGAGGGCCTGAACGAGATCATCGCCGCGCACGGCCCGATCGAGGTCGCGGTCGAGAAGGTGTTCGTCAACGTCAATCCGCAGTCGACCCTCGCGCTCGGCCAGGCGCGCGGCACGGCGATCTGCGCGGCGGTGCTGGCCGGCCTGCCCGTCGCCGAGTACACCGCGCTGCAGGTGAAGCAGTCGGTGGTCGGAAACGGCCATGCCCGCAAGGAGCAGGTCCAGCACATGGTGCGGCGGCTGCTCGCGCTTCCCGGCGACCCGACTCCCGACGCCGCCGACGCGCTCGCCTGCGCCATCTGCCACGCGCACGGCGCGAAGCTCGGTTCTCTTTCTACCCGGGGTTTTCGCCTGAGAAAAGGCAGGCTCGTGTGATCGCTCGCCTGAGCGGCCGGCTCGCGGCCAAGAACCCGCCGCAGGTGGTGGTCGACGTCGCGGGCGTGGGCTACGAGGTCGACGTGCCGATGAGCACGTTCTACGGCTTGCCCGGCACCGGCGAACCGGTGACGCTGCACACGCATTTGGTCGTGCGGGAGGACGCCCATACCCTGTACGGGTTCGCGACGCTCGAGGAGCGCGCGGCGTTCCGCCAGCTGATCCGCATCTCGGGCATCGGCGCGCGCACCGCGCTCTCGGTGCTCTCGGGGCTTTCGGTCGCCGATCTCGCGCAATCGATCGCGCTCCAGGATTCGGGCCGCCTGACACGCATTCCAGGCATCGGCAAGAAGACCGCCGAGCGGCTCCTCCTCGAGCTGAAGGGCAAGCTCGCCGAAGTCGCCGCGCCGGCGCAGGAGCGCTCGAGCGACGTGGTGAATGCGCTGCTTGCGCTAGGCTACAGCGAGAAGGAGGCGCACGCCGCGATCAAAGTCCTGGCGCCGGGCCTTCCGGTGGCCGAAGGGATCCGCGCCGCGCTCAAGGCGCTGGCGAAATCTTGAAAAGGAGTCACGCCATGTTGAAGGGATGGATTGCCGCACTGCTTGGTTGCACCACGATGCTCTTGTCCGCCGGCGCGCTCGCGCAGAGGCAAAGTGACACCGGGTGGTACGCCGGCGCCTCGCTCGGGCGCGCCGACCTCGGGCCGGACACCGACAACGCTCTCAAGATCTTCGGCGGCTACCAGATCAATCGCAGCTTCGCCGCCGAGTTCGGCTACTCGGATTTCGGCGACGTCACGGTCGGAAACAACAGCGTGAACGCGAGCGCGTGGGAATTGATCGGCCTGGGCAAGTTTCCGCTCGGCAATCAGTTCTACGTCTACGGACTCGCCGGACTCGCCAAGATCAAGACCGAGGCCACCGTCTCGGGGCTGCGCGTTTCCGATGACAGCACGGAGCTCACCCTCGGATTCGGCTTGCAATACGACTTCTCGCCGCAGGTCGGCGCACGGCTGCAGTGGCAGCGCTATGACACGAGCAGCGAGATCGACGTGGTGAGCGTCGGGGTTCTGTACAGGTTCTGACGGTCTGAAGTTTGCTGGAGCGAGGAGACAAGCTCTTCCGTCTTAGGTTCCCGACAGTTTCGATCGCGTGTTTGTAGCGCGCGCACCACAGTTGGACGTCCGGATATGCATTAACCCGGCTGTTTTGACCTTCATCAGGTCCGCAGCGAGAGCAGCGGCGTTACCCTTTGCGCGCAATATCGCAAATCTTTGAAGGAATCCCCCATGCTTATCCAGAAGAAAGTTCTTGTTACCGCGCTGCTCTCGGGTTTCGCCGTGCTTCCGTCGCTCGCCATGGCGCAAGCCAAGGGTGGCAACGCCGAGCTGGGCTTCTACGCCGGCGCGTCCGTCGGGCAATCGTCGACTGCCGACTGCCCCGGCGGTGGTTCGTGCGATGACAAGGACACCGCGTACCGGATCTTCGGCGGCTACAAGTTCCATCCCAATATCGCCGTGGAAGGCGGCTATGCGCCACTCGGTGAAACCTCGAGCGGCGCGTTCAAGTTCGAGTCCAACGCGTGGGATATCGTCGGCGTCGGCAGTTGGCCGCTCGGTAATAACTTCTCGATCCTCGGCAAACTCGGCTTCTATAACGCCGAAGTCAAGCTGAGCGGCCCCGTTTCAGGGAAGAAGACCACAACCGACCTGACCTACGGAATCGGCGGGCAATACGACTTCAACCGTAACCTGGGGCTGCGGCTCGAGTGGAACCGCTATAGCAAAGTCAAGGGGCCTGACGCATCGGCCCCCGGCATCGTTGTTACTGGCGGCGATACCGACATCGACGTCCTGAGCCTCGGCGCGCTGTGGAGGTTCTGATCGAGCAGTAGGAACAAGTCGATCACGGAAAAGGGCGACCACAGAGGTCGCCTTTTTTCTTTTGGTCGTGTCGGATGCCGCAAGCACTAGCGCCCGCTCGATCGGTCGATTATCAATCCGTCCGACTTGCCAACTTTGCTCGCCCGGGGCGTGGCCGACGCACAACAAGCTGTGCCTTTTCCCTCGTTTCCGAGAGCGGGGTGGCGTATCTTTCGCGCGCCTTACGAATTTAAACAATACCAACCCTAAGGGAGGGATTTCATGTCTATCAGAAAAGCCTCGATCGCGGTGCTGCTCGCGGCCGCGGGAATGGCCGTATCGTCGGCCAGCATGGCGCAGGCGCAGTCTGCGGATAAAGGCTTCTATGCCGGCGCCTCGTTCGGGCAGTCGGAAGCCGACGGCTCGTGCCCGGCGGGCTTCAGCTGCGATTTAAAGGACACCGACTGGAAGATCTTCGGCGGCTACCGCTTCATGCGCCACCTCGCAGTCGAAGGCTTCTACGCCGACCATGGCGAGATCACGGTCAAGACGGGTGCCGTGACCGCGACGGCCCAATCCAGCACCTTCGGCGTGGCTGCCCTGGGCATCCTGCCGCTCGGTGGCAATTTCGAGCTCTTCGGCAAGCTCGGCGTCGGCAGCACCAGCGTGGACGCGAGCGCCACCGCCCCCGGCGTGTCGGCCGGGGCCAGCGACAGCGGCTCGGATATCCTGTACGGCGTCGGCGCGGTGTACAACTTCACGCGCAACCTCGGCGTGCGCGCGGAGTACGAGCGTTACAACGACTCCGAAATCAACGTCCTGTCGATCGGAGTTCAGTACCGCTTCTAGCAGGTTCTGATCGGACAATAACAAGAACGATCGGAGGAAAGGGCGGCCGCGAGGCCGCCCTTTCTTTTTCCCGCGCGAGCGCAGCCGTGCGCCGGCTTTCCGTGTGAGCTATTTCCTAGGTTTCCCGCGACCGGGCCAGTATCGTTCCGGGCAGTTCGTGCATAGTCGATAAGAGAACAACAAGAAAAAAGGGGGTCTCGTGTCCATCCGGAAATTCTTCCTCGCCGGGCTGCTGGCCGCGGCGGCAATGGCAACGTCCTCGGCCAGCCTGGCGCAGTTCGACGGCTTCTACATCGGCGGCGGATTCACGCGGTTCAAAGCCTCGGAGACCGCCAACGATCCGGCCACCGACTCCTCGATTACTCTCGGCGTCGCGGACCATCAGGGCGGCTTCAACGGCAACGTGGGGTTTGGTCTCAGCATGAGCGTCCTCTACCTGGGCGTCGAAGCCAGCTACGCGAACCAGGTCGGCCAGATCACCGTGCGGACAGGCGGCACGGACTTCTCGGACGGGGTGGAAGAGGCCGGCGCCGTTTCCATCCTGCCGGGGCTGAAGCTCGGAACCGGCGCGCTCATCTACGGGCGGATCGGCGCGGCGCAGGCCAAGCTCAAGTCCCAATCGGGCGACTTCAGCCAGACGCACAAGGGCACGCTGTATGGACTCGGGATGAAGGGGGCGGTGGCGAAAAATCTCGCTCTGGTCGTGGAGTATCAGAACTACGACCTGAAGGAAAAGGAAGGGATCAAGCCAGAGTCGGTGGGCGTCATGGTGGGCTTCCAATTCACGATCTGGTAGGCCTCCGGGTCTACCGGGTCACCTGAGATCGAAGCCGGGCTTACCCGGCTTTTTTTTCGTCCCTATAGAATGCGGGGATGGCAGTCGAGACCGACCGCATCATCTCGCAGCGCCCGGCTACGGCGCAGGAAGGGGAGTTCGAGCGGGCGCTGCGGCCGGCGACGCTCGCGGAGTACGTCGGCCAGGAGAAGGTGCGCGGCCAGCTCGAGATCTTCATCCAGGCGGCGCGCGCGCGCGGCGAGGCCCTCGACCACGTGCTGCTCTTCGGTCCGCCGGGACTCGGCAAGACCACGCTCGCGCACATCATCGCGCGCGAGATGGGCGTGAACCTGCGCCAGACCTCCGGGCCGGTGCTGGAGCGTCCCGGCGATCTCGCCGCGCTGCTGACGAACCTCGAGCCGAAGGACGTGCTGTTCATCGACGAGATCCACCGCCTCTCGCCGGTGGTCGAGGAGATCCTCTACCCGGCGCTCGAGGACTTCCAGATCGACATCATGATCGGCGAGGGGCCCGCGGCACGTTCGATCAAGCTCGACCTGCCGCCCTTCACGCTGGCCGGCGCCACCACCCGCGCGGGCATGCTCACCAACCCGCTGCGCGAGCGCTTCGGCATCGTGGCGCGCCTCGAGTTCTATACCGAGGGCGAGCTCACGAGGATCGTGCGCCGCTCCGCGCACCTGCTCGAGGTCAGTCTCGCCGACGACGGGGCGGCCGAGATCGCGCGCCGCGCGCGCGGCACGCCGCGCATCGCCAACCGGCTGCTGCGGCGCGTACGCGACTACGCCCAGGTGAAGGCCGACGGCACGGTCACGGGTGCGGTGGCGGAGGCCGCGCTGCGGATGCTCGACGTCGACGCGCTGGGCCTCGACCTCATGGACCGCAAGCTCCTGCTCGCCGTGATCGAGAAGTTTTCGGGCGGACCGGTCGGGGTGGAGAACCTGGCGCACGCCATCGGCGAGGAGGCCGACACGATCGAGGACGTGCTGGAGCCCTTCCTGATCCAGCAGGGCTACCTGCAGCGCACCCCGCGGGGGCGCGTCGCGACGCTCTCGGCCTATAGGCATTTCGGCCTCGCTGCGCCGCAGACGCAGCGCGATCTGCTGTCCGATACTTAAGGGACACTTAAAAGGTTGGAGCGACCGACCTTGAGGGAAGGACTGCGGATTCCCGTCCGGGTCTATTACCAGGACACCGACGCCGGCGGCGTGGTGTTCCACGCCCAGTACCTCGCCTTCATGGAGCGCGCGCGCAGCGAGCTGCTCCACGCGCTCGGCATCGACCTCGCGCACCTCGCCGACGCGCGGCGCGTACTATTCCTGGTCCACGAGCTGACGGCGCGCTATCACGCGCCCGGGCGCCTCAACGACATGTTATCGGTGTCAGCCGAAGTGGTTAAAATGGGCCGCGCCAGCCTGGTGTTCCGCCATCGGGTGGAACGCGGTTCCGAGCTTCTGGTCGAAGCCGAGGTAATCCTCGCGACCGTCGACCGCGACCGGATGAGGCCGGCGCGTGTCCCGGCAGAACTACAACAGGCGTTCAAATGACCGTTACGCAAGACCTCGACATCTGGACGCTGATCGTCCACGCCAGCTTCGTCGTCAAGGTGGTGATGTTCCTGCTGCTCGCCGTCTCGTTCATGTCGTGGATGTTCATCTTCCAGAAGTGGTTCTCGATCCGCCGCGCCAACGCGCAGACCGACAAGTTCGAGCGCGAGTTCTGGAGCGGCAACGACCTCAACACCCTCTACCAGGGCGCGGTGAACAACCGCCACAACATCGGTAGCCTCGAGCGCGTGTTCGAAGCGGGCTTCCGCGAGTTCGCCAAGCTGCGCGGCCAGCGCGGCACCGACCCGAGCAACATGGTCGACGGCGCGCGCCGCGCGATGCGCGCCACCTTCCAGCGCGAGATGGACTTCATCGAGCGCCACCTCGCGTTCCTCGCCTCCACCGGCTCGGTCAGCCCGTACGTCGGCCTCTTCGGCACGGTATGGGGCATCATGCACGCGTTCCGCAGCCTCGCCAACGTGCAGCAGGCGACGCTCGCCCAGGTCGCGCCGGGCATCGCCGAGGCGCTGGTGGCGACCGCGATCGGCCTGTTCGCCGCGATTCCCGCGGTGGTCGCCTACAACCGCTATTCCCACGACATCGAGCGGCTCGCCAACCGTTTCGAGAGCTTCATGGAAGAGTTCTCCAACATCCTTCACCGCCAGGCGGTGAAGTAGGCGCATGGCTACCCTACGCCGAAAGCGCGGACCGATGCACGAGATCAACGTCGTGCCCTACATCGACGTGATGCTGGTGCTGCTGGTCATCTTCATGGTCACCGCGCCGCTCATCACGCCCTCGGTGATCGATCTGCCGACCGTGGGCAAGGCGAGCGCGCCGCGGGTGGTGCCGCTCGAGGTGTTCGTCCGCGCCGACCAGGGCCTGGTGGTGCGCACCCGCGACGGCAACGGCCGCATCGTCGACGAGGCGCAGGTCGCGCGCGCCGATCTCGCCAAGGTGCTGAAGAACGCGCGCAGCGCGAACGAGGAGCTCTCGGTGCTCGTCGGTGGCGACAAGAACGCGCGCTACGAGTCGGTGCTCCAGGTGATGGACGAGCTCCGCAAGCAGGGAATCCAGCGGGTCGGATTGCAGGTCCGCGTCCAGCAATGAGCGCGAGTGCGAACCAAGAATGAGTACATTGGCTTACCTGGTGGTTTGCCAATGAGTACCTTGGCTTACTTCGGGGCCCGGCCGGACTATGCGCTGGGGCGCGCCTTCCTGCTCGCCTTTGCCGTCCATGCGGTACTAATTGTGTTCATGTTCATAGGGGTGCGCATGCAGAACCGTCCCGACGAGACGGTGTCGGTGGAGCTGTGGGAGGCGCCGCCTCCGCCGGCGCCGGTAGTCGAGGCACCCAAGCCCCCACCGCCCCCGCCGCCGAAGGTCGAGCCGCCAAAACCGGAGCCCGAGCCCGAGGTGAAGAAGCCCGACATCGTCGAGAAGGCGCCGCCGCCCAAGCCGAAGCCCAAGCCCAAGCCCGAGGCGAAGCCCGCGCCGAAGGAAGACATCGAGAAGATCCTGATGCGCGAGCAGGTCGCGCTCGAGCAGGAGAAGCTGAACGAGGAGCGCCGCCGCGCCGACGAGGCACGGCGCAAGGCCGAGTCCGAGAAGACCGCGCGTCAGCTCGCCGCCACTGCGAACAGCCGCGCGCTTGGCGACTACATCAATCGGATCCGAGGTAAGGTGCGGCAGAATTGGATTCTGCCCCTGGATATCCAGGGAACGCCGACGGCGGTATTCGAGATCGTGCAGCTGCCTACGGGAGAGGTCGTCTCGGTCCGGAAGATCAAGTCGAGCGGTAACGAGGCCTATGATGCCGCGGTGGAGCGCGGGATCCTGAAGTCGTCACCGCTCCCACTTCCAGAGCCGCGCTCGCTGTTCGATCGGCGTCTCATTGTGACTTTCCCGTCGCGCGATTAACCTGTGTTGCGTACATTTAAGAACATGATGACGGTCAACCGCTTCGAAGCGCGCCGGCTCTTCCTGGGCTTCGTTCTGGCGCTTGCTGCGCCCGGGGCAGGCGCGCAGCTGGTATTCGACATTACCCCGGGGACGCAGCAGCGCACGCCGATCGCCATCGTGCCGTTCGCGGGCGAGGCGGCGCTTGGATCGAGCGCCATCAGCGCGATCGTGCGCGCCGACCTCGAGCGCAGCGGCCTGTTCCGCGCGATCGAGCTGCCGCCGCTCAACCCCGCGCCGACCGAGGCCTCGACCGTCAATTATTCGGAGTGGCGCTCGCGCCTGGCCGACGCGCTGGTCGTCGGTTCGGTATCGAGCCGCCCGGACGGGCGCTACGAGGCGCGCTTCCGCCTCCACGACACGGTGAAGCAGGCGGCGCTCGGCGGCATCGCCTACACGATGACCAAGGACCAGGTGCGCGCGACCGCGCACCGCATCGCGGACTTCGTCTACGAGAAGCTCACCGGCGACAAGGGCGTGTTCTCCACGCGCATCGCCTACGTGGTGAAGCGCGGCAACCGCTACGAGCTGCAGATCGCCGACGCCGACGGCGAGGGCGCCGAGACCGCGCTCGCCTCGTTCGAGCCGATCATCTCGCCCGCCTGGTCGCCCGACGGCCGGCGCCTCGCCTACGTGTCGTTCGAGAACAAGAAGCCGGTGGTGTACGTGCACTCGCTGCTCGACGGCAAGCGCAACGTGGCGGCGAACTTCAGGGGCTCGAACTCCGCCCCGGCCTGGTCGCCCGACGGCAAGACCCTCGCCGTGACCCTCTCGCGCGAGGGCGGCTCGCAGATCTTCGTGCTCAATCCCGACGGCAGCAACGTGAGGCGCATCACCACCTCGTCGGCGATCGACACCGAGCCGCGGTACTCGCCCGACGGAAAGTGGATCTATTTCACGTCCGACCGCGGCGGCACGCCGCAGATCTACCGCATGGCCCCGACCGGCGGGGAGCCGCAGCGCGTAACCTTCGAGGGGAGCTATAATGTGTCGCCGCGCCCCTCGCCCGACGGCAAGTCGCTGGCGTACATCACGCGCAACAGCGGCAAGTTCCAAGTGGCGCTACAAGACCTAGCGAACAGGCAGGTGCAGATCATCACCGACAGCGACCGCGACGAGTCGCCCAGCTACGCTCCCAACGGCCGCATGATTCTGCTCGCCACCGTGATCGGCGGCCGCGGCCTGCTGTCGGCGGTGTCGGCCGACGGCCGCTTCAAGCAAAGACTCTCGGCAGCTACAGGCGGCGACGTGCGCGAGCCGGCCTGGGGCCCCTTCATCGAATAACTGACGCCATGCAGAAAGGAGACGCCATGCGCGCTTGCTACCTTCCGATTCTCACCGCGTTTGCCGTTGCAGCCCTCATCGCCGGCTGCAGCACCACCACCCCCGAGGGCGACGCCCAGAGCGGCGCTCCGGTCACCGACGCCACCAAGCCCGGCGCGAAGCCGGGCGCGAGCTCGCCGAGCGGGCCGGTCGCGAAGATCGACGTCACCAAGCCCGGCGCGGTCGCCGGCGCCGATCCGAAGCTCAAGACCGGCGCGCTCGCGCAGCGCTCGATCTACTACGACCTGGACCAGTTCGACATCAAGGACCAGTACCGCAGCCTGGTCGAGGCGCATGCCAAGTACCTGCGCGAGAACCCCTCGGCGAAGATCCTGATCCAGGGCAACACCGACGAGCGCGGCAGCCGCGAGTACAACGTGGGCCTCGGCCAGCGGCGCTCCGACGGCGTGAAGAAGATGCTGGTGCTGCTCGGCGCGCGCGACAGCCAGATCGAGTCGGTGAGCCTGGGCGAGGAGAAGCCGCAGGCGGAAGGCCATGACGAGTCCGCATGGTCCAAGAACCGCCGCAGCGACATCCTCTATAGCGGCGAATACTGATGCGCCTGCTTGCCAAAGCGGTCCTCGCGCCGCTTTTCACGCTCCTTGGCGCCGCGCCCTGCTTCGCGCAGGGTCTGTTCGACGACAACGAGGCGCGCCGCCGCGTCGAGGCCCTGCGCCAGCAGCTGCTCGAGCAGAACCGGCTGGTCGAGGAGCGCATGACCAGGGTGGAGACGGCCGTCGCGGGCGCGAGCGACCGCTCCGCGATGGTCGACCTCGCCAGCCAGATCGAGGCGCTGCGCGGCGACATCGCCAAGATGCGCGGCCAGCTCGAGGTGGCGACGAACCAGATCGAGGTCGCGGACAAGCGCCAGAAGGACCTGTATCTCGACATCGACACGCGCATCCGCAAGCTCGAGGAGGCGCGCGAGCAGCAGGCGGCCGCAGCCGCCGCGGCCGCCGCAGCCGGAGCCCAGGCAGGGCAGGCGGGCGCCGCGTCCGCGGCCGACTCGCAGCAGGCGGGCGAGATGCGCGCCTACCAGGCCGCGCTCGACCAGTTCAAGCTCGGCAACTATCCGCTGGCGGTCTCGGCGATGCAGGGTTTCCTCGTGACCTACCCGAACAGCACGCTCGCGCCCAACGCGCAGTACTGGATCGGCATGGCGCATTCCGGCCAGCGCGACTACAAGAGCGCGATCGCCGCGCAGCGCAAGCTGCTCGCGTCGTGGCCCGACAGCGAGAAGGCGCCCGACGCGCTCCTCAGTATCGCGAGCTCGCAGGAAACCATGGGCGACCGCAGGAACGCGCAGAAGACGCTCGAAGAAGTCATCCAGCGCTACCCGAAGAGCAGCGCCGCCGCGAGCGCGAAGCAGCGCCTCGCCGCGTCGAAGAAGGGCTGAGCCTCCAGAAGGCGCGTCGATCGTCGAGACAACCCCAGCGCAGCTCGCTCCCTACGTGACCGGGGGCGCTTTCGCGCTTGCCTTCGTCTTCGGCGCAGTAGGCAACCGCACCCAGTTCTGCACCATGGGGGCGGTATCCGACTGGGTCGCGATGGGCGACCTCACCCGCATGCGCATGTGGCTCCTCGCCATCGCGGTGGCACTCCTCGGCGCGAGCGCGCTGCACCTCGCCGGCTTGGTCGACCTCTCCAAGTCGATCTATCCGAGCCCGAATTTCACCTGGCTCTCCCACCTGGTCGGCGGCTTTCTCTTCGGCGTGGGCATGACCCTCGGCTCCGGCTGCGGCTCGAAGACGCTGATCCGCGTCGGCGCCGGGAATCTCAAGTCGCTCGTCGTCTACGTTTTCCTCGGCATCGCCGCCTACATGACGCTGCGAGGCATCCTCGGCGCGTTCCGCGTGGGCGTGCTGGAGAGGGCGGCGATCGCCCTGCCGACCGGCCAGGATCTGCCCTCGCTCCTTTCCTTGCTCACCGGTGTTTCGGCGGGCGTCTGGATGGCACTCCTCGCTTTGGCCGTCGCCGGCGCGCTCGTTGCGTTCGTCTATGCCGGGCGGCAGTTCCGCTCGAGCTTCGATTACACCCTCGGCGGGGTCGTGACCGGGCTCGTGGTCGTGGGCGGGTGGTACGTGAGCGGGCATGTCGGCCACGTCGCCGAGGATCCGAACACGCTTCAGGAAGCCTTCATCGCCACCAGCACCGGCCGTATGGAAGCGTTCTCGTTCGTGGCGCCGCTCGCCTTCACGCTTGAGTACCTGATGCTGTGGACCGACAAGTCCCGAGTCATCACCTTTGGTATCGCCTCGGCTGCCGGCGTCATCGCCGGCTCGCTCGCTTACGCGCTCGCGACCCGAACCTTCCGCTGGGAGGGCTTCCGCGACGCCGAGGACACTGCGCTCCACATGGTCGGCGGCATCCTCATGGGCTTCGGCGGCATCACGGCGCTCGGATGCACGATCGGGCAGGGTATTTCCGGCCTTTCCACCCTCGCGCTCGGCTCGATCATCACCTTCGCCGCCATCATCGCCGGCTCCGCGGCGACCGTTAAGTGGCAATACTGGCGCTTGATGCGTCAGGGCTGATAAAATCGCCCCCTTTTCCGCGGTTTACCGCACTAAACACCGCATCAAAGAGCATCGCGCAGCGCAAATCGCTTTCGAAACTACGGGTCGTTAGCTCAGCTGGTAGAGCAGCGGACTTTTAATCCGTTGGTCGGCGGTTCGAATCCGCCACGACCTACCACTTCATGGCGCAGGGTCAGCTAGTTTGCGCGCCGCCTTGCCGAAGCCGAGATCGGATACGCCGAGCAGCTCGCTGGCGCGAGCCTGCAGTTTCGTGAGGACGCGCTCGAGCACCTGACGCTCTTCGCTGGTCAGCACGTTCAGCAGGTTGTCGTGGCGGCGGCGCGCGGCGAAGGCGAGCGCCGCATACGCGCGCTTGCCCTTCGCCGTGAGGGTGAGCAGCAGGCGGCGTCCATGCGCGGGATCCGCCCGGCGGCGCACATAGCCGGAGCGGATCAGGCGATCGACCGAGCGGCCGACCCAGGCCTTGTCGGTGCGCAGCCAGCGGCTGATCTCGTTCGCACTGATCTCGCCGCCCGCATGCAACGCGTCGATGACCCGCCACTCTGCGAGGCGCACGCCGAAACGCTGCGGATAGTGGCGCGAAGCGGCGAGCGCGAGCGTGTTCGAGAGCACCAGCACGCGGTGCGACAACAGGGCGTTCAGGAGCCGCGGGTCTTCGCGTGAGGTGCTCATGGCGCGATTATAGGCGGCGTGCGTCTTGACAGAATGGTGTCATGACAACTAGTGTGGCCGCTCGCTCCATGCCGCTTGCGCCCAAGAACCTGCTGGTGATCATGTCCGACGAGCACAACCCCGGGGTGCTCGGCGTCGCAGGGCACGCGCTCGCGCGCACCCCGTACCTCGACGGCCTCGCCGCGCGCGGCACCCGTTTTACCGCGGCCTACTGCACCTCGCCGATCTGCGTGCCCTCGCGCGCTGGCTTCGCCACGGGCAAGTACCCGCACCAGATCGGCTACTGGGATAACGCCGATCCGTACGAAGGCGCCGTGCCGAGCTGGCACCACCTGCTGCGCGCGCAGGGCCACCGCGTGGTCTCGATCGGCAAGCTGCACTTTCGCGGGCGGCCGGGCGACGACCACGGCTTCTCGCAGGAGCTGCTCGCAATGCACGTCGTCGACGGCATCGGCGACGTCAAGGGCCTCGTGCGCGAGAACATCCCGCGCCGCAACGGATACGACAAGCTCGCCAGGATGGCCGGCCCGGGCGAATCGCCTTACACGCGCTACGATCGGGACATCGCCGCGCGCGCGCAGAGGTGGCTGCACGAAGACGCACGCACGCACCGCGAGCGCCCTTGGGCGCTCTTCGTGTCGTTCGTGTGCCCGCACTTTCCGCTCGTGGCGCCGCCGCGGTTCTACGACCTTTATCCGCTCGAGCGTATTGCGCTGCCGAAGCAGTACCTGGCGCACGAGCGACCGGAGCACCCCTACCTGCGAGACTACGACGCGTGCGTCGGCTATGACCTCGGTTTCGGCGGCGACCACGGCGCGGTGCGACGCGCGATCGCGGGCTACCTCGGCTTGGTGAGCTTCATGGACGACAACGTCGGCAAGGTGCTGCAGGCGCTCGACGACGCCGGGCTCGCGGAGCAGACGCGCGTCGTGTACACCAGCGATCATGGCGACAACGTCGGCGCACGCGGGCTGTGGGGAAAATCGACCATGTACGAGGAGTCGGCCGGCGTTCCGCTGCTGATGGCCGGGCCCGGCATTCCCCCCGGTGCGACGTGCCCCACGCCGGTGAGCCACGTCGACCTTTTCCCGTTGTTCCTCGAAGCGGCTGGCTGCACGATGCCGGACGCCGGCGGCTATCACGGCGTGTCGCCCCTCGCGCTTTCGGCGCCGAGCCATGCGCAGCGTGCCGTCCTCAGCGAATACCACGCGATCGGCTCCACCGGCGGCATCACCATGCTTCGCAAAGGGCGCTGGAAGTACGTGCATTGCGCGCGGTATCGGCCGCAACTCTTCGATCTGCAGAGCGATCCGGAGGAGCGAACGGACCTCGCCGGGGACCCGCGGCAGGGCGCGACGCTGGCGGCGATGCAAGCCGAGCTACGCCGTTTCTGCGACCCAGGGGAGGTCGATGCGCGCGCGAAGCGCCGCCAGGCCGAGCTGCTCGCCCGCTATGGCGGCCGCGAGGCCGCTCTCGCGCGCGGCGACCTCAACTACACGCCGGCGCCCGGCAGCGTGCCGGATATGAATTAGGAGGATGATGGAATGAAGCCGCTGCGCCGCGTCTGGCCGTTCGTCCTTTCAACTCTGCTTCTTTGCGCGGCAGCCGCCGGTGCGCAGACCTATCCGGTGAAGCCGATGCGGCTGATCGTCGCCGATGCGGCGGGCGGCGCTCCCGATCAGCTGGGCCGGATCCTCAGCCAGAAGCTGTCCGAGCTCCTCGGCCAGCAGATGGTCGTGGACAATCGACCCGGCGCTTCGGGCGCGTTGGGCGCGGACATCGCCGCGCGCTCGCCAGCCGACGGCTACTCGCTGCTGCTCACCACGACCGCGATCTACGCCATCCTGCCGAGCCTCAAGAAGAATCTCGCGTACGACCCGGTCAGGGATTTCGCTCCCGTCTCACGCATCGCCACCGCGTCGAACGTTCTGGTGGTCAATGCGTCGCTCCCGGTTCGGACGGTGGCGGAGTTGGTGGAGCTCGCGAAAAGCAAGCCCGGGACTCTGAACTATGCCTCCGCCGGCGTCGGCTCGCCGGCGCACCTGGCGGGCGAGATGCTCAATCTTCTCGCCGGCATCAAGCTCGTTCACGTTCCCTACAAGGGCGCGGCGCCCGCGCTGCTCGACGTAATCGCGGGTAACGCTCAGCTCATCATCACTTCCCCGATTGCGGCCGGCGGCCACATCCAGACCGGCAGAGTGCGCGCGCTCGCGACGACGGGTAGCGGGCGCAATCCCGCGCTGCCCGAGCTGCCGACCATCGCCGAGACCGTCCCGGGCTACGAGATCTCACAGTCCTGGGGGGTCGTGGCGCCGGCAGGAACCCCGGCAATGATCGTCAAGCGGTTGAACGACGCGATCGTGCAAGCGATGCACCAGTCTGAAGTCAAGGCGCAGGTACTCAAGACCGGCGCCGTGCCCGCGGGCGACTCCGCTGCCGCCTTCGAAGCCTTCATGGTTACGGAACGCGCGCGCCTCGGCGAGGTGATCGCGAAGAGCGGTATCGTTCTGGAAGACTAAGGGCGAGAGAATCAATGCAGATCGCGCGGACGCTTGAGCACTACTGGATGCCGTTCACCGACAACGCGCGCTTCAAGGCGGCGCCGAAGTTCATCATGTCGGCGAAAGACATGTACTACACGACCTCGGACGGCCGCCAAGTGCTCGACGGCTTGGCGACGCTCTGGTGCGTGAACGCGGGGCATTGCCGGCCGCGCATCGTCGAGGCGATCCGGCGCCAGGCGGGGGAGCTCGATTTCGCGGCATCGTTCTCCACCGGGCATCCGCGCGCGTTCGAGCTCGCGGAGCGGATCGCCGCGATCGCGCCGCCCGTCCTTTCGCAGGTCTTCTTCACCAACTCGGGCTCCGAGGCCGTGGACACGGCCCTCAAGATCGCGATCGCCTACCATCGCCTGCGCGGCGAGGGCTCGCGCACCCGGTTCATCGGCCGGCGCGGACGGCGCGATCGCCGCCGACACGGTCACGAAGTCGCCGGCAGACGGGTACACGCTTTTCATGGCGACGAGCAGCGCCATGTCGGCGGTCCCCGCGATGCGCAAGCAGCCGCCTTACGATCCGACGACCGGCTTCACGCCGATCACGAAGATCGGCACCTTTTCCTATTTCCTTTTTACGCATCCGTCCGTGCCGGCGAGCAATGTCGCCGAGCTCATCGCGTATATCCGCGCGAATCCCGGCAAGGTGAACTACGCCGGCCCGACCACCACGGGCACGATGGCCGCCGTCCAGCTCGCCGGGTTCGCCAATCTCGACATGGTCCGCGTGCCCTACAAGGGCGAGGGTGCGGCGACGATCGATCTGGTGAGCGGGCGCGTGCAGTTGATGTTCGCCACGCCGACGAATGCGCTCGGGCCGGCGAAAGAAGGCAGGCTCCGCGTGCTCGCGACGCTTCTCCACGAACGCAGCCCATTGGCGCCGCAAGTACCGACCATGGCGGAAGCGGGTGCGCCGCCGCTCTCGATCGTGCCTTGGGCCGGACTCTTCGGCCCGGCCGGGCTGCCGAAAGAAATCGTCGCGCGGTTGCACAGGGAAGTCACGGCGCTTCTCGGGCGCTCCGAAGTGCGCGAACAGATCGCGCGACAGGCATTCGAGGTGCAAAGCTCGACGGCCGACGAATTGGCCGCGTACACGAAGGAACAGGTGACCGTCTGGAAGAAAGCGGTGCAATCGAGCGGCTTGCCGCTCGAGTAACTTGAACGTCTCAAACTCTTAATCCGTCGGTCGGCGGTTCGAATCCGCCACGACCTGCCAACTTCTCAATCGCCTCGCCGGATCTCAGATATTTCACCATCTCGCCGGTGACGTAGGCGGCGTCCTCGCCGACGCCGCCGAGCAGGGCCGAGCTCATGCGGTGCTGGAAGCGCATGCCGAGGAAGGCCAGACCGGGTGCGTCGGATGCGATGCCGCGCCAATGCAGCGGATAGCCGTCGAGGCCGAGTATCGGCAGCTCGATCCAGCTGAAGTCGGGACGGAAGCCGGTGCACCAGATTACGGCGCCGACAGCCGAAAGGATACGTCCGTCGGCGAGCACAGGGGCTCCGCCGCGCACGCCGACGGTCTTGCCGACGCGCTCGAGGCCGGGGTGCGCGAGGGACTTCGCCGACATGCCGATCAGCGGATCGCCCGCAAAGAGCCGGCCCCGCATCAGGCGGCGGCCGAGGGCCGTGTCCACCGGTGGCCGCATGATCGTCGGCCAGAGCCAGTCGTAGATGTCGCGGCCGAGGAGGCGTCGCGGCAGCGAGCCGGTGTCCGGTCCGGAGAGCACGACCTTCCGGCCGCTTTGCGCGAGCTCGAGCGCGATCTGCGCGCCGGAGTTTCCTGCGCCCACCACCAGCACGCCGCCCTCCGGCAACTGCGACGGACGGCGGTAGGCGCTTGAATGCATCTGCACGAGCCGCGGATCGAGGCCGGCAGCGAAGGCCGGCACGTACGGCTGCTGATTCGCTCCAGTCGCGACGATCACCGAGCGCGCCGTGAGTGATTCGCCGCTCGCGGTGGTGACAACGTATCGCGCATCCTCGGCGTGCAAGTTGCGCACTGAAGTGCGCAGGCGCACCGGGAGATCGAAGCGCCGCGCGTACGCCTTCAGGTAGGCAGCGACGTCATCCTTCGTCGGGAGAAAATAGGGCTCGCCCGGGAAAGGCATGCCGGGAAGAGCATCGTAGCGTGTGGGCGTGAAGAGCCGCAGGCTGTCCCAGCGGTTGGTCCACGCGGCGCCGATCCCGTCGGCCGCATCGAGCAGCGCGAAGCGTAATCCGGCGAGCTTGAGGTAGTAGCCCGCGGCGAGCCCGGCCTGGCTGGCGCCGATGACGAGGGTGTCGTAGTGGCGGAATCTTGCGGTAATCTTGGTGTTGTCCATCGTCGTCTCGCCTGGGTGGCTGCGCGCCGGGAATCGGCGCGTCATGGAGCGAACGATAGCGACGCGCTCGAGGCGCGTATTGAACGAGCCGGACCGTATTCTTGAACGCAACGGATGCGCGACTTGAATAAACCTGCTACGCCGGGCAAAGGGGGCCCGGTCTGGATCGGCGGCGCCACGGCGGCGCGGCCCGAACCCCGCTGGTACCTGTGGGAGGGCGGCTTCCTCGTGGCGGCACAAGCCGGCGGCGAAGTGCCGCCGCATTCGCATCATGCGATCCAGATCTTCCTCGCGATCGACGGCGCCGCGGCGATCCGGGAGACGGGGGGCGAGTGGCGCGAGGGGCAAGGCTTCATCGTCCGTCCAGACGTCGAGCATTCGTTCAATGCGCGCGGCGCCACCGGCGCGCTGCTGTTCGTCGATCCGGAGTCGAGCGAGGGTGCGTGGCTGCGGTCGGTTCTTGTGGAGGACATCACCCTCGCGCCGGCGTCGCGCCTGCAAGGATGCCTTGACGAGCTGCGCGCCTTCTTCGAGCGCCCGCTCGAGAGCATGGATGTAGCCGATCTCGTGCGCCACTGCGTGCGCGCCTTCTGCGCCGGAGCGCCGCCGAGCCGGCGTCTCGACCACCGCGTCACCGCGGTGCTCACGAAGATCCGCGAAGCCGAGGACCTGCGCATGTCGCTCGAGCGCGCGGCGGCGCTCGTGCATCTTTCGTCCGACCGTTTCGCGCATCTCTTCAAGGAGCAGCTCGGGTTGCCCTTCCGACGTTACATGCTCTGGCGCAAGCTCACACGCGCGATGCTCGCCATCGGCCGCCAGTCCAGCATCGCCGATGCGGCGCATGCCTCCGACTTCGCCGACGCCGCGCACCTCACGCGCACGTTTCACCAGATGTTCGGCATCCCGCCCTCGGTGTTGATGCGGGGCGAGTTCTTCGAAATCGTCTCGCCCTTCGCGCCGCCGGCCTGACGCAAGTCAGCCGGTTCGTTCAAGCAACCCGGCGGCTTCCTTCAATACCCGCTCGTGGCGGGCGGACACAATGCGTCCGTCGGATACGCGATGTCCGCCGAACCTAACCAACCACACCAGCACACAAAGGAGCCACAATGAATCACCCCATGAATGATCTCTGCAAGTGCAGCAACTGTGCCGGCGAAGCCTGCCAATGCGGCTGCCAACTCGCGGCCACGACCCCGATGAGCGATGCAAAGCGGAACTGCGCGTGCAGCCCGACGTGCGGCTGCGCGGCTGAGCAGGGCTGCATGTGCAACGAGTGGACGTCCTATTGACTTACCGCAATATCGGAACGGGCCAAGGACTGATTTCGATCGGCCTTGGCCGAGTTCCGGCATGAGGACGCCGGCCGGCGCATGGGCCCTGCTATTCGTCGCGCCGGCGATGTTCGCGGCCAACATCCTGGTCGCGCGCCTCGCCGCGGGCTGGCTGCCGCCGCTCGCGTTGACCTTCTGGCGCTGGTTCTTCACCGCGCTGGTCGCCTGCGCGCTCGCCGCCGGGGCGATGCGCGCGTCATGGCCGGCGATGAAGCGGGAAGCGCCGGCTTCGTTCCTGCTTGGCGCGATCGGCATGACGCTGTGCGGCGCGGCAGCGTACCTGGCGGGCGAACACACGAGCGCGGTGAACATCGGCCTCATCTACGCCGGCTCGCCGGTGGTCATGCTTCTGCTCGCGCACGCCTTCCTGCACGAGCCGCTCGGACCGTTGCGCATCACCGGCATCGTGCTGTGCATCGCAGGCATCGTCGCGATCGTCGCGCGGGGCGATCTGGCGACCTTGCGCGGCCTGGCTATCAACCGCGGCGACGTATGGGCGCTCGCCGGCTCGCTCGGCTGGGCGGTCTACTCCTTCCTCCTGCGCCGCCTCAAGACGGAGCTGGACGTGACGGTGCGCTTTGCATGGCTCTGTGCCGCCGGCGCCGCGGCGGCAGCGCCGTTCGCGCTCGGCGAATGGGCGGCCGGGAGGCGCTTCGAGTTCTCGGCCGCGAGCTCGGCCTTGCTTGCGCTCACGGTGTTCTTTGCCTCGTACGGCTCGTACGTGCTGTACGCCCGGCTGCAGCACATGGCCGGCGTCGCCTTCGCCGGCCTTGCGATCTACCTTACGCCGCTCTTTGCCGCGCTCTATGGCTGGATGTTCGTCGGCGAGGCGCTGCGCAGCTACCACCTGGTGGGCATGTTGCTCGTGCTTTGCGGCGTCTGGCTGGCCGGGCGCTCGCCGAGTCGCCAGTGAAGGCGGCTTATTCGCGGAGCGCTCTCGCCTCGTCAAAGTACAACCAATTCGCGCCTTTCCTCGAGACCGTCTTCGTCCTCAATTCCACGAGATAGCGGGTTAGCGCAGGATCAATCGCTCGACCGTCGAGATCGGTGGGAAGTTTCGTCTTCAAGCCGATCTTCGCCGATGACCGATAAGTCTTGCGCTCGACCGCGTACTCGGTCAAAGCGGGTCCATCCTTGAGCGCCTCCTCCAGGACCCGCCCCTCCGCTTCGGGCATGTCGAATCGCAAAATGCGTGCAATGGTCGGAGCCAGATCGACGTTGGCTGTCGGGAGATTGTCACGGAAGCCCTGCTTGAAATCCGGCCCGTATGCCAGCAGCGAGATATGCACATCGGTGGGCGAAAAGCTGCCGTGGTCGCCCCTTCGATTGACCGAGCTGGCATAGCTGATACCCGGGCGACCTGACACAACGACTTTTTCGTCGAAGGCAAAACTCACGATGATGTCGGGCCCGCGATGCGGAACTTTGCTGTCGGTCTTGATCAGGCTCATCGGCAGCGTCCCCTCGAGTGGGCCATATTTGTCGCTGACAAAGATGGCGCCGAATTGCGGCCGGCTTTGCAGGCTGGTCACTGCGTCCTGCGCTGTTTTCGGATTTCCGTCCGGTATGAACAGGTAATCGCTCCCCGCGTTCGCTGCGACGACGATTGCGCCCGCAGGAAGGGGCTTTGGCACCATGTATCGCGACGATGTGTACTCTTGCTTGCGGCCGCAGGTCACTCCTTGCTCGTCTTCCCGGACAGGATGAAGCCGAGTTCCGTCCGTGCGGATGCCCGATAAGGTCGGCACGTTGCGACAACCCGCGCCATCGTAGGCCTTGAGTCCGTCCAGGGTGAGCAATTCGGCCGTTCGCACGAAGCCCGACACCGAATGGCCTTGCGGATCAGGCGGTCCTACCTCGCCGTCGACGATTCGCCGTAACGGAAAATGGGAAAGGTCAGCCGATACCGTGCTGTGGTTGTGATCCTGAGTAATGATGATATCGGTGCTGTCGGCCTGGCCGAGGTCGCGGATCTTTTGCACGATTCGCCCGAGAATCTCGTCGTTCATCCGCGTTGCGTCGATCGAGTTGTAAGTCCCCGGTCCATAGGCGTGACTGGTGGCGTCGGGCTCTTTCGACCAGAAGACCGTCAGATCCGGCTTCTTGTTCGGCAGGATGTAATTGACGAACACATCCGTGAGGTAACGAAATCCCTTTCGCGAAAGCGCTCCGCTGCGATCGAGCGGGTCGGCGGTCTGCCCGTCGTTCAACCGCTGAACTCCAATTGGAGCAGTCGGATCGCCGTTGTCGTTCGCGAGCGTAAGCGCGCCCGGTTCGTAGGCGTTCACCGTGTTCTTTGGAAGGGCATAGCCCGCGTGTTGCAGCTCCTTGGCGAAGGCGAGCGGCATGGCGGCGTCTTCGTCGAGGATCAGGCCGCCGCGCCTGTAGTCCTGAATGAAGGCGGCCCCGAACTTTCCGACCGCCGCGGTCGTCAGCCCTTTTTTCTGCGCAGCTTCGAGCATCGTCGAGGCGAGCGTCAGCCGCCCGCCATAGGACTCGCGAACCGCCTCCACGACGCCGAAGTCCTCGATGAAGGCCGGGGCCGAAAAATCGATCGTCGCGCCCTTGGCGTTCTTGCCGCTCGCCTTCGGCGCGTAGACCACGTTGCCGTAGAACCCGTGGCGCCCCGGATAGGTCCCGGTCGCGATCGAAGCCGAGTTCATCATCGTGAAGGTCGGATAGACCGCGTGATGGTCGGTGAAGACGACTCCCGCGCCGGCGAGCCGGAAGTAGTTCGGCATGTTTTCGGGCGTCACGTCGTCGGCGCGAAGTCCGTCCCACACGAATACGATGACCCTTCGCGCACTAGGCTGCGGTCGGTCGTTCTGTTGTGCCGGGGCGACTGGGATTCCAAGCGCCAACACTGTAAGCGCCGCCAGCAGGAAACGCGTGCTTGCTCTCATGGGTGCCTCGTTGCGGTTGCCGGGATGGGCCTTTTTCGCTCGAACCCGACCGCCAAGTCCTGAAGAAACGCGAAAGTCTTGGTGAAGGATGTCTGAACCCGCATAATCAGCCGGTTAGCAAGCCCCGACAACCCATGGACTCAGCGATGGATGCGCCGGCCGCACAGGCACCCGCCAGGCTCAGGGTCGGAGAATGGACGGTTGAGTCCGATCTCAATCAGCTCTCGCGGCCCGGCCGGGCGGTAAGGTTGGAGCCAAGGGTAATGTCCCTGCTGCTTTACCTCGTAAGTCGATCTGGCGAGGTCGCGACCAGGGATGAGCTCCTCTTGGCGATATGGCCTGGTGTCGTAGTCGGTGACGACTCGCTTTCGCAAGCCGTCAACAAGCTGCGAAAGGCACTCGAGGATGACACCGACCACCCCGCCTATATCCAGACCATAACGAAGAAAGGATATCGGCTGCTCGCAAGGGTCTCGCACTTGTCGCCTGCGAGTTCGCCGAGAAGAGGGTGGGGCCGTCAGACTGCCTACCTGATCGCCGCGGTCGGGGCCATGGCGTCGCTCGCCACCGCAGGCCTATGGTGGGTCGGCGCCGATCGCGCTGACGTTTCTCCCGCCGCGGCCCGCGTCCTCGAGTCTTCCGAGCTTCCAACCATAGCGGTAGCACCCTTCGAGGCATCAGGCAAGGAAAGTGAGGAACTGCTTCTTGCGCGGGGGCTGGCTGCAGATCTCGCCACCGACCTGTCCAAGCTGTCCGGGCTGTCCGTCATCGGCTTCGCGCCCATGGAAGGTCAGGCGGGAACCGAGGCGTCGATTCGCCATGGCGCTCGGTATGTGGTGTCCGGAACCGTGCAACGCATCGACAAGCGCGTGCGGCTGCACGTCTATCTCACGGAGCAAAGCAGCGGGCAACAGCTCTGGTCGGAGCGTTTCGATCGCGAAGAGGCCGACCTGTTTGCGATTCAGGACGAGCTGGGCCCGAAGCTCGTCGGTGTCCTGCCGGCGAAGGTGAGCGAGGCGGAACTGCGCCGAATGGCGCGTCGCCATACGCGCAATCTTCTGGCCTACGAGCACTTTCTGCGCGGCCAAGCAGCCCTGCTGACACGAGAAGATTCAGGCAATGAGCGGGCGCGACAGATGTTCCGCCGCGCTATCGAGCTCGACGCCACTTTCGCTCGCGCCTATTCGGGCCTCGCATTGACCTACGCAGCCGACTACCGGAATGGCTGGGCCCCCGCCGAGGCGGGCGCCCTCGACCGGGCATTCGAGCTGGCACGTACGGCGAACGAGATCAATCCGGACATACCGGAGACGTACTGGGCGCTGGCGTACGTGCACGCGCAACGCAGGCAGCACCAGCAGGCGTTGGCCTATCTGGAGAAATCCCTGTCGCTGTACCCGTCCTTTGCGGATGGCTATGCCCTGATGGCCAGCATCAAGACGTTTGTCGGCCAGCCATCCGAAACCGTGACCCTCATGCGGACGGCGATTCGGCTCAATCCGAAATCGGGCTACCTTTACTTCTTGGTCCTGGGACGGGCCTATTTCTTCCTGGGTGATCTGGAACAAGCCCGGGTCAATCTGTTGGAAGCCATGAAGCGCAATCCGGAATACGTGGAAACGCATGTCTACATGGCGGCCCTGACCCTCGCACAGAGCGACCAAGCCGCCGCAGCTTGGGAAGCGGATCAAATCCGCGCACTCGACCCCAAATTTGAATCAAAGCGCTGGCTCGACAGCTATCCGATGACGGATGATCGCCAGAGGACGCGGCTGACAAGAGTATTCAATGAACTCGGCGTTTGATCGTGATGCGGGAATCGCCGCTCAAAGCGCGGAGAGATAGCGCGCGATGGCGTTGCGCTCGCCCTCGGGCAGGGCTCGCATGAATCCGGGCATGTCGAGGTTGTTGGTCCGCTCGTCCTTGGCAAAGGCGCGCATTGCCGCGACCAGGTATTCATAGCTGAGCCCGGCGAGCCGCGGCGCCGGCATGCCGCCCTGGAAGTTCGGCTGATGGCACGCCTGGCACTGGGCGATGCCCTTTGGTGACGCGGGCGGCTTTGCTTGGGCCTTCCTGGACGGCCAAGGCTTCGCCGCGAAGTAGGCGGCGAGCGGGCGCAGGTCGCTCTCGGCCAAGTCCTTGGCGAGGGGCGCCATGACGGCGCTCGGGCGCTCGCCGTTTCGAAAATCGCGAAGCTGCTTCATGAGATAGCTCTCTTGCTGACCCCAGATGACAGGAATGGTCTTGGGGTCGGTGGGAATGCCCTTGTTCCCATGACACGCTGCACAAACCTGCGCCTTGGCCTCGATGTCATCCGCAGCGTGCGCCGGTGCGATGGCAAGGCCGATGACGATTCCGAAAATCGCAGAAGCGAAGCGCGTGAGCATGATGGTATTGCCCTCCCCGTGTGCCGGGTATGATAGGTGAGTCCAGCCCTGTTCGGAGAGCGCCATGCGAGCCACACTGATGCTGAGCCTTGCCGCAGCCGCGATGGTTCTTCCTTCCATCGCGGATGCCGGCCCAAACGGAGGGGATCCGGCGCTTACCGGCATCGTCAGCTCGGAGGCCGAAGGCAAGATGGAGGGCGTCGTCGTCACCGCGCGCCAAGGAAAATCGATCGTCGAGGTGAGCGTGACGACCGACGCGGACGGCCGCTACAGCTTCCCGCGCACTCACCTGAAGCCGGGCCCATACACCCTCAGCACCCGCGCGGTCGGGTACGACATCGCCGCCCCCGCCAAGGCGACGGTGTCGGACATCGAGCCGGCCACGGCCGACATCAAGCTGAAGAAGACCAAGAATCTCGCCGGCCAGCTCAGCAACGCCGAGTGGATGATGAGCTTCCCCGGCACCGAAGACCAGAAGGCGGAGCTGCTCAACTGCGTCGGCTGCCACACGCTCGAGCGCATCGCGCGCTCGACGCACAACGCCGACGAGTGGACGCACGTGATCCCCCGCATGAGGGGCTACGGCGCCGTGAGCCAGCCGATCAAGCCGCAGCGCATGCTGGACGCGAATCGCGCGGGAAGGCCCGAGGAATTCCGCAAGTTCGCCGAGTACCTCGCGACCATCAACCTGAGCGCGACCGACCACTGGCAATACGAATTGAAGACGCTGCCGCGTCCCAAGGGCCGCGACACGCGCGCCATCGTCACGCAGTACGACATGGTGCGGCCGACGACCGAGCCGCACGACGTGCTGGTCGATAAGGAAGGCAACGTCTGGTACACGGACTTCGGCGAGATGTTCATCGGCAGGTTCAACCCCAAGACGCTCAAGCTCGTCGAGTATCCGATCAAGAAGTTCAAGGAAAAAGCGCCGGAGGGCTTGCTCTCCATCGAGTTCGATCGGGAAGGGAAGATCTGGTTCGACACGATGTACCAGGGCTCGCTCGGCCGTCTCGATCCCAAGACGGGCAAGATCGACTATTACCCGGTGGCGAAGGAATGGAACGACGACACCGTGCAGCTCAACTTCTCGGGGCTGCGCCACGACGTCGACGGCAAGGTCTGGACCAAGACCGTGGGCACGCAGCACATCTTCCGGGTCGACATCAAGACCGGCAAGTGGGAGCGGTTCCACCCGACGGACTTCCTGCCGCCGGACAAGGTCAAGGGCGCGAGCATCTACCAGGTGATCGCGGATTCCCAGAACAACCTGTGGATGGCCGAATTCACCCGAGGCCATATCGGCAAGATCGACGCGAAGACGACCAAGGTGACGTGGTGGCCGTTCCCCACGGAGAACGCGCGTGGCCGTCGCATGAACATCGACGACCAGGACCGCATCACGGTGACAGAATATCGCGGCAACAAGGTCGCACTGTTCGACACGAGGGCGGAGAAGTTCACGGAGTACGATCTGCCGCCCCGCACTTATCCGTACCGGGCCAATTTCGACAAGAACGGCGAGATCTGGGCCTCCACGATGCACACCGACCGGGTCGTGCGTTTGGACCCCAAGACCGGCAATGCGGTGCAATACCTGATGCCGTCCGACACCAACATGCGCACGATGTTCGTCGACAACTCGACCACGCCGGTGACGTTCTGGGTCGGCAGCAATCACGACCACCGGATCGTGAAGGTCGAGCCGCTCGACTGAGCGGTACCGTCGGGACAGACCAAGTACCAAGGCTCCAGCTCCTGCTGGGGCCTTTTTTCTGGTAAGAAGCCGTCCTACGCCACCGCCAGCTCCATGTTGCTCATCAGGTCCTTGTTCTTTGCATCTTTTCCGTTCAGCTTGATATTCAGGCGAACCTCGTTGGTGGAATCGGCGAAGCGCAGCGCGTCCTCGTAGCTGATCCGCCCGGCCTCGTAGAGGTCGAAGAGCGCCTGGTCGAAGGTCTGCATGCCGAGCTCGCGAGACTTCTTCATGATCTCCTTGATGCCGTGCACCTCGCCCTTGAAGATGAGATCCGAGATCAGCGGCGAGTTCAGCAGCACTTCGACCGCCGCCGCTCGGCCCTTGCCCTCTCTTAGCGGGATGAGGCGCTGGGACACCACCGCCTTCAGGTTGAGCGAGAGGTCCATCAGGAGCTGCTGGCGGCGCTCCTCGGGGAAGAAGTTGATGATCCGGTCCATCGCCTGGTTGGAGTTGTTCGCGTGCAGCGTGCCGAGGCACAGGTGGCCGGTCTCGGCGAACGCGATCGCGTGCTCCATGGTCTCGCGGTCGCGGATCTCGCCGATCAGGATCACGTCGGGTGCCTGGCGCAGGGTATTCTTGAGCGCCGCCTCCCAGGAGTCGGTATCCACGCCGACCTCGCGCTGGCTGATCAGGCAGTTCTTGTGGGGGTGGACATACTCGACCGGGTCCTCGATGGTGATGATGTGACCGTGCGAGTTCTGGTTGCGGTAGTCGATCATCGCGGCGAGCGAGGTGGACTTCCCGGAGCCGGTGCCGCCGACGAACAGGACCAGCCCGCGCTTGGTCATTCCCACGTCCTTCAGCACCGGCGGCAGCTTCAGCTCCTCGAAGTTCGGGATGGTGGTGGTGATGACGCGGAGCACGGCTGCGACCTGGCCCTGCTGCACGAAGCAGTTGACGCGGAAGCGCCCGATGCCGGCCGGGGCGATGGCGAAGTTGCACTCCTTGCGCGCCTCGAACTCGGCCGCCTGCTTGTCGTTCATGATGGCCCGCGCCAGCATCGCGGTGTGCTGCCCGGTGAGCGCCTGCTGGGAGACCGGAGTCATCTTGCTGTCGATCTTCATGGCGGGCGCGAAACCCGCGGTCAGGAAGAGGTCGGAGCCCTTGCGCGCGATCAGGGCGCGCAGCAAGTCGTAGATGAATTTGGTGGCCTGCTCACGTTCCATCAGCGTATCTCCGAAAGTTGGTCAGCCATCGGCCTATCGGAATGCGGGAACGCGACGCGCAGGCATGCAGCCACAACGCCTGCGGGCAGGCGTGACGGATGCGCTTCCTGGCGGTCCCGCTATCTTGAGGGTCACCCCTTTTTGCTTCAGGGCCAGCCCTTTTAGACCGGAGACTTTGCGTCCCTGCCTTTCGACAGGTTTGCCTTTTTCAGGACCGGCGCCGCGTTGCACGGCGGCATCCGCCCTGTGACTTGCCGCGAGTCTAGCAAGCGCGAACCGACCCGCAAGGTCCGGAAAGCAAGGTTCTGTCAAGCTTGTCCGTTGTGGTCATCCGCCCTTCGCACTGGCATTCTGGAACGCGCCAATGAAGCGCCTGCTGCAGCCCTTCGTCCTGGTCGTCACCGCGCTCCTCGCGGCCGCCTACGCGTATCCTGCCGCGCGGCTTGCCACCGGGCCGTGGGAGCGCGGAGCGCTCGCGATTCCCTTCGTCCTGATCTGGATCGTGCCCGCACTGTACTGGACTGGCTCGCGCGACGACGAGGAGTCGTGGCTCGACCAGGCCGCGCACCAGGCGAGCTACCTCTCGATGGCGTGGGTGAGCTTCGTACTGGTGTTGACGCTTGCGCGCGACGTCCTGCTCGTCGCCACGTCCGCGCTCCAGTTGGAGCGGGCACACGCGGCGATCGCCCAGGCGGGGGTCCCTACGGTCCTGGTCGCTGCGCTCCTCGCGATGGCGCTCGGCGCGGCGACGGCGTTGCGCGGGCCGCGCGTCGAGAAAGTCGCCGTGCGCGTGCCGGGCCTGCATCGCGACCTCGAGGGGCTGCGGATCGTGCAGATCTCCGACCTGCACGTCGGGCGCAGCATTCGCCGAAGCTACGTCGAGCGAACCGTCGAGCGCGCGCGCAGCCTGGCGCCGGACCTCGTCGCGCTCACCGGCGACATGGTCGACGGGCCGGTCGGGCGACTCGCGCCGCACGTCGCGCCGCTCGCGGCGCTCATGGAAGGCGGCCGTGCGTTCTTCGTGCTCGGCAACCATGACTGCTATTCGGGCGCGGCCGCATGGATCTCGCACTGGCGGCAAATGGGTGCGCGCGTGCTGCTGAACGAGGTGTCGGTGCTTCGCAAGGGCGCGGCGACGCTCGTCGTCGGCGGGGTCGTCGATCCGGCCTACCGCATCCTGCGTCCGCAGATCTCGCTCGAGGACGCGCCGGGAGCCGATTTCCGCCTGCTCCTTGCGCACAACCCGAAGCTTGCGCCGCTTGGCGCCGGGGCGGGCTTCGACCTCCAGCTCTCAGGCCATACGCACGGCGGCCAATTCTTCCCGTGGACGCTCGCCGTGCGGCTGGTTCACTCGCCTCACGTCGCCGGGCTCTCGCGCGAGGGAAGCATGTGGGTCTACGTGAGCGCCGGCACCGGCAGCTGGGGACCGCCGGTGCGCTTCGGCACCAGCCCGGAAATCACGCTGGTCACGCTCGAGCGCGCGTGAAGCGTTCCTAGAGCGTTGCGCCGTATTCCCTTTCGAGCCGCGCGTGCGTGCTCCAGAACGGGCGCGGCTCGAGGCCCCTGAGCACGTCGTCGAGAATCCCGGTGTGGACGTCCCAGCCGCCCATGACGCTCGCCTGGAGCTCCCGCCCTTGCAGCCGGCGGTGAACGATCACCAGAAGCACGTCCTTGCCCTTGGGCGCGAGCTCGTACGTCACCTCGGTCTCGGCGCCGTTCCAGATCCACGTGTGGGCGAGGGCGTGCATGGGCTCCAGGCGAGTGACGACGCCCTCGGAGATGTGCCCCTTGCTGATCTGGCGCTCCCTGTACTTCTCGGGTGCGGCCTTCTCGCACGAGAGGCTCGAGTTGTCGAACTCCAGGCGGATCTTGCCGCCGAGGCGCAGGTCGAACTCGCCCGCGGCGAGCCACTTCGCACGCTTGTCGGACTCGGTGATGTAGGCCCAGACCCGCTCGAGCGGCCCGGGCAGGAGGCGCTCGAGGCGCACGGTGCCGGGCTCGACGAGGGTGACGGCTGGCTTCATGGCTTTCTCCTTCGCTTGGGATGGGGTGGGGTGGAGGACTTCTTTCGCGCCGCTTCGATCGCGTCCTCGGCGCGGAGGGCCGCTTCCAGGGAATCGAGACGCGCGGACCAGAACTCGCGCGTTTTCAGCATCCATTGCGTCAGCTCGTCGAACGGCCCGGGCTCGAGCGCGAGGAAGTGATCGCGGCCGGCGATGCGCCGGCGCACCAGCCCCGCGCGCTCGAGGAGCCGGATGTGCTTCGACACCGAGTTGAGCGAGATCTCGAACGGCGCCGCGACCTCGGTCACCCGCGCCTCGCCGGCGGCGAGGCGCTTGAGGATGCTGCGCCGGGTCTCGTCGGCCAGCGCGATCAGGGTGTCGTCGAGCTGCATGGCCGCAATATTCACCCATAAGGATGAATATTGTCAAGCAGGGATTACTTGCGATGGAACGTCAAGGCGTGCTGCTAATCGCTCAAGCGAACCGCTTGTGCGGCCCGAACGATGGTTTCTGCGTCCTCGGCGAGGAGGAGCCGGCGCGCG
>Ga0207428_10000454_pt1 | contig 49695 bp, 56 predicted proteins | sample RhiMethybrSRZTD1_FD_187600 | JGI IMG/M metagenome (GOLD analysis project Ga0207428, IMG submission 187600) | Populus rhizosphere microbial communities from Tennessee, USA - Rhizosphere MetaG P. TD hybrid SRZTD1 (SPAdes) (version 3) | ecosystem: Host-associated > Plants > Roots > Rhizosphere >...
AGCGAAGGTGAAATCGGTAACGAGAACAATACCGATGGCTTCTTCAACGACGCGGAAATCCACTTCGTCGGTTCGACCGTTCTCGACAACGGCCTCGAAGTCGGTGCGCGCGTCGAGCTCGAAGGCGAAGACGACAGCGACCAGATCGACGAAGCGTGGATCTGGTTCTCGGGCGGCTTCGGTGAAGTCCGCATCGGTTCCGATGACGAAGCCTTGGCGAACGCCTGTATCGTTCCGCCGGGCGGCACTGGCAACTTCTCGGCCTTCTCGCCGAACCAGTGGGGCGCCAACACGATCACGTCGAACACCGTTTGCACCGGTGTCGATGATCGTGGCGATGCCCAGAAGCTCATCTACATCACGCCGAGCTTCGCCGGCTTCCAGCTGACCGTGTCGTACACTCCGAATGGTGGCGACGAGCGTCACATCGACGGCGTCGGCCCGCATGTCGGCATGCCGGTCAATGCCGATGGCGAATCCCGCCACAACGTGTCGGCCTATGCCACCTACTCGTTCGAGGGTGATGGCTGGGGTCTGACCGCGGGCGGCGGCGGATCGTGGGAAGGCCACGTCGAGCAGCAGCCTGGCTCGGATCGCCAAGCGCAGGACTTCTACCAGGCCGGCTTGAACCTCACCTTCGGCAACTTCGCCGTGGGTGGCGTGTTCGAATACTTCCATGACGCCCTCGACCAGGGTGATGACAACATCGACAACTGGGTTGCCGGTGGTGGCATCAGCTACACGATGGACGCCTGGACCGTTGGTCTGCAGTACTCCCACCTGGATAGCGACAATGACGGCTCGTCCGACACTGCCGACTTCCAGCAGGACCGTGCTGTAGTCACCGGTAACTACGCCTTGGGCCCTGGCATCAATCTCGATGCCGAAGTCGCCTACACCTGGGTTGATACCGATCCAGAAAACGCCTTGGCCACGAGCGGCCCCAACGAAGGCGAAAACGGCGACGACTACCAGGCTCTCGAAATCGGCCTTGGTACCAACATCACCTTCTAAGTCGGCGTCAGCCAACTCGAAGGCAGTTGATTGGGGGAGCGGGCAACCGCTCCCCCTTTTCTTTCCAGCGATGCAGGGGCTTCCCTGTGTCCATAGGACACGGACTGTGACGTATCGGCCCAATCGCAACGATGCGATTTGACAAGGCCTTAACGTTTCAGAAACATGGGGCTGAAACAATACGGTAACGGCTCGCGCCGGCCGTATTCGACTTGGGGATTACACGTGAAAAAAACACTGTTGGCGAGTACCGCCATCTTCAGCGCTGGCTTGATCGCAAGCCCGGCGCTCGCGGCCGATGGCGTGAAGCTGAGCGTCGGTGGCTTCTTCAAGGAGGCCTACCTGGTCACCTTCGACGCTGACAGCGAAGGCGAGCTTGGCAACGAACACAACACCGACGGTTTCTTCAACGATGCCGAAGTGCATTTCACCGGCTCGACCGTTCTGGACAACGGTCTCGAAGTCGGCGCACGCGTCGAGCTCGAAGGCGAAGACGACAGCGATCAGATCGACGAGGCCTGGGTATGGTTCTCCGGCGGCTTCGGCGAGGTGCGAATCGGTTCGGATGACGACGCGCTCGCCAACACCTGCATCGTGCCCCCGGGCGGTACCGGCAACTTCTCGGCCTTCTCGCCCAATCAGTGGGGCGCCAACACCCTGACCTCCAACAGCGTCTGCACGGGCGTCGACGACAAGGGCGATGCGCAGAAGCTCATCTACATCACGCCGAACTTCAGCGGCTTCCAGTTGACCCTGTCGTACACGCCGAACGGCGGTGATGAGAGTCACGTCGACGGCGTCGGCCCGCATGTCGGCATGCCGGTCAACGCCGATGGCGAATCGCGGCATAACGTTTCGGCCTACGGCACCTATTCGTACGAAGGCGACGGCTGGGGCGTGACCGCCGGCGCCGGCGGATCCTGGGAAGGCAATGTCGAGCAGGCTCCGGGCCCGGACCGGGGCGAACAGGATTTCTACCAGGCCGGCGTCAACGTCAACCTCGGCAACTTCGGCATCGGCGGCGTCTTCGAATACTACAACGACTTCATCGACCAGGGCGCCGCGGATCTCGATCGCTGGGTCGCGGGCATCGGCGCCGGCTACACGCTCGATGCCTGGAGCCTGGGCCTGCAATATTCGCACCTGGACCAGAGCAGCAACAATTCCGCCACCGCCAATGAATTCCAGCAGGATCGCATCGTGCTGACCGGGAACTACGCACTGGGCCCCGGCATCAACGTCGATGGCGAGGTCGGGTACACCTGGATCGATACCGATCCGGAAAACGGCACCGTCAACAGCATCGACGTCGACGATTACGACGCCCTGGAAATCGGCATCGGCACCAATTTCACGTTCTAGGCTCGGCCAGCCGCCGACCGGTCGCCCGCACCTGTCCCGAAGAGCGGCAGCGCGCCAGGACGTGGTTCTTTCGCATTTGCCGCCACGGCGCTATTCTGACGCGGATGTCAGAATTAGCTCCGTTGGAAAACGCCGATCGCCGCTCCGGGCGGGGCGCGAGCCCGGCTGAGCCGCCGGCGCGACTCGCGGCGGGAGATCGCTTTCCCGAGTTCATCCTGCCGGACCAGGTGGACAAGGCGCGCCACTTCAGCGAGCGGGCGCAAGGCCGCGGACTGGTCATCGTGCTCGATCCCGATCCGGCTTGCATCGCGAGTCTCACCGATCTTGCTGCGGACTATGCCGCGGCCGTGATCGATCGCATCGCGATTGCCGCATCGGCTTCAGCCGATCCAGGGTTTCCCGTGCTGGCCGACAGCGCGGGAAAGATTCGCGCCAGCCTGCGCGAGATGTCCGGCCATCCGGGCGACGCGCCCCTCGCCTTCCTGCTCGATCGCAACCAGCGCATCCTCGATCTGCATGACGGCGCCGGCGCGGCGCAGTGGGCGCTGGCCCGCTGGCGTGAAGAGCCGGGCCCTGCCCCTGCGCACCAGGTCAGCGAGATCGCGCCGGTCCTCATCGTGCCGAACGTGCTGTCGCGCGCGCAATGCCGCGCCTTGATCGCGCGCTGGCAGACAGAGGGCAACGAGCCCGGCTTCGTGAACTCGCTGGTCGAAGGCGAACAGGTGCGGCGGGTCTATGAGGACCTGAAAAAGCGGCGGGACCACCGCCTGTCGGACCCTGCCGTCAAGAACCCGCTGCTCGCGCTCATCGGCCGGCGGCTCGCGCCCGAGCTCGACAAGGCCTTCCACTTCCGGAGCTTCGCGTTCGACCGGGTGCTCATCGCCTGCTACGATTCGGAGCGCGGGGACTATTTCCGCCGCCATCGCGACAACCAGACCCCCGACACCGCCGGCCGCCGCTTCGCCCTGACCCTCAACCTCAACAGCGAGGACTATGAAGGTGGCGAACTGCTGTTCCCGGAATATGGCGAAGCCCGCTACAAGCCGCCGACCGGCGGCGCCATCCTGTTCTCCTGCTCGCTGCTGCATGAGGCCCTGCCGGCGGTACGTGGGCAAAGGTTCGCCCTGCTGAGCTTTTTGCGCGACGCTGCTGCGGCTGCGCGCCGGCGATAATCCCGCCTGGGCGCCGCACCATGCGCCCACAGCTATATATAGCCTAGCGCACAACGCAAAATTGTGCTGAATTGCCTTCGCTGAATGATCGCTCATTCGGCGGGGAGCCGGCGGGGGCCGGCTGGGAAACGGGGGATAAGGGCGATGCGTAAGCTGTTGATGGGCTCCGCGGCGGTGATCGGCGGCGGGCTTGGTGTCGGAGTCACGACCGGAGCGGCCGAGGCCGCGGACGGCATCAAGCTCGAGGTCGGCGGCTTTTTCCGCAGCGCCTACCAGGTGGTGTTCGACGATGATGGCGAAAACGAAGCCGGCAACGAGCACAACACCGACGGCTTTTTCCAGGATGCCGAAATCCACTTCACCGGCTCGACCGTGCTCGATAACGGCCTCGAGGTCGGCGCGCGCGTCGAGCTGGAAGGCGAGGACGACGACGACCAGATCGACGAATCCTGGATCTATTTCTCCGGCGGCTTCGGCGAGTTCCGCATCGGCTCGCTCGACGACGCGCTCGGCGATCTGTGCGTGTTCGCGCCCGGCGGCACCGCCAACTTCTCCGCCTTCTCGCCCAACCAGTGGGGCGCCAACACCCTCACCACCAACTCCATCTGCTTCGGCGTCGACGATGTCGGCGATTCGCAGAAGATCGTCTATTTCTCGCCGGTATTCTCCGGCTTCCAGATCGGCCTCTCCTACGTGCCGTCGAGCGACAAGGAGACCCACGTCGACGGCGTCGGCCCGCATGTCGGCATGCCGGTCAACGACGATGGCGCCTCGCGCCACAACGTCTCGGTCTATGGTCTCTACAATTACGAGGCGGAGGATTGGTACATCCAGCTCGGCGCCGGCGGCTCGTGGGAAGGCCATGTCGAGAAGCAGCCGGGTCCCAACCGGGAGCAACAGGAATTCTACCAGACCGGCATCCTGGTCGGATTTGGCGCCTTCTCCGTCGGCGCCTCGTTCAACTATTTCAACGACGACGATCTGCTGGTCACAACCCTCGCCAACCGCGACGTGGTGGTGGATCGCTGGGTGCTGGGCGTCGGCGCCACCTACACGATGGACGCATTGGTGTTCGGCCTCGGCTATTCGATCAACGATGCCGACGTCGATAACAAAGGCTCCCCCGACAGCGACTTCAAGCTGCAGCGCGCGGCCTTCACGGTGAACTACACAGTCGGCCCCGGCATCGATGTCGATGGCGAGATCGCCTATACGCGACAGGATGTGAGCGGCCCCGATTTCGACGACAGCGACGACAATTACGACGCGTTCGAGCTCGGCATCGGCACCGCGATCACCTTCTAGCTCAACGCGCCGGCGGGCAATCGCGGCTCCGGTCGAAATCCGAGTCGCGGCCGTGACATCGTTCGACAATCGTTACGGTTGCGCCGCTGTTGGCGAGAAATTGCCGACGTGTTGCAGGATGTCCACGGCGTCTCCCAGGCGGATTCCGTGCAGGAGCGCCAGCTCTTCCGAAATGATATCAATTATTCCATCCCTTTGAATCATTAAGAAATTTGGTTAACTCGCCCGGCGCGACACCAGCACCTTTCGGATATGAAACCATCTTGATTACGGCTCAAGGTTGCTGATTCCGAAACCCGCTCGCAAGAAGGGTTATATTTTTCAACCACTTATCGCTTGAAGCACAGGTAAAATTTCCGCCACTGTCCGCGCGCCGGCTTCGAAGCGCTTGACTAGGGGGACGTTTCGGCAGGCAGTTCAACATCTTGCCAATCTCGAGGGAGTCCCCAATGAAAAGAGTAGCGCTGCTGGGTAGCACCGCTTTGTTCGGTGCTGGGGTGATGGCCAACACCGCCATGGCAGCTGACGGGATCAAGCTAAGCGTCGGCGGCTTTTTCAACGAAGCCTATATGGCGACGTTCGACGACGACAAGGAAGGCGACCTCGGCAACGAGCGCAACACCGACGGCTTCTTCAACGATGCCGAAATCCACTTCGACGGAAAGACGACGCTCGATAACGGTCTCGAGGTCGGTGCCCGGGTCGAGCTCGAGGGCGAGGACGATGCCGACCAGATCGACGAAGCGTGGGTGTTCTTCTCCGGCGGCTTCGGTGAAGTCCGAATCGGATCCCAGGACGACGCGCTGGCGAACGCCTGTATCCTGCCACCGGGCGGCACCGCCAACTTCTCCGCTTTCTCGCCGAACCAGTGGGGCGCCAACAACGACGTGTTCGCGCAGAATTTCCCGGCGCTGACTTCGAACGCGGCCTGCATCGGCGTCGACGACAAGGAGGACGCGCAGAAGCTGGTGTACATCTCGCCGGTGTTCGGCGGCTTCCAGCTCACCATGTCCTACACGCCGAACGGCGGTGATGAGAGTCACGTCGACGGCGTCGGCCCGCATATCGGCATGCCGGTCAACGAAGACGGGGAATCGCGCCACAACTTCGCGGCCTACGGCACCTACACTTACGAAGGCGACGGCTGGGGCCTGACGGCCGGCGGCGGCGGATCGTTCGAAGGCCATGTCGAGCAAAGCCCGGGCCCGAACCGCGACGAGCAGCAATTCTACCAGGGCGCCGTGAACGTCACCTTCGGCCAGTTCTCGGTCGGCGGCGTGTTCGAGTATTACAACAACCTGGTCAAGTTCAGCGGCGGGGACGACACCGACGCCTGGGTTGCCGGCGGCGGCGTTGCCTACAACATGGATGCCTGGACCTTCGGCGCGCAGTACTCCCACCAGAAGTCGGACACCGACGGTTCCGGCAGCGACGGCGACGCCGATTTCACCATGGACCGCGCGGTGGTGACCGCCAATTACGCGCTCGGCCCCGGCATCGATCTCGATGGCGAGGTCGGCTACACTTGGCTCGATACCGATCCGGAAACCGCCGACCACGTGGACGACTACCAGGCCCTCGAAATCGGCATCGGCACTGCGATCACCTTCTAGCCGCAGCGCTCATCCTCGAGCTGCCTCCCCAACTCGCCCTCCCCCATTGCCGGGGGAGGGCGTTTTATTTTGCGGCCCGCGCCACGACCGACTCTAAGCTCTATCCCTTTGACATTTCCTGATAATTCGGCGACTTTCGAATCGCGCGGGGCTGAGGCCCCTTGTCCGAATCCGGGGGGATCACGGAATGAAAAGGGCTTTGCTCGGCACCACCGCCGTGATCGGCGGCGGCCTGATGGCGACATCGGCGCTGGCGGAAAGCCCGATCCAGCTCTCCGTCGGCGGCTTTTTCCGCGAGGCCTACCAGCTGGTGCTGGACGACGATGAGAGCGGCCCCGAGAACAGCCTTGAACCCGGCGACGAGCATAGCGACGACGGCTTTTTCAACGACGCCGAAATCCATTTCATGGGCCGCACCGTGCTCGATAACGGGCTCGAGATCGGCGCGCGCGTCGAGCTGGAAGGCGAGGACGACGAAGACCAGATCGACGAAGCCTGGGTCTATTTCGCCGGCGGGTTCGGCGAGTTCCGGGTCGGCGCCGACGACGAGGCCTTGTCCAATTCCTGCATCCTGCCGCCCGGCGGCACCGCCAACTTCTCCGCCTTCTCGCCCAACCAGTGGGGCGCGAACGCTTTCGATGTGATCAATCCGGCCGGCAACATCAGCCCCTTCGGCACCGTCACCAACAGCGCCTGCGAGGGCGTCGACGACAAGTCCGACGCGCAGAAGATCATCTACTTCTCGCCGATCTTCCACGGCTTCCAGCTCACCGCCTCCTACACGCCCAACCCCGATGCCGAAACCCATGTCGATGGCGTCGGACCGCATACCGGCATGCCGGTCAGGGGCAACGACGATGCGGATTTCGACGCCTCGTTCTATCTGACCTATTTCTACGCCGGCCATAACTGGGACATCACGCTCGGCGCCGGCGGCTCGTTCGAGGCCAGCGTGACGGATGGGCGGGTCTTCTTCTTCGGCCCTCCCCCCGCATCCAGCAGCGGAGTCGACAACGAGGAGCAGGATTTCTACCAGACCGCCTTCGTGCTCAACGTCGACCGGTTCTCGATCGGCGGCGTGTTCGAGTATTTCAACGACCTCGACACCTTCGAGGTCGACGAACCCTTCAGCGCCTTCAGCGACACGCGCTTCTCGCGCGATGCCTGGGTGGCGGGCGGCGGCGGCGCCTACAACTACAATGCCTGGACGTTCGGCGCGCAATATTCCTATCGCAAGGACATCTTCAAGGTCACCGAGACCCCGTTCGGATTCAAGAAGGAGCAGGTGCAGCAGCGCGCGGTGGCGACGGTCAATTACGCGCTCGGCCCCGGCATCAACCTCGATGGCGAGTTCGCCTATACCTGGCGCGATCAGGATCCGGAGAACCTCTCGCCGACCTTCAACAACGACGATTACTCCGCGATGGAGTTCGGCATCGGAACCGCGGTGACGTTTTAGCGCACTTTGCGGATCGGGGAGCAGGCTGTAACGTCGCCCGCATGTCCGAATACGAACACGTCGCCCAGCATCTCGGCGAGGTCAAAGCGCGCATCGCCGCCGCCGCGCAGGCATGGCAGCGCGCGGCCGACGACGTGCATCTGGTCGCTGTCGGCAAGACCCATCCGGCCGAAGCAATCGAAGCGGCGCTGAATGCAGGCCATCGCCTGTTCGGCGAGAACCGGGTACAGGAAGCGGCGGCGAAATTTCCGGCTCTGCGCACGCGCTATCCGGACCTCAAGCTGCATCTGATCGGCCCGCTGCAGACCAACAAGATCAAGCAGGCGGTCGAGACCTGCGATGCGATCGAGACATTGGATCGCGACAAGCTGGCGCAAGGCATCGCCGCGGAACTGGCGAAAGGCGGTAAGCGCATCGATCTCTTCATCCAGGTGAATACCGGAGAAGAAGAGCAGAAGGCCGGCGTGCTTCCGCGCGAAGCCGACGATTTCATCCGCCGCTGCCGCGAGGAGTACACGCTGCCGATCGTCGGCCTCATGTGCATCCCGCCGGCAGAGGAGCATCCCGCCCCTCACTTCGCCTTGCTGGGCGAGATCGCCAAGCGCCACGGGTTGCAGCAGCTCAGCATGGGCATGAGCGGCGATTACGAGCTGGCGATCCAGTTCGGTGCGACGCACGTGCGCGTCGGCACGGCGATCTTCGGGGCGCGAGAAGTGATCAATACTCAATCGTCACCTTGAACGCTTATCCGGCGCGCACACACTTCGGGAGAACTCATGTTTGACCACGTCGTATTCGGAGCCAGCGACTATGCAGCGAGCAAAGCGTTCTTCCTCAAGGCACTCGAACCGCTCGGCGTAGCCGTTGTCCTGGAGGGGCCGTTGGGTGTCGAGCTTAGCCCGGACGGCAAGTCGTCATTGTGCCTGTTCCAAACCGAGGAGAAGCCGGCACATCTTCACTTGGCGTTCACGGCCGAGAATCGCCGGCAAGTCGAAGCTTTCTACCGCGCGGCCCTGGAGGCGGGTGGCAAAGACAATGGTGCGCCTGGTCTGCGCCCGCACTATCACGCGAACTACTATGCAGCTTTCGTCATTGGTCCGGACGGGCACAACATCGAAATGGTTTGCCACGAAGCCGAGGCCTGACCCTTCCATCGAGGGGAGGTCCACAAGCGGCCTTCGCCCACTTGCGGCCGCCCATGCGCGAGCGAGCGACACGTTTAGTTAGTCATTAAACTAAGTAATCTTGACTTCTGTCACCTCATGTATTTAGTTAGTCATATGACTAACAAACAAGAATCTTTTGACCTGGTTTTCGCAGCACTCTCCGACCCGACACGCAGAGCCATTGTCATGCGCCTGTGTAGAGAGCCGGCGTCGGTCAGTGAGCTGTCTAAACCATTTGCAATGGCGATGCCGACCCTGCTGCAGCACGTCCGCGTCTTAGAGACAAGCGGGCTCATCGAGACCGAGAAGATTGGCCGGGTCAGAACATGCTCGCTTAGAGCGGAAGTCATGGCCAGAACCGAGCAGTGGTTGGCAATGCAGCGAGCTGCTTGGGAACGACGCCTTGACCGCATGGAATCTTATGTCAACGAACTGCACGCGACGGAGACGAAAAATGCCAAACACAAACGAAAAAGCAAGTAATGATCGAACCGCTTGGGCCCTCGATCGCGAAATCGTCTTATCGCGTGTTATCGCGGCGCCACGAAATCTCGTGTTCAAAGCGTGGACCGATCCGCAGCATCTGCCGCACTGGTTCGGTCCCGCGGGGTTCAAAGTTGAGACGCAGGAAATTGATATTCGCGCGGGTGGTCGCTGGCGTTTTGTCTTCGTCGCGCCGGATGGAACTCGATATGACAATCGAATGGTATTCCTGAAAGTAGAAGCACCGCATCTTCTGGAGATAGATCACGGCACCGATAAGGACGACGATCCGGGCAGGTTCCGGGTGATCGTCACGTTTGATGAGCAGAGCAATGGGAAAACAGTCGTTACACTGCGACAGCTTCACCCGACCAGTGCCCAACGCGACGCGAAGATCAGTTTTGGTGCCGTTGAGCTCGGCCATCAGACGCTCGACAAGCTTGCACTACATGTCGCCGCGATGAAGTGAGCAGTTAGCTGGCCGCGCGGATGTCGATCGCGTCGCTCGTGGCGACGTGCGACAGGATCGTTAGCAGATCGTCGCGCGTGAAGGCGATGCAGCCTTCGGTCGGAGCGAAGGTCTCGCGCGCGACATGCACGAACACGGCGCTGCCGGCGTCCTTCACGATCGGATCGTCGTTGTGACCGATGACGACCACCAGGTCGTAGAGATGAGAGTCGAGCCACAGCTTCTCGTGGCGCGCGGGATGCGGCAGGCGGACCGGCCGGTTATAGTCCGGCGAAGCGGGATCGTCGCACCAGCCATCCGTGGATTCGATGTGCAGCGCGGGCAGGCGCGTCTCGATATGCGACACGCGGTCGGCGCGATAGAGCAAGCGGCGGAAGGGGAAGCGGCCGATCGGCGTGCCGTGATCGCCCTCGCGTTGTCGGCGACCAGGCCTGCGCGGCCGAGCGCACAGGGAAAGACGCGATCGCCGAGGCGCGCAGTGCCGCGCGCATCGCCAATCCTCGCTTCGACGATCAGGTCCATCGCGCAAAGCTAGCAGACCGGCCGGCGCGCCGCTATTTGTTCGAACCGCGGCGGATGAGGCCCGCGCCGGCATGGGGCTCGCCGCTGGCCGAGGCGGTCTTGACGCTGACGTCGCCGGCATGGTCCTCACCCGGACCGAACAAGGCGGAGACGGCGTTGCTCGCCATGCTCTGGCCGGTCACGTTGCGGAACATCAGATCGACGACGGTCGAGACGCCGGCCAGCGGGCCGAGGGCGGCGTCCACCAAGCGCGCGGCGCCATAGATCTCGTCACCCGTGATGGCGCGATAGGCGATGTTGACCAGCGGGATATGCTGCAGCGGGTTGATGAGGTCGACGAAATCATCCCAGCCGAACTCGCCGTCGGGGCCGAGGAACAGCTTGCGCGATTCCTCGCTCTCCACCACGCGCCATTTCTGGCCGATCATCATTTCGCGCTCGTCCTTGTCCGGCATGCGCGGGAATTCCCACACGCCATCGGCGCCGCGGCGCGCACCGGGCATCGGGCCGCGCTCGGCGCTGGCTTGGCGTGCTGGTGCTGGGGCCTCGGTGGGCGGCGTCGCATTCGGGGCGGCATCGGTGGCGGCGGGTGCGGTCGAATCCGGCGTGGCGTCGCTGGCCCCAGGGATCACAGGAGTCGCGGGCGCTGCCGGGAAGAGCGGCGTCGCGGGCGCACCCGTGCCGCCTTCGATCCCGCCGGCCTGGCCCGGCGGCGGGCTTGGCTGACTGGCGCTGCCCTGGCCGGGATCGACCGGATTGGGGGCGGGAATATCGATGACCAGTTCGCTCCCGGCCGGCTCCTCGGCCGCGCCCAGGGCGGCAAGTTGTGCCGGGCTCAGGCTCGGAACGCCGGACAAGGCGGGCATCTTGACCGTGGCTTGCGGAGCCAGCGCCGCCTCTTTCCGGGCGGCGTCGAGATAGGCCTTGAACAGCTCCTGATCGACCGCGCCGGGACGCAGCAATCCGCCGGAAATCCCGCTGGTATCATAGAGATAGGCGCTGTGCGGGATCGCCACCTTCGGCTTCGCGGCGGGCGCGGCGGGGCTCGCGGCAGCGAACGGCTGCGTGCGGCTGGAAACCAATTCGATCGGCATTTGTGCCATGGCGTTTTCCTGACGGGACTTTGCCCGTCAGAGGTAACGCAAGCGATGTGCCAAGCCTGGGTGTGCCAGACTTGATGGCCTACTGATTGGAGCCGCGCCGCAGGTTTTCGCGGTCGGCGACCTGCTGGCTGGCGGTGGTGTAGAGGGCGGCGGTGTCGTCGGCGCTGCGCGGGCCGAACACGGCGGCGACGGCCTTGTCTTCCAGGCTCTCGCCCGTCGTCGATTGGTAGGCGAGCTGGAACACGGTGCCGGCGCCGGCCAGCGGGCCGAAGCCCACATCGAGCAGGCTGGCCGCGCCATAGATCCTGTCGCCGGTGGCGGCGCGGTAGGCGATGTTGACCAGCGGAATATGCTGCAGCGGATTGACGAGGTCGGCGAAGTCGTCCCAGCCGAACGCGCGGTCGGGGCCGAGGAACAGGATCTGCGATTCGATGCTTTCGACCACCCGCCAGCGCTGGCCGACCAGCATGTCCTGCTCGTCCTGGTCCGGCAGGCGCGGGAACTCCCACACGCCATCGGCGCCGAGGTGCGAGCGCGGCATGATGCCAGGTTCGCCCCAGGTGGCGGAGGCGGTCTGCAAGGTCAGGACATCGCCCTCATCGGTGACGATCTGGGGCCCGAGCGCGGCCAGCAGTTCCAGGTTCGACTGGACCGCGGGCGAGCCGACCTCCGCGATGTATTTCTCGAAATTGCCCTGCTCCACCGTGCCGGGACGCAGTTCGGTGATCGACAGCTTGCCCGAATCCCAGGACTGGCCGGCGCGCAGGCGGGCAAGCTCATAGGCGGTGGGCTGGAAGGCTTTCGGCGTCGGGGCGGGCGTTGCACTCGGCTCGCCAGCGACGGCGGGAGCGGCGGCGAGGACGGCAAGAACCATCGCGGCGGCCAAGCCGGCGCGGGCCCGAGCGCCAGAAATCCCGGATGCCATCCTCATGACGATGCCCCATCGCGTTATGACACCGTTAAGAAAATCACGCCGGTGGTTAATAAGTGCCTAATTCCTAACGAATTTTGATGCAAAAGCCTGAGAACGGGGTTGTTCTCGCTTGACGGCGCCGTGATCACAGCGCGACCAGCGCGATCGCCAGGATCGCGACGATCGCGGTCACGCCGTGCCGCCAATTGATTGAGGCGGCGCTCTCCCGGACCGATCGGTCATCCGGCTCGCGCTCGCGCGCGGACGAGAACCGGGGGGCGGCAATGCAGGTGTATTCATCGAGCAGATCAAAGCGGCGCATGGTTGGAACTCCCTTGCTGAAATGTCTGCGCTCTTCGGTTTGTGTTGCTGGCAGGATGCGCCTGGGCGCGTGAGCGGACCGCTTGCCGGTGCTGTCCAGAGGGCCGATCCAAGGCTATTCTCAGTGATTAAAGCGCTTGTAGATCGTTAGAACCCACCAGAGTGTCACTCGAGATGCAGGATCGCGATGCCAGGGCCCGCATCAATCTCCTGGGCGGCTTCTCGATTGCCGCGCCGGGCGGTCCCTCATTCACCATCACGAGCAAGAAGGCCCAGGGGCTCGTCGCCTATCTGGCGTTGGCCCCCGCCTGGTCGGCGACTCGGGACAAGTTGATCGGCGTGCTTTGGAGCGATCGCGATGGCGAGCACGCGCGCAACAGCCTGCGCCAGGTGCTTACCGGGCTGAAGCGCGACCTCGCCCCAGCCGGCTTCGACATCCTGGTGGCGGAGCGCGACCACCTGATGCTCAATGCCGAACGCGTCCGCGTCGACGTCAAGGATTTCGAGGAGCTGGCCGGATCGACCGGGGCCGATGCGCTGGAGGCGGCGGTCAAGCAGTATCGCGGCAGCCTGCTCGATGGCGTCTTCGCTCTCGATGACGAGTTCGAACAGTGGGTGAGACAACAGAGAAGCCGGCTGCTCGACTGTGCCGTCGCAGCCTGCGAGCGGCTGGTCGAGGCGAGCGTGCCCGACAGGAAGCTCGGCCATGCACGGGCTCTGGTCGGCCTCGACTCATCGCGCGAGAGCTCTCACCGGGCGCTGATGAGAGCATTGGCTGATGCTGGCGACCGCGATCTTGCCTTGCGGCAGTACGAAACCTGCCGGGACATGCTGACGCGCGAGTTCGACACGCGGCCTTCGGCGGAGACCGAGCGGCTAAGATCCATCATCGCGTCCGGCGCCGGCCCGGGTTCTCCGCCTGCGCCGACAGTCCAAGGGCGGCCTGCGACCGGCGCGACCGTGCCGAACCGCGGTGGTGGTACGGAAGGCAACCCGAGTCTCGCAGTGCTCCCGTTCGCGAACCTGTCGGGGGATCGCGCGCAGGACTATTTCGCCGACGGGCTCACGGACGACATCATCAACGCGCTGTGCCGGTTCCGGAGCCTCCATGTCATTGCTCGGAATTCGTCGTTCCGCTACCGCGGCGGCGACGTCGATGTGCGCCAGGTCGGCCGCGAACTTGGCGTGCAATACGTGCTCGAAGGCAGCGTGCGCAGATCGGATCGCCGCATCCGCGTCACCACCCAGCTGATCGAAGCGGAGACGGGCGCGCAGGTGTGGGGGTCGCGCTACGACCGAGATGTCGAAGACCTGCTGCTGGTGCAGGACGAGACCGCGCGCGCCATCGTTTCGACTTTCGGCAAGGTCGTCGAGACGGCGGAATGGGATCGGGCATCGCGCCTAAGCCCCAACGGGCTCCGCGCGCATGAGCTGCTGTTCCGCGCCTCGGCTCTTTGGATGAGACCGCGCCGAGAGCAGATGGCGATCGGGCGCGAGCAGCTTCAGCAGGCCGTTGCGCTCGATCCCGCCAGTGCGGCAGTGCACTCCACGCTTGCGAACCTGCACTATCTCGAATGGGAATTCTGGTGGGTGGATGATCGCCCTGGCGCGCTGCGTGCGGCCCATGATCACGCCAGCAAGTCGGTTGTTCTCGATGAGCGAAACAGCCACTGCAGGTGGGTGCTTGCCATCGTCCAGATGGCGCGCGGCGAGTTCGAGAAGGCGCGCTTGAATATCGAGAAGGCGATCGATCTCAACCCCAACGATGCGCGCGTCCGCGTGATCCATGGCTGGTATCTGACCGCCGTCGGCGAGCCCGAGCGGGCAATCGAGGAAATCGAGCGGGCTCGCCGCTATGATCCGCTCGAGGAAGACTGGATGCCATGGCTGAGGGGCATCGCCTGCTATACCGCACAACGCTATGAAGACGCCGTTGCGGCCTTGAGCCAAATCAATGAACCGTACAACGAGATCAGAGGCTGGCTGGCCCTGAGTCTGGCTCAGGCGGGCCGGATTGAGGAAGCACAAGCCATGCTTCGCAAGTTCCTGGAAATCGCCCGGGACGACATGGTGAACTACCCGGGCGATCGAATACAGGACTGGATCGAGTTCTGGCGCGGCGCCACCCAGTATCGAAACGAGCGCGATTTCGATCGCGTGCGCGAAGGTCTCATGAAGGCCGGAATGCGCGACTGACCTCGTCGATCTCGGATCAGAACATATGCCCCAATCGCCGTGCCTTGGTGACGAGGTACTGGGTGTTGTGCTCGTTCGAGGGGAAGATGTGGGGCACGCGTTCGATGACGCGGATGCCGCATTGTTCGAGGCCGCTCATCTTTTCGGGATTGTTGGTGAGCAGGCGCACCGATGTGAAGCCGAGCTGGCGCAGCATTTCGGCGGCGGGCTGGTAGACGCGCTCGTCGGCACCGAAGCCGAGTTGCAGGTTCGCTTCGAGCGTGTCGGCGCCTTCGTCCTGGAGATTGTAGGCGCGCAGCTTGTTGATGAGGCCGATGCCACGACCTTCCTGCGCGAGATACAAGACGATGCCGGATCCGCTCTTCGCGATGGTCTCGATCGCGCCGCGCAACTGATCGCCGCAGTCGCAGCGCAGCGAGCCCAAGAGATCGCCGGTGAAGCATTCCGAATGCAGGCGGATGAGGACCGGCTGCGCGGGATCGGGATGGCCGATCACGATCGCCAGATGCTCCTTGCCGCCATCGGCGGGGCGGAAGGCGATGATCTCGGTATTCTCCGCATTGGTCAGCGGCACGCGCGCAGAGCCGACGCGCTTCAGCGATCCGGCGAGCGCGCGCTGGTGCGCTGCCAACCCGGTGCAATCCAGCACGAAGGTGTCGTCGACCCAGTTGGCGAGCGCTTCCGGCGGCAGCGCGATCATGATGGCGGCGGGCAAGAGGCGCGCGGCCTTCGCCAGATCGATCGCTGCCTCCGCCAGCTTCAGCGGCAGATCGTCGGCGAGGGCGACACCGAGGGCCGGCGTGTCACGCGTCTCGGTCGTAGGGTCGGCGAGCTGGCGGATCGCCTCGGCGCCGATGGCAGCCGGCAGCCTGCAGATCGCGAGCGCCCGCCCCGCCCCGCCCGGCGGCATCAGGCCGAGATCGGCGGCGCGCGATGCGGTCAGCACCAGGCGCGGGTCTTCGGATCCCGCCGCCTGCAGGTTGGCGAAGCTCGCCTCCTCCACCATTTCGGCGGCGAGGGCGATGCCGGCAAAGCCCCTGCCGGTGAGGCCGATGGCCCCGCCCCGGCGCAGCTCCGCCAGGCACCGTTCGACGGTGGCGCGGTAGGTGGCTGATCGGGCCTGGAAATCGCTGTTCATGAAGGTGGATATGGCTACCGCCGGCGTGCCGGGTCAAGTCCACCGCTGCCCCTTCTGGAGATGGGCCTCTCGTGAGGGAAACCGGGCCTGCCAGGTTTGGCGGCAGGCCCCAGCCGTCCCGTTCAGAGCACGTTGGTCGAAACCTCGATGTTGCCGTGGATCGCCTTGGAATACGGGCAGATCCCGTGGGCCGCCTCGGCCAGGGCCTGCGCGACCTCGCGGTCCACGCCCGGCACGCTGACGTTGAGACGTGCCCGCAGGAAGAATGAACTGCCGTCGCGGTTCAGCTCGATCTCGGTGTCGACCGCCGGATGGGCCGGCAGCTTGATCTTCTTCTGGGCGGCGGCGAGTTCGATCGCGCCGAGGTAGCAGGCCGACCAGGCGGCGGCGAAGAGCTGCTCGGCGGCCGGGTGCGGCTCGGGCAGCTTGACGTCGACAAAGCCGTCGCTGCTGCGCGAAGCCCCGTCGGGGCCGCTCGTGGTGTGGGCCCGGCCGGTGAAGAGGACTTTTGCGGTGGTGCTCATGGCAGGTTTCCTTCTGTTGAGGGGGTAGTTTTAATGGACGCGATTAAATCGTATGCGATCTATATGGCGGAGCCACCCGAGTTGTCAAGCTTGCGATTCAATCGCATACGATCTATATAGGGAACGAGAGGTTCAACTTTTTGTGTGAGATCGAAATCCTATGAAGCCGAAAGATGCGAAGAAGCCGGCTGGCCCCAGGCTCGCGGACTTCCTGTGCTTTGCGATCTATTCCGCCAACCTGGCGTTCGGGCGAGCCTACAAGCCGATCCTCGAGCAGCTTGGCCTCACCTACCCGCAATATATCGCGATCGTGGCCTTGTGGGAGGAAGACAACCAAACCGTCAGCAGCCTGGGCGAGAAGATGTTTCTCGAATCCAATACGCTGACGCCGCTCCTCAAGAAGCTCGAGGCGATGGGGTATGTCCACCGCCAGCGCGATGCCGCGGACGAGCGCCAGGTCATGGTCACCCTGACCGAGGCCGGCCGCCGCCTGCGCGAGAAGGCGCTCACCATGAACCTTGTGAAAGCATCCGGACTGGACCCGGAAGAGTTTCGCAAGATGCAGAAGGGCGTGGTCGCGCTACGGGACAACCTCATCAAGGCGGCGGAAGGGAATCGATAGCGACGGAGCTCAAAAAGGCGCCGGCCGCCCATCGCAGGATCGGCAGCCGGACAGCAATTCCGCACTTCAGGGGAACGGCTCGGAGGTCGGCCACGGGCTTGTTTCCCGCTGTTCCAAGGTGTTATGTGGGCTCCCAACCGGGATAGATCGAGGGGGAAGCCCATGCCGGCCGCCGCGGCGAAGAAAATTCTGCTGGTCGACGACGACGACAATCTGCGCCGGACCCTGGCCGAGCAGCTCGCGCTCGATGGCGAGTTCGAGGCGGTGGAGGCCGCGACCGCGACCGAGGGCCTGCAGAAGGCCAAGGCCGGGCGGTTCGACGTCATCCTGCTGGATGTAGGCCTGCCCGACGGCGACGGCCGCGACCTGTGCAAGGAAATGCGCCGCGCCCAGATCGCCGCGCCGATCATCATGCTGACGGCGGTCGAGGGCGAAGCGGACACCATCCGGGGGCTCGATTCCGGCGCCAACGACTACGTCACCAAGCCGTTCCGCCTGGGGGAGCTGGTGGCAAGGGTGAAGGCGCATCTGCGCCAGCACGAGCATAGCGAGGATGCGACCCTTCATATCGGGCCCTACGTGTTCAAGCCGGCGGTGAAGATGCTGGTGGAGGAAGCGGCCAAGAAGAAGATCCGCCTCACCGAGAAAGAGGCGGCAATCCTGAAATACCTCTATCGCGCCGGCCAGAAATCGGTCAGCCGCGAGACGCTGCTGGGGGAGGTGTGGGGCTACAATGCCGGCGTCACCACCCACACGCTCGAGACCCACGTCTACCGCCTGCGCCAGAAGATCGAGAAGGATCCCTCGAAGGCGGCCATCCTGGTGACGGACCAGGGCGGGTATCGGCTGGTTCCCTAGCTAGCGTAGGAGAGTCGCGTGTAAGGCAGCGCCTTGTACCCCGGGCTGGCAGTTAGGCCCGGGCAACGTCGCTCTGCCGCTCCTGTTCATAAGAAATAGCTTGCCGTCCAACAGGAGCATCCAATGAGACTAGCTGTACTCGCATTATCCCTCGGGACCTTGTGCATTCCCGGCATCGCCGTGGCGCAGAGCGATATGGGACCGATCACAAGCACGTCCGGCGTGACCTGCACCGGTAGTGGTGCCTCGGGCAAATGCACCGTCAATGGGACGAACCAGAATTCGCGCGGCAGCGGCACTCTGCGCAGCACGACGCCAAGTTCCACCGGCGACAGCAGCGTCGGCACGGGCACGACCGGCACAACGGGCGCGACCGGCAGCAATATGATTCTTCCGCCGGCGTCTGGCGGTTCGCTTGGCGGTTCGCTTGGCGGCAGCGCGGGCGGATCGTCCGGTGGTTCGTCTGGAGGCGGCGGAATGTAATCGGGCGTTCAAGAGCACCATGGAGCGGAGCTCGTCAAGGGCTCCGCTCACCTCATGTAACGGTGTCGTGCGCATGCGCGCCGAGGGCTTCCGACAGACGGCGCGTCACTTTGACCATGCGATCCGGAGTCGCAGGATCGATGCCGTAGACCGTCATGGAAAAATTCAGCTCGCGCAGCACGACGGACAAGCCCTCGTGCTGGTCGGGCGAAAACATACGCGCCGGGTCGCCGAGCGCGATCCATTTGATCGGGACCACCGCGCCGGCCTCGAGCCGGGTCTTGAGATGCACGATGCCGTCGACCCGGATAACCGAGCCCTTGCCGACATGCGCTTCGTGAAAGATCGAGGCGCCGGTGGCGATGAAGACCTCATCCTCGATGGTCGCGCCGGTGATGTGGGCGTGCGGGCCGATCAGGCAATGATCGCCGATGTGGCAAGGATGGCGCGGCCCGGCGCGCACCACTGCATTCTCCATCACGATGACGTTGCGCCCGATGCGGATCCGGCCGCCCGCCTCGCCGACGATGCGCGCGCCATGCAGCACGCGCGCGCCCGCGCCGATCTCCACATCGCCGCACACGGTCGCGTCGGGTGCGACCCAGGCGGCGGGATCAATGCGCGGCTCCTGGCCGTTGTGGGCGATGATCACGGCAGAGCTGTTCTCAAGCAGCGCGCGACTTCTGCGCTCTCGCCGGATCGCGCGCGTCGAACGTCCTGCGCGCGCCGTCGATCGAGCCGCGATGATCGATCGCCCAGGTGGCGAGGGAAGAGACCGGCGAGAGCAGCGACTGGCCAAGCTGGGTCAGCTCATACTCCACGCGCGGCGGAATCGACGGGAAGACGGTGCGCGTCACCAGTCCGTCACGCTCCAGCGCGCGCAAGGTCAAGGTGAGCATGCGCTGCGAAACGCCGTCGACGGTGCGCTTCAATTCGTTGAACCGCATCGGCCCCCGCCCCAGGGTGAAGACGACCAGGACGGTCCATTTGTCGCCGACGCGGGACAGCACTTCGCTGACCGCCTGACAGTTCTCGGAGCGGTGATGCTTACCAGGTTTCATGGATGTCCCTCGGTGTCATGGGTGTGCCTACTTGCGGACCGGCACCATGGTCACATAACTAGCCCCAGGAACAATTCAATACCAGCAACATTCAGTTACCGTTTGGAAGGACTTGTAACATGGCTCTCCCCAAGGTCGCTGTGATCAATGGCAGTCTGCGCAAGGATTCGATCAACAAGAAGCTGGCCCTGGCGATCGCCAAGCTGGCGGCGGGCAAGCTGGATTTGAAGCTGGTCGATATCTCGGACCTGCCTTTGTTCAACCAGGATCTGGAAGCGAACTATCCGTCCGCCGCGCAGCGCGTGAAGGACGAGATCGCGGCCGCCGATGCGGTCCTGTTCGTGACCCCGGAACACAACCGCTCGATCCCCGCCGCGCTCAAGAACGTCATCGACTGGGTCGCGCGCCCCTATGGCACCAGCCGGTGGCCGAACAAACCCGCCGGCATCGTCGGCACCTCTGCCGGCCAGGTCGGAACCGCGATCGCGCAGGACCATCTGCGCTCCATCCTGCTGGCCCAGGGCCTCGCCGTGCTGGGCCGCCCGGAAGTCTATTTCATCCACAAGGACGGCGTGTTCGACGCCGAGCACAACGTGACCGACCCGCAGGCCAAGCAGGTCCTGCAAGGCCACATCGATGCGTTCGCGGGCTGGATTGCGAAGCTGACGCACACGCACTGAGCGCGCGACGGCGTGCGCGATCCCCGAGACAGGGCAGGCGCGTTTGAAAGACTGGGTGATGCAGCGCGATGATGTCGATGCATTGCGCTCTTGCGAGCGCGCGGGGCTATCGCCACGCTTCCCCCGATCCACCCCCGGGTTCTTTCGACCCGGGGTCGCTGACGCTCGCTAAGCCTGCGCATCCTTCCCCCGCAAGGGGGAAGGGAAGTTGATCAAAGCCCGAGCTCGCTGAGGCTCGGATGATCGGCCGGGCGCGGCTTGCTGCGGTCCCAGTGATACTTGCGGTCGGCCTCCTTGATCGGAAGATCGTTGATGCAGGCATAGCGCCAGCGCATCAGCCCATCCGCCTCGAATTCCCAATTCTCGTTGCCATACGAGCGGAACCAGTTGCGTGAATCATCGTGCCATTCATAGGCGAAGCGCACGGCGATGCGGTTGCCGTCGAACGCCCACAGCTCCTTGATCAGGCGGTAATCCAGCTCACGCTGCCATTTGCGCGTCAGGAAGGCGATGACCTCGGCCCGTCCCTTAGCGAATTCGGCGCGGTTCCGCCAATAGGTGTTTTCGCTGTAGGCGAGCGCGACCTTTTCCGGATCGCAGGTGTTCCAGCCATCCTCGGCCAGGCGGACTTTCTGGATGGCGGTTTCGCGGGTGAAGGGCGGGAGCGGAGGGCGGGCCATGGCGATCTCCTGCGTCTGAGGGGGGCGAGGAAGTCTGTACCCCTTGGCAGCCGCCGCCAAGTTCGGCGGCTGCGACCGGTTAGCGCAGGATGGGGTCGAGCATGGGCAAGGAGATGATGGCCGCCGCCGCGATCAGGCCGAAGCAGATGTGGCGGAATGTCCGCTCGCTGGCGATGCCGAACATATGGCTGCCGATGAACATGCCGATGGCATAGCCGGGCGCGGTGATCGCGGCCAGCACCAGCACCTCGAGGTCGAACAGCCCGGCGGCCAGATAGCTCAGGCTCGCCACCACCGATGTGCAGAAGAAGAACAGGATGATGTTGGCGCGCACCATGACCGGCGAAGTCTGGCCGCCCAGCCAGTAGGCGACCACCGGTGGGCCGGCGGCCTGGGCGACACCGCTGCAAAAACCGGCGATGAATCCAACGCCGGCCGTCACGCGCGGCGTCGGCTTGCCGTGATAGCGCCAGCCGGAGATCAACAGCGCCAACATGGCGAGGGTCAGGATTGCGATGCCCCAGCGCAGGCCGATCGGATCCAGGCGCGTCAGCGCCAGCGCGCCGAGCGGGATGCCGACCAGGGCGCCGGCCGCCATGATCGCAACCTCGCGCCGATGCGCCTGGCGCCAGGCATTCTTCATGAGGCCAAGCTGGATGATGCCGTCGACCACCAGCAGGATCGGCGCGCCGACTTGCGGCCCGACCGCAGCGCTCGCCAGCGGCATGAAAATGAGCGAGCCGCCGAAACCAGAAAAGCCCCGCGCCAGCGACCCGACGAAGCCGGCGACGACGAGATAGAGCACGGGAGCGAGCCAGTGATTGCCAGGGAAATAGGTGGAAAGCGCAACGTTCATCACACGCGCTTCAGCAGCAGCCAGCGCAGGACGATGGCGATGGCGGTTGCGCCGAGGGTCGCGGCGGTCATGACGTGGAAGGAGAGCGGCCAATCCTCCGGCCCTTTCACCAGCACGCCGAGGATCAAGGGGCCGAAGAAGACGCCGACATTGCGCGCTGCCATCACGATGCCGAACGCGCCCGCACGCGCCGCGCCGCCGACGATGCGGTGCGGCATGTGCCACAGGCAGGTCGGCACCACGCCCGCGCCGATGCCATAGACCAGCAGCAGCACGACACCGAACCAGCCTTCGGCGAACGGCGCCAGCATCCACACCACGGCCTGCGAAGCGAGCCCGAGGATCAAGGTGCGCAGCAGCGGCAGTCCCTTGCCCAGCGCCCAGCCGGTCAGGATGTTGAAAGCGAGCAGCACCACCACCGGCAGCAGATAGGCGCCGACCGATTCCCGCAGGGAGAGGCCGTAGCGGATCTCGAGATAAGAGGTGAGCCAGGTCATGAACGCGAAATACTGCCCCGACCACAGCAGGAAGATGCAGCCGCCAAGCCACAGCAGCTTTTTCTGCGGGGGCGATAACGCCTCCTCCACGCTCGCCCTGCGCGTCAGCGCGCCAGCACTGCGCCGGCCGAGCAGCACCAGCCCGAGCGCGAGCGCGATCCCAAGCCACCACAGGATCCGCCAGTCGGGAAACTGCGCAGCGACCAATGCAGCCACGATCTGGCCGATGGGAATCCAGCCCGCGAGCAGGCCGGTGACCAGCGGCAGATCGCGCGGCGCTGCTGCCTGCGCGGCGATGGCGGGTCCCGCGATGGCGCAGATCGCGAAACCCAATCCTTCCAATCCGCGGCCGGCCAGGAACAGGATTGCGGAATCGGGCCAGAGCAGCGCGAGCGCCCCGCCGATCGCGGTGACCAACCCGGCGACGGCAAGGCTCTGTCCTAGCCGTCCGTTGCCTTGCAGCCAGCGCCCCAATGGTTGGGAAACCATAAGCCCGATAAGGGCATAGACCGACATGAAGCCAGCGGCGACCGCCGGATCGTGCGGATGTTCGCGCAGCAGATCGGGCAGGATCGGCGGCAATTTGAACTGCTGATAGGCACAGGCGCAGCTGACCCCGACGCCGAGGGCAACCCCCGGCCACCAAGTCCTGTGATGGAGTTCACCAGCCCCTACAGGACCCGTAGCCATTCCCGACTTTCCCCTTTTCCTGGGCGGCCGAACAATGCCATCATCTTGGGCAAGCCGCCTAGCTGGGATGAACCGGCCGCAAGAACCGGATAAAGCTGGGCGATCCATCATCTCGGCCGGGGGTGCGGCCGCCGACACCGGGGACGCCGGGAGTAGTGAGCAAGGTGACGACGGCAGCCTTCACGGTGTCCTTCTGGGGCGTGCGCGGTTCGCTCTCCTGCCCCGGAAAAGAATATGTCCGCTATGGCGGCAACACCTCGTGCCTCGAAGTGAGGTGCGGGCCGCATCTGCTGATCCTGGATGGCGGGACGGGCATGCGCCCGCTCGGGCAGAAGCTGATCGCCAACGGGCCGATCGATGCCGACATCTTTTTCACCCACACCCATCTCGACCACATCGTCGGCCTGCCGTTCTTCGCGCCGCTCTATCAGCCGGCCAGCAACCTGCGCCTGTGGGCGGGGCACCTGAAGCCGCGCACCACGCTGAAGGACGCGATCAGCGGCATGATGGTGGAGCCCTTGTTCCCGGTGCCGCTCGACGTCTTCGCCTCGCGCCCGGACTATCACGATTTCGCGGCGGGCGACGTGCTCGCGCCGCGGTCCGGCATCACGGTGCGCACCACCCCGCTCAACCATCCCAACGGCGCCACCGGCTATCGCGTCGAATACGGCGGCAAGTCGCTGTGCTACGTGACCGATTGCGAGCACAAGCCGGGACAGCAGGATGCGCTGATCGTCGATCTGGTGCGCGGCGCCGATCTCTTCATCTATGACGCCACCTATACGGACCAGGAATTCCCCAAATATGTCGGCTGGGGCCATTCGACCTGGCAGGAAGGCGTGCGCCTGGCCGACGCGGCCAAGGTGAAGCAGCTCGTGCTGTTCCACCACGACCCCAGCCACGACGACGATTTCATGGACAAGGTGGTGGCCGAAGCCAACAAGCTCCGCCCCGGCACCATCGCCGCGCGCGAAGTGCTGGAGCTCAGCGTGTAGCGCGCACCGTCATGTTCGATTGCGCGCACGCATCATACCTCTTCCCTTCACCTGGACCCCCTCCCCCAAGTTGGGGGAGGGTCGGGGTGGGGGTTGTCCTCTCGAGCGAAGATTGCGCCGAGCTGCGCGGCCTCGCCCCCGCCCTAACCCTCCCCCGGCTCGGGGGAGGGGACGAAGCGAGCGGCGGCGTGGTGTCATCGCCATGACTCCCCGCGAATGGTTTCGGCGGCTGTGCTTCGGGCTGGACACCGTGCTGTCGCTCGATCGCAAGGGGTTCTTCATTCCCTATCGCCATGCGCGCTCGGTGCGCGCGCCGCTGCGTTATCCGGCGACCGAGGCGTTGTTCGAGGAGGCGCTGCCGGAGATGGCATCGGCGATCGATGCGATCGAAAGCATGGCGGAGGATTTGAAGGCGATCAGGCGTGACGCGCCGGCGCCCAATCCGCGCTGGGACCAGGACTGGTTCTGCGGGCTCGACGCCGCCATGCTCTATGCGCAGATCCGCCTGCATCGCCCCGCCCACGTTGTCGAGATCGGCAGCGGCCATTCCACCCGCTTTGCGGCGCGCGCCATCGCCGACGGTGCGCTCGAGACCAGACTGATCGCGATCGATCCGGAACCGCGCGCCGATCTCGCCGCGCTCAAGGTCGAGTGGCATCGCGAGACCCTGCAGCAGGCGCTGAAGAATTCCGGCGGGCACGTGATCGAGAATTTCCATCCAGGCGATCTGCTGTTCGTGGATTCGAGCCACATCTTGATGCCCGGCACCGACGTGGAGCTGATCCTGACCGAGCTGCTGCCGCGCCTGCCGGCGGGCGCGCTGGTGCAGATCCACGACATCTTCCTGCCCGAGCCTTATCCGGCGGATTGGGCCTGGCGCGGCTATAACGAGCAGGCGGCGGTGGCGGTGCTGCTGGCCAGCGGCGGCTGGGACATCCTGTTCGCCAGCCGCTTCGCGCAGCAGCGCTTCGATCAGCGGCTGCGCGCGGGGCCGCTGGGCGCGCTTGCCGATGCCGGCGGGCCGTCGACCAGCCTGTGGCTGGCGAAACGATAACCAAAGGGCATGACGGCACGGCGTACAGTGTCGTCGAAGGTGGCGCAAGGCTTGCGGTGCTTACTCTTCCCGTCACCCCGGCCTTGAGCCGGGGTCCATCATGGAACCGCTCGTTCGGCGGATGAATGGATCCCGGCTCAAGGCCGGGATGACGGGAAGAGAGGCGGCGACATGGGAGCGAACGCACGTGGACCTGAAGAGCATGCGCCTGATCGCTCCTGACGATGCCAATGCCGATCTGCCGCCGGCGGTGCGGGCGCGCATTACATCGCTGCAGGACCAGAGCGAGAAGCTGATCGGCTGGATCCAGCTCGCCATCGTCGTGCTGTTCGGCGTGCTATACGGCCTCAGCCGCCAGACGGCGCCGATGAATACCGACATCTGGCTGCTGACGCCGGCGGCGATCGGGCTCTATCTCATCGCCACAATCATCCGCCTCGTGATGGCCTATCGCATCCGCATGGGGTTCTGGCTGCTGGCGGGATCGATCGCGATCGACATGGCGCTGCTCTATTGCTTGATCTGGAGCTTCCATCTGCAATACATGCAGCCGGCCTCGTTCTACCTGAAGGCGCCGACCCAGCAATATGTCTACATCTTCATCGCCCTGCGCGCGCTCAGGTTCGAGGTGCGCTATGTCGTGCTGGCGGGGATCGCGGCGGCGCTCGGCTGGCTGGCAATGGTGGGCTATGTCGTGCTCGCCGATCCGCATGACAACATGATCACGCGCGACTACGTGCATTACCTGACGTCGAACTCGATCCTGCTGGGGGCGGAGGTCGACAAGATCATCACCATCGGCGCCGTCACCACCATCCTCGCCTTCGCGATCCATGGCGCGCGCCGCATGATGACCCAGGCGATGACCGGTGCCCAAGCGCAGGAGAACCTGTCGCGCTTTTTCGCGCCGGAGATCGCGCGCCACATCAGCCGCTCCGGCGATGCCATCAGCGCCGGCGAGGGCCAAGCGCGCGACGCCGCCATCCTCAATCTCGATGTGCGGGGATTCACCAGGCTCGCCTCGACCGCGAGCCCGCAGGAAGTGATGACCGTGCTGGCCGACTATCAGCGCCGCATGGTGCCGATCATCCAGCGCCACGGCGGCGCGATCGACAAGTTCCTCGGCGACGGCATCATGGCGACCTTCGGCGCAACCCGGCCGCTCGAGAACTATGCCGCGCGCGCGATGGCGGCTTTGGAGGAGTGCATGGCAAGCGCGGCCGCGTGGGGCGCGGAACAGGCGGCTGCGGGCCGCCCGCCCCTCGCCATCAACGGCGCTCTCGCCTCCGGCCGCATCATCGCCGGCGCGGTGGGAGACGAGACGCGCCTCGAATACACCGTGATCGGCGATGCGGTGAATCTGTCGGCCAAGCTCGAGAAGCATAACAAGGTGGAAGGCTGCCGCGCGCTGGCGCTGAAGGAGACGTACGATACGGCGCTGGCGCAGGGCTATCAGCCTCGAGCGCTGCATCGCATGTTGTCCGGCGCTTTGGTCTCCGGCGTCGCAACGCCCGTTGACCTAGTGGTAATATCGTTACTCGACACATAAGTGCTAAATCATTGAAATCAGACTCATTTATCAACTCATTGAGTTTTCAGCGATTTACGCTATATTTGAGGAGTGATCTGAGACTAGGCACAACCTAGGGGTAGGATTGCACCGGGGAGAGGCGAAAGTCTCTCCCCCTTCTTGTTTTAGAGAACAACAATTCCTTGGGCGTTCCCATACGACGCTCTCTTATTCAATATCCCGGCAAGACGATTCAGATAGTTTTGGGCACCAGCGCGCCGGACAAAGCTATTCGGCTTGAACTTCTGCAGAAGAAAGTAAGCACAAGTATCGCACGCTTGAATGAAGTAGCTATCTTTTGAATCCTTCGGATGAGGATCTTCGATAATTCGCAATACCGGAAGATTTCGGAACCCCGGTCCAAATCGATTCATGTTGGGCACTGGATTGTAGACCGACATCTTCCGGATTAAGCGCACAAGCTTTCTTCCATCGGTCGCGTCGGTCAGAACAATGCCAAAATCGTTCCTGTGCCCACCGGGGAAATTTCCGTAACGCAGAGTGTTCTCGAATCTTTGAAACAATGCTTGCCACGCGTTGCCAAAGACGTCGTAAGTTGCGGGCTTCCCCGTCTTATCGACGATGACGTTTGTGATCGAGATGAAATTCATCTTCGAAAGTTCATCCAGAAAATTTCGAAGTATTGCCAGTCGAACGTGCCGGTTCATTCCGCTAACCGGCGGGCTTTTTAGATATTCAGACGCGTGGATCTCCGTGCGAAGTGGCAATCCGTACGCTGCCTTGAGCGTTCCGCGAAAGGTTGCAATGGCCTTAACGAAATCCCGCCAATTGCTTTCGTGTATGACTAAGGCTGAAAGCGCGAAATGCGTCGTTGGTGAATTGACCAATCCAGTGTCGCCGCTCTCATCAACATACATCAGATACATGCGCTCTAAAGTAGCGAAACGTTGATTAGTATGCAACCTAACAATTGTTTAGAGAGCAGATCTGGCTAGTATGCGAATAGAGCTTAGGTTAGGTCGGAACGTCATCGACTCCGCCTAATGCGCCTGTAGCTCATTGTAACCTTCGTCCCCTTTCCGACGATGTTTTCAATCGCGAACTTGCCGCCGTGCAGTTCGACCAGCGACTTCACGATGAAGAAATCGTACTCCCACCCTACCTAACTCCGCCGTCGCACGCGCCATTCGTGCCAGATGAGGGCGATGACCACCAGATCGAACACGGTCAGTGCGATCAGGCCGGGCGAGTGGGTGTAGGAGAAGCGATAGAGCTGGTAGACGATGAACGCCGCCATCGCGACCAGCGACGCCGGATACGACCACACCTGATTCCTGAGAAGGCCGATGACCAGGAGCAGTTTGATCGCGCCGTGACTCAGCAGATAGAACGCATAGAAGGATTTCGATGCCACGGAGAAATGCTGCGCCATGGCGAGGAGATGCGATGCGATGTAATCATTCGGATCTTCGATCAGCTCTTCCTGGGTCGCAAGCTTCACGAGGTTCACGATCGTCCCCGTGGTGACCAGGTAGAGTGCGAGGCCCCCGACGATCTCGATGACGGCATGCGCCCCCTTCATCAAGATGCTGATCTTGAATATGCGGTGGACGTTCCGTTCATTCATTGAAAGGGATCAAGGAAATGGGGTCAGAGTTGGGCGCGGCATTCAAGACCCATGCGCGGCCTCCGCATCCGCCTGTGACTGCTGGCTCCTGGCTTCCAGCTTCTGCGCCGGTAGCACCATCATCACCTTGGTGCCCTTGCCGATGGCGCTTTCGATCGAGAACTGACCGCCATGCAATTCCACCAGCGACTTCACGATCGGCAGGCCGAGGCCGGTTCCTTCCTGGCTGCGGGTGAAAGGATTGTCGACCTGGCCGAAGGCGGAGAGCGCGTTGTCGAGCTGCTCGGGCGGGATGCCGATGCCGGTGTCCGCCACCGAGAGCGCGACCCAGCCGGCGGCGCCCGCGGGCTTCGCGGTCAATGTCACTTCGCCGCCCTGGGGCGTGAACTTGATGGCGTTGCTGAGGAGGTTGATCAGGATCTGCTTCACCGCGCGCTTGTCGGCCAGCAGGCGCGGGGTCGCGGGATCGATCTGGCGCACGATCTGCAGGCCGGCATTCTCCGCCCGCTCGCGCACCAGGCGCGCGCAATCCTCGAAGGTATCCTCCACGTCCACGGTGTCGATATGCAGCTGGTAGCGGCCGGCCTCGATCTTCGAGAGGTCGAGGATGTCGTTGATGATTGAGAGCAGATGCTTGCCGCTCGAGTGGATGTCGTCGGCATAGGCGGCATATTGCTTGTGGCCGATCGCGCCGAACATCTGCATCTGCATGATCTCGGAAAACCCGATGATGGCGTTGAGCGGCGTGCGCAATTCGTGGCTGACGTTGGCCAGGAAATCGGACTTGGCCCGGTTGGCGATCTCCGCCTGGTGCTTGGCCTCGCGCAGATTCTCCTCGGCGCGGATGCGCGGGGAGGCATCGGTGATGAAGGCGACGAAATGCGCGACGTGCCCGCCATCCTCCAGGATCGGGTTGACATGCATGTCGTTCCAGAACGGCTTGCCGTCCTTGCGCTGGCTGCGCAGGAGCAGGTTGGCGGCGCGGCGCTGGATCAGCGCGCGCTCCAGTCGCTCGATCTGGTCCGGCGGCGTGCCGCGGCTCTGCAGGAAGCGCAGCGGCTGGCCGATCACCTCCTGCGTTTCATAGCCGGTGATGCGCCCGAAGGCCGGGTTGACATAGAGGATCGTGGCCTCCGGCGAGGTGGCGTCGCACAAGGCTACGCCGATGGTGATGGATGACAAGGCCGAGGCCAGCACCGCATTACGCGCGATGATGGCGCGCGCATCGGCGGCGCTTTCCTGCGCGGGCAGCAGCGGCGAGACGTTGAGGATCGCGGGATCGACCAGCACACGGTAGGACGGGCCGGCGGCGTCGCGCAGCGCGACGCAAGCCAGGCGATGGGGCGTGCGATTGCCGTTGGCGGGCCAGATCAATTCATGCGCAGGCAGGGTGGCGATGGCGGTGACGGGCATCAGCCTCCCGCCGCTGCGCTGCGCCCAGGCATCGAACAAAGCCTGGGCTGCGATCCCGGGCCTGAGCACGTCATCGAGCGCGATGTTGCGCGCGCCGAGCTCGTCACGGAACGCGCGGCTGGCACCGAGCAGGCGATCCTCGGAATCGAAGCCGGCGATGGCGAGCGGCAGCGACAGCCAGGAATCGGATGCGGGTGGCGGCGGGGTCGTCGCAGCCTGCGAGTCCCGCCGCGCGAACGCGGCGCCGCCGCGCCACAAATGCCAGGCGCCAATCACAGCCAAAGGGGCAAGCACCGCGATCACCACCACAGCGAAGATCGCGAAGGACCCGAATTCCATGCGTCAGCCCACGTGAAGCCAAAGCGCAGTTTCCGGCTTTCCCCATGATCAGCCCTCGCCGGTCGCCACGCCGCATTGTTAACGATTCGCGGCGAAAAGTCATGCCGTGCCGTGCCGGTCTGTGATCAGGCGCCCCGCTTGTCACAGCAAAATGGTCCCAACGAAATCAGACCCGGCGCGCCAGGCCAGTCTGCGCCGCCGCCCACTCGGCGAGCTTCGAGGCCTTGAAAGCGTGCCAATCCTCGTCGATCGTCGCCGCCCAGTCCTTGGCGAGGGCGATCAGCGGGCGCGATCGGTCCGCATTTCGCGCAAATGCCATCAATCCGTCGATGTGAGTCGCGCCGTCGCGCCCGGCGCAGCGCAATTGCGCCCAGGCCGTGAGCTCGCCCATCGCGCTGATGACGGCTTCGAACGCATCGCGATCCGGATGGGTGATGGAGAGGTCCAGCTTGTCGGCGCTCGGCTGCAATTCGCGCAGGGTGAAGCTGCCGCCCGCGATGCGCGCGGCGGTGAGGAAGGCGGGGCCGACCGCCTGCATGCGATTCTCGATCGCCACCACGCGCGCGGCTTCGCTGCCAAAGCGCGGCTGACGCTGCTTCAGGCGCGGGATCAGGCTGGAGCCGTTCTGGGTCTTGAGGTCGATCAAGGCGGCGCCGTCGCTGCCGCCATCGCCCTCCACCAGCACGACGTAACGCCGGAGGCCGAGCGCGCCGACGCCGGCCACGCGCTGCGCGACATCCAGCACCTTGAAAAAGCCGGGATGCCTGCGGCCCTCGGCGAAGCGCTTCATGAAGAGGACGACACGCGCGCGCTCCTCCGGCGCGAGGGCCAGCGCCTTGCCAGTGTCGGTGCGCAGGCGGCGCTTGCCTTTGTGGACCATCGTGCGCTTGGCGAGCAGGTCGGCCTGGGTGCGGTGCTCCAGCTTCACCAGCAATTCGCCGATCACGCCGCCGGCCGTGCGCCGCTCGATCCAGCGCGCCTTGCCGTCGATCAGCGCCGTGCGATAGGCGGCGAGGAAGATGCGGTTGAGCTCGTTCGCGCGGCGCGCGCCGAAGCCCATCTCGTGCCCCGCCATGTGCACGCCGACCATGAATCGGATGAGGTCGCGCCCGAGGGGACCCAGCGCGCCATCGTCGAAATCGCCGATGTCGAAATAGACCAGCCTGTTGTCGCCGCGATAGGTGCCGAAATTCTCGATATGCAGATCGCCGTTGAGCCACACCGCCGGCATCTTCTCCAGCCAGGCCTCGCCCGGCCAATCGGCATGGAACAGATGATTGGTGCCGCGGAAATAGCCGAACGGCGTGGCCGCCATCTTGCGGTATTTGAGCGCCAGCAACTCCGGCTTGCGGCCGCGGTTGAAGGCGGCGATCTGTTTCAGGGGATCGGCGCGACTCGGCATGCCCCCCATGGTAATGCCTCCGCGCCGGCCGCGCGACATCGCGCCGCAGCATCTGTCAGTGATGCGTCAGCGCCTGAAAGGCTTGATGCCAGCATCGCAACGGCCGGCAGGAGCGTGGCGGGGGCTGCCCCGGAAGAGCCAGCCGAACAACAGAAAGGCGCTCCGTCCCCCCATGGCCAACTTTGCCCTTTTGGATTCCGCGCCATCTCCGGCACGTCCGCTTGATCCCGCCTCTCCGCCCGCTCTCGTTGCCGCCGATCCGCTGCCAGTGGGCGTGCGGGCCCGGCTGGATTTCCGCCGCTACATCGCAAGCGGCTGCCTGCCTCACGCCTTTCCATCGCGACTGTATGTCGAGGTCGCGCGCCCGATCATGTTCCTGGTCCGCGCCGGCTGGTGCCTGTGGAAGTTCGGCCGCGCGATCGCCGCCGCCGGGCGGCCGTTGCCGCTGCAGGCGATCGACATGCTGCGCCTCGGCTGGCGCGAGGGCATCGATCCCATCCTCTATCCGACGCTGGAGCTGTACCGGCCGGAGCGCCGCCAATGGGCCGATCACGCCTTGAGCCGGTTCGAAGTGCGCAGCGGCATGCTGAAGCGGCTGCACAAATTGCGGCCGACGCCTCACGGCAAGCGCATCAATCTGGGCGACAAGCTGGCGTACCATTTCTGCTGCCGCGCCCACGGCTTGCCCAGTCCGCGGATCCTGATCCATGCCCAGGACGGCGATCTCAACTGGCTGGACGCGACCAAGGAGAGCGACATCGATCGCGATCTTTTCATCAAGCCGCGCCACTCGCGCGGCGCGCGCGACTCCCTCTGGCTGCACCGGATCGGGTTGTTCTCGTGGCGGACCATGCATGGCGAGATCTGGTCGCGCGACGAGCTGTTCGATCATCTGCACCGCCATTCGCACCGCCAGGACCTGCTGCTGCAGCCGATGCTGGTCAATGACCGGTCGATCGCCGACTTGGCGGAAGATTCGCTGATCGCGATCCGGATCATCACCTGCATGGATGCCGGCGGGACGCCGATCATCACCCATGCCATGCTGCGCGCGATCTCCAAGCTGGAGCCGAACTGGCCCGGCAAGCGCGAGTTCGCCGCGGTCATCGATCTGCGGACCGGGCGCCTCGGCCTCCTGTGCAACGACAAGGAGCTGTGGCCCGGCTGCTGGAGCGACCGTCACCCGGTGACCGATGCGCAGGTGACCGGCCGCATCCTCAGGGCCTGGCCGGACATCCGCGCGCTGGCGATCGGCGCGCACAAGGTGTTCTCCGACCGGATGCTGGTCGGCTGGGACATCGCGCTGACGCCGTCGGGCCCCGTCATCCTCGAAGGCAATTCTTATCCCGACGTGCATTTCCTGCAGCGGGTGCATGAGCAGCCGATCGGCATGAGCCCGCTCGGCCCGCTGTTGCTGCGCGCGCTGGACGCGGCGCGGGTGCGCGATCGTGATATGGTCGAGTGATCGGCCACATAATGCGGCCCTTAAAAAGTGGCGTGGCAAAGGGAGGGGGACCCAGAGCGGACGCTCATGGGATGTGCGACGATTTCAGCTCGATCGCCAGATAGCACCCTGATCGATCGCGGAAGCCGGATGCGTGACACGCTGAAAGGACGAGAACAGAACCGGAACATTCGGCTCTGATTTCCGTTCGGCGGCCCGCGCGGCCCATTTCCCCTCCCCCAGGCATGCGGTAGTTTGACGCCAGGGGCGACGCGATTCGGGGGCCAATCTGTCGAAACTATCCGAGACCGCTGCCAACCTCGGCGCGAACCGAGGTGACGCGATCATGCGTCGGCCGCGCAAACTTGCACGGCGGGCGGCGTGGCGGCGCGCCGACCTCGCCACCGTCGCGAACCTTGTGCTGTTGCTGCTGCCGTCCTGGATATTGCCGGAGCGTCTGTGGGCGCCGCTGTGGCGGGCGAAAATGCGTCTGTCGGCCCTGACCGGTGCACATGAGACAAAGCGCACGGCGAAGACCGTGCGCACCGCGCTCGGCGACCGCGACGGACCGCAATGCGAAGCGATCATGCTGCACCTGAAAGCGGCGGTCCACGAGATGCAGATGCAGGACCTGCGCGGCTGGCGGCCCGGCGGATGGCAGCCCCGCATGGTGCTGGAGGGGGAAGACCATCTGCGCAGCGCGCTCAATGCCGGCAAGGGCGCAATCCTCTGGCTCGCGCCGTTCGTCTTCAACAGCGGGCCGACCAAGATCGTGCTTCATCAGAAGGGCTATCGCGTCTCGCATCTGAGCAGCCCGAAGCATGGGTTTTCCGAGACCGAGTTCGGCGTCAAGTATCTCAATCGCGTGCGCTGCATCCCCGAGGACCGCTATCTGGCGCAGCGCATCGTGTTCGACCGCAACGCGCCCTCGACCGCGATGCGGCGCATGATGCGCGCGCTGAAGGCCGGCGAAGTCGTGTCGATCGTTGCCGCATCGACGGAAGGCAGCGACATGATCAATGGACCGATCCTCGGCGGCCGGCTCCCCGTCGCGGTCGGCGCGCCTCGCCTCGCGGGCCTGACCGGCGCGCCATTGCTGCCTGTCTTCACCGTGCGCGATCCCGCGGCTGGCTTCCGGACCGTGGTGGAAGCTCCCATCCAGATCGCATCCGATCAAAGCCCGGACGAGCAATGCATCGCCGCCGCGGCGAAGTTCCTTGGCCGCAGCGAGCCCTGGGTGCGGCAGTTCCCGGAGCAGTGGCGCGGCTGGAGCAAGTGGCGCGGCGCTTAGATACCGCGGGTCAGCGATTGGCCTGCTGATCGAGCCTCGCCTCGAGGCGGCTCATATGAAAATCCAGCAGTGCGCCAAGGCGCGTATTTCCGAACGGCACCCGATATATCCGCTGCGGATAGAGCGTGTCGTAGAAGCTGTTGCCTTCCAGCAGAAACGGGCCTTCTTCGGTCACCGCCATGTCCCAGCCGATCATGATCCGCTCCGGCACAAGGGCATGGGCCTTGATCGCAAGCTCTGCCACGTCCGGGAAAAACGGCACGATCCGCCCGGTCACCATGGCGCCGGTAACGGGATGCCGGTCGAACCACTCCGACAGACAGTGCGGCTTGTCGCCAGTGATGCGGCCGAGCGCGCCGGTCTCGAGATCGATCGGCGCCGCGAATTCCTCGGTCCGGCCGATATCCCAATCCGGCTCCAGCTTGGCCATCGAGCGAAGATAGGCGTGGGTCAAGACCGGGCGCAGCTCCTCATCGAGGCAGGTGATCAGGCGCAGCGTAATCAGCGTTTCCCCCGCCAGGTCGGCGATTGCCGGATGATTGTGCAGAAGCGGCACCACCATCAGTTTTTCGCGCTGTCCCCGGCGCATCAGCGCGACGATGATCTGCGCCAGATTCGTGGGACGCCTGTCGTCGTCCACGTACTTGAAGACGCCTGTGCGCCGATAGGAGCTAACGCCCTTGGCGCCTCTGCTTCGGCGGCGTTTCACGAACAGATCCCGATCCAGATCGGTCAGCGAACTGCCCAGCCAGAGGGCTTCGCCTCGCCTGAAGATGACGATCGGCTGTGGATGGGGGATGCCGGCCTCGGCACACCATTCGGCGACCTCGCGCTTGTCACCAAGGCTGCGGGCACGGTCGCGCGCTTCGGGATCGATGCGGTTCAGGGCCTTCATGAGCCCGTTCTTGATCTCGTTCCGCATGATGATGGCACCCGCGGCGCGCATGGCGTTGCCGCGATACAGCTCCATCATGTAATAGACCCCGGGCTTTGCGCCATGGATCAGGACCATGTTCACGAGGTCGAGGAACTGCCGCCGGATCGATACGCCGCAGTCGCGTCGCGCCTTGGGTCCGACGCGGATCAGGAGCGGAATGATCCGCAGCAGGCTGAGCAGGGGCCTGATCGCAAATTGATCGGCCATCCGATAGAAACCCACGATCGAGCGGTCAGCCAGCAGAATCCGGCGCAAGAGGCGTCGTCCCCTGGTCCCGACCGGAAGCTGACCGGTCGATTGGCGCCCTGGTTGAACGGGAGGCTGCGCGGTGATCGGTTCGGGACGCTCGCTCGCCGCGCGCCCCAACAGGCGTGAATCACTCATCTGGCATCCGCTTCGCTCCTGTTGGACCCACAGAACGCATCATGCAGGCCTTGCCGCGCCGCAGGATTCCCGGGGCCGGATGCTGCCACCTCGCGACTTATAATTCAACTGAGAGTATGACGATGGATGGGCCAATGCACGCTTCCTCCGCCGGTAGCTACTGCGCCGCGCCGGCCAGGGGTAGCTCGACCACGCGGGTTTCAGCCTGGCCGGCGAGGGCGTCTTCGAGGGTCGGCATGCCGAACTGCTTCGGCGCGGCATTGGCACGCTCGATGATGTCGATGCCCGCGTTGCTCTCGTTTGCGATCCAGGGCGCAAGCTGCTGGTCGATTTCCGGATTGACGAAATAGAGCAGGGACGAGCGCGGGTCGGTACGCCGGCTGTTGCGCACCTGATGATAGAGCGGCTTCACGCGATAGCCGGTCATCAGCGACAGCACACTGCCCGGCATCAGCAGCAGCTCGTTTTCGCCAACGTCGGCCGGCACGAACTTGCCGTCGACCTCGATCTCGAGGCCCGGCGCGTTGGTGCCGACGAGAGTGACCAGGTGGCCGTCCTCATGCGGATCCTGCAGCAGGTTCCGCCGATGGCGCGCCGGCTGGTAGTAATTGAGCTGTATATAAGTGGCGTTGTAGAAGCGCAGCTCGGGCGCACCCGGATTCCAGGACTCCACCATCGCCGCAAACAGGCCCCGCACCAGCTCGCTCAGCATAGCGGAGGCGTCGCGCATCGCGCCGTGCAGCGGACAGCCGGCTTGCCAGGCCTCCAGCTCCGGGCGCACGCGGTTGCGGTTCCAGGCGGAGAAGGATTCGGTCAGGTCCGGCCGCTCCGGCACCTGGGCATATTCCGGGCCCAGCTCGCGATAGCCTTCGACCCAGGCGGGGAACGCGTAACGATGCTTGTCGGCGGCAGGACGCGCGAAGAATTCGTTGGCCAGCGTAAACGTGCGATCAATCGCCAGCCGCAACTCGCCTGTGATCGGAATACGGAGGAAACCCTGTTGCTCCAGTTGAGGTAACATCGCCAGATAGGCACTGCGATCGAGCGCAGGCGCCCGGTCGACAGAAAGCGGGCTCATGAGAAAGCGCTCCTGATCGCGGCGGCTTTGGATGGGTCCCCTCAATCCACCTGGCCTCCCGCGAAATTTGTGTCCAGCCTGGAAGCGGAAGACAGTGTTCCCGTACTTCCGTGGGCTGGGCGGGATATGGCCCAAGCTAGAGCCGCGGTGTGACGGAGGCCTGACGAACCCGGCGTTATCTCGGCGACATAGTGGCGCGGAGGCTATCGGCCGGCTGCGACCCTTGTGTCAGGAGGCGCGCGGTTGCCGGTGTTGTCTTGAGGCGTGGGGGTCAGCGCGGCTTGCCGAGCTGGGTTTCGAACGGCAGGAAATCGTCGAGGCCGATGCAGCGCGCCACGTTCTTGCCGTCTTCGGACAGTGGAAAGACGCCGAACTCGGCGAAGCCCAGGATGTTGTCGCGGAAACCCCATTCATAGTGGCCGACGACCGGCGCGGCGGTCGCGAGCAGCGTCTGGTGCACCAGACGAACGAAATCGTTCTCGATACCCCAATCGATCTCGTCCAGGTAGAGGCCGGTGAAGTCCAGGCCGTTGTAATAGACCTGCAGGGTGCCGACCAGGCGGTAGCGCACGCGCACCGGCTCAGCGAGGTATTCGGCGATGATGATGCTGGGTAGAAGCCGGCGAATCTCGGATGGATCGATGTCGGCGGGTGACGGCATCAGGCGGCCGCCTAACTTCGAGTGCCAGTAGGCGTGCAGCTCCATCACGGCCGGCGAGCGGACCTGCTCGACCGACTCATAGATGATCGACGCGGGATGCTCTCGGGTTGGAATCTTTGGCATGATGCGGCAGAGTCCGCCGGTCCGGCCGGACCTGTCAACCGTGGGCCCGTGGAAGGTTCTTACAAGCGCCGGCGGCCGCCGAAGACCGGCGAGCTTTCGTCGGGAAAAAATTCGTCGATGCCAAGGACGCGCGTCACTGTGCGGCCGTCTTCCGACAACGGGAACAGGCCGAACTCCGACGCGCCGGCCGTGCCCTCGCGGAAGCCCCAGTGATAGAAGCCGAAGACCGGGGCGGCGGTTTCGCGCGCGCGCGCGAAGATGCGATGCACGAACGGGCCTTCCTGCCAGTTCATCTCGTCCACATAGCGGCCCGTGAGCTCGTTGCCCAGGATATGGACCTGGCGCGTGCCGGCGAGGCGATACCGCACGCGGAATGGATCAACCTCCAGATCGCAGATCACGATCGATGCGATCAGCTTCGGGATCTCGGTCGGGTCGATGTCCGCGGGACGGGGCAGGCGGCCGTCGATGACCTTGCTCTGCCAATAAGCCAGCATCTCCCGGACCTGCGGCGAGCGGACGGACTCGGCGCTCTCATAGATTGTGTCGGAGGATGAATGCTCAGTCATCGCGCGGCTATCCTCAGCCCTGCGACGCTGGCCTGTCAACCTTGCGGCGGTGCGGGAAGCCCGGAACTGCGCAGTGCGCCGATCGCATCACGCAATCGCGCGCACCACGCCGCCATCGACCCGAAGCGCCGTGCCGTTGGTGGCCGAGGCCTGCGTCGAGGCGACATAGATCCATGTTCGCTATCTCCTCGATGGTGGCGAGGCGCCGGAGCAATGACGTCGGGCGATGCTGCTTCAGGAAGTTCCGCGCCATCGTCTCGAAATCAATTCCTTCCTTTTTCGCCATCTCCTGCAGGAAGGTCTCGACCCCCTCCGAGGCGGTCGGGCCCGGCAGCACGGCATTGACGGTGACACCGGTGCCGGCGGTGAGTTCCGCAAGGCCGCGCGACAGAGCGAGCTGCGCGGTCTTGGTGACGCCGTAATGGATCATCTCCGGCGGAATCTGCAGCGCGGATTCGGAGGAGACGAAAATGATGCGGCCCCAATTGCGCTTCAGCATGCCGGGCATCCAGGCGCGCGACAGGCGGACTCCCGACATCACATTGGTCTCGTTGAGGCGCGTCCAATCGGCATCGGGAATCGCGAAGAAATCCTTGGGCTCGAAGATGCCGGCATTGTTGACGAGGATATCGACCTGCGGCACGGCCCGGATCAGCGCATCGCATCCGGCGGCCTCGGCCACGTCCGCGGCAACGCCGCGCAGCTTCGCCTCCGGCAAGGCGCGCTTCACGTCGGCCACCACGCGATCGACCTTGTCCTTGGTCCGGCCATTGACGATGGTCTCGGCGCCGGCGGCGGCCAGGCCCCTGACGACGGCGAGGCCGATGCCGCTGGTGGAACCGGTGACGAGCGCGATCTTTCCTGCGAATGAGATGTTCATGGGGACAAGTCCTCTGGGGGGAGATGCGATGCGTGATAGATGCGGTGCGCCGCCGTCAAGCGCAATGGGCACCGGACAACATCATTTTGGCAGGAAGGCCATTTGTCCATTATGGGTTTGCGCGGCATGAGCCTCGAGGCCGATCTTTGCGCCGCCGCGGCGCGCAACAACGCGATCTGGTGCGACGCGATGGAATTCGCGCCCGCATTGCCGCTCGTGGCTTACGAAAGCGGTGCGGAGCTCGCGCGATCAAAAATTCTCGGCTTCGCCGAAATCGGTCCGCTTAGAATCTGGCAGGCGGTCCACGCCTAGGTGCAGGGCGCGCCATGCGCGAGCTCGAAATGACGCACGAAATCATCGAAGCTAGAGAGCACGGCCCGCGCCTCGGGCTCGACCACGGCGCGGTCGATCGCCTCGCCGGCGAATGCGCGGATCGCGGCGATCGAGTCCCATAGGGTGACCGCGATGAATTCCACCTCGTCGCCAACCGGACGCTTCAACAGATAGGCGCCGCGATGGCCTGCGATCGCCGGCAGTTCCGCGAACACGCGGGTGGTGGCGAAATGCTCATAGGCATCGGCGTTCGCCGCCGTCGCCTGGCCGCGCCACATGCGCACGATCATGGCTTTACTCCTTCTTCACCCTTCTTGTTCATTGCGCATTCACTGGCGCCTCGCCAAGCTGGCGGTCCACAGCGAAGGAGCCGGCATGCCGCGAATCATCGGTCCATCATATCTGCGGGCCGCCGCCTTGGTTGCGATGATGGTGCTCACGGGTTGCGTGGTCTATCAGGAGCCGGCGCCGGTCTATCAGGCGAAGCCGGTGAAGATCCCGCCGGGCCATCTGCCGCCGCCCGGCCAGTGCCGCATCTGGTATCCCGATCGCCCGCCCGGCCATCAGCCGCGACCGGGACCGTGCCACGCCTTGCAATATCAGGTGCCCCCGGGCGCAATCCTGGTGCAAGGCTGAAGTCTTCGCTGATGTGCGAGCCGGACGAGAGGCCTAGGTCCTCTCGGAGCCAGCGCGGCGATCGGCAGGATCTGTGGATAGTTTCTGCTGCTCCGCCCGTTCGGCGAGATCGTGCCAGCCAAGCGCCATCTGCAGCAGCATATGTCTGCTGCGCTCGCTGGTCACATACTGGGTGAACAGAAGGCACTCCCCCGCCCGCCGCCGATATTCGTCCGAACTGGTCATGATGATCGTCCACGCGGCATCCCACGGGCAAACACCAGCTAGAGGACTAGGTTCCCTAAGGGGCCCGTGTCATTCCTGAGGCTTAATGGCGCGGGGCGTCGGCAGGCGGCGGGGGCGTCGGTCCAGTCATCCTCCGGCCGGCATCAGCGGAACCGAGATGACATGGGTTTTCACTATTTACGCGGGCACGGGCAAACGCCTCACGCCCTGAGGGCGGTGCCGATCGGCAGGCTGTCTTCGGCGTCGAGCCGCGGTGGCACTTCGCCATAATGATCGAACGCCATGGTGCAGGCGCCGCGGCGCTGGGTCATGGCCCTGAGGTCGTTCTCGTAGCCCGCCAGGTTCGCGAACGGCACGGTCGCGGTGATGGCGGCGATGACGCCGTGCATCGCCAGGCCCTGCACCTTGCCGCGCCGCTGGTTGAAATCGGCGATCACGTCGCTCAGGAACTCCTCCGGCGTCAGCGCGACCACCACCATCACCGGTTCCAGCAGCCATGGCCGCGCCCGGGGCAGCGCCTCGCGCAGGCCCATGCGGGCGGCAATCTCGAACGCCTCGGCGGTCGAATCCTCGTCGTGCCAGCCCGCATCGAGGATGATCGCCTGCAGGTCGGTCAGCGGGTATCCGTCGACCACGCCCGCCTTGCAGGCCGCATGCACGCCGGCGTCGATCGCGCGCTGGAAGTCCGGCAGCGGGATATGGGTCGGGATCTCATCGGACGGACATCGGATCTCGACCTCGATTCCCGAGCCGCGGATCAGCGGCGTCAACTGGATCCGCAGCACCGCATATTGCGCCGGGTCGGGCTGCTTGTGGGTATAGGTCCAATCGATGGTGCGCGTGATGGTCTCGCGATACTGCACCTCCGGCATGCCGACCTTAAAAGCCAGCTCAGGCTGGCGCTGCAGGTGCCCGACCACCCATTCCAGTTGCGGCTCGCCGATGCCTCTGAGGATGACCTCGCCGACCGGCCCCATCTCCACGCCGAGGGTCGAATCTTCGGCGCACAGAGTTTCCAGCTTGGCCTGCAGCTTGTCGGCCGCGCGTTTGTCGCGCGGCGAGAGCGGGATGGAGAGGACATGCGTGACGGTCGTCATGGCGCCGGTTCCGGTTGGGATGATGCGCGATTCTGCCTCCAGCGGCGCACCAGTTCGGTACCGAAGCCAGCGACGTCCTGGCCGTCGAAGGCGGATTTCACGATGAACATTCCGCCATTGCCGGGCAGCAAGGCGATCAGGTGGCGGTCGTCGTCGAGGATGTATTCGATGTGGCGCCAGCTGCAGACGAACGCGCCGCGCACGGTGTTCGAGTGCAGCCCGTCCGGCGTCATCGCATAGAGGTCACCGGTTCGCCGCTCGGTCCAGAATTGGCCGCGGTATAGCCGATCGGACAGCCAATGAACGGACGCCAAGCATACGGCAAAGCCGATGGCGGCCAGGGCCAGCTGATCCGACAGAGTCGGCTCCGTCGGAGCCAGTCTCTTCACGGCCATCAGAACGGAGAGCGCCAGAAAAGCGGCGAAGCCGTACCACAGATAAGCAAAGACGGTGTAGAGCCGGCCGACTCCTTTGCGCCAGACGAGCTTTCCCCAGAGGCGCGTCAGGTCGCCCTTTTCGCGCGCGGTGAACTCGCGCGTCTGGCGCAGCTCGAGCGAGAGCGGCTGCGATGGCTCCATCATGCGCTCGGACATCATTGCGAGGCGGCGATGGCGCGCGCTGCGTTTGACCTGGTCATCGTCGCTTCCCCAAATAAGACTATGACTATTGGCCGAGCCTAGCCCCCGATCGTTAATCAAAGGTTGGAAATAGAGATGTCCGGCAGCGTAGAACGATCGGTATCAGGGCTTTGCCGCGCGCGAGGTTGCAAAGCCTTCGATGAAAATTCTTCCGATCGGGAACAGCAGCATCGGCAGGATGATCGGCGCCAGCGCTGTCACGCCGTCAGCGTGAACTCCGCGGGGAAATCCATGCCTTCGATCGCGACCACGCGCGCGGGTGCGCCGTCCAGCCCGACCAGCTTCAGCGGCAAGGCGAGGATGGTGAGGCGCGGCGCGGTGATCTTGCCGAGGTTGTGGACATATTCGATGTTGTAGATCTCCTCGCCCAGGATGCGGTGATGGATGGCGCAATCCTCGCCACGAAAGCCGGGCTGGCGCACCGCATATTCCTCGGAGAAATCGTAGACCACGGCCTTCACCCCGCGCTCCACCAGCCAGTCGGCGGCGCCGGGATCGAGATAGGGTCCATCGGACCAGAACACGGACTGGCCCCAATGCTTGTCGCTCCAGCCGGTGCGCAGGATCGCGATGTCGCCGCGCCGCACATGACGGCCGCGATCCTCCAGCGTGTCGCCGGTGATGGCCTTGGTGGCGCCGTGATCGTCGAGCGCGACCAAAGATGCCGCACCCATCAGCCTCGCCATCGGAGCCTCGTCGATGCCCTTCGCGCCCTGGATGAAATGGTTGGGCGCATCGACGTGGGTGGCATAGTGGGCGAACATCGAGAAGGACGAGCCCTGCCAGCCGCAGCTCTCGTAGCTGTAGGGCGTGGAGAACGCGACCTCCAGCCCCAGCCGCCCATCGCCGTGCCGGACCGGGATGGAGAGATCAATCAGGGTGGGCATGGCGGGGTCTCTCCCAATCGCCGCCTCGTCACGGAGGCGCGAAGCGACTATAAGGAGAAGACCGCGCCGCTGTCCAAGGCGTGGGCGCGGCCGCCATCGAAGAAATCCTCACAAACTTCCCTGGGAGGGAACAATGGCCGAGAGTGTCTATAAAGTCCTCGAGCTGATCGGGACCAGCACCAAGTCCTGGGAGGATGCGGCGATGGCCGCGGTGAAGCGCGCCTCGCGCACCTTGCGCGACCTGCGCGTCGCGGAGGTGGTGGAGCAGGACCTGGTCATCACCAACGGCAAGGTCGAGGCCTTCCGCACCAAGCTCAAGCTCTCGTTCAAATACGAAGACGAGGCCGCCCCGAGCAGGAAGAAGCTGCGCTAGCGTCGCAGCGTCGAACCGGCTTCCGGTTCAGCGGAAACGGCTCTAGCCGGCGACGGCGCGCGCGGTGGACCAGCGGCGGCGCAGCTCCGCACCGAAGGTTTCGACATCCTGGCCGGCGAAGGCCGCCTTGGTGAGGATGAGGGCGCCGCCGCGATCGCTCACGGTGGTCGGTGCCTCGGCTGATGAAATGCGCCGGAGCTTAGGCCGATGCTGGTTAAGCAAGAGTTGCGGAGCCGCATCGATCAGCTAGTCGCCGCGCGGGTGATGATCACTTCGCCGATAGCTGGGCCGCCACAGGGCGTCGTTTCGGAAAGTATCCGCCCGCCGCAGCCCGGTTCTCATTCGAGAGCCGGAAAGCGAGCATGGATGGGGCCCTTCGCCGCTGGCATCGATCTACCGATGATAGCCTGGCCTGATCTGTTGTGGTTGCCATTTTCGCTGGAGCCGGCATTCGATAGAGTGGGATAAAATCAAGCTTGGGGGTACGCATGATTCCACTCCAGACGGTGGCCGTCATCGGCAACGGCATCATCGGCCATGGCATCGCGCAGGTATTCGCGGCGGCGGGCAAGCAGGTGGTGATGATCGGGCGCGACGAGGCCTCGCTCGGCCGCGCGCTGGACAAGATCGCGGCCAGCCTCGGCGATTTCGCCAGTCACGATCTGATCGAGCGCCGCGCGATACCGGACGTGCTCGCGCACATCAGGATCTCGACCAGGCTCGAGGATGCCGGCGGCGCCGAGCTGGTGATCGAAGCGGTGACCGAGGATCTGGCGCTGAAGCGCGGGATTTTCGGGCGGCTGGACAAGATCTGCGCGCCCAATGTGGTGCTGGCTTCCTCGAGCGGCCAGCCGGCCAGCGCCCTCATCGCCGAGGTCGCCCATCCGGAGCGGGTGATCGCCACGCACTTCTGGTATCCGCCGCAGCTCATCCCCCTGGTCGAGGTGTGCGCGAGCCCGAAGACCCTGATCGACGTGACGATGTGGGTGTGCGAGGAGCTGCGCGCGGCGGGCAAGGAGCCGGCGGTGATCGACCAGGAGATTCCCGGCTTCATCGGCAACCGCCTGCAATTCGCGATGCTGCGCGAGGCGTGGGCGCTGTGGGCCTCAGGCGCTGCCAGCGCGGAGGCGATCGATTCGGTGGTGCGCAATTCGTTCGGCCGGCGCGTCGGCATCGCCGGCCCGATCGAATCCGCCGATGCCGGCGGCCTCTTCACCATGTATCATTTCGGCAAGTCGCTGATGCCGCATCTGGATGCGCGGCCGGAGCCCGACCCCGCCATCGCCAGATTGGTCGCCGACGGGGCCAACGGAATCGCGAACGGCAAGGGCGTCCATGACTGGTCGCAGCGCGACGGCCAGGCGCTGATCGCCGCGCGCATGGAAGAGCTGTTCCGCTGGCTGAAGGCGGATCGGGCCAAAAAGATCTAGCCGCGCTAACGCTTCGTCTCCGCCTCGAGGCGCCTGCATAGCGTGTCGATCTCAGCCTCGGTCAGCGGCGGCGTTTGCCCGCCGTTGGTCGCAAGATGATAGAAGCCGAGCCGCGCCCGCGGCGTTGCCTGCCAGGCACGCAGCGCCGCGATGATGGTGTCGCGTTCGTGGTTGGTGATTTTCGGGACCATGGCTGCACCCGTCACGGCCGCCAGAAGGTCTTGCCGGCTTCGCGCTCGACATCGGCGCGCGACACGCCGATGTCCTTCAGCATGTGATCGCTGAGCGCGCTCAGCATCCGCCGCTCGCGGTAGCGATCCCGCCACGTCCAAAGAATGCCGAACGCCGCCGCGAAGCCGGCAAGCAAGGCGGCGCCGATGACTTCCGCCGCGCGGTGGGGCACGACATGCACCTGCCCCATGGCGGATCGACCGTCGCTGAAGTGCTGATGGTTCGGGTTGCTGCGGTGAAGATCGTAATCGTTGGACATGGCTGTTCCTTTCGCTGATGCGCCACGCTCGTGGAGGGAAGCAGCCCGGCCTGCCCTTGGGGAGCAGGCCCATCACTCCGGAATTGTCCCGTTACAATATTGTAATGATTGGACAATTCTCGACTTAGCTCGGCTTATAAGGGAGCAGGCGTGGGCAAAGTCAAGGACACGGCTGTGAAGTGCATCACAGATGCGCGCGAATGTTGGCGTGCGTGCTGCCTTTTGCCGGTGAGACCGCGCGGTCTGCGAACATGAGCACGCTTTCGTGCCATCGCGGGCGGTATCCCCGCTCGAGGATCGCGACGAACAAAGGCGGCGTGATGAGTTCGGCGCGCGGTACCGGCCGGCGCAGCCGCATTTCCGCGTAACCGTCGAACGTCCAGCGCAGCAGGTGATCGCCTCGCACGGCATATGGCTCGCCGTCGACCGCGACCATGGCGCCGTCGGGCAGGGCGGCCACGCGGCATTGCTGCGGGAGGGCGTGCTTGCGCGAAGCGTGGCGCTGCTCGTGCAGGATGCGGTCGGCCGCGTCCGCCATCAGCGGCGGCTCGGCGAGCGACAGGAAATGCTGCGCTTCCTTGCGCCGGCAGAAGAAGCAGGGCCGGTGCCCGGCGGCGAGCGCCGTCACCTCGTCGAGGAAGAACACCGACGTGTAGTATTGGCCCATCGCGTCGTGCTGCTTGCCCTTGTAGTGGATGTCGCAGCAGATCCAGTGCCGGCTGGTCCAGCGCCGGCCGCCCAGCGTGCGGTCGTCGCGGTGGAACTTGCCCCCGCGATTGCCCATCATGGTGCCGCGCGCGGAGGTCGCGACCAGTTCGCCAAAAGGGTTCACGCGGTTCTGCAGCGGCATGGCGCAGAAGAATGCAATGGCGCGGCGGCAAATTCTGTCAGGGGCGCTAGCCTAGCGGCGGTCCGATCAGGAAGTTCACGGTCCGCTGGAAGTGCTGGTAGTTTTCCAGGCATCGGTCGAAGCCCTCCACCCAGCCGGCGCGATAGGGCTCCGCGGTCGGCGGCGCCGGACGCGCGTAGGTCTGCTGATAGAAAGGACTTCCGGCGTAGGAGTAGCCCTCGTCACAGCCATCGCGATAGCCGAGCCGATACTCCCACGTGCCGGGCGGCATGGTGGCCATGGGCGTGGTGCAGGCCGCCACCGAAACAGCGGCGCCGAGCAAAATCGACCGAGCCACGAGAGACATCATCGCCTCCTCTCACCAATGCCCGCCGCGGTCCCGCCATCGCCGGCCGGGCGAAATCGCATCAACCGAAAAGCCCCAGATGCCGAGCTGCCGCGTCTGGGCGACGCGCTCGAACGCGACGTACTGGAAGGGCGCGCCGGGCAGGGCGAGGGCAAGTCCGCGCGAGACGAGGAACAGCGCCAGATCCTCGCCCCGCGCGTAGAACGTGCGGCGGATGAAACAGACCGCATTCACGCTGCCATCGCCGTTGCCGCTAATCGAATGGCAGAACACGAAGCCCTGGATCCGCGTCTCGAGCGCGAGCGCGGCGCGGCTGCCGCAGCGCGCCGGCCGCAGGAACGTGAGGCACTGCTGCCCGCTCGGCGGAATATAGATGCCGTACAAGCGGACCCAGTTGCTGTTGACGCGCAACGATCCGTCCGGCAGCACCGCGGCCGCGCCGACAATGTCGGCTTCAGCGGCCCTGGCCGCCGGCGATGTCGTCAGCGCCAGCACGAGAGAAGCAACCAAAACCCACGCGAGACCAGGTCTCATCATTCGCGTCCCGAAGATTGCTCACAGGCTTGCGGATGCGTTGCGGTCCAAGCGATGAGGACCGCATGTATGCCTCGGCACGGCCGGGCTGGGCATCGAGCCTGGAACCGACATAGTCCCGCTGTTGCCGTCGCTGGTCAATGCCGTTGGATGCGCTCCAGGAGCCTCTTGCTCCTGTTGAACACGGCGAAAGGCCAAAGGGGCCGGCCGATGGCGGGATATGGACTCCGTTTCCATTCTGCTCAATTCTGCCGATCCCACGTTCGTTCGGAGTCTCCTGTGGAATTGCTGACCGGTGCATTGCGCGGCTCGATGAGCGAACTCATCGGCAGCTTCCTGACGGTGTTCATCGGACTTTTCCCGATCGTCAATCCGCTCGGCATGGCGCCGATCTTCCTGCGCCTGACCTCGGATGCAACGGCGGCGACCCGCGCCAGGCTGGCCTGGCAGATCGCTTTCGGCGGGTTCGTGCTGATGGCCGTGTCGCTGTTCGTCGGCTCGCACATCCTCGCTTTCTTCGGGCTCACCATTACCGCGGTGCAGATCGCAGGCGGCCTGGTCGTGATGGCGGCCGGCTGGCGCATGCTGCAGCAGGGCGGCAACGCCCGCACGCAGGCACACCACACGCCGGAGCCCGACGACACGATCATGCGTCGGGCGTTCTTTCCCTTGACCATGCCGTTGACGGTGGGGCCTGGCACGATCTCGGTCGCGATCACCTTGGGAACGCGCGGCGCCGAGACCACGCGCCTGGTGTGGACCGCAACCGGCGGCCTGCTGGCTGCGCTCGCGGTCGCGGCGACGATCTATCTCAGCTACCGATTCGCCGCCAACGTGCTGCGCCGCCTCGGCGAGACCGGCACCGACATCTTCATGCGCCTCTCGGCCTTCATCCTGCTCTGCCTCGGCGTCCAGATCGTGACGAACGGCGTTGCGGGGTTGCCGTTCCTGGTGGGGAAGTGAGGTCGCGGCGGGCGGCGCGGTGGCAAATCCAACGTCCATTGGCCCAGCGGCGCTCGCGGTGGGTGATTGTGTCAAGCCATGACAGGAGAACGCTAGCGTTCCCATCCGATTGCTGCGATCCGCGGATCGGCGCTGAAGGCGTCCCGCTGGAATTCGATGCTGGTCCTGGGGAATTCGCGCACCGCCTGCACGCCCGTCGGGCCGAGGCGGATACGCCAGCTCTGGGTCTCGCCGGGCGCCTTCGCCCGAAAGGCGCGACAGGTCAGCAGCGCGATATTGAGCCGATGCTCGGGATCGCGCACCGAGGCGAAGCGGATGATCTCGAGGCCGGCGGTGCGCACGTCGTCGGCGAGGGCTTGGCAGGACTCGTAGTCGGTTGGGTGCATCCAGCGCTTGTGCTGCCGCATGAAGGGCGGTCGCGTCAGATCGATCGATCGCGCGCTGCCGTAGCGCACGGAGAAGCCGGTGTGCTGGCTGGGATTGGCCGGCCATGGTGTCGCCGGCGATTCGGCGAAGAACAGCAAGCGATAGAATGCGGCTTCCGCAATCGCCGTCTCGATCGCGGCCGAGGCATAGAATACGCCTGGCGTTGACCCGGCACGGCGAAAGCGCGACCCGTGCGGGTAGGGGCGGTAGCGAAACGGCGTCGAGAGCAGGTATTGCAGCGCGCGACATTCCACCGGCAGCATCGGCTTGGTCGCTTCGATCAACTCTTCCAGCCTCCGCTGCTCGGCCATGCTGTCGACCAACGCGAGGGTCGAGACATAGTGCTGTCCCTCGACGACGCGCCAGCAGGTGCCGGAAACGCGATGCGCCTGCGCGGCGAGCGCCTCAGACGAGCGCGCGGCGGGCATCGAGATAGGCGATCGTCTCCACGAGGCCCGCGATGCTCAGCATCTGCTCGAGAGGGGCGCTGCCGAGCGCGCTGTTGTCGGCCCGCAGCCACGCCCGCGCCACCATCGCATCAGCGCCGACGATGGAATCGAGGGAACGGTAGAGCCGCACCAACAGCAGGGCCAGCTCGAAGGGCTTTTGTTCAGGGCTGAGCGTATGGGCGCCTGCGCTCATGCGGGAGATGGTCGATTCCGAGACGCCGATGATCCGTGCCAGTTCCTTGTTGGAGAGATCCAGCCGCTCCGCCGCACGCAGCACGGCTTTTGTGATCAGCACGCCATCGGCGCGCGGGTCGGAGTGGATTGCGGAGGTTTGAGCGGTTGGTGCCATATGCAAGAAAAATATAACATAATTTCTGTGGAAATACAAGGATGGGCGGAAATGTCGGCAGATCGGCGCCAATTGCACCCCGGTCCTTGCGCAGCACGCCAGTCAGGCTATCGTTTCTGCCATACCCCAGGCGACAGAGTCCGATCGGCTGATAGTCATACCATCTCGGACAACGATCATATCTTGCGCCAAGACGACGAAGACCGACGTTGGTTCGCTATCACCAATCGAGCATCCTCGCCAACGTGATTCCAGAAGTAACCAATTGTAGGACTTGTCGCGATAGATAAGTTGCGAATCCAAGTTGAACAGCGCCCAGTCCGAACCAGTGCTTGAACGGACAAAGCGCTCGACCGTGCCGTTTCGAGGCAGCAAGGCGCCGAATTCTTCATTTTGATCGAAGTAGGACAAGGAAAGCCGCACAGCTACCTCCCCGGCAACACCCTTCTGTAAGTCAGCGCCTCCGCCACATGGATCTGCTTCACCGCGCCGCCGCCTTCGAGATCGGCGAGCGTGCGCGCGACGCGCAGGACGCGATGGAAGCCGCGCGCGGATAGGCGGAACTTCTCGATCGCCTGGGTGATGAGCTTGCGGCTGGACTCGTCGAGCGGGGCGACTTGCTCCAGGAGTTCGCCGTCGCATTCGGCGTTGGTGCGGATGTTGTTGCCGTTCGCCTTGTAGCGCTCGGCCTGGATGGCACGCGCCTTGGCGACGCGGGCGGCGACTTGGGCGCTGCCTTCGGCGGGCGGCGGCA
>Ga0207428_10000455_pt1 | contig 49552 bp, 49 predicted proteins | sample RhiMethybrSRZTD1_FD_187600 | JGI IMG/M metagenome (GOLD analysis project Ga0207428, IMG submission 187600) | Populus rhizosphere microbial communities from Tennessee, USA - Rhizosphere MetaG P. TD hybrid SRZTD1 (SPAdes) (version 3) | ecosystem: Host-associated > Plants > Roots > Rhizosphere >...
TTTCTTATAGTCTCTATAACTTTTTGTTCAGCTACTATGTCTATTTTTCTTGAAATATCTCCTCCAGCTCCCTGACCCATTTTAGTGTTACCTTCAGGTGTTCCAACTAGGCCTTTGACAGTTTTTCTGACCTCAAGGCACGCAGTTTTTAGCGTTTCAATCATTTGGTAATGGTCACTACGCTAGCATAATAAATTGTTATCTGATATTGATTGAAATTCAATTTAGATTCATCTTGATATGCTTTGCAATTCGTAATCGTACAAAAGATTGCCATTTTCGCCGTATACTTGCGCCTTTATGGGAAGGGGCAAATCCTTATTGATGTAAATAGTGCTCGATGAATTTCCCACCTTGTATTGCAGTGAAAAAACATCATACATACCAGCAGGAGTAGAGATAGTATCTTTACTTTGTATTTTTGCATCTATTGTATTGGAACCTGTAAATATCTTGTCCCAAACGGCTCCAACTACGAGATACTTTGGCTCTCTGGCAATGTCGCGAATTGCCAGTACTGAGGCTTCAAGAGGTTGAAGAAACTTGTTATCTTTTTCAGTAATAGGATCCGTCATCAAGAGTTGATTTTTGGAAATATTTGCATGAATTTCACTGGCATTGTTGTTATTTTTACTTCCGTTTTGTATTTTAAAATCAATGTTCCATTTATCCCCCATGTTATGAAATCTCATGGACACTATAGAATCTATGAGATTTGCCTTATCGTCTCCAGTATTACTTGTTAGCGAATATGTCAAATTCATTCCATCTGCTATGTTACTACCCAGTGTCCACAGGTCTTTTGATGTTGGGGGATTGAATATAGAAGGCCCACCTTCATTTGCACCCGAAAACCCTCCGTTAATTGCAATTATGACTATGCTTACTAAAATTCCAATTCCTGCAAAGATTCCTGTAGCTACAAAGATTATTCTTTTCGGACTCATCTCTTTTATCGCTACTGTAAAAAAGTCTTGAAAATAAAAATAAAAATGAAAAAAAGATTACTGGACAACCAAGCCAAACTGACCTGATTCAACGAAAGTGCTTGGTGCACCTGATCCGGCTGTTGTTATCAGTACCTTTACAGTAACTTCTCCTGGTGCCTGGAAGATGACATTTTGTACCGCAGTTCCATCGGGTGCAAGTTGGTTATCTTTTCCGTAAATTAGTTGTCCTTTAGCATCTACAACGGCAAAATTATATCCAACTTCGGTTATCACGTTTTTCTTGTCATCCATGAATATAATTCCAAATTTCGTATTATTACCGGCCTTTATCGTAACAGGTTCCCATATTAGCTTAATAACATAGCTCCCACGCTCTGTCCTCTGCTCAAGTGGTGGTACTGGAATCTCTTCTTTGCTTTCAGGCTGCTTTGGTTGTCCTTGTCCTGTTGCGAGCAATTCAAACGCATACTGGGTTGGAGGATTGCCCGTGGTAGTATCTGCAAAAGTTTGAGCCTTTATGGGATAAGGAAATCCGTCCTTAATCCAAATTGTATTATCAACTCCCTTGTGAAATACAATTGTGGTGGTATCAAAAGTCCCTGCAGGTGTGGTAATAGTAGCTTTGCCTGCCGGAGTAATTGGTGATCCACCAATTGATGCTATTTTGCCCCAATTCTGTGCAGTTAGTGATTGACCGGGCTTTGATACAAATGCTGATAGCCATTTTAATGAACTTGAATAACCGCTCCTGTACTTTGCCATTTCTGGAGGGATTTGAGAAGTTCCCAATGCAGTTAAATCAAGATCACTTAGGTGGAGAGTTCCGTTGATTACGCGTCCCTGGTCCACAATAAACGTTGGAGCCACCCAATATTTACCAGTCTCATTATATTCCTTAAAGTAAATCGTCATATCAAACGGACGGCCAGCATTTGTATCCTGTTCTTGCACTCTGTATGTTACATACATGTCATTTTTTGCTCCATCACCGACGTACCATAAATTTCCTGCCTGTGCAAATCCCTTGTTCATACTGGATTGCGAAATTAGTAAAAGGCTTGAAAATAACACAAACACAATAATTGGTTTGCCTAATGACAATTGAAAGTTGCCCATAGTTTTGTTAAATTGGGATTCGCACTCATAAACTTTTAGCATCGTGCATCCTCATCAAGCTGGTAACTTTGTAGCCGTCTAATAATTTAGATAAACTAATAAGAGATGCGCAAATCAAAAATAGCAAATGTGTGATTGTCCCGGCGTTCATTTCTATGAAGTTGATTTTAAGCTATATGGAATGAAAGTTGTTCCGTCTCACAAAAACTGCGGAGAGCCCTTAAACAATGAGCAATTCTCAAAGTTTGAAAAGGAATTGATAAAATACTGGGGAATTGAAGAAGCTTAACCCACAAATCAGTTTGGAATAACTAATTGACGATTAAGGTTTAAATCCATATCCAAAGCTTCCAAAAAGAATGCGTCAACTTTATTAATATCCAATCCAACTTTTGTTTAGGTGTATTTGAATGACAAAGATGTATAAAGTAACAATAGATGCTAGCGGAATAAACCAAGATGAAGGAAAGGCATGGGTAGATGAGTTGGCCAATATCTATGCAGACATGGAAATTGATAATGTGTCGGTGTCTGGAAACAAGATTTCATTTAACGCTGGATTTTCAGGTATGGATGATACTCAACCAGACGACATCAAGATGAGATTAGATGAATATCTTACAATGAATGAAGCCTTTCAGACAAAATCTATAAACGTCAGTTAAAAAAAGACTTATTTTTTTTATTTTCTTTCTCTAAAACATGTAAAAAATCAGTAAAATAAATTACCATTTTTCAAAATATTGTAAAATTCATGTTCATATTTATATAGTTGAGGCGTTTTTTATATATGGAAGGAAGATGACTTGTAAAGGAATATGTATACGACACAAAGCCCAAAAGCCCGTCGGTTCAGGAAGGTATGTTAGCGGTCAAAAAAGATGCCAGATATGCGAAATTTTCATAAAGTGGGATGGATTATGGTGCCCATGCTGTGGATACAGACTGAGAACAAAGCCAAGAAACCTGAAATATAAGGCGAAGTTAAGGGCACGAAGGGTAAAGGAGATTGAACCAATATTGGTTGCTCCCGTCACTTAATTTTTCAGCAAATTTTTGCAGTCGCGTTTTATCAGCCCAGACAATTTCTTTATGTTTTCATAATCACTTGTAAGGTCCAAAGCTATGCTGTTAAGCTTGTAGTAGTTCATTTGAGATGAATTATCTTTTTGCTCAAGATGACTGCATACGAGTCCTCCAATATAGTAATAGCAATCAGCTAAAAGTTTATGATTTAGTAAAAATTCAATTTTTGATGATAATAACTCGACGTCATATCTTTCCTTGAGAATCTCTTTTAGAGCTCGAAACGATCGGTTTAGTATTGTCCTTGTTGCCCTTTCTACTCCCAGACATTCAATACAGGTTTGAATCGCTTCATTTATGATATCTTTTTTTACTTCAAGCTGTCGCAATTGGTTTAATTCATGAATGGGCATTGGCCTTACCTCAGATGTCAGTAGGATACCTTCAAGCAGACCGTAAGCGGCTATCTTGAGGTTTAATGGAGAATTTAATTCTGCTTCTTTATTGATACTATTTTTAGATACATTAAACAGCGCATCAACAATTCTCCTCTTCCCGGCAGCCTTAAACGATCTTTTAATGTCTGTCTCCGAATAGCGTGGTGGTGAAATCAACAAATCGCCAGTTATTACTCGTATCATTTTGTAAAGTGAAATGTCATTACTCTGTTTTGGAAACCCCTGAAATTCCATTGTATCTTTTCCAAGTTTTACTATTTTATTTTGGGGGTATGGCTCATTATTTCCAAATATGGCAATATCATACTCACAGCAGTCATAAGATACATCGGGAGCATCGGCTCGGCAACCTACTAGTGCCATTTCCGAGTTATGGGTTTCGGTTAGATAATGTAAAATTTCGTCTGGTATCTTCATTTTGAAAAAGTAATGTTTTGTGTTTAGGAAAAGTTAACGCATACTTTCCATATCTTCAATATTCCTGAAATCATTTGGGTTTAGTCGAAATCCGGTTACCGATTCGTAAGGGATTTCGCTAACTTTCATGTGATAATCCAGTTTTCTTTTTCTAAATTTTGCATATAACCAGAGCACGAATCGTTCTTCAATACTTGCTGCTTCCTGCTTGTTAATTTCAGGGTGTATTTCAATCAATCTTTGTACCAGTCTCAAGTCCAGGGCAACATGAAAAAAATCCCATCCTAGAGTTTTTTTGCCATTAGCGTAACACTTGTAATAGATACTGTCCATATGTACTTCTTTTTGAAGAGATCCCAGGAGTTCCAATATCTTTGGACGTTCTTTATCAAAATTAATACAAGATCCATTTATTATTATGGAATTTGCAGTATTATCAGTTAACTCAGTGTTCTTCTTCCCAGGTCTGTTGTCATTTTCAGCCAGAACAATTTTCTTGATATAGACATAATCCCCTATATTGGTACCAATAGAATCTCTTGTTTTGGCATCGATTCGAATTATTTTATCATTTGTATTTTTGTTGATTTTTTTATTGTAATTCTTATTCTTATTATCTTTGATCTCATCAGTAGGGTGCAATGAAAGACAAATAATATTGGCGCTATTTTTAGGACCAATGATATTAACAACGGCGCCCTCAGCAATGTTTAGCGTACGCATTATTTCCGGATCAATTCTTACGATGTCTCTATCTTTATCTTGTATTTCGTTTTCAAGAACTTTTAAAGGAAATCCAGAATTATCAGCCATCTACTGTTTAATGCATATTTCTATATAAGAATATTATCAAATATAGTCGGCCTTGATAAATTGCATTTCACATGGTGCAGTGCATTAATGGATACAAATATCAAATGTGAAACTTTGTAGAGGCCATACTGTCCACTAGGAGTTATTTTTTAAAAAAGAAAAAAAAGGTCGTCTTTTTCCTGCTTTTATCGACAGTGTGACAGTTAGCTTATGGAATAGATCTGCTGTACAGCTTTCCTTCAAGTGCAAGCTTGTACATTTCAGCCACGTATGGGTTCTTTCCAGGAGTTTCAGCACCCAATTCTACTAGACGTGCGTATACTCTTACTACGTATGCGAGAGCACCCATGAAAGCCACTACGACTCCCATGTTAAACATCCAGTGGTTTGGAACTGAGAAAATTTCTTCCACAAACCAAAAGTGCCACAATTCATTTACACCAATTGTAAACATGGTTGCAAGATAGCCTATGATGGTTATCTTTAGACCAGTGTTCATTGAGTTTCCAGGACCCCTCAGTACGGGTACCCTTCTGTCATACATTGCCACAAATCCCCAACCTAACGGTAAGGCTATAAAGTGACTGTATAACCACCAATGAGCTGGTGTAAATGCGCTGTCTCTAATTGCGGTTTGATGAAGAGATCCATCAACAAAGTTATCTACTTCTACGGATGCTGCGATTGAACCCAGCATAATGACCATAATGTAGATTTTCTTTAATCTCTGGATTTCTACTTCTTTTGGAATTAGAGTCGGCATCTGTGCCATTTTAGTTCACACGTAATTCATCGATCCTTTATAATAACTTGAAGATATAAAAACTGGAAGATCCAATATAAAATTTGTATTATAGGTGCATACTTTTGCCAATTATTCTTCTAGAATCACAGAATACATAATAAATTTAGACGGATCAAAAGATAATCGGCATTGATAATCATTAATGATAAACCTTATTAAGATATTGTCAAGTATTAAATGATTCGTGTCATTTTTTCCTATTTATGATCTGGAACCACTCTACATAATATATAAATTATTTTGCATTCCAGACAGAATGATGTATTTAGTGGATGGAATTAAAGTAAAAGTATTACTACTTTTCATGGTTACCTTGTTTTCTGCCGCTACTGTAGCTCATGTAGCTCATGGATTGGAGACATCGGGAAATGGAGATGGCACAATCAGTTGTCCTGGCGGCAAGTCAGAAAAGGGCGAACTTTCATTCAGTGCATTTTTGAAAGATTCTCCTATCTATGGAAGTTGGGAAGTAGTTCTTGATGACTCTTCTGATGATAAGACAAGCAATGGCGGCTACCTTGATTCTGGAAAAATAGACAAGAAAAACTATGATTTAGAAGGTAAAGAGACGACAAGTAATATTTGTGGATTAGATAAAAAGGCAAACATTTCAATCCATGGCGACTGCGGAAATAACGGAAAAATCCAAGTTCGAGCTGACTCAGGTTGGAAAGGAAGTTTCGAAGGGAATATTGACTGTGGATAAAGTCTCTCAAGCTGAACTGCTTTACTTTACAAGTTTGAGTGAATGAAGCAATCAGAAATAAGAAAAAGCTTTGAGATTTGACGAACTCACGTACAGGACGATTACAAAGCAAATAGATTAACTTGTACAAGCTTGGTCGGCAAGAGGAGTGGATTGCTATTGTTTCTTAATTGATTTTAACATACTTTTTATTTATGACTCATTTCAAACAAAGTGTTTGCGTAAGGGTAAGATCATTGTAATAGAAGGAATTGACAAGGCAGGCAAAACAACACAGGCAAATTTACTAATGAGGAAATTCAAAAGCAAGTGTGTCAAATTTGATTTCCCCGATTATACTACTCCAATTGGTAAAGAGATAAAGCAATTTCTTGATGGTAAAAGAGTTTATTCAGATCAGGTGAAAATGATGCTTCTTTCTGCAAACAGATGGGAGAAAAAGACCGAAATAGACAGTGTAATTGCCAAAGGGACCACAGTTATCATGAACAGATACTATCAATCCAATCTGGTATATGGAGTCTCAAAGGGATTGGAGTTAGACTGGCTTGTTGCGTTGGATGAAGGATTACCAAAAGCAGATCTTGTAATAGTCATAGATATCAAGACAGATACACTGGTTACTAGATCTAAAAATAGTGTCATTGATACTTTTGAAAAAGACCTCGAGTTAATTCGCAAAGTAAAAAAGTCATACAGAGTTCTTGCAAAAAAATTCAAGTGGTATGTTATTGACGGAGAAAAACCAGTCGACGATGTTCATAGTCAGGTACTTAGAATAGTAAGAAATACCGTGAAAATTTAATTCAGTGTGGTGTTCAATTCTATTTACACGATATGAAATTCGTTGGAGAAATAACCGATCCTATTCACAAGTTTATCAGGTTTACAGAGCTCGAAAAAAGGATAATTGATTCAAACGTTTTTCAACGATTAAGAAGAATTAAACAATTGGCGGGCGCTCATCTGGTTTATCCGGCAGCCCAACATTCACGGTTTGAACACTCTTTAGGAACAATGCATGTGGCAGGCTTGGCAGGAGAACATCTATTTTCTATAGGGGTAATAGACAAAGAATCAATTCAGGAGCTGCGAGTAGCATCTCTACTACACGACATTGGTCATGGACCTTTTTCACATCTCTTTGAAGAAGCACTAAAGGTTACAGGCAACAGTAATCATGAAACTCTTGGGGCCAAAATAATATGTAAGACTGAATTAGGTGATATTCTTTCTGATTATGGCTTTTCTCCGCAAACGATAAGTGAGATTTCTTTTGGTAATTCAAAAGTGAAATTCAAAAATGAAATAATTTCAGGAAGTCTTTCGTCGGACCTTATGGATTATCTTCCTCGAGATGGATTCTTTACGGGAGTGGAGTACGGAAAAGTCGATTATAACAGGATTATTAATTCATTCAGGGTAACTGATAGTAAAAGCCTAGCTTTGGACATCTCATCCTTTTACTCTTTTGAATCAATGATAATTTCCCGTTTTGAGATGTTCCGGGCAGTCTATTTTCACAAGACAGTTCGATCTGCTGAAGTCATGCTATTGCACTCTATCTTGCTCTCAAGTGATATATTGAACCTAAGAGGATTATCGTTGACTGATTATCTTAACCTAACAGATGAAAGCATAATTTGCAGCATCTCATCATCACAAAATAACAAAGTTGCACAAGAAATGATTTCCAATTATTTGGATAGGAGATTACTCAAATGTGTTTATGAAAGATTTATTCGAAAACGAGACAATTATACAAAGTTAAATAGAGATAAAATTGAAGAATTGAGATTGGAAATTGCAAGATTGGCTAATATTGATGAGAAAAAAATTTTTCTTGATACGTATGGCATTTCACTAGTGCCACTTGCGCCAAACAAGCAAGAAATGAAATCAATACTTCTTGTTAGCGAGGACGAATTCTTTAAACAACCAGTTTCTAATCTGCCTTTGGTAAACTCAATAACAGGTTATCTTGATATGATAAGGGTATATACCAACCATAAGGATCGAAAAAAAATTACAAAAATATCAAAAGATGTGTTAGATAAGGAGCTACCCGAAAAGCAATGAAGAATTCCCAGACATTAAAACAAAAGAAGAAAATTCTAGTCATAAAATTAAGTGGTAGCGTTTTTAATTTCAAGACTACATCTCAATCGCTGAGGCAATACGCTCGACTTTTACTTGAAATGCAAACCAGGGTGCAACCAATTGTAGTATCTGGAGGTGGAATAATTGCCAGGAATTATGTTAACCTGGCAAGGTCACTGGGTTCTGATGAAAGTAGTCTTGACATAATGGGTATTGAAATATCGAGGTTAAATGCAAAGTTACTGTCTGCAGCCCTAGGAGATTATGTTTATCCCGTTATTCCTACCAACCTTGAAGAAATGAGTATTGCCTGTGAATCAGGAAAAATAATAGTCAGTGGCGGTCTTCATCCAGGTCAGAGTACAAACGCCACATCGGCGCTTATTTGCGAAAAAATTAAAGCTGACAGATTCCTAAATGCAACAGATGTAAACGGAATTTATGATTCTGATCCAAACAAGAATCCTAAAGCAAAAATGTTCAAAGAAATTACGATAAAAAAATGCATGGACCTCTTGAATACTGAGAGCACCCAGGCAGGAAGTTACGATCTTATGGATATAGTTGCATTAAAGGTAATAGAGAGATCCAAAATTCCTACATGGGTCATAAAATCAGACCCCAGAGTCATTAGGAACCTTGTAATGAAAAATAGTCAAAGTGGAACAAAGATTACTACTTAGCTTCGTTTGATATTCTCTAGGTATGCTATTAGTGGAGTTCATAACTTATCGCAATTATCGCAATACATTGCTTTGAAAGTTATTGTAAAGAGTAACGCTCATGTTTTAGATTTAGAGTATAATATAATATACAAACTCGAATTGTGGTTCATTAAATATTCCACTGCCTCATAATGTGCGTCAGCAATTCCGAGCTACAAAATTATGAAACTGTCTTTATCTGACCCTTAAATTCAGGAATGCCGTCATTTAACATTTTTTTATATGCTTCTTCGGCTTTATCTTTTGGTAACGGTTTTGATTGGGCCTTGGCGTAACCATCATTATCACACAGAAACAGCATGGCCCCAGCTTCCCTTTCCATTTTAGCTACTAGCATTTCTTCACCAACAGGAGCAAACCCATTGCCATCTTGTTTTGTGGTGTACGTTAACATGGCATATCCAGTGTAATCAAATAGCTTTAGCTGCGCCTTTTTAGATCGTTCATGACCAAGAATAGAAGCCTTGTGATATTGCATGAACAGCTATTGGCTTTCACCTTCTAAAAGGATTTAGATATGAAATTATCGAGCCAATTGATCTCCTCACAAGTTGATTCAATACGTTCTGTAAACAATAGCACAAACTCGTATCAATATAATTATTATATCCTGATTGCCTAATTGCGAACATCTTAATGTCTTCATCTGGAATGTCAATAGGTGAACATATCGATGAATTACGAATTAGAATAATTCATATCGTAATTTGCATCGCTATAATCACTATCTTTTCAATGAGTTTTGGTATAAAGTCGGCAGTCATACCAATTGAACTTCCATCGCTGGATGCAGGAGGACAGCAAAATAATTTAACGATATACTATCCATATCCAGCCCCCTTTGACAACATAGCCCTCCAGTTGACAGTTTTTATGAAGGATACGTTACTTCCGCCGGAGGTAGAGTTTATCCAAACAGCCCCCGGTCAAGTGTTCTTTGCACAGGTTCACATTTCCTTGCTAATAGGCTTGATTTGTTCCCTTCCCGTCGTCATCAGGGAAATATTTGGGTTCTTTTCCCCGGCATTTAATCAAGTATTAATCAAAAGAAAAACTAAAGATAAAGGAGCAGCGGCATCAGGCGAACAAGATTCTAATGATGTTATACAAAGCTATGAGGAATCGATAGCAGAACAAGGCAAAAAAATCAGCTCGCCATTTTCAAAATCAAAGATCCTCAAAATAATCCTGCCAATATTTGTCTTATTCATATTCGGTGTAGTATTCTGCTACATTTTTGTAATCCCATTTACACTCAACTTTCTCTACAAATATGGAGAATCAATTGGCGCCGAGACATTTCTGACGGTCGATGATTTTATAACATTTGTACTTCAATTCATATTGAGTTTTGGCATAGCCTTTCAGCTTCCAGTATTAATGTATGGACTATCTTTGAGTGGTCTGACAGATTCAAGGTTCTGGCAAAAAAACTTTAGATATGCAATAATAATCATTACAATCTTTGGTGCTGTAATAACACCAGATGGAAGCGGTGTAACAATGTGGTTTGTTGCACTACCAATGATTGGCCTATACGCTGTGGGCATTTTTGCCATTAAAAGAAAAGAAAAAGATGGCAACATGATAACTATCTAGCCCTACTGCAAAACACAATTTAGCTTACAAAATTATGTTCCAGTAGCAAAAGATAATTATCCTTTTTTCATATTTGAAACTAATCCCAGTGAGTCATATGGATCAATCGCCCCTTCTTCAAAATGATAAACAGAATCTGAGCTATTGGAAGGAGCTTCCAGAAAATACTCGTGTCATGTTAATATCAGCAATTTATTCTGGTGAAAACCAGAAAGTTCAACTGAAATTTTACGATCCTACTTTGCACGTGATTTACTTTTGGCAAGATAAAACGGACCATAAACCTTATTGTTATACTAAATTGGAAAACAAGGCAAGGGCGGAAGAAATCGCAGCAATTGAAAAGAAATTCCAGTTAAAAATAATACCAAAATTAGATCTAATGCTGGACAAAGAAATTCAAGCAATAAAAATAATAGCTCCTGACCCTCTGTCAATAGGTGGAAAGGGTGGTATTAGAGAAAAACTCAATGTTTGGGAAGCCAACATCAAATATCATGAAAACTACCTTTATGATACCGGATTAATTCCAGGTTCATACTATACGAGGAAAGGAGACCAAATAGTAGAAGACCCGTATAAAATGTCCGAAATAGTACACAATGCCCTTAAAAATTTTCTCTGGGATAAAATCCTCGAAAGCAAAGAGGCAAGAAATGACAAGTATCGAGAATACGTGAGAGAATGGGCAGATTTACTGAATCAACCCATACCCGAAATTAAAAGAATAGCCCTTGATATTGAAGTAGATTCAGAAGAGGGGCGAATGCCTGTTCCGCGAGAACACGACAGAAAAATTACTGCAGTTGGTATCGTATCAAATGATGGATTACGAAAAATATTTCTTCTTGATCAAGACAAAAATCCCAACGATGGAACAGAGTTAATACCAGAAGCAGAAATGTGCAAGACTGAAAAAGAGCTTTTAGAAAAAACATTCCATGTAATCTGGTCATATAGCGTATTAGTTACCTTTAATGGTGATGATTTTGATCTTCCATACCTTTATGAGAGGTCTCAAGATCCTGAAATTGATCCTGTTAACCATAGCATTATACCAAAAGAAGAAATCCCTCTACTGGTAAAGAGGGATTCATTCGTAAAGAAAGGAATCCAGACAGAACCAGTTCAGCTAAAACATGGAGTTCATATTGATTTATTTAGAACATTTCAAAATAGGTCGATTCAAATTTACGCCTTTAGTCATAAATATTCGGAATTTAGGCTTAATGCAATATCAGAAGCACTACTTAATGATACTAAAATCGAATTTGATGGAAACATCAGTGATCTGCCTATTCAGAAATTGGCTCAATACTGCCTTAAGGACACTGAATTAACTTTTAGACTTACAAACTTCAATGACAGTCTCTTGCTGAAACTTCTGTTTGTAATTGCCAGAATATCTCGACTTTCTGTTGAAGACCTCTCTAGAGTGGGTGTCAACCAATGGATAAGGGGAATGTTGTATTATGAGCACAGAAAGATTAACGCGCTGATTCCTCAGAGTGAAGAGCTCCGGTTCAAGGGACAGGCTTCTTCGTCAGCAATTATTAAAGAAAAAAAGTATAGGGGAGGACTAGTGGTAGAGCCGACGCCAGGAATCCACTTCAACGTATCAGTGCTTGACTTTGCCAGTCTGTATCCTAGCATTATAAAGGTCCATAATCTATCGTATGAAACAGTAAACTGTCCACATGAGTCATGCAGGGAAGATCCCAATCAAAAAATTCCTGATACTGATTACTGGACATGCAATCAGAAGAAAGGAATAACCTCCCTTCTAATAGGGTCACTGAGAGATCTTCGAGTTAACTACTATAAACAACTTTCAAAAGATAAAACAATCTCGCCAGAGGAACGCCAACTATACACAGTTGTTAGTCAGGCAATTAAAGTTATTCTAAATGCAAGCTATGGTGTTATGGGAGCTGAAATATTTCCGCTGTACTGTCTGCCAGTTGCCGATGCCACCGCAGCTATTGGAAGAAATATTATTACCAGTACAATACAGAAATGCAAAGAATCTGGCATAGAAGTTGTGTACGGAGATACCGATTCATTGTTTTTACGAAATCCTTCTGAAGGAAAGGTAGATGAAATTTCAAAATGGGCAAAAGCCAATGAGGGAGTAGATCTTGAACTGGACAAAGAGTATCGCTATGTCGTATTTAACAACCTCAAGAAAAATTACCTAGGCGTCTTGAAGGACGGAACGGTTGATGTAAAAGGCCTGACTGGCAAAAAGTCTCACACTCCGGCTTTTATTAGAAAAACATTTTATGATATGCTAGAAATATTGGGTAAAGTCAATACAGAAAAGGACTTTGATACTGCTAGAGAGAAAATTAAAGAACTTATTAAAGACAGCGCAAAAAAATTAGAGACAGACAAATATCCTTTGGAGGAACTTTCTTTTAATGTCATGATAAACAAGTCTCCAGAAAAATATGGCAAAAAGACAAATGAAACTGTTAGAATAACATCAATAGATGGCCGTGATTCCTATACGAATTCAATCAAGGGAATTCCTCAGCACATAAAGGCTGCAATGCAGTTCTCCGATAATGGTAGAGAAATTAAGGCAGGTGACATAATCTCTTATGTAAAAACAAAGACTGCTGAAGGGGTCAAGCCAGTTGAATTAGCAACCCATAAAGAAATAGATACTGAAAAATACTTGGAGGCAATGGAAACAACTTTTGACCAGCTATTAACTGCCCTGGACGTAAATTTCAAATCCATAATTGGTAAACCAAGACAGAGCAACTTGGATGAATTGTTCTGGTCAAATTAGAATTGTTATCATCAGTTTGCTTTAAAAATAAATATAATAATAAGATTCCATCATTCATTTAGGCAAATTGACAAATATTTTCGATATTTTAGATTCTTTCTTTATTACTCCGGAGAGGACCGAAGCTGCATGTTCCTTTGGTGATATCGATGCGAACATTACATTTAATGATGCAAATATTGTGTTTTTTGGTGTTCCACTAGAGATGACAACATCATTTGGAAAGGGAACTAGTCAAGGCCCTGAGGCCATTAGGACTACTTCTGCTCGTCAAATTGAAACATATGTTTATGATGAAAAAAAAGATATAGGGGATGTTGCAAAAATCTTTGATCTGGGGGATATTAAGATTCCCTATAATGAAGGTAAAGTAGATTCGGTCTTTGCGTTTTTAGATGAGAATATTCCAGTCCTGGTGAGAGAACTTGAAAGGACAAAAAAGAAGCCGTTTATGTTGGGAGGGGAACACACCATCACGTATTTTTGTTTCAAAGGTCTTTCTGAAAGTCAGCCACTGTTGATTCACTTTGATGCGCATCGCGATTTAAAACCTGAATATGAAGGTTTGAAACTCTGTCATACTACTCCGTTTTATAGACTCATAGATGAAGGATACATCAAGGGTAAAAACATAATACAAATAGGCATCAGACAGACCGACAAGGAGGAAAATAACTTTGCAGAGAAAAATGGCATTGTTACATTTGATCCATGGGAAATAAAAAATAATATAGATAATGTAACTGAATATATATCTAAGGTCACCTCTAAGAGAAACGTCTACATATCATTTGACATCGATGTTTATGACTTGCCTTATGTTCCCTGCACAGGAACCCCAGAACCATTTGGATTGGATCCCTTTGAAATACTAAAGATAATTAAAAGTATTGACGATTCAGCAAATTTGGTGGGAATGGACATTGTGGAAGTTTCACTTAAAAATGGTGATTACAGAGAGGGAGCACTTGCAACACAGACACTTCTGAGAATAATCCCTAGAAAATACGTCTAGTTTGGTTTATCTTGGGTTTTTAAACAGATGAGCTTTTAAATTTTCAATTTCCCATTTGTTTGTCTTTGCATTATTGATTGGTTAGCCCCATCTAGCTCTTTCGTTTTCTCTATCTTCCTTGGTTGCCTTTTTCCAATCTTTGTAATGCGGCCTGCACAAATAGACTCTTTTGTTTGACGTATTAACTTGCAAATCTGAAGCCATGCTCGCCTTACTTCCACTTATGGATCTTTCCGCTGGATTTTCGCAACCACTTACGCTGCAGTTTACTCCTTTGTCCACTCTTCCCATTTGAAAGGGATCTAGTTACGAAATATAAAAACATTAGAGTTAAAAACCCGGTTTAACATGTGATTATTGCGTCGAATCAAGCCATGATTATTGGTCGCTTGGACAGATAGCTAGGCAAATTTAGTGGTAGATATGGCTTGTCTGAAACTTGTAACTTGATGTTTTTTATCAGATTTTCCAGGTTGATACCATACTGAGACTTGGATAATCTTTCTCTAACCACCAATTCTCCGCCCTCTACTTCTTTATCTCCAATCACAATAATGAAATGAATCCACTCTGATTCGGCTTCCCTGATTTTTTTTGCCACAGAAAGCTCTCTATCGTCAATGTCTGCTCTGATATTATTTCTGTCCAATTCACTTAAAATTTTCTGGCCGAATTCTAAATGTTTCGAGGCAACCAGAATAATTCTCACCTGTGTGTGTGATAGCCATAATGGCAAAGCTGGGACTTTGCCCCTGGTAGCGTCCCTGTCCGATTTTTCTAACAATGCAAATATTACGCGCTCAACAGCGCCACTCGGAGAGTTATGCAAAATAATTGGATGTTTTTTCTCGCCGTCACTGTCAACAAATTCAATGTTGTATCTTTCGCCATTTTCAACGTCTATTTGGTCGGTCGATAATGCAGCAGCTTTTCCCATACTGTCTACGAAATTAAACTCCCATTTTACAATAAAATAAAAGAATCTTTCTTTCCAAATCTCTACAAGAATTGGTTTCTTCATTCTCGCCGCAAATTCTTTAATAAATTCTTTATTTTGTTCATAAAACTCTGAAGTAAAGCGGATAACCATATCCACATCGTCGTTTGGTGAAATACCAAGACCTTCTATTACTTTTAATGACAACTCAAATCTCTTTACAAACTCTTCTTTTGCCTGATCTATATCTTTGCAAAAAGCATGGCAATCTGGCATGCTAAATGCCCTGAGTCTTCTGAGACCTACTAGCTCTCCGCTCTTCTCTCTTCTAAATGAATATCTCGTCAATTCATAGAGCTTTAATGGCAATTGCTTGTAAGAAATTTGAAAATCTTTGGCCATTAGAAACTGACCAAAACATGCCGCAAACCTCAGAAAAAGTTGTTTGTTGTCTGACTGTATATTATATTGTCTGGCTGGAAATCTGTTAAAATAACTATGAATAGAAGGATGATTGGAATCATACATTACCGGAGTTTCAACTTCAATTCCACCATATTCGTGTATCATTTTAGTAACATACGTCTCTATCAAAGATTTCATTAAACGTCCTTTCGGATAGTATCGCATATTTCCCCCGTCTGAAGAAGGTTCATAATCGACTAATGCCAGTCTTTTCATTAGTTTTACGTGAGGGGGTATTTCAGATACTGTTCTCTTTTTTGATAACTCATAATCGGCAAGTTTGCTAAAGGCAGTTTTCTTATCAAAACTATATTCACCTATTGGGATCATGTTTCCTTCAGTTGCTAATACATACCATGTCGAGTTAAGAGTATCTTCTGATTTTAATGCAATTGATTCAGTGTCTGCACCCCCCGTCTTATTCTTGGCTCCGTCAGCATTTTTTTGAATTGTTTTTGCGTGTTCTGCTAGAGGATGACCCTTTATTTTTACATTAAATGACTTTGTCCAACCAAACGGAGCCCTATTTACTATGCCGAATAGACTTTTTGCCTTTTTTTCAACGGAAACTAAAAGTGCTTGAGCCGTTATAGGGTTAGCCAAGTCTGAGCTGAGGTGAGCATATGGATATACTAGAATGCTATCGCATTTTATCGTCTCGCTGTACGTTTTTAATTCCTTGCAAACACCATCAATTATCGACTCATCATCGTCTTTTTCAACTGCAATTAATGCCACTATGACATCATTAATTTTTTTACTTGAAGTTGAAGGGATTTCTTCTGCTGACTCTATTTCCTTCGAAATCGGTTGGTATTCTATAAAATCAGAGTGTAACAAAAGTATACGCATTTAGAGACGTGAACTAAACGTAAAAGCTCAAATTAAATGGTTTGGGAAAAAATCTGAATAAAGAACTAATAGTTGGATCTAAGTTCAATAAAGCGTGTTTCAGGGCTCAATTTTAAATTGGTAAACGGATATTTATTGAGGTCAATTCCTCCCGTAAAGTTTTGCTCAAATCTTGCTAGATTATGGGTGGAGTTGTAGGCCAAATTTAATCTTGAAGTATTATCACCGTTCAAAATTCTGACAAACCCATTATCAACTATCATCATGTATTTGTCTGTCTTAAACGGAGTCTTGCTGTAGAAGTTTTTAGCGTCAAATGTTTTATTGTAAACAAATTCTGGTATCCAGAAATACTGGGGATTGCCAATTACTGTTACCTTGTCTGCAGGGCTTATCGCAGAAGAATTGGTATTGCTATCGGGTAAATTGGAGAGAACAAAAGCAAGTGCCTGATAATAAGTTGTATTTATATTCAAAGTAATCAGCATGGTTATGCTGCAGATACCAAATACTCCGATAACAGCTATTCTGATGTACGGTAGCATGTTTTTCATTGTGATATTGGAAATATTCTTACCTATTTTTTCAATCATATTTGCTCCGGCGACGCAAAGCGGAGGTAGTAAGAGAATCAAGTGAAATGAAGAAACATATCCTATTGCTTGAAGGAAGACAAAAACAGGAATTGCCCACATCAGAACAAAGTAGTCCTTTTTTATGGCAGCGTAGACGAGACCGCCCATTCCCAAAATAAACAGTACAGGGTCTATCTCGAAAAATGTATTTATCGTATTAATCAATGGCCTGTCTCTACTAACTTGGTAACGCACACCGCTTATCCAATTATCCAAATCTCCACTAAGCATGGCGTGAAGCGGCCACATCATTGGAACCAAAAGCACGGGAATTAACCAAACTACAATGTATCTCTTTTTTCTAGTTATTACATATATCATAATAATTCCCAGTGGAATTATTGTAAACGCAGGTATCTTTGTAAAAATAGCCAGTCCTAGAAAAATTCCAGAGATTATGAGAGTAAACTTGGCATATTGGAGCCCTGGACGGTTATTGTCAGGATTGATTTTTTCTGGTTTCGCTTGTAGTAAGTGGGCTTGCTGCTGCTGCTGCTGCTGAGATTGTTGTTGCTGGTGGCTCTGATGATGTTGATTCTCTTGCTGGTAATCCCGCTGCATTCCCTGTTGGCGTCCTCTCCCAAGATTCAGAATAAGCAGTATTGACGTTAAAATAAAGGGCAGCTGAATTGACTCGAGAAATATTCTCCGAGTTAGCCAGGTAAATGGCATGACGGCAAACAATATGGAGGCTATAATCGCAACATTCCTGCCATATCTATATTCTGTGATTCTATACAGCAGAAAAGTATCAATTACAGCCAAAATCCCCATAATTACACGGGGAACCAAGTACAGTTGCTCAACAGGATTACTATTGCCTAGCACTTCTAGGTTAGGGTAATTAATAATGCTAAAGATGCCTGCAAGGAACATCTGCCCAAAATATGGGGCACGGTATCTGTCCTGAGGTTGCAAACCCTGGCCTGTTTCGGTGGAAATTGCCTTTCTTAGATAATGACCCTCATCCGTATGTAAAGAGGGAAACCCTGTAGGATTCCAAAGGTGAGTGTAAAAAGAAAGAACAAGAGGAATAAGGATAAATATCAATGATCGCAGTTTGGTTCCTTCTCTTAGTTGTAATTGCAAATTCAAATTGCTTCTTTATCGTTAACTATGGCGTTTATGCATGAATTAAACCTTATGGATATTGCTCTACATGACTAATCCACTAGGTCAAAAGTTAGTCAGTATTTCAAAAAATTATTTTTCTTTCTCTGGTATTTTTTTGTCAGTTTGTGCCTTCATGTTACCATGAAGAAGAGGCTTGATTCTCACAATCAAATTAGTTTATTTGGAACCTTTGGTAGAATTGACCGATTGGACAGCATTTTTGAGAATATCAAAATATTTCGTGGGAATTAAATTCCCGCTGGGATCGCTTGTCACTAGATTAAAGTTCTCGACTCGATGTGGCCTAAAATTCCAATACCAAAAAGCCCATCCATATGGATCAATTTGGTTGAATTTCTTTAAAATCGCCTTAGTGTCTGCTGGGGTGATGTCGCTTTCTTCTGGATTTATCTCATAGACAAAGTCTCCTTCTTCGTTTATTACTTTATCTCTGTCCACGTTATTCCACTCCCCAATGTAAACAGGAACTCCGGAAAGGTTGCCGGCTGCAATGAACGTGTTGAGCCTTTCTTCTTGGTAGCTTCCCGGTGATGGCAGCCCGTATATACTAAATTTGAAAATAGTATTTGTCTTATTTGCAGGCGTCATTTTTGCAAGATTTGTTGCGTTAACTCCTATGTTACTTTTAAGATCAACAGGAATACTCATGCTGTATACTATGTCTTTTTTTGTTACCTTTCTCAATTCATCAGCTAAAAATGTATTATACTTTCCGACTTTATCCCACTGGTCTACACTGTGCACCTGTGGTTCACTTAATATTTCATATCCTACAGTACTCGGATGGCTATCAACGGTACTGACTACTTTCTTTAAGAATTGAGATTGCAGAGTCCATCCGTCAGTACCATTTACATCTGTAATCTCTCTGTTCCACCAGTGTGTCCACCACGATACCGCTGATGGATATTTGGGTCCTCCTCCGCTGCCATAGGCGTATTCTGAATTATTTTGAAACAAGAAATTTGGAAATCCTGTTCCTCTTTGAGGATTAAGCCAGGATGACGTATGGAACTGGTGATTATCATATATTATTTTCAAACCATATTTATCAGCAAGAGTCGCGGCAAATTTCAATTCATTAATGAACGCAGTAGGATTCTTCACATAAGACTCCCAATAATACACATACCTGACATGGTTCATTCCACCTTCTTTTATTATCTTAAAACTCTGATCATAATAGTTATCAGGGAAAGGATTCTTAAAATCACGTGTTTGAGGTAAACTTGTGTAGTATCCTAACATGTTTACTCCAATCAGTTGTTGAGAGTTTGTCCCTTGAGCATAGATTGGATTTAGATTTAAATTTAGATTTAGATTAGGATTTAGACTGGATATTGATGCAACATTTAGAATCAATAAAAAAACAAATGAAATTCCATAAGGAGACAATTTCATTAAAAAATGAAAAACTTTGCTCCCAATATAAATTTAAGAGTAAAATTTGAGGTATTAAGAATGAGTTTCTCTAGCACTTGAAACTAGTTGTTTTGTGGTAGTTAGGTCTTCTATTTTCTTGTTTATGTTTAATACTACTTCAAGCAAGTCGGGTTCAATCCTATTTTCCTTTATGAATGAGGCTAGTGCCTGAGTGTCTTTTGGAAGACACATTCCATCAAAGGGCCTACCAAATTCAGTGCCATACTTGCCGATTCTCTTATCCAATGATACGCCCAAACTTACAACTTTGTCATCTATTCCCAAGTGTTTGCATATTAAGCCTACTTCATTAAAGAATGAAATCTTTAATGACAAAAAGCAATTTGATGCATACTTGATTAGCTCTGCTGCCTCAAATGATGTGTTGATTATGTGTTTTGTCAGTGGTTGGTATATTTCCACCAATAATTTTGTCAAATCATTACCGTTCTCTTCTCCGATTATTACCCTATCTGGCTTGAAAAAGTCTTCGAGCGCTGAATTTTGTCTCAGAAATTCTGGATTATATGCAATTTCATAGTCAACCCCTCTCTTTTTTGTGCAATTTTTTTCAAGGTAGTTTAACACTACGCTGCGCATTGTACCAGGCAACATAGTGCTTCGGAAAACCAGCAAATGACGCTTATTAGATGAATTTAGATAGTTTGCTAGCTGGTACAGCGCCGATAGTATCTGCGAAAGGTCCTGTTGTGAATTATGAGTGGGAGTATTTACACAAACAAATGCAATATCTGTTTGCGATAATGCATCCCCCAAATCTTCAGCGACATTGAAACCATTTGACTTTAATGTCCTCAGCTTTTCCTTTGAAATGTCATAAAAAATTACTTCGTGACCTAGCTTGTGAAATCCCTGGCCCGTTGCACTTCCTACCACACCGGAACCAACAATGCTTATCTTACTCGTGCAAAATCCCTCTTTATTATAGGGGGGTTATAATTAATCATATTTATATAATTCCTTTTGATTTTCAAGTAAGAAATACAGTAAAATTTGACAGTAACCATCTTACATCATTAACTTCTAGATAATAATAAAAGTTACTAATAAATAATATTGGAATCGAGTTAAAATAGTGGAATCCTATAACAGCCGAATCCATCATAAATATACCGGGATTTTTGGCAACATAATTTTTGATCTAATTCTAATCGGATTTGCGGTTTCACTGATTTTCTCCCCCCTGTGGTTTGACATTACTGATATTACTTATCAAATTAATGGCTTGCAAAATTATATAGCTATGAATTTATTTCCAGGTTGGCTGTCCAATTATTGGCTAATAATACCCCTGGGTGTTATAGGTATCTGGAGATGGACAGTATGGTTTATCAAAAAAGTAGTTGCTACTCTATATTCTCCGATAACACCAGAATCAACCAAGACTACTTCGAGAAGCGCAACTGATCTTAGTGTATCGGTAATTATACCTGTATATCATGAAGATCAGAAAATCTTTAAGCGATCCCTTGAATCATGGTGGAAAAATAATCCGTATGAAATAATTGCAGTCATAGATAAATCAGATCCATCTTGTATTGCCGAGTTTAAAGAATTTCAACAGGGCAAGAATAATCTTAAATTAATAATAACTTCAAAACCTGGCAAGAGAGCCGCACTAGCTGACGGTATTTCAGAATCAAAAGGTCAGATCCTTGCTTTAACTGACAGCGACACAATGTGGGACTCTAATTTCTTGGAAAATGCGCTGCGACCATTCGAAGTAGATCCAAAAATCGGCGGAGTCACCCCTCGATTTCACCCTATTGAAAGAAGAACAATCTGGCAGAAGATGACAGATATTTTCTGGGATATGCGAAACTATTTGGATATGCCTGCGCAGACGGCTGGAGGAAGGGCCCTTTCTTGCCTAAGTGGAAAAACTGCACTATATCGAAGGGAAATTCTGGAACCTAAAATCAAATATTTCCTAAATGAAATTATTCTTGGCAGGAAGAAAGAGTCAGGTGAAGATAAATGCTTCACAAGACTTATTCAACAGGAAGGATGGAAGACATATTATCAAAGCACTGCGGTAATTTATTCATCTGCTGCTCCAGGATTTGACCAATTTATCAGGCAAAGAATTAGGTGGGCAAGAAACAGTCATAATTCTGACTTTCAGAGCCTTTGGAATGGATGGGTGTGGAAATGTCCATACCTTGCATTTTCTATGATAGATCGTTTCATTTCCGTCTTTACGCTATTACTTGGTCCAATTTTTCTATCAATAGCCGTCATTGAAAATCAATGGGGATTAGCCGTCTCTATCATCATTTTGTGGCTTGTCGGAAGGACAATCAAAATTTTCCCACATTTGCGGCGTAATCCCATGGACCTTTTCATACTGCCTGTGTATTTGGGAATAAGTTTCTTGATGGCGCTAACCAGATTGTATGCTCTTGTTACTATTCGTGATCAACATATAATCAGAGGTTTTAGAAAGGTAAAAGCAAGTAAGATAAAGATAATCAAGGACTACTTCTTGACCATCGAAATGATAGCAGGAATATTTATTTTTGCCCTTACTTTGCACTAGTATAAAACTAAGAGCGTTTTTTTTACGGTTGTTACCTTCCTAGAGAAATTTGAGAATAAATCAAGTTTATAATCTGGTTTGAATTCCTTTTTGGGCTAAGTTTTTCTTGACTTTCTCTAGAGTTAATTTATCATAATGAAAAATTGAAGCAGCAAGTACAGCATCAACATCAGTCTTGTTAAATACCTCGACCATGTGTTCAGATGAGCCACAACCGCCTGACGCAATGACGGGTATTCTCACATTATTGCAAATTGTATTTGTCAATTCAATATCGTAACCATTTTTAGTACCATCTGCATCTATGCTTGTAAGCAGTATTTCCCCAGCCCCCAGCTCTTCTACCTTCTTTGCCCACTGAATTGCATCAATACCAGTTCCTTTGGATCCTCCGTATATCATGACTTCAAAATAGTAATCCTTATCAGGTCCGGATGTTGCGGTGTGTTTATCATCAGTTTCGTAATTTCTCTTGACATCTATTGCTACAACAATACATTGTCTCCCAAAAATTTTCATTAGCTCTGTTACCAGTTCAGGGTTCTTGACCGAAGCAGTATTGATTGAAACCTTATCTGCACCATTAAGAAGAATTTCCCGTGCATCTGCAAGCGTCTTAATACCGCCTCCCACTGTAAAAGGTATGTCTATAACGCTGGCTACTTTCTTTACCATACTCTTCATTATCTCCCTGTCCTGTTTTGACGCCGTTATGTCCAGGAAAACAAGTTCATCGGCTCCCTGATCACTGTATTTTTTAGCTAGTTCAACAGGGTCGCCGGCATCCTTGACTCCTCGAAACTTTATTCCTTTAACCACTCTACCATTATCAACATCAAGGCATGGAATGATTCTCTTTGATAACGGCATTATGCTATTGCTTTCACCTTTTTGATATCCAACCTGTCTTCATACAATGCCTTACCAAGTATAACACTATCACAACCAATTGCTCTAACCCTTAACACATCAATCAAACTTGATATTCCACCACTAGCTATTATCTTTGATTTTCGATCTGTATTAATGCTATTTAAAGTAACAATATCTGGTCCCAAAAGAGTCCCGTCTTTTACAATACTAGTCAGAAGGAAAATGTTTATTCCTAGCTTGTTAAACTTGATTATTGCGTCTTCAATCTTAAAATCTGAAGAGGATTGCCAACCATCTATCATTACCTTTCCGTTAACCTCATCAAGGGAAATGATTATTTTGTCACTGTAATTTTTGCTCAGAATGCGTAACTCATCAATATTACGGTAGGCCATAGTGCCAATCACTATTTTTGAAAATCCCATGTTAGCAACATTTTCAAATTTTTCAACATGGCGGATTCCACCTCCTATTTGCACTGGAATATTCACCGAATGCAGTATCTCCGAAATTATAGAAAGGTTGTTAGAATCATTACCAAAAGCAGCATCAAGGTCAATAATGTGCAACATGTCCGCACCGTCCTTTTCCCATTTTTTGGCTACCTGGACAGGATCTTTACTGTATACTTTTTTGGTCGATTGGTCCCCTTTTGTTAATCTTACTACGTCGCCTTTCATTATATCTATGGCCGCTAATACCTTCATTCTTTTTTTTCACAAACATTGACAAAATTTTTCATTATTTGGGCTCCAATTTTTCCTGATTTTTCAGGGTGAAACTGGGTCCCAAACAGATTAGATCGCTCCACTACCACGGGCAATTTTGACCCGTAATCAGTTGTTGCTGCGACAAGTTTTTCATCTTTGGGCTCTATATGATATGAGTGTACAAAATATACCCAAGAATCTTGTGGGATTCCTTTTAGCAAATTGCTATCTGTCATAACAATCCTCAAGTTGTTCCAGCCCATGTGGGGAACCTTAACCCTCTTCCTTGGTAGCAACAATACTTCTCCTTCTAACACTTTTAGTCCATCAAGGGTTCCTTCTTCACTTTTGTTAAATAACATCTCAAGACCGAGACAAATTCCAAGTATCGGCAACCCATCATTTACAGCCGTATTTAGCATTACTGCATCTTTTTGCATAGAACTTATTGCACTATCAAAATTACCAACACCTGGTAAAACCAGTCCATCATATTTTTCCAAACCATCCAAAGTCCGGATGATGTCTACGGATTGAGCACCATTTCTATGGAGTGAGTGGTGCAAACTAAATAAATTGCCTGCACCAAAATCAAAAATAGCTATCCTTGTCATCTACATCATGTCTTTAGTACTTGGGAGTCCTTTCCTTCTTGGGTCAATAGCTGCAGCATTTCTAAATGCAATGGCAAAACTCTTGATGGCAGATTCCAATTTATGATGATCGTCTTTTCCATATTCTACCAATATGTGTGTACAGGCGACGAGATTTTGCAGTAAGGATCTAAAAAAGTGTTCTATATCCTCCTTTGCAATGCCTTCTACTTCGTTTCTTTCTAATTTTAATTCAAATTTAGAGAACTGTCTTTTAACCAGATCAATTGCTGAATTGCTCCTCGAATCATCCATAGGAACTATAGCATAGCCAAACCTCATTATCCTGGCTCTATTACCTAACGCTTTATCCAATCCTTGTCCAATGCATATAGCAATATCTTCTATCAAATGGTGTAATATCGAGTCATGAGACTTTACCTCAGCTTCTATGTCAACCAGACTGTATTTACAGAATGTAGTTATTAGATGGTCCAGAAATTTCAAGCCACTTGAGATTTGAGCCTTACCCTCACCATCCAGGTTAACTTTCAATGTTATTGTTGTTTCAGATGTACTTCTGCTCAGCGATGCAGTCCTAGGCTTATCACTATCTGACAATTGGTATCTAAAATTGGGTCTTAACTTTATTTAATATGTTCGGTAATTCATTAACTTCTTGTGCTATTAAAGAAGTTCCATTTTCCGTGAATAGATTCCTTATTTGATTCGCCCTATAATTGGGTGGACATATTCCAATTAATTGTATATCTAGATGAGATTCTTCTCTTGCCTTTAGTACCATCAACAAATCCTCTGCTGAATCGCCAACATAAAAAGCATTACAGACCCCCATACTCCTGATCGATTTTATTAATGCCAAAGGGTTGGGTTTGCCCATCTCTCTTTTTTCATCCTCCAAAAAAATTGATGCATTAGTATCAAAATAGTCAAACAACCATTTCATGGAATATTCTGCAGCCACCCTACTTCTACCCGAAACAATTCCTAACCTCATATCAAAATAGTCCGATATTTTTTTAATCGTTGAATCCCTCACCAATAGCACGTCGTTCTCGATGAGCGGCGAGCCAAAATAATACTGGGCATCGGCGCTGTGTTGTTTTTTGAATAAACTAGGGCCGTAAAAATATTCATCAAAGACCCGCGCTACTATGCTGCTGTCGATGTCACCTGGATAATTTAGCATTCTCATTGTCCTTATTACCTTCTCTTTGTCCTTGGAGTAGTCTAGTAGAAAATTTTCTACAGACTTTATTCCATTTGCAGTTGCATTTCCTGTGATTTTTTCCAGAAAAATATGTAAATCGGAAATTTTTGACGGTCCACAAACGATGCTCAGAATAAACGCATAACTTGTGTCAGCATCATTGTTAAACATTCCTGATTTACGGAAATTAAATATCATGTCATCTGTTACCAATGATTCTACATTATCGATAGTCGGATTGTTACGTTTGACCATATATTGAACTGTTTGTCTTATTGATTCGTTGTAGGATTTTCTCGTATCAATTAACACCCCGTCTATATCAAAAATAATACACGCATCTTGATTCATTCTTATCAAATCTACTTTTATCTATTGAATATTGCTAAATACTGACAATATCTTGTTATTCACCTTTTTTGTACCTATTGTTATCCTAATGCAATTCCCATAGGTATCGATATTGCCTAAACCTTTTATCAATATTTTTGAATTTCCCAAAGCCTCAATAATTCTGTTATACTCTTTGTTACCTCTTACGAATAGAAAATTTGCATCGGACTTGTAAACATTTATTTTTTTGATTTTTGATAGCCTCTGATACATTCTGTCTCTTTCATCTTTTATCAGTGCTATACTCCTTTCCACCTTTTTAGGATTAGAGATTAATGAGATCGCAATAGCAAGTGATAGACTGTTTACTGCATAAGGTAACTGGATCCTATTCTTAAACAAATCTGCAAGTTTTTCATTTGCAACCATATAACCTATCCTTGCACCAGCGAGAGCTAGGCCCTTTGAAAAAGTACGAAGCACAACAAGGTTTGGATATTCTTTTATATGCTTTATCAGTGAATATTTTGCAAATTCTACGTACGCTTCGTCTACTATTACTAGGGTGCTTTTCAAGGACCCGACAATACGCAGAATTTTTGATTTTTCAAATTGATTTCCAGTTGGATTATTAGGAGAGCACAGGTATGCTGCATGAGATTTTTTTGCAACCTCAATAAATTTTTCAGAGTCAAGACTGTTATCAATGGCAGATAACTTTAATTCAGAAACATCTATTCCGTGCAGTTGACATCGTGTTTTAAAATAGGAGAATGTTGGATATATTGAGGTTAACCTTCTCCCTCTACCTATTAGTGTCAAAAGTAAATCTATAATCTGATCAGAACCACTTCCTAACACCAGTGAGTCAACGCTAACATCCAAATAATTTGAGAGTTTTTTATATAACCGTTCATATAGCTCAATTGGATATTTTCTCAAGTCCGTTTTTTTCAAACTATTTATCGAAATTTTGGTAAGAAAATCCTTGTCTAAGACTAGGTTTTCATTTGCATCCAATTTAAAAAAGTTACTTTCCGAAGGTACTGTATATTTTTCAATCAATGAAATTTTCTTCATTTCTTCCATAAGCCAATCTGTCAATTTTTCAATCTCTCCTCTACAGCATAATAGTGATTTGGTAATCCTTCAGCAAACGCTAGTTCTCTTATGTACTCTTGAACTGATTGAAGACCGTTTTTTGTTACTGTGATATGGTTAACCAATTTTACAAAATCAAGTACTGATAGTGACGCCTTTGATTTACCAAATTCCATTGTTGGTAACACATGATTTGATCCCAGGCAGTAATCACTTGCAGACGAAGGGCTGTATTTGCCCAGTAAAATGACCCCTGCGGTATTAATTTTTGAGGCTATTTTTTCTGGATTTTCCGATAAGATCTGTAAATGTTCGGGTGCCAGTTCGTTAGCAAATAAAATGGCGTCTGCTTCGTTTTTGCACAATGCTATAAATGCATTTTTCTTGAAACTTGCTGAGATTATGCCCAATCTAGGCAGAGAGCTATCCAGTAACTTGGTGACTTCCTTTTCTAATTTTCCAATTAAATTACTTGAAGTAGTAACAACACCACAAATTGTATCAGGACTGTGTTCTGCCTGTGAAATTAAATCTTTGACCACAAATTTGGGATCGGATTTAGAATCTGCGTATATTAACAACTCAGTAGGACCTGCTATCATATCAATGGCAGTCTTGTTGCTAACAAGATATTTTGCAATATTAACAAATAGACCTCCAGGACCTACAATTTTATCAACCTTGCTAATTGTTTTGGTCCCATAAGCGAGAGCTGCTACTGCTTGGGCACCACCGATTCTATAAACTTCGTCTATATCGCATATATCGGCAGCTACAAGAGTGAGAGGATCAATATTGCCGTCTTTCATAGGCGGACTTACTATTGCTATCCTGCCTACATTTGCAACTATTGCGGGAACAGCGCACATTATTAGGGTGCTTGGATATCGCGCTTTTCCTCCTGGCACATAACATCCAATACTTTCAATGGGTTTGAGTTTTCTCTCAATTTTAACTCCATGTTCTGATGTTATTATCCCAGTCAATCTATCATGGAGCATTTTTTCATTTTTTTCAAGTAGCTTTTTTGTTTTTTTAAGGGCGTTTAGTTGACTTGTAGTCACCTGTCGATACGCCTTTCTAAAATCTACTTTTTCCACTAAAATAGAATCAATTTTTACATTGTCAAATTTTTTAGTATACTTTATTATCGCCTTATCTCCGAATTTGATAACATCGTTTATTATTTTTTGAACAAAAAGACTATTCTGCGGCATATGACCTGAACTGCGAATAAGAAATGCTTGCCGTTTTGCGTCGTTTACCCTTATCTTTTTTATCACTGACCCATGACCTGCTTTAGCTCCTCCATTGGCAGTATTTGCTTTGGCTGCATTACAACCAGTCCCTGGGCTATTTCTCTAAGATGTGGAACTATCTTTATGAATTCGGTTTTGTCAATAACGGTATTAACACCATACCAACCTTCTTCACTCAACTTGCTTATCGTAGGTCTTTTCAGAGCAGGTAAGCATTCCAATAATTTTTGCAGATTCTCTTGTTTGACGTTTACAAAAATATGTAGTTTCTTCCTTGCTTCTACAACTCCCTTTATCAATGCAAGTATGTCTGCTATTTTTTCAGACTTTGCCTTGTCCTCCAACGAGGTCTTGTTTGCGATTAATTGAGCACTAGATTGAGCAACGGTTTCTATGAGCTTTAGGTTATTTTGAACAAGTGTAGTCCCCGTTTCTGTTATATCACAAATAGCGTCTACATCTTCGGGTGGTTTTGCTTCAGTAGCACCAAAGGAAAGAAAGATTTCAACCATCTTATTTTCCCCAACTCTCAACCATGGTGTAATTATCATTGGTCTTGCATCACCGTAGTATTTTTGATATGCTTTGTTAGAACGTATTAGACTAGAAGTGGTAGTAAGGTACTCTGATGAAATTCGGAGCGCCCGTTTCTGTTTTGCGAAACCTTCTATCAACTCAGTTAAATTGTTGTATTCTAGATTTTCTGGAATTGCTATCACCTGATTTACCTGACCGTATTCTAGATCCAGTAGAATCTTGACATCCGCGCTAGCCTCAACAATCCAATCTTTGCCAGTAATTCCGATATCGTAAAAACCTTCCTGCACATATGTGGGGATTTCCTGCGGTCGCAAGATTTTTACTTCTATTTCAGGGTCGCTTAGCTTGACTCTGTACGTCCTGCCACGACCTTTTACTGTCTGCCATGCTTCTTCAATGATTTTAAAGGTTGCATCTTCGATACTGCCTTTTGGTATCGCGAATTTTACTATTGCCATCTGATAATCGAAGTATCTTCTTAATGGGATATATTTCTATTGAAAAATTATTTGCAGAGAATATTTGATTTGATAATTATGTTGAAATTTAGTATGAAAAATTATTCAAGATATTTATAGTACATTGTAAACTCAACTGCTCTTTAATTGCAGCTCATGTAGAATCGCTCTGGCATTGTCTATCGTTATGTTTGATTGTGAATACATGGTTTCAGCTACGATATCAATTAGTTTTCCCATGGCACCTGCCGCAACAGCTATATTCTTTGCATGTAATCTCATATGGCCCTTTTGAATTCCTTCTGTGGATAATGCTCTAATTGCGGCAAAGTTTTGCGCAAGTCCAACAGATGCAATAACACAAGCAAGTTCTGATGCTGATTTTACCCTCAAAATTTTCAAACTCATCTTTGCTGTGGGATGTACCGTAGATATTCCACCTACGATTCCAACTGACAATGGAATTTCAATGCTAGCTGTTAGATCACCTTTGGATGATTTTGTAAAAATACTAAGTGATCGGTATCTGCCATCTCTGGAGGCATACGCATGAGCAGCTGCCTCAATGGCACGAAAATCCTGGCCTGTTGCAATTGAAACTGCGTCTATTCCATTCATTATCCCTTTGTTATGAGTTACGGCTCTATGGGGATCAGAAAATGCAAATGCAAATGCAGACAGTATCCTGTCAACAACCTCAGTGCCACCAAGCTCTTCCTTTTTAAAAGTGGCCTTGCTAATTACAATTCTCTCCGTTGCATAATTGGAAAGTATTTTGAGGTTAACTTTCCCATTACCATTGGCCATTCTTTCTATTTCAGGACCCAGAAGCTCACACATTGAATTTACGGTATTTGCGCCCATAGAATCCTTACAATCTACATATAATTCTGAAACAAGCATTTTGGACCTGTCAACATCACTAGTAATTACACGCGTCTTGAGGTCTATTGCTCTAACATTTTTTGACAAGGAATTAGCCATTTTGAGTAAAGATTCTTTGTTCTTTGAGATAGTACGCATGGCTTTTTTGATATCTAACATGTTTGTAACTTGAATTTGGCCTCTCATGATGGAACTATCAGCAGTTGCCTTGAATCCTCCACAAGACCTGGCTAGTTTTGCTGCATGACTGGCAGCTGCGATAACAGACGGTTCTTCAATTGCCATGGGAACCAGGTACTCTTTTTCATTTATCACAAAATTTGTTGCTATACCAAGAGGTAGTGAATAATTTCCTATTGCATTTTCTACCATCCTGTCAACTTTATCAAAAGGTAGAGGTTGATTTACAGCTGTCGAAATTTCATTTTTTGAAATATTGCTTTTTGATGAAATAAATGATAATCTTTCATCAATGTCCATCTCGTAGAATTTCTTTTCTGTATTCATTGGCATGACCACCCACCACTACTATTATGATCCTGTGAGCCTTAATATTTTGTCGTCGCCTTGCTGCGGTAATGCTCTACCATCAGTATTGCTAGTAAGAACAAAAATTGATCCATCTTCAGATTCTACCAAGTCTATTATGCGACCATAACCTACTAGGATAGTATTTTGACTGCCAGAATCAAAGTCTATATCTCTTAAATGGGATCCCTTCAGGGTGGCGACGATTAAATGATTCTGATATCCCAACTTGTTTGAAAATGCAAAAGCAATTCCGGATGGTTCTAATGATGGATTAAAGCACAGGACCGGTGGAGTATACCGATTATCATCATCACTACTGTTGCATTCTTCATGAGGCCATCCATAATTTTTTCCCGGCGATATTAAATTTAATTCATCATTACCAGCCCCTCCTTGGTCTGAACTATACAGAGCTCCGCTATTGGGAGCCCATGCTAATCCTTGGACATTCCTAAAACCATATGCATAAACAGGTGAATTGGAAAAGGGGTTGTCTTGCGGGATAGTTCCATCTTCGTTAGTACGAAGTATTTTTCCTGCCAGAGAATCCAAGTCCTGCGATAGTTCTGGAATTGAAGCATCCCCGGTTGATACGTATAGTTTACCGTCCGGACCGAACTTTATGCGTCCCCCGTCCCTATATTCATCACCCGGAATTCCATCGAGTATTGTTTTTGAATCGATTATTCTGTTGTTGCTTTCCGTAAGCATCAAGACTTTATTGAACAAGCCCGTGCTGTTTGAATAAGTGTAATAAACATAGAACAAATGATTTTGTGTAAAATTTGGATGTAATGTGAGACCTAGTAAACCAGCATCCCCTATATTTTCGGCCTTTATGTCACCTACAGGTTCGGTTAAAAGCGTTCCATTGTCAACAACTCTAATACTTCCTCGTTTTTCTGAAACGAAAATTCGTCCATCCTTTGAAATATCGATAGACCTTGGAGCCTGTAGCCCCTCCGCAATAATTTCCACTCCACTGGAATTTGTCAGATTACTCAAATTCGATACTGGTGCAGGTAATGGCACCAAAGTTTCAGAGGGAGAAAACTTCATGGTTAAAATACTTACGATGATGACCAGTGCCGAAGGGATAACAAGCTTAATTAACTGTCTTCTTTCCATATGCTCGATTAGATTTGATTTTTTATAATTCTATTCAATTCTTTGTTAGTTAAATTAAGATTGGGTCATCGCAATTACCTTACCTATCTCTACTTTAACTCACTTTACATTAGTTTACACTGCCTTACCTTACAAATGTAACGCAGATGAGGAGATTTGAACTCCTGCTCGCCCGAAGGCGAATCGGCTTTCTTTCGGCCTGACTCAAGGCCGACGCATTATTGTGTTCTTAAACCTAAAAAATTTAAGAAGACCACTCTGCCACATCTGCTTGAATTTCTTGGAATATTTCTTATTTTTATTTGTTTAAATGCTATAAATGAGAGGCTCAACTGGCTTTGGTTATGAATAGCATTATTATTTCGGTAATCTACTTGTAAATAATCAAGTGAATAACTTATGATACCAATTAATAAACCACAAATAGATGATGATGAAAGAGAAGAGATTCTCAGGGTACTGGATGAGGGAATTTTAACATCAGCTTCTAACTTCGGCGGTAAAAGAGTTCAGGATTTTGAAGGGTTATTGGCTAATTTCTTGCATGTCAAACATGCGATTGCAGTCAATTCTGGTACCGCCGCTTTACATGCTTCAATTCTTGCTGCAGGGGTCAAAGAAGCAGACGAAATATTGATCCCTTCATTTACATTTGTTGCAACTGCAAATTCAGTCGCGTGTACAGGGGCCAAACCGGTCTTTGTCGATATTGAGAAAGATGCCTATACAATGAACCCTCAGGATTTACAAAGCAAGATTACCAAAAAAACAAGGGCAATAATCCCAGTTCACCTGTACGGACATCCTGCAAAGATGGATGAAATACTGGAGATAGCAAATAAATATTCATTGATGGTTATAGAAGATGCCTGTCAATCATTGGGATCCACATTCGATGGAAACCAGACAGGGACAATAGGTCAAATGGGGTGTTTTAGCATGTATGCGTCAAAAGTCTTGACCTCAGGCGAAGGCGGTGCAATTACTACCAATAGCGATGAATATGCAGAAAAGCTGCGAATGATTCGAAATCATGGAATGGTGAGTGGGTATGATACACGAATAATCGGTTTCAATATGAGATTACCTGAAATTTCGGCAGCTATTGCAAAAACTCAGATGAAAAAGATTAAATCCATGTTGGACAAAAGGGCCAATAACGCAAAAAAACTAGGGCAGCTGTTAGGCGATAAAATTAAGAATAAAAATATTGTCCTGCCGCACGAAAACCAGAGGACAAAATATAATTGGTATCTCTATACAGTGGCCTTAAATGATTCTCGAGACAAGGTAAAAAAATTCCTAAATGAAAGTGGAATCGGCGCAACTATTTATTATGATCCACCAGTTCATGAAACGCCATTCTACTCACAATTTCATAATGGAGAGCTAGAGATAACAGAATGGGCTTCAAAAAGTGTTCTCTCGCTACCCGTACATCCATCAATTACAGAAAAGGACTTGAATTTTATCGCCAACAAGGTTGAAGAAGCTATACAGTCATAGAAGTCATCTCTAGATATCGGTAGATCCTACTAATTGGGCTCGGTAATTCACATATGGTTTATATAATATTCAGACAAAGATCAAAACGATAAAGATGCCTATAGATCCAGACTTTCCAAAAAATCATCAGGTTTCTGGTAAGATACAACTTGATGACGGTGAACATTTCCATTTCATGTGGGGCCCAGGAAAACTACAAGAAGCTGCAGAAAACGAAGAAGTAAAAGCAGCCTACGCAGCAAGGGGTGAACAAATAGAACCACTTGGTGTAAGTGGTACCATGGTAGCAGTCGATTGGGATTCATGTGTTGCCGATGGTGCTTGTATCGAAGCATGTCCAGTACAGGTATTCCAGTGGTATAGAACAGAACATGATGTTCCTGCTAAAGAGGCAAAAAATCAAACATGGAAGGGAACAGGTAGCACGGTCAAAGAAGAACGTAAAGATTATACCGACAAGGCAGATGCAATTCGTGAACATGATTGCATTTGGTGTATGGCCTGTGTATCGGTTTGTCCGCCACAAGCTGTAAAAGTAGATCAGTCTTCACTTGAATTCCATGAAAAGGCTTCAGGAACATTCAATGAAGCTCTGTCAAAGGGTAGTGCTCCACCACCACACGCACACTAGGTAATCTTACCTCATTTTTTCCAATAATTATTTTTGCTACTTTTTAATAGTCCCATGCATAAAGCCCGATAAAGACAAGAGTTGATTATTTCTGATTCATATATGGGAGTTTTTATGCCCAGAGATTTTCCCCAAAGAGTTTTGAATTTTATAAATGGTAAAGTAAACTTGCCCTTTACGCAAAAAGACGAATTGATTGCGACTTTTTACATCTTTGGTAAAGATCATAAGGTCAATGGCGAATTGGAAATTACCAATGTTAAAGATATAGCAAGAAAAACGATGGAAGGGATTGCAAGACAGGTTAGAATTTTTGCAAACAATCCAATCAGTATGAATCAAGAACTATTGAGAGAAAATTTCAACAAAAGATCGATGCAAATTTTGATAGATTCTAATAGTAAGAATACTGAAAAAACTGTGAATTTTGACATAACTAAAAGGATATCAAGGGATCCAACAATTCTTTCAGATTGTTACGCCTGGCATCTTGCTTACTATAAACAAGATTATTTTTTCAAGTTGTTTAATCCTCTTCAAGGTAATGGACTACCATCAAATATAGTACAACAATTAGAAGGACGAATGATAATGCTAGGCTTCAATGCCAAGAATTCTTCTAAATTGCCTTTTGATGATCCAATCATACCATTTTTCCAGTGGCTTGGAGACTTGCCTACATAAATTAATAAATATTTTATATCAGGTAGAATTCCCGGAAGCAATAATCTATTGATTTTTGTTTCATCTCTGATTTGTAAAATAGATTGACTGGTCAAATGTTTAAAGTCAAAATACTATGATTGATGACAAAGAACATTAAAGCCTTCGTACAAGCATAAGTATGCAAAAGGTAGATAAATCGTATGAAACCCTCCTAAATAGAATTCAGGGGGATCTTGTTCATGCATCAAAGAAGGATTCGGCAAGATTGGAAATTCCTGAGCCGCAAATTATCTGGGTAGGTCAGCGAACTATTTTTAGAAATTTTATGGAATTTCCCAAGGCATTGAGGAGAGAACCAGAAAAGCTATTACTTTATTTGAATAAGGAGCTTGCTTCTGCGGGTTATATTGCAGGTGAGAGGGTTATTTTCCTTGGTCGCAAGGAACCTTCATCTTTTGGGGCCTTAATGGAAAGATACGTAAGGGACTATGTAATATGTCCTGTTTGTCAAAGTCCTGATACAAGAACAGAAAAAGCAAAAAAACTTGGCTTTCTAGTATGTGAAGCTTGTGGTGCCAGATCGTCAATCAAGGGAAATTACGCCTAGTTTCATTAACAGCTGTCGGCCGATAAACCAAGCTATTAATTCTGTTTTTAATTCTCCTGAAGATATAAATCGTGTTCTGTCGCATGACTTAACTTGAGTGAGAGTAACTCAATTCTATTTATTATCATCAAGCATTATAATACCAGCGCATCGTACATTGGCTGCATATTATAGTTGGACAAAGGATACAATTTCAGTATAGTGCTAAACGTAGTAATGATAATAGCAGTACTATCATATCCAGAAACCTTTTCCGAATTCAGCGACCTTACATTAGAAAAGCAGAACATTTTACAGATATGTTGCACATGGGGTAATAATCTAGCTGACGGTGTATTGACATTTCATATCAACCACAACAACAGCAACAAAAGCAGCAACATCAGCGATAATAATGATGACAATAATGACCAGCACGATGATTTGGTAAATATCTCCTTTGATCAATGGAGCTCCAAGTTAAAGAACCTGAAATTTACGGAAGTAAAGGATCTATCCAACGCAGATATTTTAATAAACTTTGAACATAAGGGCAATCAAACTGTAGGTCAAACTACTAGCGTTCTTGACAAAAATGGCTTTATTAAAAAGGTCAGGATGCACATCTCTTTAAATTTCAATGAAGAACTACTGAATCAAGATGCCCTGGGTCTAGTGCTGCAACATGAGATAGGGCATGCACTTGGACTGGGACATTCAAACTTTCATGATATAATGAATCCAATCGTTAATTACCAAAATAAAGTAATTACCAACTGTGAGATTGATGCAGTCCAGCTTGCGAATTATTGGAAACTGGTAGCAAATCAGCTGGAACCAAAATTACCAAAATTACCAATAGAAAAGACTGTTAACTGTAATTCGCAAGAATTGTAATCATTCTTTATGGCCTAATATAACAAAGAATATTTGATAGATGTACAGATAAAGAATGATACTTGCTCAACAGGTTTAGAGAAAAATTAATTCCTTTCACAAGATCGATAGGAAATAATTTTGGTTCACTAGGTTTTTCTCCGACGTTTTGGAGCATGGTTGGATTTGCGTTTGCCATCCTATCTAGTGTTTTCTTTGGTCTTTCAAATTTTCTGAATCAACAAGGAATAGAATTCCCCTCGCAAATATTTGCAAGTATCATGCTATTGATTTCAGGCTTCTTTGACATTGTAGATGGAAGTGTAGCTCGTGTGTTGAAGAGAACCACAACCAAGGGCGCGTTTATAGATTCTAATTTTGACAAAATTTCCGAAGCGCTAATTTTCATAGGGATAGCAATTGGAGGCCTGGCAAATCCCATCTTGGCAATGATTGCTCTGGCTACTTCTATACTGGTAAGCTATCTTAGGGCTAGAGCAGAATCATTGGGCATAGAACTAAAAGGTATAGGAATAGGCGAAAGAGCAGAAAGATTACTTATCTTATCAATTTGCGGGCTTATCCCAATTTCAGAATCAATTCAGTGGGGAGTAGTAATTATAATATTAATTTCTGCCTTCTCGTTTGTTCAAAGATTTAGGTACGTTCTAAAAAGGATTTAGCTCTTTATCGGAGTCTTCCTGTCTGTCTGCGTTCACTCTCCGATCGAACCTTTACTATTCCTCTATGTACAGCGCAGGATACACAGTAAAATTTGACATCCGTAGAAGAAAAAATCTGTGCGCCTTGAGCCCTTAGTTCTTTTGCCAAGGTAGGTTCTACTAGTGTAATTCTGCCAGTAACTTTTTTTGCCTTGTCTCTGGGTACCATGGCCCCGCATTGACTACAATGAACTGTTCCTGAACTACCTTTCCCACCCTTTGTTCGACCTCTGCTGGTCCTTTTCTTCGGCATTTATACAAATTCTATGTCTTCTTCTTTTAAATCTTCTGATTCTGTTTATGTCAACATTTATCAAAGAAGTAGAGATACTAATTATCTTCAACAATGCGGGCTAGCATACTATCAAATTTAGTGGTAGACGAGATCGTATCGCTCAATAACATATCCCGCCAAAGCTTGGGTGGACCTGCGGCATATTGCGGTTTAACTGCTAGAAAATTTGGTTTTGACACAACACTCTTTACTCATTTTGGAAAAGATCTTGACTCAAAATATCTTGAATATTTAACAAAACACGGTATTATTCTTAATTCATCGAAACATTCAGAACTTCCTACAACCAGGTTTGTCCTGAAAAACTTTGAAGATGACCGAGAATTAACTCTCAACTCAAACTGCAGTGCAATAGATATTGAAGAGATAAAAAATGTAAAATCAGATTGCTGGATAATAAGCCCTGTTTTTGAGGAAGTTTCTGTAGAATTGTTACGTTATTTGGCTACGACAAGTGAAAAAGGTTTCGTTATGCTTGATCCACAAGGTTATACCAGGACTGTTGATTCGGCTCGAAAAATATCATTAAGAAAAAAAATTGATGTCCCTCTCAATGATCTAAATGGAATAAAACTAGATAGTCATGAAATCTGTTGTCTTACAAACGGACTTTGGGGTAAAGAAGGACTTAGGAAAGTTCGATCAAAGTATGGCATAGATTATATAATTTACACACAGGATCAAAACATACATCTTCTCCAAGATGAGAGACTTTACTGGCTAAATTTACCTAAAATAAACAGCCCTGATTCAACAGGTCTGGGCGATATTATTACTGCGTCTTTTGCTTGCACCATTGTAAAAGAGAAAGAAGCGATATGGGCACTTTGTTTTGCGGCAGGGGCCCTAACTTCGGCTCTTCAAACAAGAGAAATCGGAATTGAAAAAATACCGTCCAAATCGGCTATAGAAGAGAACGCTGCATATTATTACAATATTATGAATTATGACACAATTTAGTCTCGTAAATCAGGTTTAAATTTGAGTATCTATTGACCTTTAATAATCAAAATGAAAGTGGCTATCTCAAGTCTAAGCCCCAGGGAGGATAGTCTTATAAGTAAAATCAAGAAAATTTTGGACGACGAAAATATCGATTCAGAAATAATAAAAAGATCCGATAAAACGAGCACATCAAATGTGGATATCGTGATTACTGCAGGTGGAGATAGAGCTATACTTGATTACTCTCATTATGACAAGGAATTCTCTGTCCCCGTACTAGGAATATACGAATCGGATTCGACAGGTTTTCTGGGTCAAATTGACATAAGTGATTTAAAAAAATCAATTGGCAGAATAAAAAAAGGCGATTACGAAATAGACAATGTTTGCCGACTTTCAGTCAATGTTGATGGCAAAGAAGTTGAACCAGTCTTAAATGATGTTTCACTTTTTCCAAGAAAAAGTGCGACTCTGATGGAATATATATTAAAGATTAATGGAAACGATCTCTGGCACGATAACAGTGATGGAGTTATCATTTCTACTCCCATCGGATCAACAGCTTACTGTATGTCTGCAGGGGGACCAATGGTTTTACAAAGGTCGCAGGTCTTTGTTATTGTACCCGTAAATTCTATGGACAACACACGTAGGCCCCTAATAGTTCCCAATACAGATAAATTGGAAATTGAAGATATCCTCAGCAGGTATCTCTGTGAGGTAGTATTGGATGGAGGAAAAAGGGTAGCCGTTAGAAAAAGAATTGCATGTCAAAAACATGAATTTCCTGCGAAATTCGTGAGACTAATTAAAGATTCTCCTATGGATATTATCGCCAAAAAGGTAAAGCTAGCAGAGGAGTTGCTTGATATGCCTCCAAGTGCTAAATTGATTTTAAAGATACTAGAATATGAAGGTGAGTTGAGTCAAAAGGACCTAAGTAAGAGAACGATGCTTCCAGAAAGGACCATAAGATTATCATTAAGTCATCTAATCCAACGAGGGTATGTTAGGAAAAAGACTTCCTTACGAGATGCCAGGCAAAAGACCTATGAGCTTAATTTGAAACTATGACCTAAATACACGATGTTATGAAAGCTTCAAATGCTTCTTCCGGCTTGCCTGGAATACTGCTAAACTCCGAATGATACTGGACGGCAAAAAAGAACTTGTTTGACGGTATTTCAAGAATTTCAATTCTTCTACCCTTATCGGAATGACCCGATAATACCATCCCACTTTCTTCAATAGTTGGTCGGTAATCCTGATTAAATTCATATCTATGTCTGTGCCGTCGTTGAATCTTGTTATTCTGGTAAATCCTGTCAGCTATTGTGCTGTGCACTATTGTTATGTTGTGTTTTCCCAATCTCATTGAACCGCCAAGGTTAATGGTATGTTCCTGCTCTGGCATGAATTTTACCAATGAATTATTGTCATTTGGGTTGAATTCCTGGGAACTTGCATCAGTCATACCGCATTGATTTCTTGCAAATTCAATCAATGACAATTGAAATCCAAAACAGATCCCCAAGAATGGTATATTCTTTTTCCTTGCATGCTTTATTGAATTTATTATTCCTTCGCTTCCCCTTATACCAAATCCTCCGGGGACAAGTATCCCGTCATATTTATTCAATAGTTTCACTTCATTCTGATTGCCGTTTTCAAATCTTTCAGAATCAATCCAATCTACACTTAATTTCTTGCCCAATTTTGCCGATGAATGCAACAAAGCCTGATACACACTCACGTAACTGTCTGGTAAATTTACATATTTACCAACAATACCAATATTGACATTTCCTGAAAAATTAAAGAATGAATTTGCTACGTTTTTCCATTCGGCCCATCTTATGTTCCTGTTCTTAAGATCGAACTTGTCAGAGATTACATCAATTATTCCTTGGTCCTTTAATATTTCAGGGACATCATAAATAGAAGAACAATCATGACATGAAATTACGCATTGCTCTCTAATGCTCGCAAACATTGAAATTTTATGTCTAGCATCTCTATTCAATGGTTTCTGGCATCTGACTGCCAGTATGTAAGGATGAATCCCAATTCTTCTCAGTTCTTGAACACTGTGTTGTGTTGGTTTAGTTTTCTGTTCACCAACCACATCTAAAATCGGTGCTAATGTTACATGTATGAATAATGTTTCAGTATCGCCTACTTCTAATTCCATTTGCCTAAAAGATTCTAGAAATGGAAGACTTTCAATGTCACCTACCGTACCACCACATTCAACAACTAAAACATCATACCCTTTTGCTAAATTTTTCAAAGTGTTCTTTATCACGTCAGTTACATGAGGAATTATCTGGACGCACTGACCCAGATACTTACCTTCTCTTTCTGCCTTTATAACATCAGAATAGATCCTCCCAGTAGTAATATTGTGCCACTTTGTCATAGGAGTATTAAGAAATCTCTCGTAATTTCCCATATCCATATCACATTCACCACCATCATCTGTAACAAAGACCTCACCATGTGCAGTAGGGTTCATAGTTCCAGCGTCATAATTCACATAGGGATCTATTTTCGTGCAGGTAACCTTTAATCCTGTCAGCTGTAATAGCTTTGCAACAGAAGAAGCAACTATTCCTTTTCCAAGACCTGACATTACTCCTCCAGTAATGAATATGAACTTTGGAAATTTGTTACTGGCTTTACTGGTTCTATACCGCACATTAGACTTTGTATACTCACCTTTTTAATCGTTTTCAGACTCCTCCAATTTACATTAATGGTAGTGGCCGAGCAAGCACAATCCAGTTTAGAAGAGGAAAAGAAAGACTTTCAGTTGTATTTCAAAACTATTTTCAAGCCTGTCCTATGTAACCAACATTAGCAAAAAAACCAAGAATGGCATTCACATATTCATTATCTCTGTTAAGTTGGTACATGGTATTTGCCATTCGTTTTTCCTTGACCCAGTCAATACTTAATAAATCTTTTAGATTTCGTTTGATGTCCTCTCTTTTTAATCCAGTTCTTTTATGGAGAACATAAATAGTTACCATTTTATTCTCCTCCGCTAATGCCTTTATTATTTTTATTTTGCCAATTGTTCCTATTCCATTCTCTATGATAGTCTTGCTATCAAAGTCCATTTATTTTTTATTTATCTGTTGTTCTAATAAAGGTTCTAATTCAACTAATGATGTTATGTTCATTCCTATTTCCTTTAATGACTTCATTTCAACTATTTTTCTTTCAAGTAAATCGTTCATAGAGTCCTCAAATTCGAATTTTTTTATCTTGTATTCATCAGCCAATTCTAGGGCATAAACCCTAATTTCCTTGAGTTCGATGTATTGTTTTTTTCTCTTATTTTGTACTTTTAAAATGGCCATTAGTGTAAGTAGATGACTCCTGGGAAGTTCTTTTAAATCCTCGATTGTAATTGACGGTTTATTGTAACCATGCGCCTTACGAATTTGGTCTAATGTGATTCTTTCGCTCCCATTTGCTTCTGCAAGATTGCCCGCGTATAGCAGCAAGTCCAAAGCATATCGTACATCCCCTCCTACTTGTGAAGATGTTGTTATGAGTGAAACTTCATCGATAATATCAGTACCGACTACATTAGGATTGAATGATTCTGAAGTTCTTGTGAGTAAAATATCGCTTATTTCGTCTATGGAATATGGGTTGAATTCTATTGGTAATCTTCCTAAAGTACTTAATTCTGAACTGTCGATTTTATCATGAAAGTCTGTGCTCCTTGCGATGAAGACTACACCTATAACATTACAGTGTTTTGACAGATCAAACTCATTGAGCCGCGTAAAGTCATATATTATGCCACTATCTTTGTTTGATCGGAGCAAAAATTCAATTTCATCCAAAATAATCAGGGTGTATAATTTGTTCTCAGTCAAATATGATAAGAGATATCTTAACATCTCCTCTGCACTGAGGCCTTGTGACGGAAGTTCTGGAGCTATTTTTTCCAAAAGGAACCGATAAACAGCATATTTATTGCCACCCTGTAACTTTAGATTAATATAAGCAACTTTGAGGGTTAATCCCGATTTTATAAATTCATTTTCTAACATTTTTGAAAATTTCAGAATCGTAGATGTCTTTCCAATTCCTGACCTTCCCACTATTTGTGGAGTCGAAAACAAGAATTCGTCTGGCTTGATATAAGAATCTTTAAACATTGTTAGAAGCAACGACATTTCTTTTTCTCTATGGTGAAGTTCATTAGGTATGTACCGGGAAGATAGCTTGGACCTATCATGGAAGATTCTACTTTCTGACAATTCTTAGATAGAATGTTATCATGAACAATAATATATTTATTAATTGATAGTAAATAAGTGGCCAATTCAAATCATCAAATAAGTTTGCTTCAAGACCATTATTTGAGAGATATTTATTTCTGGCCCCACCAACCCCTTGATTCCTTTCTAACCGAAAAATGAATCTTCAGAAGAATCATTCAATAAAATTCACAAGTTCGCTATTTAATTTTTCTTTCTCTTCATAATAAAATCCATGTCCGGCTTTCTCAATAGAAACGAGTTGAGACCCTTTGATACCATCATGCATGGTCTTGGCCAGTTCAAATAAACAAATACGATCATCTGTTCCGTGAATATAAGGGTGGGGATACCAATGGTTTTAAGATCTGATCGCAAATCAGCATCTCTTAACTCTATTGCACATTGAATCGTCGCATACGCTGAAGCAGATAAACCAAGGCTTAGGTTCCATATCTTAAATTCTGAACTCAATTTTTCAGGATCTGCAAAAAATATTTCACTAAAGTTTTTGAGCATTGATGGACGCTCTCTATAAGTTTGTTGAATAAGACCATCTACAGCAGACTTATCAATACCATATGGAAAATCTTCTCGTTTGGTAAAGCATGGTGCTGCTGCGCCCAGCAACACCAATTTTGAAATATGCGATCCCTGGTGACGAGCAATATAATGAATAGCAATTGCTCCTCCCATGGAAAAACCGACTAGGGCCACATTTTGCAGGTTGAGTGTGTCAAGAACAGCTTTGACGTCATCGGCCATTGAATTATAATTATAGCCGTCCCACGGTTTATCAGAGTCTCCAAAACCCCACAAATCGATACCAATGCATCGATAGCCATGCTTGGGTAGTTCCGTAAATTGGTACTCAAACATTTTATGGTTGACCGGCCATCCATGAATGAAAACAATCGGTTTTCCCGCTCCAATGTCTTCAACATTAATATTGACTCCATTGGTGGTTCTAATCTTATTGCTCAATTATTTTTTTTCTCAATTCTCCTTTTTGAACATTTCTACAGAATGGTGCAAGGAGCCATTACCGGATTTATATAATATCCTTACATGATTCGTAATAATGCAAGTGGGAATTGATAGTTTCGCAGCATGGGATAACACCGGCTTATCATTAAGCCCGTCTGAGCGTTTGAGAAGATTAGTCGAGCAAATTGAATATGCCGATAAAATGGGGGTAGATTTGTTTGGAATCGGAGAACATCACCGTAAGGAATTTCTTGATTCCGCTCCCACTGTTATCCTTGGAGCAGCCGCGGCAAGAACACAACGCATACGTTTGACCAGTGCTGTAACGGTATTGAGTGCTACTGATCCGGTGCGCCTGTTCCAAGAATTCGCTACTTTGGATCTTTTGTCACAGGGTCGAGTAGAGATGGTGGTAGGCCGTGGCTCATTTGTCGAAGCGTTTCCTTTGTTCGGATTGAGGCTGGAAGATTATGATTCGCTTTTTGCAGAAAAGCTTGACTTGTTATTAAATATTCGTGACAATGAACGCGTCCAGTGGTCTGGTGAATATAGGCCTGCCCTTAATGGACAGGGAATTTATCCGAGGCCCCTACAGAATCCTTTGCCGATATGGTTAGGTGTTGGTGGAAGCCCAGAATCATTTGTGCGTGCCGGTCAGCTTGGACTCCCTTTGATGGTCGCAATCATAGGTGGGGAAACACGTCGATTCAAACCACTAGTCGAGCTCTACAGGGAATCTGGGAGACAAGCTGGCCATTCAGATTATCAATTAAAAGTTGGTGTACATTCGTTAGGCTATGTAGCTGAGAGTACAAAGCAGGCAGCCGATGACTTTTTTCCAGGATACTCACGTACCATGACTGAGATAGGTAAAGAACGTGGATGGCCTAAGATGACACGTGACCATTTTGAGGCACAGATGGGACCTCAAGGAGCACTTATCATAGGAGAGCCAGGTGAAGTAATTCAGAAAATCGTAAGACACAGTAAGGCACTGGGCGGCATCTCCAGGATCACTTTTATGATGAACCCTGCTTCATTACCTCATGAGAAACTGATGCGAGCGACGGAATTAATAGGTACGCAAATTGCACCTGCACTCCATGAAGAACCCGATGGAAGCGATGTCGAAGTTAGTTAAAATTTCGGAAGTCCTTAGCCAGACACCTAATACCAACACTGTAGTTGCGAAGGGTACCAAGATGCATTTGTTTAACATAAAATAAAAAATCAGTGACGAAATTTAGGTTCACTTAAATGGCTTATGCAGCCGAATACAGTTATATGATTAGGATTGAAATTACTCTCTGGTGTGACTTTGAGTAAATTTTTTCCCAGAGAAACGGGACTAAAAACTCTAACTGACAATTCTTACAAGGCCATCAACGAAGGATTGTATGATGCAGACAAATATGACTATGACAGTCATTCTATAATTTCGCTGAAGAAAACAATTCTAACGTGCAGTCGTGTTCCCATTATCTCAGAGATAAAATTTGCTTCACCCTCAAAAGGCAAAATTCTGGATCAATCCAAGATAACTCCAGAGGAACTAGCAATACAAATGACAAAATCAGGAGCTGCTGGGATTTCTGTACTGACTCAGCCTTACTTGTTTGAAGGCTCTATCAATAATCTTGCATCTGTCAGAAAAAGCGTCAGTGTGCCTTTGTTAATGAAGGATATCATTGTTAGTGAGGTTCAAATTGATGCAGCAAAAAAGATAGGCGCAGATTGTATTTTGTTAATTAAAAACGTATTTGACAAGGGATTTGCAGAAGGAAGCATGGAAAAATTTTCTGATTACGCCACAAGAAAAGGCCTTGAAGTTATTAGCGAAGTTCATTCAGAAGATGAGTTTAAGGAAATACTAAAAAATAAACGGCAACTTATAGGTATTAATAATAGAAATTTGAGTACTCTTGAGGTTAACATCAACGTTACTATTAAACTACTACAAACGTTTGATAAACAAAACAATATTATCATAAGTGAAAGCGGAATATCCAAATCTGATGAAATCAAGAAATTAAGATCAATTGGCGTTGATGCATTTCTAGTTGGCACAAGCATCATGGAATCAGAGAATTTTTTTGAAAAGATAAAGGAGTTATGCTATGTTTAAATCCTCAGACTCAGACTCACAGCAATTTCTGGAACCAGTATCAAAATGACCAATTTACAAAGGTTTCCTATAAATGGTAAATATGGAAAATACGGAGGCAAGTATATTCCAGAAACTTTGGTTCCGGCGATTAGTGAACTTGAGGAAGCATACGAAAAAATTAAAAACGATTCTAGTTTTAAGAAGGAACTTGATTATTATCTTAAAAATTATGCAGGAAGACCTACACCACTCTTTTTTGCAAAGAATCTGACAGATTATGTAGGCGGTGCAAAGATTTTTCTCAAGCGAGAGGATCTTTTACATGGCGGAGCACATAAAACTAACAACTGTTTGGGCCAATGCCTCTTGGCCAAGAAAATGGGAAAAAAAAGAATAATTGCAGAAACTGGAGCAGGTCAGCATGGCGTAGGAACGGCAATGGCAGCAGCTGTTCTTGGGTTGAAGGCAGAAATTTACATGGGATCTATAGACGTTGAACGACAAAAATTGAATTTATTCAGGATGGAACTATTAGGAGCAAAGGTACACCGTGTAGATTCTGGAACGAGAACACTAAAGGATGCTATAAATCAAGCGTTACGCGATTGGATAACAAATGTAAAAGATACTTACTATTTGATAGGTTCGGTTGTGGGCCCACACCCATATCCTATGATTGTAAGAGATTTTCAAAGCGTAATCGGCGAGGAAATCAAATCACAGCTTAAAAACTTAACTACCACGGCTAGTACAAGTTCTCCTCATGCACTTGTATGTTGTGTAGGTGGAGGTAGTAACGCAATGGGCACTTTCTTCCCATTTCTAGATGATAACAAGGTGTCATTATACGGAGTTGAAGCAGGTGGCCTGGGTATAAAAACAGGAAAACATTCTGCCACGCTAAAAGTTGGTTCAGAGGGCATACTGCACGGAATGAGAACATATCTTTTACAAGATGAATTTGGACAAATAAATAATACACATAGTATTTCGGCAGGCTTGGATTATCCAGGTGTAGGTCCTCAGCATGTTCAACTAAAGGACATTGAACGTGCGGAATATGTTACCTGTAATGATAAAGAAGCGTTGGATGCGTTTTTCAAACTTTCAAGATTGGAAGGTATTATAGCGGCTTTAGAATCATGCCATGCTGTTTCATACGCAATGAAGTTGGCAAAAAAAATGAGAAGAGATCAAAATATTATTGTTACATTGTCTGGTAGAGGTGACAAAGACATAGATCAAGTAATGAAGTTTAGAAAAAAATACCTCGGCAGGTCATAGTCAGTGTTATCATTAGAAAATAATAGAATAGAGAAGAAATTTGCTGAATTAAAATCAACGAATCAAAAAGGGCTGATATGCTATGTTTTGGGAGGTTATCCTAACGCTGGCACAAGTGAGAAAATAATTTCATCAATTGTAGACGGAGGTGCTGACATTATCGAAATAGGTATCCCTTTTTCAGATCCAATTGCAGACGGTCCAACAATTCAGGAGGCCTCATTTAGAGCGTTAAAGAAGGGAATTAATCCGGATATTTGTCTGGATATTGTTAGGGCAACCAGGAAAAGATATCCTGAACTTCCAATTGTCATAATGACATATTCTAATATTTTGCAAAAAAAGGGATTCAGAAAGTTCATGGAGATAGCAAAGGAAGCAGGAGTGGATGGTTTTGTTCTCCCTGATATGACTATAGAAGAATCCAGAGAGTACCTGGAATATTCGAAGAATCTTGAACTTGCATCGGTATTCCTTGTTGCTCCAAACACATCAAATTTTAGAATTAAAAGAACACTTGATGTTTCTACGGGTTTTGTCTATGTTGTGTCTGTATACGGTACTACGGGTATGAGAAATTCGTTTAATGAATACACTCTTACTGCTATTAGGAACATAAAAAAATTAAGTTCAAACAAGAACAATATTTCTGTAGGTTTTGGAATAAGCCAGCCAAATCATGTAAAACTTATGTCCAAATATGGAGCCGATGCTGTGATTGTTGGTAGTGCCATCATCAAATTGATTGATGATAATAAAGATGACAGTATTGATTACTTACAAAATAAATTGAAAAAATATATTAAATCATTGAAGGCTGCATGCAAAAATAACAACTGAGTAACAAGATTACTATTTACTTTGTGATAATTCCACTGCTATCTGTTGAAAAGAACATATTATTTAGGCTAACCTGCAATTTCTTACCAAATCTTTCCACAACAATTTCAAGATCGTCTAACGAATCAGAAATCTGACCATCAACTAATTTTGCTATTACTACATGTACAGACTCGTGTGATATCAGCGCACCCATGAAACCTTCAATCTGTTCAAAATCATTTTTCTGGTTTTTAGCACCCTCCTTTGATTGTACGATTAGCATATTTTCACCCTCATAGGTAAAGTAAGCGGGCACATTATCTGTCGCGCAAGAGAAAATAAAATCACTAATTGTCATTTATCTATCTATCTCAAATCTAACCGTATCTACAGTATAAAATATTCTGCATCAGGATGATGAACTACAATGGCAGCAGTAGAGTACTCTGGATTTATTTGCCCTGCAGAAGTAAGACCTATTCCACTAGTGGTTGGATCAATTAGTTTCCACACTAAATAATGTTGCATAGTGTCTGGACAACTTGGATATCCCCAACTGTATCTGAGTCCTCTGTTATTATCAATATTTAGTTCTCTTCTAATTCGATGGTGGACCCATTCTGCCAGAGCTTCTGCTGTTTCTACTGCCAGACCATGAAGATAATAGGCATCGGTATAATTATTGTTTAAATTGAGTTCTTCAATTTTTGATACGGTTTTTTGACCCACAGAGACTACTTGGAATGGAACAACATCGTCTTTCCCAAAATAGTCTGTAATACACAGTCGTTTAGGCTTTGATGATCTTGGAAAGTCAAAAACTATTTGTCCTTGTTTATCTGAATCCACCACAAGTTTGTTACCTTGATTATGACATTTAAAGTAAGAATATACTACACGCGGCGAGAAAAGTCTCTCGTCTATTACCTTTTTCTTCCACTCTGATAGTAGTGCCTCAGGATCGCCAATTTTGGATGCCGATTTTCCTCTTATACCCCATGAGAGAACAAACAGAGATTTTTTATTTAAATACTGCCATACCTCGTCAAGGTTAATTTCTGAAGGGCCTAATTTTATGGGTGAATCAAAATTTGGTAAGGTTGGTGGGTTTACAGTTCGTACTTTACTAACTAGTATATCGATATCAGCTTTTACTTGCGTTTTTTTCTTTTCATCAAATTTATTGATTTTATTATTCCATTCCTGAATGAATTTATCTTTTTCAGGAGATCTCAATTTATTCATTATGTTCAATCCCTCAAATGCAGTTTTGCAATAAAAGACTCCTGGCTTATACACGCCATCTGACTTTGCAATTCTGTTTATGTAATCACTGTTTATGGCCGCACCGCCACATAATGTTGGGATATTGAGATTTAGTTGCCTTGCGTTTTCTATAAAAAACTGCATTTGTTTTGAAGTTGAAACTAGTAATGCAGATAAACCTACGGCGTCCGCTTGTACTTCCTTAATTTTGTCTACAATTTGTTGTATTGGAACCTGTTTACCGAGATCATATACAGTATAACCATTATTTGAGAAAATTGTTTTTACGAGGTTCTTGCCTATATCATGAACGTCACCGTACACCGTACATAAAACAAGTTTACCCTTGCTTACTCCCTGTTTTTTGACAAGATATTTTTCAAGTTCGGATACCGCTGATTTCAT
>Ga0207428_10000457_pt1 | contig 49397 bp, 38 predicted proteins | sample RhiMethybrSRZTD1_FD_187600 | JGI IMG/M metagenome (GOLD analysis project Ga0207428, IMG submission 187600) | Populus rhizosphere microbial communities from Tennessee, USA - Rhizosphere MetaG P. TD hybrid SRZTD1 (SPAdes) (version 3) | ecosystem: Host-associated > Plants > Roots > Rhizosphere >...
CGCGACGCGTTGCTTCAGCTCTTCGAACCAGTTCAGGACAACCTCGAACTGCCGGACGTCTCGCGGCCTTCCACCCGACGCGACGGCGGCGACGAATCGATTGCCGTCGGGAAAGATGTCGAAATCGCGATTCGTGCCGAGTCGTCGCGGGAACAGCCGTCCCGATGGAAGCGTTGTCACGTTCCCCACGGTGAAGGTCGGCTGCGTGGTGATCGCGACGGCGGTCCCTTGTCCGTTGAGGAGGTTATAGAACACGAGCTCGCGTCCGGTACGGGACCACGTCGGATCTGTGCCTCCCGCCACCACCGAGTAGCGGATGCCCGTTGGCGGAAACGGTTGCACGAAGATCTGTGCTGACGCGCGAGTCGCTTCGGTGCTCGCGACATACGCCACCCAGCGCCCGTCTGGCGAGAACGTGGGGCTGATCGCCGCGATGCCGGTGTTTGACGTGACATCACCGAAGCGCCTGGCGGTACCGTCCTGCATCGAAAGCACCCAAAGCGACCCGGTCCCGCCCTGCCTGGTCGTGAACAACAGGTGCTTTCCGTCGGGTGACCACGCTTCGGGCACGGGGCTGGTGTTCGGCTCAGGTTTCATGAGACGTTCCGACGGCATGCTGCCATCGGCGCGCTGCCACACAAGCGCCACCTCGCCGTCGCGGTCCGATTGATAGGTCACCCTCTGACCGTCGGCAGACCAGATCGGGAAGCGGTTCCGTCCCTGAAACGTCAGCTGTCGGATCGAGCTGGTGCCCGACACGTCGGAGATCCAGACGTGCGCCTGCTTGCCGTCGTCTGCACCGACGGCCACCTGTCTGCCGTCAGGAGACACCCTCGGGTACTCGTAGGTTCCACGCGGCGCCTTCAACGATTCGACGGTTCCCATTCGATCGATCAGAACGAGGTCCCGCGTTCGCGTCGAGACGTCCGCGGGGCCGGGGACATAGACCAGGGAGCCCGTGTCCGAAATGCTGGCCTGAACCGATCCACCAAGATTCTGCAAGTCGAGGCCGGCCCGCGCCACTCCCTCGATCACCGGAACGGGTCTGCCGGTCACCTGCAGCCGGTTTGCATCGAACCTCTGGCTGAAGACGACGCCTCCCTGCGCGTAAACCAAGTGTCCGGTCGGAAGGTAGCGTCCGTCTGTGGCTTCGCGAATCAGTGTCACCCGTTCACCTGATGTCAAGGACTGCGCGACGATTGTGGCCTTGTCCCATGATCCGAGAGCGGCAACCGCGGGCTGCACCTCAGTTCCCAGTGTGAACAGCACGATGTTGCCCGGCAGGAGTTGAGGCCGCAGAGCGGCCTCGCTGTCTTTGAGCTGAACGATTCGCTCGGGCTTCCCGCCCTCGGACGTTACTCGCACGATGCCGCCTCGCTGCCCCACGAGGATGGCGTCTCCGTCCCATACGATTCCGAACGGAAAATCGACCTGGGCCAGCGTGACCGCCGTCCCTCCGGTTGTCGCGATTCGTTTGAGCATGCCACCGAGGCCCGGAACTCCCGAGGCCACCTGGCTCGACCGGGTCCAAAACGCGATCGAGCGGCCGTCAGGAGAAAAGACCGGTTCTCCCACGTTATCTTCCGCGGCCGCTTCTGTGCCGGCGATCGGATGGACCGCCGACTCGGACATCGATCGAAGGTAGATGCGGGTGTTTGCGACGTAGGCGATCTGCGTGCCGTCGCGCGAGAGAGCGACTTCCGCCACGAAAGGAAGCGTGAATACCTGGTCGGCCGGAAGCGAGTACGTGAAGCGTACGACCGCCGGGTGCGCAGGCTGCGGGCGCATCACCCACCATGCCACGCTGCTCACCGCGATCGCCGCCAGCGCGACGACTGCGAAGGGGGCCGCGCGTGCCCATAGCGGACGACGTGCGACGCGCGGCACAGGCACGTCTCCGGCGACGGACGCCATCGTGGTCTCGCTGAGGAGGACTCGAATCGTCGACGCGTCGGCGATGCGGCGTCGTCGATCTTTCTCGAGACACTGTTGGAGTGTCGTCCGCACGACGGCTGGCACCTCTGCCGGCAACGCATTCCAAATCGGATCGCCACGCAACACTGCCGCGAGCGTGTCGCTGACGTCCTCACCCTCGAATGGGCGCTTGGCGGTCAGCATCTCGAAGAGCACGCAGCCGAACGCCCACAGGTCGCTGCGCTTGTCGGCGCCGCGTCCCTTCGCTTGCTCGGGACTCATGTAAGCGGCAGTACCGAGAATCACGCCAGCCATCGTCATCGCCGGTGTCGTAATCGTCGGCGACTGCGAGAGGCCGTGACCGACGGAACCGGATTCGCGATTCGCGATTCCCGGCTCGATCAGCTTGGCCAATCCGAAGTCGAGCACCTTCACCGTGCCATCAGACCGGAGCTTGATGTTCGCCGGCTTCAGATCGCGATGAATGATCCCTTGCTCATGCGCTGCCTCGAGCCCTTCCGCAATCTGTCGCGCAATCGGCAGGACTTCGTCGAGGGGCAGCGGACCTCGAGCGATCCGCTCCGCCAGCGTCGGACCGTCCACGAGCTCGAGTACCAGCGCCCGTACGTAGTGTCCGGCGTTAGCCGGACCCGCGCCGGCTTGAGACGGACCACCGGCTTCGGCCGGACCTTCTTCGAGCCCGTAGATCGCGCCGATGTTCGGGTGATTCAGCGAGGCGAGGACCTGCGCCTCGCGCTGGAAGCGCGCCAGTCGCTCGGCGTCGGCGGCGAACGTCTCGGGCAGAATCTTCAGCGCGACTTCGCGACCGAGCTTGAGATCCCGAGCCCGATACACTTCGCCCATCCCGCTCGATCCGAGCGAACTCACAATCTCGTACGGCCCGAGCCTCGTACCGGTGCTGACCATTCCTGAGTGAAGACGGCCGAATTATATCGGCGGACGATCGTCTATGACTGCGATAGCGACGGGAGTGTGAGACGCGCCGACACGCCGCTCGTTGGTGACTCGGCGAGCTCGATCGAACCCCCATAGACCGCGGCGACGTCGCGCACGATCGCGAGTCCAAGACCACTGCCGGGGACGGCTTCGTCCGCGCGTACGCCTCGGTGCAGCACGCTGGCTCGCATCGCCGGTGCGAGCCCGGGGCCGTCATCGTCGACGGTGATGACGGTGACTCCGGTGGCACCGTTGGCGGAGGTCACCGTTACGCGCGTGCGCGCCCATTTGCAGGCGTTGTCGAGCAGGTTGCCGAGCATCTCGTCGAGGTCCTCACGCTGACATCGCACCGCGTGCTCGGGTGCGACGTACACGTCGATGGCGATTCCGCGCTGCGAATACAGCTGCATCAGCGTTCGCGCCAGCGCGTCGGCAGACGACTTCACGACCGAGCGGGTGCCAGGCGCGGCGCCCGAGGCCGCCGCACGCGCGTGCGCCAGGTGGTAGTCGATCTGCGTTCGCATGCGCTCGACCTGCGAGCCGACGGAAACCGCCAAATCGGACTGGCCTTCGCGTTCGGCTCGCTGCGCCTCCTGCGACAGCACGGCCAGCGGCGTCTTCAGACCGTGTGCGAGATCGCCGGCTTTGGCAATCGCCCGTTGCACCAGTCGCTCGCGCTGATCGAGCAACGCGTTCAGGTCGTCGACGAGCGGCTGGACTTCGATCGGAAACGATCCGGTCACGCGTTCCGTTTCGCCGCGGTGGACCGATGAGAGGCGACCGCGGACCCGGTCGAGCGCCGATAGTCCCTTCTTGATCTGCCAGAACCCGGCAATCATCGACGCGGTCGAGATCGCGATGATGAGCAAGAAATGCCTGAGCCCCCAGTGCACGTGCCGAACGGCATCGGGCCACCAGTACACGAGGTGGATCATCACGAACGTGACGCCGCCGAACAGACCGACCGTCCAGAGCAGCGCGCCGATGACGATGCGGGAGCGAAGCGAGGGAAGTCTCATCAGGACTCCCGCCGCGCTGGGGCGGCCGCGCCCGCGACGCGATACCCCAAGCCGCGCACGGTTTCGATGGTGGACGGTCCGAGCTTGCGGCGTAGCCGCGCGATGAACACCTCGACGGTGTTCGACTCGCGATCGAAGTCCTGCGCGTAGATGTGCTCGGTCAGCTCGCCGCGCGAGACGACGCGGCCGTTCTGGTGCATGAGATATGACAGCACTCGGAATTCGTGACTCGTCAGCGACACCGGCGCTCCGTCGACGGTCACGCGAGCCGAGCGGGGATCGAGCGCAATGCGGCCACAGCGCAGCTCGGGCTGCACGCGTCCGTGCGCCCGGCGAATCAACGCCCGCACCCGAGCGAGCACTTCTTCCATCTGAAACGGCTTGGTGACGTAGTCGTCCGCGCCGTTGTCGATGCCGAGCACCTTTTCCGACCAGGTGCCTCGTGCCGAGAGAACGAGCACGGGCACGGGCAGATTGGCCTCGCGCCACCGCCGCAGCAGCGTGATGCCGTCCACGGCCGGCAGCCCGAGGTCGAGCACAATGGCGTCGTACTGTTCGGTCTGCGCGAGGAAGTCGGCCCGTGCGCCGTCGCCGGCGGCATCGACGACATATCCCGCGGCGCTCAACGCCTCGGCAAGCCGCGCCGACAGCGTGCGTTCATCCTCGACGACCAGAATCCGCACGACACCTTTATAGCGCGAGCGGATATGAACCGCGCCTGAACGATTGTAGGGGCCGGCTTTAGCCGGCCCAGGGCCGCCTGAAGGCGGCCCCTACGAGAGTGAGAACGGCGGATATTCGTCGACCAGCAGCAACATGTAGGCCTCGACGCGTACCATCCATCGCAGCACACCGACGCCGAACTCGTATAAGCCCTGCGGATACGACCCGCTGAAGAGGATCGCGAACCAGGCGATCACTGTCATCAGGCACCACCCCAGATAGAGAAAGAACAGGATGAATAAGTGCGGGATCGCAAGGATGATGCGGAACGCGACGGTGAGTCGTTCCCGTGGCTCTGGCGGATCCACGATCTGGACCTCGGTTGGATAGGGCGCGTCGCCAAATGGCGGATACGCATCCGCGAGCAGCATGACGTACGCCGTCGCGCGGGTCCGCCATCGAAGAAAAAACGAGCAGAACTGACGGATGCCGAGGATGTGCGTGCCGGCGATCACGATGGTGAACCAGCTGACCACCGCGAGGAAGGCCGCGACCGCGCCGAGCAGTCCGCCAAAACCAAACGTCGAGATCGTCGAGTCGTTATCCCGCGAGGCGAACCCGATGCCGAGGCCGCCCACCAGGATGACGTGCGGGATGGCGAGAAGGAGGCGGAAGAAGGTCGTCAGCCGACGTCGATTGACGAGCGCCGGCACGACGCCGACCGACACGGGGTATGTCATGCGTCGAGACTATGCCAGAAAGCTCGGCCGAAGGCCCGCGGGTTTTCCCGAAATAGTCTGCCGATTTGCGGGGCTTTGTCCTCCGTTCCGATCCCGGACTCGAGCAGGTTGCGCCGATTTTCTCCGGAAATGCGTTCAGCGCGCCTGGGCGCGCCGTTGTCTGGTCAGGCGAGGCTTTTGCTGGGCACATGGTGGCCACGTTGGCCTTATAGTACAGCTCTGATCTGCTAGTACAGCCCTGATTTATCATTCCTGCGCCTGCTTTCCGGCGTGGGTGCACTGGGAGCATGAGGTGTTCGAGCCGGGAACTCAACTTGGTCGGTACGAGATTCAGCGACGGCTCGGCCGCGGCGGTATGGGGACCGTGTACGTGGCACACGATCCCGTCCTCGGGCGTATGGTGGCGGTCAAGGTGTTTGCGGGGGATCTCGACGTTCCGGATGCCCGCGAGCGCTTCTCGCGCGAGGCCCGGGCCGCGGCGGCCCTGAATCACCCGAACATCGTCACGGTCTACGACTTCGGGGAGTACGGCTCGCAGCCGTACATCGTCATGGAGTACGTGCCGGGCGAGACGCTGGCCAACCTGATTCGTCGGAAGGTTCCGGTCTCGACCACCGACAAGCTGCGCTGGATGGAAGAGTTATGCGCCGGCGCAGGCTACGCCCATCAGAATTCGGTGATTCATCGCGACATCAAGCCCGCGAACCTCATGCTCGATCGGTCGGGGCGGCTGAAGATTTTGGACTTCGGCATTGCGCGGATGCTCGGCATCGCCTCCAACACGGCCGTGATGATTGGCACGCCTGGTTACATGGCGCCGGAACAGATCACGGGGGATTCGGTCGATCATCGCGCGGATCAGTTCGCAATCGGCGTGGTCTTCTACGAGCTGCTCGCCTACACCGAACCGTTCCCGGGTGACACACTGCCGGCGATCACCCACCGCATCCTCAACGAGCAGCCGAAGTCGCTGACCAGTCTCGTCGCCGACCTCAGCCCCGAGGTGGTGACGATCGTCGAACAGTCGCTGAAGAAGAACGTCGCCGAGCGCTTCAAAGACACCGAGGCAATGCGAGTCGCGATCGCGCGCGTGCGGCGCCACTTCGAGTCCGACCAGAGCTGGGGCACGACGCCGTCGATGCCGGTCGGACGCGATGTGACTCCGCCGGGCGGCAGCCCCAATCGCGGGACTGGATCGGCGCGGCGGCGCACGAGCGATGCGGTCGGCGTGGCCCAGCTCACGCCGCCCCCCGATCCCCGTCGAACCGATCGAGAAGCGTTGGCTCGCCGCCGCGCCGCTCAAGTTGAAGCGGCGCTGGCCGACGCGCGGCGGCTGTTCGCACAAGCGCAGTTGGAGGCGGCTCTCGACGCCTGTCAGCAGGCGCTGACGCTCGACGAAAGTCACATCGGCGCACTGCAGCTCGAGGAAGAGATTCAGTCGGCGCTCGGCCTCGGCGATAGCGAGCAGGTTGCCGATGACCCGGATCGAACTCAAGCCAACGAGCGGCTGGACCCGGCGGCGTCGCCGTCGCGCCTGGCCGAATCGCAGGCGGTGACGCGGCTGCACGACGAAGAGTTTGCGCTGACCGGGTTGCCGGCGGTCGAAGAGCAGCCGCCCACTGCCCCAGAGGACGCTCGCACCGGCGTAGGCGATCAGACGGTGCTGCGACCCGCGGCGCCGCGGGTGACTGGTCCTGCCGCTCCGCTCAACGACTCTCGAGAGGTGGCGGAGCCGACCATTGTCGTGCCAAGCCGGCGGACGCCGGCGCCGCACGCCTCGAAACTCCCGACGACGGTGCCGACGCCGCCGCGGGTGCCCGCAGCCGCGCCGGTACCGCCCGTGCCGCAGGCGAAGCAGCCGATCAAAGTCCCCGTCGCCAAACCAGCAGGTCCGGATCTCCTGACTCGCATCAAGGCGATTCCGGCTGCCGTTGCGCCGATCGCGGAGCGAGTGGCGCAGTCGGTACGCACGATCACGCCATCGTCGCTGTCGCGACAGCAGATGCGTCTTCTTTGGGCAGGCCTGGCCGCTGTGCTGCTCATCGCGGTCGCGACGACGTACATGCTGACTCGCGGCCCCGTTCCAACCGGCGGGATCGTGATCGACGCCGTTCCCTGGGCAACAGTCAACGCACTCCAGACGGAGGACGGGTCGGCTCAGGCGCTACCAGAGTCAGCGTCGACGCCGTTATCGTTGTCGGTGCCCGCAGGAACGTATCGAGTGACGCTGACGGGGCCCCCGCCAGAGTCGAAGGTCACCACGGTGACGATGCGCGTCGAAGTCGGCGGTGTGGCAGTCGTGCCGGTCACCCGCTTTCAGACGATGACTGCCGAACAGTATTTCGAGCCGTATCTCGGGGCCTCGACCGCGACGAGCACCGCACCACCCGCCGCCGCGCCGGTGGCCGCCAGCGAGGCTGGAGCGCCAGCGCCCTCAGCGGCCCCGCCAGCGTCAGGAGGCAACCAGTGACGCGCTTGGTGCGTGGAGTGATGACTACGCTGATGTGCCTGATCCTGTGTCCTGCTCTGGCGTCGGCGCAGGACGAGGCCTTCAAGAGGGGCATTCAAGCGCGTGGCGACAAGAAATGGGCCGAGGCTGAGCGACAGATGCGCAGCGCGATTCAATCGAACGGTCAGGAGTCGAATCGGAAAGTCCGATTGAACATCGTCGCGAGCGTCTTTGGCGCCGGGAGCATTGAGTACCTTCCGCACTACTTCCTTGGGGAGGCTCTGTACAACCAGAAAGACTGTGCCGGTGCCGTTGCGGCGTGGGCGGCGTCATTGGATCAGAGAGTCGTTCAGGGCGTCGGCGAGTTCAAGCAGGGTATTGATCGAGGCTTCAAGGATTGCGGGGGCAGGGGCGTGCTGCTGCCTGCCGAATTCGATTCGCAGCTGAAGAGCAGCAGACAGGCGTATGTGGACGCGAATGCCCTCGCCAAGAAGATCACCGACCTGGGTGCAGCGCACAGGGACCAGTGGAGTTCCCTTGAATCGCAGTATGACGATCCGCTTCGTGACCTCCAAGTCGCTTCCGCTCGGCTGCAATCAGCCATGAGAACGCGATCGGCCAGCGACTTTGCAGAGGTGAGGTCGGCGTCAGACCGTGCCATCGCCAAGTTGAGGCCGCTCGAGGAGGCATTGAATGCGGCCATCGCAAACGTGGCATCGCTTCAGCAGAAGATCCGTGACGTCGAGCAGGCGATCGGGGCTGCCGATGGTCTCGACAAGTCGATCGATGGTTTGAACGTCGCACTCGATTCGTCGTCGACCGCCTCGCGCAACACGGCACGCCAGCAGCTCGCGCAGGCGGGGTTGCTGCTGGGCGCCGCTCGAAAGTCGCAGAACGCGGTCTCCGTGAACGACGCCATGAAGACCGTGCAAACGGCGACGGCTACCCTCAATCAGGTCCTCGAGCGATTGGAGCAGCTCGTCAAGCGGGACGTGGCGCAACGAGTCGCCGAGCTCGTCAGAGGCGCCGACGAGGCGTTCGCGTCGTTTTCGGCGCTGATGGCGACGCTCGATGGACGGCTGCTGCAGAGAGCCGATAAGGTCACGCCCGAGATGACCACGCAGCGCGACGCGCTGCAGAAACAGATCGAGACGCAACGGAGGCGGTTCGAGCGTGCGCGCACCAAGCAGGATTTCGCGGGGCTGGCCGATGTGACCAGGCAGACACGTGAGGCCCAGGCGTCCCTCGACTCGCTCCTGTCGGCGTTCGGACCGCTGACCTTGCGCGAGCGCGGCGTCCACCCCGCCCTCGAAGAGGGGGCCAATCTCTTTCTGCAGGGCGAATACGAGAAAGCAATCGCGGCGCTCGACCCCTCGACCGGCGTCGGCGACAGCGCCCAGCAGCTTCACGTGCACCTGTTCCGGGCGGCCTCGCTCTATCAGCTTTTCGTGCGCTCTGGAGAACGGCGATCGGAGCTGCGGGCCAAAGCGCTCGAGGAAATCGCTCAGTGCCGACAGATCAGCTCGACGTTCGAACCCGACGTGCGCGTGTTTGCGCCGCGCTTCATCACGTTGTACAAGACGGGAGGCGCAGCCGCTCCTCAGACGGCCACTGCGACCACGCAGCAGTAACTCATGATCCTCACGCTCGAAGTGACGGGGCCGCAGTCGGATGCGCTGGGGCACGCACGTCGCAAGGTGTTTGGCATCGACGGAGGCACGATCGGTCGATTGCCTGACAACACGTGGGTGCTCGCTGAACCGTATGTCTCGGGGCGGCACGCGATCATCCGGTTCATCGATGGTTCGTTTCAGATCGAGGACACCAGCACCAATGGCGTGTTCCTGAACTCCACGACCGAACGAATCGTCCGCGGACGGCCTTACCCGATCAAATCCGGCGATCGCATCGTCATCGACCCGTACGAAATCGTGGCGCATGTCGACGCCACCGACCCGGCGGAGAAGTCTAACCGGCACTCGGATCCGTTCGAGGAGAATCGGCACTCGGATCCGTTCGAGACATTCGGTGAGCCGACGCCCGACCCGTTTGTGCCATCCGACCCGCTGCAGGCACTCAACCTCGAGGGTGAGAGGGCTGCGCCCCATGCACCGTCCGGTTCGGAGTTGAGCGGAGGGTCGCCGCTCTGGGCGCACTACACGCCACCGAAGATCGAGCCGGTCCAGTCGCCGGAATTGATTCCGTCCAACTGGCAGGACAGCTCGACGAGCCTGCCAGCCGCTACCAGTGCCCAGCCCGCTCCGGTGCGGTCCGCGGTGAAACCTGAAAAACGACCGGCGCCCGCGCCTCAGGAGAGCAGCAGTCTGTCGGCGCTGTTGGAGTCGGCAGGCATCAACGAAGGATCGTTGACGCCGGAAATCGCGCGCGACCTCGGTCAGATCTTCCGCATCATCATCACCGGTGTGATGGACGTGTTGAAGGTGCGGCAGCAGACCAAGGATCAGTTCGGTCTCGGCATGACGACCTTCAAGAAGATCGATAACAACCCGCTCAAGTTTTCGGCGGACGTCGAAGAGGCGTTGCAGCGCCTGTTCGTGAGGCGGCCCAACGCGGCCTATCTGGGTCCGGTCGACGCCTTCGAGGACGCGTTCGAGGACATGCGCAATCACCAGATCGCGATGCTCGTGGGGGTTCGCGTCGCGTTCGAGGCGATGCTGTCCGAGTTCGATCCCGATCACCTCCAGGAGCAGTTCGATCGGACGAAGAAGGCGGCGCTCGTCAGTATTCCGGCGCGGCTGCGGTACTGGGACCTGTATCGCGATTGGATTCATGATATGGTCCGCGACGCAGACACCAGCTTTCGCGAGTTGTTCGGCGACGAGTTCGCGAGAGCGTATGAAGAACAGCTCAAGAAACTGAAGGCCCAGGGTCGCGCCGCAAAGGGCTGACCAGGCACTGCTATGACTTCTCGCTTCCCCAGGCAGATTCTGGCGTTCGCGTCGCTCGTGATGGCGGCCTCGAGTGCGTGTGGGAAGGCCCCGCCGCCGGCGGCGTTGCCTCCGATCACCATTGCCGCCCCTGCGGAATCCAAGACGAAATCGGCGATGACGCTCGCGGCCAGTGCCGATACCAATCCCGACGCGAATGGCCGGCCGTCACCGGTCGTCGTGCGCGTCTACCAGCTGAAGACCGATGCGGCGTTCAAGGGCGCCGAGTTCTTCGCGCTCTATGACGACGACCAAAAAGTGCTCGGGCAGGAATTGATCAGTCGCGACGAGTTCGTGCTGGCGCCGTCCGAGAAAAAGACCATCGACGTGGCGGTCTCGAGAGACACGCGTTTCGTCGGCGCACTGGCGGCGTTTCGCGACATCCGCAACGCGCAGTGGCGCGGGCTGGTCGTGGCGCCGCAGCGCAGCAGCCTGAACCTGGCGGTCGAGCGCGCCCGGATCGTGTTGTCCGTCGTCGAGGACTAATGGAGCACGCCTGACGCGATGTCCGCTCACAACAGGGTCGTTTGGTCTGAGGGGCTGTTTCTTCAACCCCAACACTTTCAGCAGCAGGATCGCTATCTCGAGCGATACATCGAGTCGCGCTGCCGGTCGCTGATTCCACACAGCTGGGGCTTCACCGAGATCGCGATCGAGCGCGACTTCCTCAAGATCGGCAAGTTCGGTCTGCAAAAGGCGGTCGGCGTGTTCCCCGACGGTACGCCGGTACAGATACCGGCTGACGACCCGCCGCCGGAGCCGATCGAGATCGACGCTCAGACGCGCGATCAGGTCATTCATCTCGGCCTGCCCTTGCGTCGCGCCGGTTCGCTCGAGGTGGATCGCACGGGAAGCACCGACGAATTGGCGCGCCATACGTTGCGCCAGTGGGAAGCGCGCGATATCACGGCGCCGTCTGGCAACTCCGCGCCGGTGGAAGTCAGTGCGGTGCGGAGCCGTTTGCTGCTGGCCAAGGAGGTGACGCCGGCGTACGCGTGCATCCCGTTGGCGCATCTCGTCGAGTGCCGCTCCGACAAGCAAGTCGTGCTCGACGAGTCGTTCATGCCGACCGTGCTTCACGCGGGGGCGTCGACGCGCCTGGCGACGTTCATTACCGAGTTGCTCGGACTGCTCCATCAGCGCGGCGAGGCACTGGCCGGGCGTGTGGCCGCCACCAGTCGCGGCGGCGCCGCAGAGATCGCCGACTTCCTCCTGTTGCAGACCGTGAACCGTTGCGAACCGATCGTTGCCCACTACGGGGAGTCGGGCGCGGTGCATCCCGAAGAGTTCTTTCGATTCTGCGTGTCGGTCGCAGGAGAGCTGGCCACGTTTACCCATCCGTCGAAGCGCACGCCGACCATCGGCGGGTATCGCCACGATCAGTTGCGCGAGTCGTTCGAGCCGGTGATCGCGGCCCTGCGATCGTCGCTGAGCGCGGTGCTCGAGCAGCGCGCGATTCCCATCCCGATCGAGGAGAAGAAATACGGGATCCGAGTGGCAACGGTCGCCGACCGGAGTCTCTACACCTCAGCGGTCTTTGTGCTGGCGGCGCGCGCAGATATGCCGGCCGAAGAGCTGCGCCGGCGGTTCCCGTCGCAACTCAAAATCGCGCCGGTCGAAAAGATTCGCGAGCTGGTGAATCTCCAGCTCAAAGGCGTCCCGGTGCAGCCGATGCCGGTCGCGCCCCGACAGATCCCGTTTCATGCCGGGTTCGTGTATTTCGAGCTCGATCAAACGCATGACCTCTGGGTGCAGCTGCGGACGTCGGGCGGCGTGGCTCTGTTCGTCGGCGGCGAGTTCCCAGGGCTGGCGCTCGAGTTCTGGGCGATCCGGGGCTGAGTGGACGATCACGCCGATGCCGGACTTCGACGATCCGTTCAAGCCGTCTGATGCGACTGTGATGCGGCCGCGTCCCGGCGCCGGTCGACGCGGCACGCCCGAGGCCGCGCCGCCGTCGCCGATGCGCCCGCTCGCGCCGCCGGCGGCGCGAGCCGAGCCGCTTCCCGAGGCCGCGTTCCAGTTTATCGGTATCGGTCTGAATCCGCTGGTGCGCGCGGCGAGTCCGCTGTTGCTGCTCGCCGGCCAGCTGCGCGGATCGTTGTCGTCTCCGGATGTGAGTGTGCTTCGACGTCACGCGCTCGATGAGATTCGGCGCTTCGAGCAGCGGGCGCGCGGCTCCAGCATTTCGGCCGAGGTCGTGAGCGCGGCCCGATATGTGCTGTGCGCCTGTCTCGACGAGGCCGTGCTGTCGACGCCGTGGGGCGCCCAGAGCGAGTGGGCGCAGCAGTCGCTGCTGGTGGCGTTGCATCGGGATGCACGGGGCGGCGAGAAGTTCTTCGAGATGTTGAAAGGGATCTCGGATGATCCCGAGCGGCACATCGATCTGATGGAGCTGCAGTATCTCTGCATCGCGCTCGGCTTCGGCGGGAAGTACGAGACGCTGGCGCAGGGACACGCGCAGCTGGCTGATGTTCAGCAGGGCCTGTATCGCAAGATTCGCGACTATCGCGGGATTCCGCGTACCGAGCTGTCGCTGAAATGGAAAGGCGTCGAGGATCGACGCAATCCGATCATTCGCTACGTGCCGTGGTGGGTCATCGGCGCGGCGACGCTGGCGATGCTCGCGATCACGTTTGTCGTCTTCTACTCGCGCCTCGACACGGCGTCGACGCCGATCTACGCGACGCTCTCGCAGATCGGCCTCGATGTTCCCCACCCGGCGCCCGCGGTCCCGCGAGCCGGCCCCACGTTGAAGCAGGTGCTCGCGCCGCAGGAGCAGGCGCGCGCGATCAGCGTGCAGGAAGAGGGATCGGTGACGCGCATCACGCTGCTCGGCGACACCCTCTTCGCATCGGGCAGCGCAGCGCTCGACCCGGCGTACGAACGCACGCTCGGTCAGATCGCAGCGGCACTGGATCGTTTTCCTGGTCACGTCACCGTCGTCGGCCACACCGATGCGCAGCCGATCCAGTCGCTCCGGTTCCGCAACAACTTCGATCTGTCCCGCGAGCGGGCGGCGAGCGTCGCCCGCATGCTGCAGAAGTCGATGGTCAATTCCGGCGGGATCGATGTGAATGGGGTCGGGCCGAGCAAGCCGCTGGTGACCCCTGAAGCGACGGTGGCCGATCGCGCGCGCAATCGCCGCGTCGAAGTCGTGCACGCTCCGGAGTCGTGATGAAGTCGATGTTCAAGCTGCGCACGCTGTTGATCATCGCGGGCGTCGTGCTGCTCGCGCTGTTCATTTGGTACGGCGGGCCGCTGATTGCGTTCGGCTCTGAAGGTCAGTATCGCCCGCTCGCCTCCGTGCTGGTTCGTCTGATCGTGATCGCGCTCGTCATCGTCGCGCTGGTCATCTCGCACCTCCTGAAGCGGCTCCGCGCCAACAAGAACAGCGACAACCTCATGGCGGCGGTCGTCAAGCAGTCGCAGGGCGGCGACGCACGCCCCTCGGCCGAAGCGCTGCAGCTGCGCGAGCGATTCGAAGAGGCCGTCGCCGCGCTGAAGCAGAAGCGCCGCAGCGGCCACACGCTCTACGAACTGCCGTGGTACGTGATCATCGGCGCGCCCGGATCGGGTAAGACGACGGCCCTCGTCAACTCCGGTTTGAAGTTCCCGATCGAGCAGCGGTCGGGCAAGGCGGCACTGCGCGGCGTCGGCGGCACCCGGAACTGCGACTGGTGGTTTACCGACGACGCCGTGCTGATCGACACCGCCGGCCGCTATACGACGCAGGACTCCGATGCGAGCGCGGACAGCGCCGCGTGGTCCGAGTTTCTCGCGCTGTTGCGGAAGTATCGCGGCCGCCGGCCGATCAATGGCGTGATCCTCACGATCAGCGCGCAAGACCTGATGGTGCAGAGCGCGTCGGCGCGCGAGACGCACGTCGACGCGGCGCGCCGGCGGCTCGACGAGCTGAATCGCGAGCTGCGCATGCGGCTGCCGGTGTATCTGATGGTCACCAAGTGCGACCTGGTGGCCGGCTTCACCGAGTACTTCGACGATCAGGCGCAGCAGGGCCGCGGGCAGATCTGGGGCGTGACCTTCGGCTACGACGACACGACCAACGGACGTGCCGCGCAGACGTTCCCCACCGAGTTCGACGGCCTCATCGCCAGGCTCAACGAGCGGCTGATGCCGCGTCTCGAGGAAGAGCGTGATGTACGGCGCCGCGCGAAGGTGTTCGGCTTCCCGCAGCAGATGGCGGCGCTGCGGGAATCGCTCTCGCAGTTCGTGAGCGAGGTCTTCTCGTCGACGCGCTTCGACAAGCAACTGTTGCTGCGCGGCGTCTACTTCACCAGCGGCACGCAGGAGGGGACGCCGATCGATCGACTGCTCGGCGCGCTGAGCCGTCAGTTTGCGATGGCGGAATCGCTGGTGGCCTCCGGGGGGAAAGGCAAAGCGTATTTCATCGAACGCCTGCTCACCGACGTCATCTTTGCCGAGTCGGGCCTCGCCGGCGTCAATCGGCGCGTCGAAGTCCAGAAGGCGGCGCTGCAGCTGTCGGCGTACGTGGCCATGCTGCTCGTCGGCGTCATCGGTCTCATCGGCTTCACGACCAGCTATCGCAGCAATCGAACCTACCTGACGGCGATCGACCAGGAAGTCGGCGCACTGCGTGCCGCCGGCAGCGACGGCGGCACCAGCCTCGACAGCCAGCTGTCGCGTCTCGACGGGATCCGCGCGGTGTCCGATTCGGCGAATCGATACACGGACGATCCCCCCTGGTCGATGCGATGGGGACTCTTTCAGGGCGAATCGGTCGGCACGGCGGCGCGCGACGCGTACGCGCGGGCGCTAAACGGCGTCTTCCTGCCACAGGTGAGCGGTCGTTTCAAGCAGCGGTTGATCACGTATGCCGCGGAGCCCGAGAAGCTGTACGAATATCTCAAGGCCTACCTGATGCTCGGCGATCCCAAACGGCTCGACCGCGAGCAGCTGCAGTACCTCGCGGAGCAGGAATGGGATGCCTCCTTTGGATCGGTCCCGCAGATCCGCGAGTCCGTGGCCAAACACTTCCGGAGCCTGCTCGAATCCGGAAAGATCGGGAAACGCACTCCCGATGAAACCATCGTCGCGCAGACACGCAATGCGCTCCTCCAAGCGTCGAAGGCGGGCCTCGTGTATCGCTACCTGCGCGCCAATTACGTGAAAGACACTGGACGTGCGCTGAGGCTCGACATCGAAGCGGGCGCAGGGGCCGAGCGTGTGCTGCGGCGCAAGAGCGGCGTGAGCCTGTCGATGCCGCTGCCCAGCCTGTACACCAAGGACGTCTTCAACGAAGTGGTCTCCACGGGCATGAACGATCTGGTGAAGCAGTTCGCGGAAGAGCAGTGGGTGTGGGGCAAGGAGGCGCCGAGTCTCTCGAACTCGGCGACGCTGAGGCAGGAAGTGCTCGACGTCTACGAGAAGGACTACATCGCGTTCTGGGATCGCATCGTTCAGGAGATCGAGCTCGTTCCGTTCGGAGCGACGGGCAACGCGAAGGAAACGGTGGCGATCGTCTCGGGTCCGACCTCGCCGCTGCGCGGCATCTACAAGGCGATCGACAAGCACACGTATCTCGTGGCGCCTCAGGAACCGGCGAAAGACGCCGCGTCGGGTGTGAAGGATCGTCTCTCAAGCATCTTCGGGAACTCCCCACTCGCCGCCGCGGTCGCCACGACCAAGCCCGGAGCCCAGGTCACGATGCACTTCGCCGAGATCCACAAGCTCGTCGCCGGCGATGCCGGTGCCGCCCCGATCGACGGCACGCTGCGCACGTTGCAGCAACTGCAGCAGAAGATGGCGCCGGTCGGGACCAACGTCGGCGAGAGTCCGCCCGATGCAAACACTGTCAGGGAAATCGGCGAAATCACGAGCTCGCTGAAGCGTGACGCGGCGTCGCTGCCGCCGGCGCTCGGGGCCATTGTCACCACGATCGCCAACGGCAGCATGTCGGTCGTGCGATACACCGGCTCGGTCAACGTGAGCAACAACTACACACAGACCGTGCTGAATGAGTGCCGACTGCTCGTCAACGGACGCTATCCGTTCGAGGCCGTTAGCTCGACGGATATTCCGATCGCGGATTTCGAGCGCCTGTTCGGACCCAATGGCGTCTACGACATGTTCTTCAAGAGCGACTTGCAGGGCCGCGTGAATACGACGCGTTCGCCGTGGACGTGGCTCACCGATGCGTCGGGTGCTCCGGTGGGCGGCGGGATCCCGCTAGCCAAGTTCGAAGCCGCAGACCGGATCCGTCAGATGTTCTTCCGCGCCGGATCGTCGAAGGCCGAGATCCGTTTCACCGTGACGCCGGTGTCCCTCGCTCCGGCCGACCCGGGCGCCAGCTTCGCGCTCGAGATCGATGGTCAGAGAATCCCGTATCAATTTGGTCCCGAGCGTCCGTATCCCGTGACGTGGCCGGGTCCGAAGCCTGGTCAGGCCACCGCGACGTTCTCGCAGTCCGGCGGGCCGAACGCTGCGTTCGACGGTTTCTGGGCGTGGTTCCGTCTGATCGACAGCGGGCAGATGGTTCGCCAAGGCAATGAACGGTACATGTTCACGATCAAGCGGGGCACCCGTGAGGCGCAGCTCAGAATCGAGCCCGACATGGTGCGCAATCCGTTCGCCGGAAACGACCTGTCGCGTTTCCGCTGCGAATGAAGGCGAATGAGCAGTGGCGATTGACGTCGGCTTCTACGGCAAGCTTCCCAGTCACGGCGATTTTCTCAGGCGTCGAGTGTCCGACGGGTTCGTCGGTGTCTGGGACTCGTGGCTGCAGGAATCGATGGCAGCGAGTCGTGCCGCCCTCGGCGACCACTGGTTCGATGCCTATTTGACAAGCCCGGTCTGGCGCTTTGCATGCGCATCAGGCGCGTGCGGATCGGCGCCAGTGCTTGGCGTGATGGTGCCGAGCGTCGACCGGGTCGGCCGCTACTTCCCCTTGACCCTCGTCGGCGAGCTGCCGCGCGACACGCCAAGTCCAGTGGCCGCGGCGCTGTGCGCCGATGCGTTCTTCGACGCCGCCGAGCGTCTGGTCATCGAAACGCTTGAAGACGACCAGATTGATGTCGACCGGTTCGATGAGCAGTTGATCCGCGTCGGCGAACAGCTCAATCCGGCCAGGCTGTCACCGCGCATCGTGCTCGAGGGGGCGTCGGCGCTGCTCGACGATCCCGCGGACGGATGGCACGTCACGCTGGCGTCGACGACCGAGCTCAGGTCGGCGTTCGACCAGGTATTCGCGCAGCGTCTGACCGACGTTTACGATCCGGTGGTGTTGTGGTGGACTGACGGTTCGGCGCGCGTACAGCCGTGTTGTCTCGTCACTCGGGGGCTGCCGCATCCCGATTCGTTTGCGTCGCTCCTGGACGGATCGTGGGCGGGGCGGCGTTGGCGATCGGTGGCAGCGCGTGTCGAGGCCAGTATGGTGGCCGAAACGCTCGTCGATGATCCGTCGCCGCCCCGATACCGATCAGCGGCGGCCAGCAATGCGGGATGTGTGCGCGAGATCAATCAGGACTCGTTCCTCGAACGCCCGGATGCCGGAATCTGGGGCGTTGCCGACGGGTTGGGCGGTCACGCCGACGGCGAGGTGGCGAGCCGGATGGTGTGTGACGCGCTCGCCGACGTCGTTCCAGAGTCGAGCTTCGAACACCTGATCGACGTCGTGCGCCAGCGGGTCGTGGATGTCAACGAGCAGCTGATTCGCGCCGCCACTCGACCGGTCAATGCGGTGCAGAGCGGCAGTACCGTGGTGACGCTGCTCGCGCGCGGCTCGTCGTGCGCGATTCTGTGGGCCGGGGACAGCCGCGCCTACCGATGGCGCAATGGCGGACTGGAGCAGCTCACGCGGGATCACAGTCTCGCGGCGCTCGAAGGTCTGAGCGATTCCAACGCCATCACGCGGGCAGTCGGTGGGGAGGCGACGCTCGATCTCGACCTCGTTCGCCACCGCGTCGAGCCAGGCGATCGCTTTCTGCTCTGTTCTGACGGGCTGTCGAAGACCGTGTCGAAGGAGCAGCTGGCCAGCTGGATGGCCCATGAGGACATCGCGCAGGCGGTCGAGGGGATGATCGAGGCGACCCTAGCGGCCGGCGCCCCCGACAATGTGACTGCCGTGGTCGTGGAGGCCCTGGCGTGACAGGCGTTTCGCACGATTTCCCGGAATAGGCTGACTTGACGGCCCCGGTGGAGGCCGCACTTTGAGCCTTGGAGTTTGAGCGAAGCCCCATTAGAATCCCACTCCTCACACAACTTGCATCAGGTTCCGAGTCAAATGAGGGCCGTTGTGCTTTCTGAGATCGTTTCCGTCTGCGCTGGCGGAGTCTGCGCATGAGCGCCAGCTGGGACGGATCGGCGCTGCTCGAGCCGATCTCCGCCGATGCGTCGTGCGGGAAGAGCCTCGAGGACAGCGACGTGTTGGCGGCGCTCGACGCGTATCAAATCTTCGGGCAGACGTCGCTCGAGCCGGAGAAATCGGGCGACGATCAGCCCAAGCGTAAGGAGCCGCGCAAGAGCGATCGTCCGCCGAACTGGGCGGAGATCAGAGACGAGGCCTTGACGGCGCTCCAGACTTCGAAGGATCTCAGGCTGCTGGCGTATCTGGGTGTCGCCTCGCTTCGCATCGAAGGGATTGCGGCGTTCTCGCAGGCGCTGGGCATCGCCGCTCACTGGCTGGCAATATTTCCGACGCAGGTGTATCCCCTCGTCGACGAGGACGCGCTCTTTCGCCAGAATGCCTTGAATTGTTTTGCCGATCCGGTGGCGGTGATCGACGGCCTGCGACGGTCGCCGCTCGTCAGCCACCGGCAGCACGGACGATTCAGCATTCGCGATGTCGATCTCGTGTCGGGCGATGTGCAGCCGGCTGGCGATGACGTGAAGCCGGACGGCAAACAAATCGACGCCGCCTTCGACGCCACGGCGCTCGACGAGCTCAAGACACTGCACGCGACCGTCGACGGCGCGTTGACCGCGATCAGGAGCATCGACACCGCGATGCGCGACGCCAACGGCGCCGCGTTCGCGCCGAGCTTCGAATCGCTGTCGGCGCAGTTCAAGAAGATGTCGGCGTTCGTCGCCGCACGCATGGCCGCGCATCCTGAGAACGCGTCGGTCGCGTCGCAGGACGGTGAGGTGGCGGGTGGCGAAGCGGGCGGTATGGCGATGGCCGTTGGCGCGATCAAGTCGCGGCAAGATGCGATCCGCGCGCTCGAGGCGGCCGCGGAGTTCTTTCGGCGGAATGAGCCGTCCAGTCCGATCCCGATGTTCCTCGAACGGGCGAAGCGGTTGGTGTCCAAGGATTTTCTCGAGGTGTTGGCCGATGTCGCTCCCGACGCGCTCCCGCAGGCGCGGTCGGCAGGCGGCCTGAGGGACGAGTAGGCATGCGTACGAGCCAGGAGGTGTGTTGTGGCTAAGGCCAGCAGTCAGAAGTTCATCGCCAGAAACCGTGCGCCTCGAGTCCAGATCGAGTACGACGTGGAGCTCTACGGCGCGGAGAAGAAGATACAGCTGCCCTTCGTCATGGGCGTGCTGTCGGATCTGTCGGGCACGCCCTCCCAGCCGCTTCCGCCGGTGGCCGATCGGAAGTTCCTCGAGATCGACGTCGACAACTTCGACAACCGCATGAAGGCGATGAAGCCGCGCGCGTCGTTCCAGGTGCCGAACACGTTGACCGGCGAGGGCAACATCAGCGTCGAGTTGACGTTCGAGAGCATGGACGACTTCTCGCCGGCGGCGATCGCGAAGAAGGTCGACTCGCTGAACAAACTGCTCGAGGCGAGACAGCAACTGGCTAATTTGATCACCTACATGGACGGCAAGAGTGGCGCCGAAGATTTGGTCAGCAAGCTGCTGCAGGATCCCGCGCTGTTGCAGACGCTCGCGACCACGAAGAAACCCGGTGACGGTGAGGCTTCGTCGTAACCCCTGGGACTGCCGAGTGGAGTAAAGCCATGGCTGATGCAAAGTCCGAGCAACCGCAATCGGCAACTGAAGTCGTCGCGGTTACCGAGTTCGATTCGCTCCTGAAGAAGGAGTTCAAACCGAAGACCCCCGAGGCGACAGAGGCCGTCGAGCGTGCCGTGCGCACGCTTGCCGAGCAGGCTCTCGCGCAAACAAAACTGATCAAGGGCGATGTCGTCAAAGCGATCGAGCAGATGATCGGCGAGCTCGACAAGAAGCTCACCGAGCAGATCAACTTGATCCTGCACCACGAAGATTTTCAGAAGCTCGAAGGGGCGTGGCGAGGGCTGCATTACCTCGTCAACAACACCGAGACCGACGAGATGCTGAAGATCCGCTTCATGGACATCAGCAAGCAGGATCTGGGCAAGACGCTGAAGCGGTACAAGGGCACGGCATGGGATCAGAGCCCGCTGTTCAAGAAGGTGTACGAGGCCGAGTACGGGCAATTCGGCGGCGAGCCGTTCGGGTGCCTGGTGGGCGACTACCACTTCGATCAGACGCCGCCCGACGTCGAGCTGCTCGGCGAGATGTCGCACATCGCCGCCGCGGCGCATGCGCCGTTCATCGCCGGTGCGTCGCCGACGGTGATGCAGATGGGCAGCTGGCAGGAACTGGCCAATCCACGCGACCTCACGAAGATCTTCACTACGCCGGAGTATGCGAGCTGGCGGTCGCTGCGTGAGTCGGACGATGCGCGGTATCTGGGCCTGGCGATGCCGCGGTATCTCGCCCGCCTGCCGTACGGGTCGAAGACGAGTCCGGTGGAGGAGTTCGACTTCGAAGAGGACACCGGCGCGGCCGATCACTCGCGCTACACGTGGGCGAACGCTGCCTACGCGATGGCCGTGAACATCAATCGGTCGTTCAAGATGTACGGGTGGTGCTCACGAATCCGCGGCATCGAATCGGGTGGCGCCGTCGAGGGGCTGCCGACGCACACGTTCCCGACCGACGACGGCGGTGTCGACATGAAGTGCCCGACGGAGATCGCGATCAGCGATCGACGCGAGGCCGAACTCGCCAAGAACGGCTTCATGCCGCTGGTCCATCGGAAGAACTCCGACTTCGCCGCGTTCATCGGTGCGCAGTCACTGCAGAAGCCGACCGAATACGACGATCCGGACGCGACGGCCAACGCCAACCTGGCCGCGCGGCTGCCGTATCTGTTCGCCTGCTGCCGCTTTGCGCATTATCTGAAATGTATCGTGCGCGACAAGGTCGGCTCGTTCAAGGAGCGCGACGACATGCAGCGATGGCTGCAGAACTGGATCATGAACTACGTCGACGGCGACCCGGCGCACTCGTCGGAAACGACCAAGGCGCAGAAGCCGCTCGCCGCTGCAGAAGTTCAGGTCGAGGAAGTCGAGGGTAATCCCGGGTACTACACCTCGAAGTTCTTCCTGCGGCCGCACTATCAACTGGAAGGCCTGACCGTGTCACTGCGGCTGGTCTCCAAACTGCCATCGGCAAAGGCTGGCTAGAACTGGAGGTTTGTCGTGGGCGCCAGATGGCAGCGGCGCCCGGAGTGTGGGGGTTCTCCATAGCCCACGAACGATTGGGCGTAGCAGAGGAGCGAAGCGATGGCTGTAGACGTATTTCTGAAGATTGGTGATGTCAAGGGCGAGTCGAAGGACAGCAAGCACGAAGGTGAAATCGACGTGTTGTCGTGGTCCTGGGGAGTGTCGCAGACGGGCATCGGGTCGATCGGCGGCGGCAGTGGCGCGGGCAAGGCGAACTTCAGCGATCTGAACTTCATGCACGCGCTCGATAAGTCGTCCCCGGTCCTGATGAAAGCGTGCGCGATGGGCGATCACTTCACCGATGCCACGCTGGTGTCCCGCAAAGCCGGCAAGGGGCAGTTGGACTATCTGATCGTCAAGATGAAGGAAGTCTTCATCACGAGCGTGCAGCCGTCCGGCAGTTCCGAGCACCCGATGGAGAGCGTGTCGATGTCATTCGGACACGTCGATCTCGAGTACAAGCCGCAGAAGGCCGACGGCACTCTCGAGGCGGGCGTGCACTTCATCTACGACATCAAGAAGAACCTGGACAGCTAAGCGAGCGAAGGCCTGTTCCCCCGTGCAGGCCTCCTCATTTCACCCCCACGACTCACGCGCGGGGTTGGGAAGGTACTGAGCGTGGCTCAAGCAAACGCGGCGCCCGGCTATGGCGACATCTTCCTCTCGGTCAAGGGGGCGAAGTCTGGCCTGATCAAGGGAGAGGCGAACGACGACGTCCATGCCGGCGAAATCGATGTCTTGAGTTGGTCGTGGGGGATGCAGGCGCAGGTGTCGCTCGGTGGCGGGCAGGCCACCGGCAGGGCGATCACGCGCGAGCTCAAGGTCGTCAAGCGCGTCGATAGCGCGTCGACCGCGCTGATGGCGGCGCTGCGAACGAATGAAATGATCACGAAGGCCATCCTCACGATGCGAAAGGCCGGCAAGTCGCCGCTCGAGTTCTTGAAGATCACCATCGAACAAGGGCGCGTCACCGGCTTGACCATCGACGCCGGCGACGACGAGGGCAGTCCCGACATCGTCGAGAACGTGGCGTTTTCCTTCAACAAGATCACCGTGGAATACGTGCCCCAGGGGAAGGATGGACAGGCGAGGGGCAGCACCCTGTTCACCGATCAATGGGAGCAGGCATGAGCATGCGGGGTTCCATCCATCCACGACCGGGGGGTGCACGATGAGCGTCGCCGACGCAGCCGAGTCGAGTCTCAGACACGGGGATCTCTCAGCGGCGCTCGCGCAGTTGCAGGAGCAGGTGCGCGACCAGCCCGCGAATGCGAAGCTGCGGGTCTTTCTCTTTCAGTTGCTGTGCGTGCGCGGCGAGTGGGAGCGGGCGCTCAACCAGCTGAAGGTTGCCTCCGGCCTCGATCCCGCCGCGCTCGCCATGGCGCAGATGTACGGGGAGGCGGTGCGGTGTGAAGCGATTCGCACCGACGTGTTCAACGGCAAGAAAGTGCCCATGGTGTTTGGCGAGCCGGAGCAGTGGCTGGCGCTGCTGATCGAATCGTTGCTGGTCGCGGGACGCGGCGAGACGGAGAAGGGCAACCAGCTGCGGCTGCGCGCGTTCGAGGAAGCGGACACGTCGGCCGGTGAGATCAACGGCCAGCCGTTCGAGTGGATTGCCGATGCCGATTCGCGGCTCGGACCCGTGCTCGAGGCGGTGATCAACGGCCGCTACTATTGGGTGCCGTTCTCGCGGCTCGCGGGCGTGACCGTCGAGGAGCCCGAGGACCTGCGCGACATGGTCTGGATGCCCGCGCACCTCCAGTTCGAGAACGGCGGCGACAGCGTCGCGCTCATTCCCACCCGCTATCCCGGTTCGGAAGCGTCCGACGATGGGCTGATCGCGCTGGCGAGGAAAACGGTGTGGCAGGAAGTGTCCCCAGACACGCACCACGGGCTGGGGCAGCGCATCATTGCCACGGATGCGGTCGACGTGCCGTTGTTGGAGCTGCGGACACTCGTCGTCCACGCCCGCGCGGGTGATGCCGGCGCAGGTGCGTGACCGTGGCTGAGCAGCTCACGCCACAGGAGCGCCTGCAGCCAGCGCTGCTCGATCGCCTCACCGACGACGAACCCGAGAAGAAGGAGGAGCTTCGCAAGCATCGCGTGTTTGCGAAGGAGCGCTTGCGTGAGGCGGTCCTCCGCGATCTCGCGTGGCTGTTCAACGCCACGCGGCTCGAGCGCGGCGACGACATGTCGCACGTACCCGACGCACGGCGATCGGTGATCAACTTCGGCTTGCCTGCGCACGCCGGCCAGACGGCCTCATCGCTCGAGATTCAGGACGTCGAGCAGGATATCAAGCAGGCGATCATCGCCTTCGAGCCGCGCATCCTTCCCGAGACCCTCGAGGTCAAGGCGATCGCCGAGCTCAGCGATCTCGATCGTCACAACGTCCTCGGCATTCAGATCCGCGGCCTCCTCTGGGCGCAGCCGGTGCCGCTCGAGCTGCTCCTTCGCACGGAGATCGATCTCGAAACCGGCAAAGTTCAGGTCGCGGATCTCGCGCCCTCACGTGTGAGCTGATGGACCCGCGGCTGCTGCAGTACTACAACATCGAGCTGCAGCATCTGCGCGAGATGGGCGCGGAGTTCGCCGAGCAGTTCCCCAAGATCGCCGCTCGGCTCGGCATGAGCGGCCTGGAGGTCACCGACCCGTACGTCGAGCGTCTGATCGAAGGGTTCGGCTTTCTGGCCGCGCGGGTGCATCTGAAGCTCGACGCCGAGTTCCCGCGCTTCACCCAGTCGCTGCTCGAAACGGTGTACCCGCACTACCTGGCGCCCACGCCGTCGATGGTGGTGGTGCAGTGCACGCCCGATCGCAACGAGGCAGGCCTCGCCAATGGCGTCACGGTGCCGCGCGGCAGCACGCTCCAAGGCGTGATGGGCGGTGACGACGCCACGGCGTGCGAGTTCCGGACGGCGCAGGACGTCACGCTGTGGCCGATCGAAATCGTCTCGGCCAGCTACTTCTCGTACGCCCCGGATCTGCCGCTGAACGCGTTGCCGATTGCGCCGCGCAGCATCAAGGGCGGCGTGCGCGTCGTCCTGAAAACGACCGCAGGGCTGAAGTTCTCAGAGATCCCGCTCGATCGATTGCGCCTGTATTTCACCGGACGCAGCGAAGTGGCCAATGGGTTGTACGAGCTCTGCCTCACGAACCCGGTGGGGGCGCTCGTGCTTCCGGGCAAGGGCGCGTCGCGTTGGCACGAGTTCCTGCCAGCGAAGTCGTTTCAGCCGATCGGCTTTGCCGACGACGAGGCGGTGCTTCCGGTCGCGCTGCGATCGTTCCAGGGCTACCGGCTGCTGCAAGAGTACTTCGCCTTCCCGCAGCGGTTCCGCTTCTTCGAGCTCTCGGGACTGCAGCCGGCGATCAGACGCATCGGCGGATCGGAGCTGGAGCTGGTTCTCCTGCTGGGTCGCGCAGATCCCAACTTCGAGAGCGTCGTCGATGCCTCCAATCTCGCGTTGTTCTGCACGCCGGCGGTCAATCTGTTTCCCAAGCGCGCCGATCGGATTCACGTCAGCGACCGCACCTACGAGTACCACGTCGTTCCCGATCGCACGCGCCCGCTCGATTTCGAGGTCTACGAGGTTACCAGCGTCGTCGGGCACGGCGTCGGTTCCGACAGCGAGCAGGAGTTTCGCCCGTTCTATTCGGCCTACAGCTCGGACGGCGACAGCGAGCATACGGCGTTCTTCACCACACGGCGCGAGCCGCGGCTGCTGTCGGCGGATCAGAAGCGACGCGGTGTGCGATCGAGTTACATCGGGAGCGAGGTCTTCATTGGGCTGGTCGATTCCGCGCATGCCCCCTTCAGCGGCGACTTGCGGCAGCTCTCGATTCAGACCATGTGCACCAATCGCGATCTGGTGCTGCACATGCCCGTTGGCATCGGCAAGAGCGATTTCGCGCTCGATGTGGCGGCCCCGGTGACCGGCATCCGCGTGATCGCCGGCCCCAGCCGGCCGTACGCACCCCTGGCCGATGGCAGCGTGGCGTGGAAGGCGATCAGTCATCTCTCGCTCAACTATCTGTCGCTGGTGAACTCGACGCAGCAGCAAGGCGCCGCGGCGCTGCGCGACTTGCTCGAGCTGTACGCCGGCAGCAGCGACGTCAGCGCGCGCAAACAGGTCGACGGTGTCCGATCGGTCCGTGTCAGCCCGGTGGTGCGGCGTCTGCCCTCGACGCCGCGTGACACCGGGGCCGCATCGGCAGCGAACGCCTCGGCGGCGAGGCTGTCGTTCGGCCGCGGCCTCGAGATCACGGTCGAAGTCGACGAGATGGCATTCGAGGGCGGCAGTGCGTTCCTGCTCGGATCCGTGCTCGCGCAGTTTTTTTCGCGCTACGTGTCGATCAACTCATTCACCGAGACCGTGCTGCGATCGCTCGGTCGGGGCGAAATCTTTCGATGGGTGCCACAGTGGGGCGCGAGGCCGACGCTCTGACGGCGCTGTTCACGGCGTTGTCGGAGTCGCCGCACGCCTACGACTTCTATCAGACGCTGCGGCGCCTCGAGTGTCTCTTCGACCCCAAGCCGCGATGGGGCCACGCTCGTCGTCCCACGGATGAAGCCGTGCGCTTCGGACAGGACCCCGAGCTCAGTTTCGCGCCGGCGCCGCTGGCGTCGTTTCACTCCGGACCCGACCGACGCCCGCCGCAGGCGCAGCCCCAGCTGCAGGTGAGGCTCTTCGGGTTGTTCGGCCCGAACGGACCGTTGCCGTTGCACATCACCGAATATGCGCGAGAACGCCTGCGCAACGCCGGCGATCCGACGCTGAGCCGGTTTCTCGACGTCTTCCACCACCGGCTCATCACGCTGTTCTATCGCGCGTGGGCCCAGGCGCAGCCGCACGTCAATCGCGATCGGCCGGCGGAGGATCGCTTTGCGGCCTATCTCGGATCGTTCTTCGGGATGGCGCCGGCGGCGTTCCGCCAACGCGACGTTCTCCCGGATCACGCCAAGTGCTTCCATGTCGGTGCGCTGATCCGCCACACCCGCAACGCCGAAGGACTGCGCGCGATCCTGGAGCACTTCTGTCGCGTGCCCGTGCAGATCGAGGAGTTCGTCGGGCACTGGATGCGGCTGGACACGCGGGAGCGCACCTATCTGGGCCGCGATGCGGCGGTCCTCGGATCGAGCGCGGTGGCGGGCGGACGCGTCTGGGACCGGCAGTACAAGTTCCGCGTCCGCGTCGGCGCGTTGATGCTCGCGCAGTACGAGGCTTTTCTGCCCGGCGGCGCGTTGATTCAGAAACTGGTCGACTGGGTGAGGTTGTATCTGACGTTCGAGCTCGAGTGGGACGTCCGTCTGATTCTGCGCGCGGACCAGGTGCCGCCGCTCATGCTCGGACGGAGTGGACGATTGGGTTGGACCACGTGGCTCGGCGCTCGCCGGGCCAGAACAGATGCCGACGATCTCTGCTTCGATGCCGAAGCGTTCGCCGGCCCGGCCGGAGCACGGATATGAGTGACATCAACAGGGCAGCGCTGTTCGGCAAGCTCAATAGCCTGGCGTACAAGGCCATCGAAGGCGCCACGGTTTTCTGTAAATTGCGCGGCAACCCGTACGTCGAGCTGGTGCACTGGCTGCAACAGATCATGCAGACGCCGGACTCGGATCTGCACCGGATCATCAAGCGCTTCGAGCTCGACACGTCGCGGCTCGCCAAAGACGTCACCGAAGCGCTCGATCGCCTGCCACGCGGTGCGACGTCGATTTCCGATCTCTCCTCGCACGTCGAGAACGCGGTCGAACGCGGCTGGGTGTACGGCACGCTGATGTTCGGCGACAACCAGGTGCGCACCGGCTACCTGATGGTCGGTCTGGTGAAGACGTCGTCGCTGCGCAATGCGCTCGTGGCGATCTCACGCCAGTTCGAGCTGGTGAAAGCCGACGCGCTGACCGAGGAGTTCGGCACCATCGTCAAGGGGTCGCCCGAGGAGCGGCTGTCGGCCACCGATGGCACGGCGAGCGCGGCGCCTGGTGAAGCGAGCGGCGCGATGGCGCCGGCGCAACTCGGCAAGCAGGAAGCGCTGAAGAAGTACGCCACCGACCTCACCGATCGGGCGCGCAAGGGCCAGATCGATCCCGTCACGGGACGCGACGAGGAGATTCGGCAGATCGTCGACATTCTGATGCGACGACGTCAGAACAATCCGATCCTCACCGGCGAGGCCGGAGTCGGGAAGACCGCGGTGGTCGAGGGCTTCGCGCTGCGCCTGGCGCGCGGCGATGTGCCACCGCCGTTGCAGGACGTATCGTTGCTGACGCTCGACATCGGCCTGTTGCAGGCTGGCGCCAGCATGAAAGGCGAATTCGAGCAGCGCCTGCGTCAGGTCATCGACGAAGTGCAGGCGTCGCCGAAGCCGATCATCCTGTTCGTCGACGAGGCGCATACCCTGATTGGCGCCGGCGGCGCCGCGGGCACTGGCGATGCCGCCAATCTGCTGAAGCCTGCACTCGCGCGCGGCACGCTGCGCACCATCGCGGCGACGACGTGGGCGGAATACAAGAAGCACATCGAGAAGGATCCCGCGTTGACGCGGCGCTTCCAGGTGGTGCAAGTCGCCGAACCGAGCGAGGAGAAGGCGATTCTGATGGTGCGCGGCGTCGCGTCGGTGCTCGAGAAGCATCATCGGGTGCAAGTGCTCGACGAAGCGCTCGAAGCCGCGGTGAGGCTGTCGCATCGCTACATTCCGGCGCGGCAGCTGCCGGACAAGGCCGTCAGCCTGCTCGATACGACGTGCGCGCGGGTCGCGATCAGCCAGCATGCCGTGCCCGCGCAGCTGGACGACTGCCGCCGCGCCATCGAATCGCTGCAGACCGAACTCGAGATCATCGCCCGCGAATCGGCCGTCGGCATGAACGTGGCCGAGCGCGAGCAGCACGCGACGGAGAAGCTGACGTCGCGCGAACGTGAGCGCGGCGAGCTCGAGCAGCGATGGAAGGAAGAGCGCGATCTCGTCGATCGCATTCTGGCGATTCGCGCACAGCTGCGAAAAGGCAACGAGAAGGTCGAAGGGACGGGCAGTCAGCTCGAACAGGCGGCGCAAGTGCAGCAGCAGGCCGCGGCTGGGGTCGCCGTGGTCGATCCGCCGCCCGCTGGATTGTCGGCGGAAGATCGGGCGAAGCGGCTGTCGGAGCTGGCGGATCTGCAGAACGCGCTCAGCCAATTGCAGGGCGAATCGCCCTTGATCCTTCCGAGCGTCGACGAACAGGCGGTCGCCTCAGTGGTGCAGGACTGGACCGGCGTTCCCGTTGGCCGCATGGTGAAGAACGAAATCGAGACCGTGCTCAAACTGGCTGACAGCCTCAATCAGCGGGTCATCGGCCAGCGCCACGGGCTCGAGATCATCGCCAGCCGCATTCAGACGTCGCGCGCGAAGCTGGATAACCCCAACAAGCCGATCGGCGTGTTCCTGCTGTGCGGTCCGTCCGGCGTCGGCAAGACGGAAACGGCGCTCACGCTGGCCGAAGCGCTCTACGGCGGCGAGCAGAACGTCATCACCATCAACATGAGCGAGTTCCAGGAAGCGCATACCGTGTCGACGCTCAAAGGGTCGCCGCCTGGATACGTCGGCTACGGGGAAGGCGGCGTGCTCACCGAAGCCGTGCGTCGACGTCCGTACAGCGTGGTCCTGCTCGATGAAGTCGAAAAGGCGCATTCGGACGTGCACGAGCTGTTCTTCCAGGTATTCGACAAGGGCCGCATGGAGGACGGCGAGGGACGCGAGATCGATTTCCGCAACACCATCATCCTGCTGACGTCGAATGTCGGCACGGATCTGATCATGTCGATGACGAGAGATCCCGAGCTGATGCCGACGCCCGAGGGCATCGGCAAGGCGCTCCGCGAGCCGCTGTTGAAAGTCTTTCCCGCGGCGCTCCTCGGCCGACTCGTCGTGATTCCGTATTATCCGCTCAGCGATGAGATGCTCGGCAACATCGTCCGCTTGCAGCTCAATCGCATCTCGAAACGCGTGACGGAGCATCACCGGATTCCGTTCGCCTACGCCGACGATGCGGTGAAGCTGATTGTGAGCCGGTGCACCGAGGTCGAGAGCGGTGGACGCATGATCGACGCGATTCTCACCAACACGGTGTTGCCGGCGGTGAGCCGTGAGTTCCTGACCCGGACGATGGCGGGGCAGGCGTTGAACGGAGTGCGGCTCGGCGTTGCCAACAACGACTTCGACTACCAGTTCGACTGATGGCGATCGCGTCGAGGCGGCGTTGACCGAGGATCGGGGCATGGACGAGGCGACCGAACGCATCGAGATCACCGTCGACCAGGCGATGGCGCTTGCCGTCGAGTGGATGAAGCAGGGACGCTTCAACGATGCCGACAAGATGTGCCGCGCGATGCTCGACCTCGAGCCGGACAATGCGGCCGCGCTTCACTACTCGGGCGTCCTCGCGCACAAACGCGGGAACAACGAGGAAGCGCTTCGCCTCATCGGCCGGAGTCTCGAGCGTTCGCCTCTCCAACCGGATTGTTACAGCAACCTCGGCATCGTGCTGCAGCACAACGGTCAGTTCGCAGCGGCGATGGAGGCGTTCAGCCGCGCGATCGCGTTGAATCCCCTGCACGCGAACGCGCACAACAATCTTGGCGTGCTGCTGAAACTCCACGGCCGAATCGACGAGGCCGAGGCCTGCTATCGCGCTGCGATTGCCGCGGACCCGAACCATCCAGACGTGTACCACAACCTCGCGGTGGTGCTCGATCACTTGGGACGGCTGCAGGAAGCGTTGGAGGCGCACTGCAAGCACATCACGCTGCGTCCGAAGCAATCGGACGCCCACCGCTATCTCGCCCTCGCGTACTCGATCATCGGCCAGCACGACAAGGCGGTCGCCGTGTGCGAGGAGTGGGTGCGCAATTCCCCGGACGATCCGCGCGCCCGGCACGCGCTCGCCGCCCATTCGGGACGCGACGTGCCGCCGCGTGCCGCGAATGACTACGTCGAAACGGTGTTCGACGACTTCGCGGAGGGGTTCGAGGCGAAGCTGGCGAGGCTGGAGTACCGCGCGCCGACACTGGTGGGCGATGCGGTCGCTGCGGCGGTGCCCGACGCGGCGCGATCGCTCGACGTGCTCGACCTCGGATGCGGGACCGGGTTGTGCGGTCCGCTGCTCGCGCCGTTCGCACGGCGGCTGGTCGGCGTCGATCTGTCGCAGGGCATGTTGAACTACGCGCGGGAGAAGCAGGTCTACGACGAGCTCGTGCACGCGGAATTGACCGAGTACCTGCAGCAACAGCCGGCCGCGAGCGTCGACGTCATCGTCACGGCCGATACGCTGGTGTACTTCGGGGCACTGGAGGCAGTCGCCTCGGCGGCTGCGGTCGCGCTGCGCCCCAATGGCGTGCTGGTGTTCTCGGTCGAAGAGGCGACCGAACCGGAGTTCGCGTCGAGCTACTCGCTGCGCCCGCACGGGCGCTATACGCACGGCGAGCCCTACGTGCGGAGCGTGCTGACGGATGCGGGCCTGCAGCCGCACATCGAGCGCGGCGAACTCCGTCTCGAATCTGGCCTTCCCGTGACCGGTCTGGTGGTCCGGGCGGCGAAGCCGGCGGCCACCGACGCAGTGACGCCTGCCGGCGTGTCGATTGGAGAGCACCGTGCCTAGAGCGATGGATATCACCACGCCCCTCGGTCCGGACGTGCTGCTGTTCCATACCATGCACGCGCGCGAGGAGTTGAGCCGCGTCGGCGAATGCCGGCTCGACTTATTGAGCCTCAAGAACGACATCAAGCTCGATGACATCCTTGGCAAGAGCGTCACGATCAAGCTGGCGCTCCAGGACGAGTCGATGCGCTATTTCAACGGCTACGTCACCCGATTCTCGGCCGGCGGCTCCTATGGACGGTATCGCCGCTACTACGCCACCGTGCATCCGTGGCTGTGGTTCCTGTCGCGCACCGCCGACTGTCGCATCTTTCAGGACAAGACGGTGCCGGAGATCGTGAACATCGTACTGGGCGAGCACCCGACCAATTCGTTCAAAGAGTCGCTTACTGGCTCGTACGCGAAGTGGAACTACTGCGTGCAGTATCGCGAGACCGACCTGAACTTCGTCTGCCGGCTGCTGGAGCAGGAGGGGATCTACTTCTACTTCACGCATGACGACGGCAAGCACACGATGGTGATGACCGACTCGTACAGCGGGCACGCCGCGTTTCAGGAGGAGGCGGTGCCGTTCATCGCCCCTGAGGACCTCGCCCGGCGGGACATCGAGCACATCGACGCGTGGACGCTGACGCGCGAGGTGCAGCCAACCGTCTACGTGCACGACGACTACGATTTCGAGCGCCCGAGCGTGGAGCTGCGCGCGCAGAAGTCGGTGAGACGCAGTTACGCGAACAACGCGGCGGAGATCTACGACTACCCGGGCGAGTACACCGTGAAGGGCGATGGCGATCAGCTCGCGGCGGCTCGCATCGACGAATTCGCCGCGCAGTTCGAGACGGTGCAAGGGGCGGCCAACGTGAAGATGATGAGCGTCGGGTCGCTGTTCACGCTAGAGAAGTGTCCGCGTGAGGATCAGAACATCGAGCATCTCGTCGTCGCCGCCAGCTATGACCTGGAGTACGGCGATTACGAGGCGATGCCCGACCGCCGCGGTGCCGACTACCGGTGCGGCTTCATCGCGATGGCGAGCAAGCAGCAGTTCCGGCCCAAGCGCGTCACGCCGAAGCCGTTCGTGCAGGGGCCGCAGACGGCCGTCGTCGTCGGGCCTGGCGGCGAGGAGATCTACACCGACAAGTACGGCCGCGTGAAGGTGATGTTCCACTGGGATCGGCTGGGAAAGGAAGACGAGAACAGTTCGTGCTGGGTCCGCGTGTCGCAGCCGTGGGCCGGCAAGGCGTGGGGCGGCGTGGCCATTCCGCGCATGGGCCAGGAAGTGGTCGTCGACTTCCTCGAGGGCGACCCCGATCAGCCGATCATCACCGGCCGGGTCTACAACGCCGAGCAGATGCCGCCCTACGCGCTGCCGGCGAACAAGACGCAGACCGGCATCAAGAGCCGCAGCTCGCTGAGTGGCACGCCCGACAACTTCAACGAGATCCGCTTCGAGGACAAGAAGGGTTCGGAGCAGCTGTTCATCCATGCGGAGAAAAACCAGGACATCGAGGTCGAGAACGACGAGACGCATTGGGTCGGGCACGATCGCACGAAGACGATCGACAATGACGAGATCACCTATGTCAAACACGACCGGACGGAAACCGTTGACAACAACGAGAGCATCACGATTCACGGGCAGCGGCAGGAACGAGTCGACAAAGACGAGGGCATAGGAATCGGCGGGGATAGGAAGGAGAGCGTCGGCGGCAACGAGGGCATCACCATCAGCGGCAATCGTTCCGAATCAGTGGGCGGCGCCGAGACGGTCGATGTCGCGAAGAGTCGTGGCCATTCGATCGGTCAGAATGACTCGCTCGATGTCGCGAAGAACCGGTCACAGACGATTGGCGAGAACTCGACGACGTCGGTGGGCAAGAACGCGACGCTCTCGATCACGGAATCCTGGACGGTCAGCGTGGGCAAGGACCACAAAGAGCAGACGACGAAGAACTACAGTCTCACGGCCAAGCAGATCTACATCGAGGGTCAGGACCAGATCGAGATCAAGTCCGGGAGCGCGTCAATCATGCTCAAGAAGAACGGGGACATCGAGATCAAGGGCAACAAGATCTCCATCAAAGGGTCGGGCGACGTGGTCATCAAGGGATCGAAGATTGGGGAGAATTGAGAACATGCTCAAAGACTACGCGTCGCTGCTCAAGGACGATCTCGAGGGCCAACTCGCCTCTGCCAGGTTGGTGACGGGACATCTCACCGGTGTGGACGACGAGGGTCGCCTGGTGTTTCGGCCCGAGGGCGCGGCCGAGACCTACCCGGTGGCTATTGGCGTCACTTTGTCCGACGACGAGTTGGTGAATGCGGCGTCGCTGTGCCGGCGGGCCCTGGTGCTGACCAGCGGAGACGATCAGCCGAGCCGCGTGCTGGTCGGCCTGCTGCGCGAACGAGTCGGGATGGCCTCACGAGAGGCGTTCCGCAACGGAATCAAAGTCAGAGTGGACGGTGAAGATGTGCGCCTCGAGGGCAAGAGTGAAATCGAGCTTCGCTGCGGGAAGGCGCGCATCCTGCTGCGCAAGAGTGGCTACATCGAACTGAGCGGCACCTACATCGTGTCGCGCTCGCGCGGGCCCGTGAAAGTGAAGGGCGCCACTATCGCCTTGAATTGAGCCCGGACGTGAACGACCTTGAAGGCTCCCGGACGACTGTCGCAAGCGCGGCGGCGCCGGTCATCCCTGACGTCATCGGCCAGCACCTCGAGGAGCTGGCCTTTCTCTCGATCCAGCGGCGCCTGTTGCTCTTTGCCGAGGACGTCGGGCTTGCCATGCTGCGGCGGCACGACGAGCGCCTGGCCGCACACTGGGACGGCCTCGTTACGGGTGGCGGGGCGAGCGTCCGCATGGCCCTCGATCGGCTCGACGCGTTCGATCCCTGGGAGCGCTATGTGGCCGCGCGAATCTGGCTGGACCTCGGATCGCCGAAAGGCGCCGAGGTAGCGGCGAGAATCGCCCACACCGAGCCCGAGCTCCTCGGCACGTGGAGCGAAGCGCTGCGTCACGTGCCGCTGGCGCGTCAGGAGCAGCTCTTGCCGATCGATGCTGCCTCACGCTACGGACCAGCGGTGCTATCGGTCGTCGTCGACGCGCGAGGCTGGCACGGCGCGCTCGACGAGCATGTGGCCGCCGAGGCCGGCGCCAACGTAGAGCCGATCGTACGCGGCGCCGTGGCCCGGACCTTCGGATGGATTCCACCGCTTGCGCAATCGCGCGCGCTCGTATCGGCGCTCGCTCGCGATCCCAGCCCGTTGGTGTCGCGCCGAGCGCTGTGGAGCATCGCCCTCTGCAATCCAGCGGCTGCACTCGGCCACTGTCGCCGTTGCGCGGCCGCAGGGGAGGCTGACGCGGTCGTGCTTCGAGTGCTCGCTCTCCTCGGTGGCCCGGAAGACGAGGAGTTGCTCGCGCCGCTGGCCGGCACCCCAGACGAGCGCTGGCTGCCGGCGCCCGCGGGTGCAGGACAGGAGTCGATGGCGCAGATCTGGCGCTCGGTCGTCCGTCACGCGCGCCCCGAACTCGAATGGCTGCGACGCGAAGTACCCGACGGCTTCTTCGATGACGTCCTCCGTGAGGACGTCGTGCCGGGAGAGTGACTGTGGAGATCCGCAATTCCTCCCCGTTTCCGGCCACCCAAACCGTCTTCATGGACAAGTCGGCGTCCGAGCAGCTTGTGGTGACGCTCAAGGCGACGTATGCGATTTCCGAGCGCGGCGAGCTGGCGATTGCCGAGGAGCAGGATCCGCTGCGCCCCGCCGACGAGTTTCACGGAGAGCCTGGCAAATCGAGCATCAAGCATCAGTCGGAGCTGGGACCGCCGGGGCCCGCGACCGATGCACTGCTCGTCGGCTGTGCGCGCGCGCCACGCCCGGGAGTGCGTGCCGTCGAAGTCGCCTTCCGCGTCGGCCCGTGCCAGCAGCGCGCGATCGTTGTCGGCAATCGGCAGTGGAGCCGGGGCGGCGCATCCGATCCCGAGCCGTTCGATGCGATACCTCTCTTGTGGGAGAACGCCTTCGGCGGACGGGACGAGACACCCGGGCGCGAGACTGACCACGCGAGCGAGCCGCGCAATCCGGTGGGACGTGGGTTTCGCGCGCGCAACTCACGCCAGCCGAGCGACGGCGAGCTGCTGCCCAACATCGAGAATCCCGACGGTCCGCTGCGGAGCCAGGGCCAGCGCGTCGATCCAGTCGGCTTCGGGCCGATCGCCAGGGACTGGCAGCCGCGCGTCGGCTACGCCGGCACCTACGACGAGCAATGGATGGCGAATCGCATGCCGCTTCTTCCAATGGACTTCGACGACCGCTTCCACAATTCTGCCCCTCCAGAGTTGGTGCTGCCCGGTTACATCGCCGCTGGCGAATGGGTGCAGGTGATCGGCTGCACCGCGGGTGGGCAGCTCACGTTCCGGCTGCCTCCATTTCAGCCGTACGCGACCGTCATGGTTGGAGGGCGGATCGACGAAGTCGATCTGCCGTGCAACAGCGTGACGGTCGACACGGATCGCATGCGACTGCTGCTGCTCTGGAAGGGGGCGCTGCGCGTGCACCGCGAAGTGCCGCGGCTGAAGCGCACCACGATCTCGGCGCGGCGGGTGGCGTGACATGACTGAGGCGATGGCAATTACCGGCATAGGTGTGCTGACGCCGGTAGGCCTGTCTGCACCGGCTAGCTTTGCCGCCCTGCGCGCTGGTGTCGCCGGGTTGCGCGAAGTCGAGACGCACAAGGTAGACGGGGAGTACTTCGACAAGGCGCCGGTCGTTGGTGGGCGTGTGCCGACCGAATGGTTCAGCGGCGGGCCGGTCGAGTGGGAATGGCCGGGGCATGAACGATTCGGTGTCGTGCCGCCGCCGGCGCCCGAGCGGCTCGTCGCTTTGGGTGCGACGCGCCTCCTCGAACTGGCGTTGCCCGCAGCGCGCGAAGCACTTGGCCAGACCGCCGCGCGCGGCGCCGCCGATCGACTCGGCCTCTATCTCGGCGTCGATTACGCGGACAAGAGCGATCCGCTCATCGACGCGCTCGTCGCCAAGCTGGGGCTCACGGTCGACGAAGCCAGCGGTCTGTCAGCAGGCCGCGCGGCTGGACTCCTCGCGCTTGAAGCCGCCGTGCAGGATCTGCAGACACAGGTCGTGCAGATCGCCGTGGTGGGCAGCGTCGATTCGCTCATTCGTACAGAGGCGCTGCGACGACTCGAGGCCAAGGGGACGCTCCGATCCGGATCGAATCCGCAGGGTGCGATTCCCGGCGAGGCAGCCGCGTTTCTTGTGCTCGAGACGAGTGAGACGGCGCGGCGTCGAAAGGCGCGGCCGCTCGCTTGGGTCGTGGCGTCCGCATCGGCGAAGGAGCCGACGGCGGGCACCGAGGAGCCCAATCACAGTGTCGGGCTGAGCGAAGTGCTGCGGCGGGCACGGGAGGACGCAGGGCTGGCGACGCGGCCGCTGGTCATTTGCGATCTCAACGGCGACCGCTACCGGGCCATCGAGTGGGCGCTTGCCAACGTGCGCGCGCTGGGGAATCTTCACGGCGATGCGGATATCTGGCACCCCGCCGACTGCATCGGCGACAGCGGCGCCGCGAGCGGGCTGCTGAATGTGGCATGGGGCGCCACGGCGCTGCAGAAGCGGTACGCGCGCGCCGATCGGATTCTCGTGTGGGGAGCGTCGGACGGGAAAAGCCGCGCCGCGGCGGTGTTGGCGCCGGCGGCCGCGTAGCAGGGAGACACGATGCCGGTCACGATCGAAGTCAACAAGATGTCGGTCTCACACAAGGGAAGCACCGGGATATCAACCGCTTTCCCCGACGTCTGTAAAACACCCGCTCCGCCTGCACCGCCCATCCCGATCCCGTACCCGAACGTCGCCATGTCGTCGGACACATCCGATGGATCGTCGACCGTCAAGTTCGACGGCAACATGATCATGATCAAGACCGCCAACATGATGATCAGTACGGGCGACGAGCCAGGTGCGGCGCTCGGTGTGGCCTCGAACAAGATCAAGGGGAAAGCCGAATTCGTGAACTACTCCTTCGACGTGAAGGTGGACGGGCAGAATGTCTGTCGCCTCGCCGATCCGACGCAGCAGAACATGGGCAGCGCCAATACGGCGGCGTTCTTCCATGGTCAGGCGCCGGTAGTCGTTACGGAGCCCCAACTCGAGGGATGCGAGAAAGTCGATAAGAAGCAAAAAGAACAGAAGGTGGATGAAAAGACCGCGTGGGGGAAGTCTGGGATCTATGAGGGCCACCACGGTCCGATACAGCAGGTGGCGGACGACTTCGGCGTCATCATCTACTTCCGGGCGACCAACCCGTTTTGTGCAAGTAACGGCTGGATCCCTGCTCACCACAAACCCAAGCCTCACGAGGTTCTGGAAGCGAAAACGATCATCGAAGGAGCCAATGCCGACGCGGTCAGAGCGTGGATGAGAGGACGCTACGTACGGCAGCGCTGGCAGGCCCCGCCGGATCTGCCGCCGGATGCGGCCATGCTGTACGGCGTCGTCATGAGTCTCGAAAGCGCCCGATTCGGTGAGCCGCTCAAAGGCTATGGAAGCGACTCGAACGGCTACACCTATCAGGGCAAATGGATTACCGGCGACTACGATCTGCAGGACATCGTGTACCTGGGCGGCGATTGCATGCGCCCCCATCAGGATGCCGAGTCACAGTTCGGGATGATCAAGCGCGCGCTCAATAAGGGCATGGGGTGGGATGGCATCCAGCATGGACCGCAGGCGCAATGGAAGGAAAAGACCGATCATGCTGACGTCGATATGCCGAAAGCACTCGACGCCTGGCTGAAGGCACCGGCCAACACACCTGTGGGAAAGGTGCAGATCACAGAGAAACGCCAACTGGCGGTTTGCGACAAGGGGATCACGGTCGTGGCGCCAGGGAAAGTCCTGTACTTGGAGACCGAAGAAGACGTCAAAAACGCCCTCATCTGTTGTGGCTGCGGCGGGAAGAAATAGATGGCTGACGAGCTCACGCAGGAGCAGCGCGATACGTTGGTGCGCTCGATCTATCAGCTGGAAGCCAGCCTGTATGTACGGGAAGGCCCGGACGTGATCCCGAAGGCCGAACGACCCCGTACGCGTGAACGGATGTACGCGGCGATCGCGGAATACGCCGACAGGCTGCCGCGAGTGCGCCTCAGTGTCTGCCCCTATTGCGAACAACCTCTAAGGCGAGTCTTCGATCCGTTTGGCCTGGATGGGCCCTGGTGGCATGTGGATGTGCAGGCGAAATATGAGGAACCAGTGCCCTGCGAGCATTTTCGTGTGCTCCTCGGCGCGCTGTATTTCGGAGGGCGCACTCCGGTCGAGGCGATCAGCGATGTGCGCCCTGGGCCCGAAGTACCGTTTGTCGTACCGAAGCTGCTCGCGTTGCCAGGCATGATCTGCGTGGCTGGCCGCCTCACGCTGGCAACCGGCGACAGCGCGTATCCGCTGGCGTACTTCTCGGATCAGCCGACACGCGCGATCGACCTGCACCAGCCTTGGCTGCGAACGATGTTCTGGTTCACCGATGACGACGGGTCGACCGGCTGGTCGGCGTCGAACGCCCCCCTGGAATTCGATCTGCGGCGCTTCGTCGAAAATGGCCAGTTCAGATGGACCCATCTCGACCAGCCCGCGAATCGCGTATACGTCGCTGCCGACGAACCCTGTCCCTTTCTGAATCTGCCTGGCACGCCAGAGCTGCAGCAGGTCGTGGCCGGGAACAGGGAGTTCCTCGGCGTGCCTTCCGGGCAACCGATGGACCCTTTCGGCGAATAGCGCGCGGTCTGGGCGCTAGCTGTCCAACAATCCACTGCGCAGAAGCGTCGCGAGCGCTTGCTCGACCCGTTCGGACAACATCGCCCTCGCGGCTTCCCGATCGGTTACCGGCGCGCCTCCTTGCTCCAGCGTCAGCCCGCCGCGTTCGAACCGATCGACGAACGCATCGACCATCTCGTCTCGTCGCCGGCGACCGTCCGCCAGCTTCAGCACCTCGGTCGACAGGGCATCCAGCTCGAACATCGTGTGATGAGCGTTCACCACCAGGTTGCCCTTGCGCGCCTGAAACGCCGCCACCGGGTGCGCGCGCGGCGCATCGGAAGGGCGGTTCGTGCAGCGAGGCGGCTGCGTGTGCGGCTCGATCAATCCATACATCACACCGCCAAACAGGTGGTCTATCATCGACGCTCGCGTCTCCTGCAGCGACGCAACGGTCGAACTTTGGGTGGCACGCTCGATCGCCAGCTCACACAGCTCGACGACATCGATCGCGCACGGCCATCGCTCCATGAGGACCACTAAAGCCGCCTTCGTCGCCGGTGACGAGATCTCGGCGCGCTTGGAGCCGATCGTGAATACGACAGGCACACCCGGACTCAGATCGGGCGCTGCCGTGTCCGAGACGGCGGATGAAGACAACATCAATCCGTTCAGGACTTCGGAGCTCAACGCCCGCCTCGGCCGGCGCGCGTCGTGGCACAGAAGCGTTTGACGGAACTGCCGGTTGCGAACGAAATCCATGTACTGCTCGAGATGCAGCAGGTCCGGGCTGATCCGCTCGAGAGTGGACGCCACCGACGCCGGAAAGTGTGACGTCAGCATCTCGCTGATCTCAGCCTCGGAGAGAAACTGCAGGCCGGCGCGCTCGGCGCGGTCGATAAACTGATGGAAGTAGATCGGCGAATTCGATCGCTCGAGATGCTCGTGATAGAGATACGAGTCCGGCGAGCGATTGAGACGCTCCGCCTCTCCCACGAGCAGCTGGTTGTACGGGCCGCCGTCCTTTGACGCGGTCGCAAGAAATGTCAGCAGGGCCCTCGCTTGCTCGACCTGTTCTCGTGGTTCGTCGAACTGGCCGGCGTGATAACGCATCATGTGCCGGACCATCTCACGCAGGTGCCAACCCGGGTAGGTGTTGTAGCTGACGTACGCGACGCCGTTCGCAGTGAGATTGCGTGCAGCGATCGCCAGGATCTTGTCCTGCACTGCCTCCTCGACCCATGAGAAGACGCCATGGCAGATGATGTAGTCGAACTCGCCCCAGCTCTCGTCGACGTCAAGGATCGATGCCGCTTCGATTCTGATGTTGCGGACCCCCAAGTCCCGGATCGCCGATCGTCCGTCTTCCGCCTGTCGACGCGACAGATCGATTCCGACGAACTCACTGCGCGGAAGATTGAACGCCATCGGGATCAGGTTGCCACCGCTGGCGCAGCCAAGCTCCAGCACTCGACAGGCCGCGATGTCAGGCGGCGTGAGCGCGAAGATGCGAGCGATCGTGGCGAGACGGTCGGGATGCGTTTGCGGGAAGGCGAGGCTGGTGTACGGAAGATCGTCGTACGACGAGACAGCAGCCATCAACAGGCGCTGCGAAGGATGAGTCCGATGACGCGTCCGCTCTTGTCGCTCCGGACCCGCGCCTGACAGTTGCACACATCCCCTACGTAGATGGTCTCGATTGCGCTCGCATCGTCATCCGGCGGCCGCCTCTCTGTCTGGCGCCAATTGACTCCGCACCCCTCGGCGCCGAACGCCGCTTGCTCGGCCCTGATGAGAACGGGCACGGGGTCCTCGCTGAGCGGCGAGGCGAAACGCACTTCTTGATCGTTGTACTCGATGCGCGGCTGATACTCGACCCGCATCCATCCGCCGTCACGAAAGGTGTATGCAAGAGTGCGTTCGCCCGACTCACTCTTCATGACGCACGACGCGACCGCGGATTTCGACGCGGACACGGCATACAACGGGCCTTTCTCAACCGTGCGGCGCAGGTTCGCCAGGGCGTCCGCATCCTGGGGCGAGATGGTGCCGTCGACGGAGCACTCCTTCGCTGCAGACGTCGGTGGTGATCCGCCGGCCGGCGGCGGCAGTGGAGAGCAGCCGGCGGCGATCGCGCTTGCGGTGACGAGACACCGCAGCGCGACCGATGCGAAGCGATCGACGACTTCAGGAAAACTGGGCATGCCAGCGGACCAGCTCGTCCTCCTTCTCCAGGAACTTGTGCAGGCCTTCGAGCGAACGTATCGTCTTCTTGATGTCATCGGCATCGGTCTCGACCGGCTGGACATCGAAGGCCTTGCCAATCAGGTGCCGGCTCAGTCCAGCGAGCTCATCGTCCGTGAGCTCGTTCAGGACGGAGAGCAGTCCTGCGGCAATGTCTTCCTCGGTCGTCTTGTCAGGGTTGTCGTCGACCCACTTCTGACAGGCTTTGCTGGCCATGGTGGACACATAGGTCTTCTCGATCCACTTTCGCTTGTCCTTCTTCGCGACGTTCTGCGACATCGCGCGCGCCTGGTCTTCTTTTTCCCGGAACCCGCTCGTGAATGTGACCGACGGGTGGGCCTTCTTCAGCGCATACGCACCCTTCTTGGCGTTCCCAGCGAGATTGAGCGCTTCGATGTCGGGATCGGTGTCGGCGCTTTCAGAGGCCGGTGCAGCCGCTGTCGGTGGAGCCGCCCCGGGAGCGCCACTCGCCGAGGGAGACGCCCCGACCGGTGTCACCGTCGGCGTGGCCGTGAGCGCAGACGTTCCAGCATCGATTGGTGGAATCGGGCTGATACCCAGCGGACCCTGTGTGCTGGCCGCACCCATGTTAGAGTCCTCCCTCACCGATATAGTCGCACGAGCCGCAGACCGTGACCATGTGACCGCACGGTATTGGGGGGCGAGCCATGGCCGGAACATTCCTGGATAACCTGACGATTGACGACGTTGCGGCATTGTTTCCGCCCAGCGCGAACGAGCGCATCAAGGCGAACTGGCCGTTGATCGCCGAGCAGCTGAAAGAGCGGCACCTGACCAGTCGCGAGGCGGTGCTCTATGTGCTCGGAACGATCGACGCTGAAACGAAGCCGACGTTTGCCCCCGATCCTGAGCAATCGAGCAAGCGATCGCAGACCGTGGACAAAGCCGGCTACGCCGGAATCCACGACGCCGGCACGGTGCGTCCATTCGGCAAGTACGATTCAACCATCCGCTTCGCGAAGGGCAAGCCGATCATCAACAAGCAGCTCGGCAACGAGTATTATCGCGGCAAGGACGATGCGCTGATGCGCGCCCGGCACGGCGATCCGCCGATCCCGGATCGCAACGAGGGCGAGAAATATCGCGGGCGCGGGTTCGTGCAACTCACCGGAAAGTACAACTACACCGTCATGCAGCGGATGGTCGGAACCGAACTCGACATCGATTTGGTGAACAACCCTGAGGAAGCCGAGGACCCCGAGACGGCGGCTCAGATCATGGCCTGCTTTCTCGCCCGGCACCGGTCGACCATCGAGAAGGAAATGAAAGCCGGCGACTACGAGAAGGCACGAAAGGTGGTCAACAAACAGGGGCTGGCGTGGCGCAAGATCGAACGGATCGTGACCGCCTACGACGCCGCGCAGGAAAAGAAAGCCGCCAAGGCGGCGGCTGCGAGAGTGATGGGACCACCGAGACCGTCGACGGTGATCCCTCGTATCACGCCATGACTTGCGTCTGCTGATCGCAGACGGTTGCGTCACGCAGGTTCCGGCGCGTGCTTGCGCGCGATCTCCAGCAGGCGCTCTGTCATCGGATCGCGCAGGCGCTCGATGTCGTCGACGTCGACCACTTCTTCGAACGCATCCATGCCCGTCAGTTCGGCGCTTTCGAGCACCACCTCGTCGGATGGCCGTCGCGTAGCGATGTCGATGCTGACGCGCGTGATCGGCAGCTGCCCGAACTCGGGGACGGTCGCCGTCGTGATCGGGAAGTGCAGTCCCTCGAGCATGCGAGTCACGCCCGGACGGTACTTCATCACGAAGTGGATGAGCAGGTAGGCCACGATGAACTTGTGGAGCTCGTCGCCGCGGACCTGTTGGTCCAGCACCTCCTGAAGCCGATTCGGCGCGAAACCGGCGTAGGTGAGCGTCCACGTCAAGGGCGATCGCACGGTGATCTTTCGTGTGCCGTCCTCCGACTTCGCGTGATGCACGTAGTCGACCGGCGTGATCTCGAGACTGATGTTGCTGAGATTGAAGGGCGGTGACAGCTCGCGGCGCAGGTTCAGCGGCTTCGCCGGCGTGATCGCCTCGTAGAGCGCCTTCAGCTCTTTCATCGCCTGTTCGGCCTTGAGCGTTGGTTCACGCTGCGGCGCCTGGATGTACTCCCCGAAGACGCCCTGTGGCTGCAGCAGTGGCGTGAGGGTCGTCAGATGCTCGGCAAGCTGCCCACGCACGGCGTCGGCGATCGCTCGGGTGAGCTTGCGAAGTACGAGAAGCGACTTCACGCTGTCGCGTCCGGTCATATCATCAGGCTCCCAGGTTGGTGGTGGCGTGGCATCCCGTTACCCCGACTGGTCGCGCATCTTAGCCGATCTCGAGATCGCTTTCGTCGGTGCGTGATCCCGAAATGGGTTGAGTTATACTCCTGCCTCACGCCCAAATCGACCGACTCTCGGAGGGAGAGCGCATGCGCTTCAGAGGGATGATGTCTGTTCTCGTGGTGTCGCTTGCGACCGTGAGCACTGTGGCTGCTCAGTCGGACGTGATGCCGGCCGAGAAGTTTCATGTCGAGTTTGGTACGGCGTGGTGGCAGCCGACGCCACATCTGTCCATCCAGACCGACGCCCTGGCGAGCGTCGGGCTCGTCGACTTCGACTTCGCCGAGGAGTTCGGCATCGACCCGTCGTGGGTTTCCGAGTTCTGGACGGTCCTGAAGCCCGCCCTCAAGCACAAGGTCCGCGTCAGCTATGTCCCGGTTCGCTACGAACAGACGTCGCCGCTCCAAACGCCCATCTCATTCAACGGCACAACCTTCTTCGGCTCGGCGACAGCCAGCCTCAAATGGAGTCTGTGGCGATTCGGTTATGAGTGGGATTTCATGTCTCGCGAGCGAGGATTTCTAGGGATGCTCGCCGACGTCAAATACAACAAAGTGTCAGCCAGCGTCCGGGGCCTGGGCGCAGCCGAAGCCACGCACGCCAATGCGCCCATTCCCGGTCTCGGCATTATTGGTCGTGGGTACGTGCATCCGAAGGTCCAGATTTCAGGAGAGTTCACCGGGTTCAAGATCGTCGGCGGCGACGTGGAAGGGTCTTTATACGACTTCGACATCTCCGCGACCGCGAATATCTTCAAGAGCCTTGGCGTGCAGGGGGGCTATCGGGCGGTGAAGGCCGACTACACGGTTGATGAGGATGTCGGTGATCTGACGCTACGAGGTCCGTACGTCGGATTCATCTCCCGCTTCTGACCCGCGCTACAGGCGTCTGGTCATCGGTCACATTTCAGGGGGAAGCCATGAAACGGGTCAGTGTCGGCCTGGGTGCCGTGCTCGTCGTCGTCACTGCGTTGGTGTCGGCGCAGCAACCGCAGCGTCCCGCAGAGACGTCGAAGGGCCTGCGCATCGTCGTCGTCGAAGGTGAAGACGCCGTCAACATTGTCCAGCAGAAGACGGCAGTACGGCCGGTCGTCGAAGTACGGGATTCCAACAACCTTCCCGTCGCCGGTGCCGCTGTGCAGTTCACCATCGCGCGCACCGGTGGAGGGGCTGCCGCGTCGTTCGCGAACGGGCAAAGCGTCGTCACCGTGACGACGGACGCGGTCGGGCGAGCCGCCTCTTCTCCGCTGCAGGCACTCGGCAACGGTGCGGTTCGAATCGACGTGCAGGCCACTTATCAGGGCCAGGCCGCGTCCGCGACGGTCAGTCAGACCAATTTCGCCACTGTCGCAGACGCTGCAAAGGCGGGACGGACGCCGACGCCATCAAGTGGGGGAGGCGCGGGAGGCGGGGCGGGCGCAGGCGCGGGCGGAGCTGGCGCTGGCGGTGCTGCGGCAGGCGCTGGGACCATCGCCGGTCTCGCGGCCGCTGGTCTCTCCGGCGCGCTCCTGGTCAACGAGGTCAAGAAGGAGAACGACTCGTGCCGATCGTCTGGTGACACGTTTTCTGCGGACCTCAGCGCGGCGCTCGATGCGTGTGCGATCAGCACGGTCTCCGCCCAGTGCCAGTCCGTGAGTCAGACGGCGGCCAACTCGCTTGGCGCATGGTGCACCTGTGACGGAGCCGCGAACGTCGACACACAGCTGCGAGCGGAAGGGAGCAGTCTGGCCCAGTTGCAGACGCTGGCCGGGTTCCCGCGCGTTTCGTTCCCGGCTTCATGCCGGTAATGCGCTGCGGCATCTGATCGCGAGGCGACGAGGTGGTATCGCTTCTCCTTCTCGTCTCCGCTGTTGCGTCTTCGACCGGCGACGTCAGTGGGAAGGTCGTCGATCCGCAGACGCTCCCCGTTCGAGGGGCGCAGGTGGAGTTGCGGTGTGACGCCGAATCGACCCGCACGTCCACCGACGATTCGGGCCGCTTCGTGCTCCATCATGCTCCCACGCAGACGACCTGTGTGTTGTCCGTCACGCGCGAGGGGTTCGCGCCGATCACACAGCGGATCCAGCCCGGTACGACCGGCACCATTGTTCTGCGCCTTCGCCTTGCCGGCGTCACAGAGGTGATCAGCGTCGTCGCCAGCGCCGAGCCAGAGATTCGACAGCCAATCGGATCGACCTCGATCGAAGGCGAGCAGCTGTTTCAGTTGTTCGGTCGAACGGAGGACATGATCCGTTACGCCGGTCTTCTCGGTGGGAGCGGCATGAGCGGGACAGCCGTGTATGTGGACGGTCTGCCGATGACCGTGATGCCGTCACCGGAACTGGTTGGACGGATCAAGGTGAACGCCGAGCCCTTTTCAGCCGAGTATGGCGATGGTGATGTCACGCAGATTCAGATCGTCACCAGACCGGCTGCGCGCCGTCTTCGCATCAGCCCTGGAGGCTCGGTCCTCGGTTTCGGCGGAGGCGATGGGCTGCGCGAGGGTCTCGGTTCGGAGTCGTCAGCTGGAAGCGTTGCAATATCGGGAGGCGTTCCGCACCTCCCGGTCACAATCGCAGGCAATCTGCAGACGAGCCAGTACGAACGAGGCGTCGCCGTTCAGGCCGTCGTGTCAACGGACGCGTCGCATGCTCTGGGGATGGCGATTCCGTCGGACGATGCGACGTCGAGCGGCAGAACGCGGTCGGGCACGGTCAGTGGTTTCTACACTCCCGGCCCTTCAGTGCGAGCCCACGTCGCCTACGCTGCGTCTCGATCTCGAAGTTCGAACGTCGGTGTAGGCGGCCTCGTCCTTCCTGAGGCCGGACTTGCGACCACTGCGTCAGGTCACGGCATCCATGTCAGCACCGGTGTGATCCGAGGTCAGCTCGCTTTCGAAAGCGGATTCGTCGCCAGAGACTCCGCCTCGCTGATTACTGCCAATAGCGTTGGCAGGGGTCTTTCGGTCGCTGGGGGTTTTGTTGCGGGGGGTGCGCCGATTGCGACCCAACGCTCCAATCGCCTCACGTGGACCGCGAAGCAGGTCGTGCGCTCGTCATCGTCTCGCCCCTGGGCCGCAGGCATGGAGGTGAGCGGCACCAGTCACTCGTATCTGCAGGTGCCGAATCCACTTGGAATGGTCGAATTCGAGAGCAATGACTCGTTCGCGCACGCGTTGACCGGCCAGGCCACAGCCACATTCCATATTGCACGCGGCAACGGATCGATTGACTACGACGGCGTCACGGTGGCGCCGTTCGTTCAGAAGACGCTGACACGAAGGCCAGGCGTCCAGATCGACGGTGGCGTCCGCGCTGACTACCAGTCTGGTGGCGTTGGGATGAACCTGTCGCCACGTGTGTGGGCGGCGACGGAATGGCGCGGTCTGAGTGTGCAGGGCGGCGGTGGCCTCTTTACCACGTTCGTGCCCGCGAGCGTCTTCGTCAACGCCATCACCAACGACGGGCATCATCTGCAGCAGTACCTGGCCATCGGGACGTCGCTGTCAAACGCGACAGCAACTGTGACGAGTCGAGATCTCGTCACGACGACGCTCGCGCCGAATCTGCGTGCGGCCCGCGAAGTCATGCAGCGCGTGTCGGTATCACGCCGCGCAGGCCCTTTCACTCCGTCGGTCGAGTACACGCTGACGCATGACGTGCATCGACTCGGCGCGGATCGTCTCGAGACTGGCGACGGGTGGATCGACGTTGTCGAATCCAGCCGGTCGGCGACTCGCCATCGCGTCAAGGCCCGTCTCCAGTACCTGCGCAGGGCACAGTCGGTGACGGCGCATTACGAATGGTTGCGCGCGTACGACGACGGCGATGGACCGTTTTCGTATCCAGAGCGGCAGGGCCGCTTCGCGTCGGAATGGGCGCGCAGCGCAGGCCTGGCGCCGCACAGCGTGACGGTGGCGTCGACACTCAGACTTCCGCATCGCGTGGTTGCCGCGATCACGGATACCTGGCAGAGCTCCGCGCCGTATGACATCACCGCCGGCGTCGATACCGACCTCAATGGGATCTTCAACGAACGGAACGGACGTCCGCGGAACAGCGGCGACAGCCCCTCACAACACGTGCTGTCGCTCCACGCGTCGCGGCGGTTCGAGTTTCCTTACGTTCGTGGATGGTTCGGCAGCCGGTTTCGCATGAACGTGGGAGTTCATCTCGATAATCTCACCAGCGCGCGCAATTACACGAGTATCGGCTCCGTCGCAGGGTCGGCAACCTTTGGCACGCCGCTCAGCGCGACGCCAGGACGTTCGGCGCGCTTTTCCCTCAGCATCGACTAGGGGGCTTATGCGCTGGATTGCGTCAGCGAAGCGCGCCTTAGCGAACCTTAGGCGCGAACGGTCCGAACACGATTGAGACCGGCTCATCCCCGAGCCTCACGAACTCGGTGCTTCCGCTTTCGTTGAGAATTTTCAACAAGGGCCATTCCCCTGGGAATCCCCGGTGAAATAGGCGGATGGCTTCGTACCCGAGAACCGAAAAATTCGCTCCGGGAATGCTGACTCTATCCACCGGTGGAACAGGAATGGCTGTAAACACTTTGCACGCGATATAGCGGAATTTCTTGCGCACTGGCTCCACGGTAGCGGCGAGTTGCTCGAGCGCGTGGTCGAGATCCTTGCCCTTCACTTCCGCGATGATGGCGTGGTTTTGATCGACCCGAACGACCAGATCGGCAACCGGACCAGCCGCTATGCCGAATGCTTTTCGCGTCGCCACATCGTCATCACAGACTATCTCGTATTGCTTCGACTGGTAGTGCCGAATCACCTCGTCTTGTCGAAGCAGTGCCTGATACTGCACGTCGTATTGTTGCCTGGCTTTGGCGGCCTGATATGGATCGAGCGGACGACGCATGGGGGGCGGCTGTACGTACCTACGCGAAGTGTCGACAGGTGCAGGTACGAATAGGCGAGGACGTCAGACGCCCTTGCATTTCAGCTTCGGTAGAATCCCGGAGATCTGTTCGAGATAGAGGCGGGCATTGCGCGACTCCTGGAGGTTCGGGTTGAGCGACACCATCTTGTCGTAGTTGAGGCTTGCCGCCAGGATGTACTCGCAGGACTCGTGGTCGTTGTATAGATCCCGGTTGATGTTCCCCAGCAGAAAGTACGTGATCGGATTGGTCTGGTCGTATTTCAGCGCGCGCTCGCAATACTCTCGCGCCCGCAACCGGTGGCCGACCCTGTTCTCCGTAATACACAGTCCCGAAAATGCGGACGTTCGGAGGCTTCGATACGAATCCTCGCGGTCGGCGTGCTTG
>Ga0207428_10000459_pt1 | contig 49181 bp, 40 predicted proteins | sample RhiMethybrSRZTD1_FD_187600 | JGI IMG/M metagenome (GOLD analysis project Ga0207428, IMG submission 187600) | Populus rhizosphere microbial communities from Tennessee, USA - Rhizosphere MetaG P. TD hybrid SRZTD1 (SPAdes) (version 3) | ecosystem: Host-associated > Plants > Roots > Rhizosphere >...
GTTGAAGTACGAATGCTGGGTCAGGTTCACGACCGTCGTGCCGTCCGTGCGTGCGGAATAGTCGACGCGCAGATCGTCGCCATCCGTCACCGTGTAGGTCACGGCGGCGCGCAGCGTTCCCGGATACCTCTCCTCGCCCGCGCGGCTCGCGTAGCGGAACGTCACCGAGGCCGCCGTCGCCGACGCGTCCTCTTCCGCGTCCCAGATGACCTTGTCGAACCCCCGCACGCCGCCGTGCAGGTGGTTGGGCGGATCGTTGATCGCCAGCTGGTGGACGGCGCCCTCGAGGGGAAGACGGCCGCCCGCAATGCGGTTCGCATAGCGTCCGACCACGGCCCCGAAATAGGGCGAGGCCCCGAGGTACCCGGCGAGGTCGTCGTGGCCGAGCACGACGTCGTCCAGGCGGCCGGAGCGGTCCGGAGCGTGAAGGGAGACGATGATGGCGCCGTAGGAGATCGCGCGCATCTCCAGGCCGTGCCCGCTCGTCAGGGTGAACACGTCGACGGGCCGCCCGTCGGGCATGCGGCCGAAAGGAGCCCGCGTCACCATCGGCGAGGCGTCCGATCCCGCTCGCGTCAGGCCGGCCGGATCTCCGGACCGCCGCCCAGAAGCATCCCGCGACGCTACGGTCGGCGGGCGCCCCTGTCAACCCGGACCGAAACCGGTTTCGTCGGGACGGCGCGTTGACAGCACCCGGAGCCGAAAGTACCTTGCCCGTCTACCTTGCTCCTCGACCGGCGGGCGCTCGTTCGCAGGGCCGGCGCGCTCGGCCTCGGCCTCGCCGCCCTGGCCGGGGCGCGCCCGGCGTGGGCGGAGACCGGCTACGACCTCTGGCTGCGTTACGCGCCCGTCGAGAGCGCGGAGCGGCGCGCGGCCTATCGGAGCGCGGTGACCTCGATCGTCGCCGCCGGCCGCACGCCTACGGGCGCGGTCATCCGGGCGGAGCTCGAACGCGGCCTGGGCCGGATGCTGGGCGCACCGGTGCCGTCGCGTGACGACGTGCAGGCGGACGGCGCCCTCGTGGTGGGCACGCCCTCGACTTCCCCCCTCGTGGCCAGCCTCCGGTGGGAGAAGTCGCTCGCCGCCGCGGGCGACGAGGGGTTCGTCATCCGATCCGCGCGCCTCGGCGGTCACGACGTGACCGTCATCGCTTCGCGGGGCGAGACGGGCGCCCTCTACGGCGCGTTCCACTTCCTGCGCCTCCTGCAGACCGAGCAGGCGATCGCGGACCTCGACGTGACCGGGCGGCCCCGTATCCAGCGGCGCCTCCTCGACCACTGGGACAACCTCGACGGCACGATCGAGCGCGGCTACGCGGGCCGCTCGCTCTGGAAATGGGACGAGCTGCCCGGCCGCGTGGACCCGCGCGTCCAGGACTACGCCCGCGCGAATGCCTCCATCGGCATCAACGGGAGCGTCATCAACAGCGTCAACGCGAACCCGAAGTCGCTCACCGCGGACTACATCGCGAAGACGGCCGCTTTGGCGGACACGCTGCGGCCCTACGGCATCCGCGCCTACCTCTCCGCGAACTTCGCGGCCCCGAAGATGATCGGGGGCCTCGCCACCGCGGATCCTCTCGATCCCACGGTGGCGAAGTGGTGGCGCGACAAGGCGGCCGAGATCTACGCACGCATCCCGGACTTCGGCGGCTTCGTCATCAAGGCCAACAGCGAAGGCCAGCCCGGCCCGTACGACTACCACCGCACCCACGCGGACGGGGCGAACGTCCTCGCCGACGCCGTCAAGAGCCACGGCGGCGTCGTGATGTACCGGGCCTTCGTGTACGACGCGGACGTGGACCCCGATCGCGTCAAGCGCGCCTACAAGGAGTTCGTGCCCCTGGACGGCCGCTTCCGCGACAACGTGTTCGTGCAGGTCAAGAACGGCCCTCTCGACTTCCAGCCGCGCGAGCCGTTCCATCCTCTCTTCGGCGCGATCCCGAAGACGCCGATCATGGCCGAGCTGCAGATCACGCAGGAGTACCTCGGCCAGTCCACGCACCTCGTGTACCTCGCGCCCATGTGGAAGGAGTTCCTGGACGCGGACACCTTCGCCAAGGGCCCGGGATCCACGGTGGCCAAGGTGGTGGACGGCACGCTCGAAGGGCACACCCAGACCGGCATCGCGGGCGTGGCCAACACGGGCAGCGACACGAACTGGACCGGCCACGACTTCGCCCAGGCCAACTGGTACGCGTTCGGCCGCCTGGCCTGGGATCCGTCGCTCGCGTCGGAGGCCATCGCCGACGAATGGATCCGCATGACGTGGTCGAAGACGCCCGACGTGGTGGCCGCGATCCGCGACGTGATGCTGCGCTCGCGCGAGGCCTTCGTGGACTACACGATGCCGCTCGGGCTGCACCACCTCATCGGCGGCGATCACTACGCGCCCATGCCGGAGAACGCGGACGCGCGCCGCGCGGACTGGACGGCGACGTATTACCACCGCGCCGATGCGAGCGGCATCGGCTTCGACCGGACGCGGACGGGCAGCGACGGCGTCTCCCAGTACCGCTCGCCCCTGCGCGAGCAGTGGGCGGACCCGGCGACGGTCCCGGAGAACCTCCTCCTCTGGTTCCATCACCTGCCCTGGGACCGGCGGATGCGCTCCGGGCGGACCCTCTGGGACGAGCTGGGGGCGCACTACGCGCACGGTGCGGAGGAGGCGCGCGCGTTCGAGGAGCGATGGGAGAGCCTGCGCGGCAAGGTCGACGCGGAGCGGCACGCCGCCGTCCTCGCCAAGCTGCACCAGCAGGCCGTCGAGGCCGCGCAGTGGCGCGACAAGATCGTCGCCTACTTCCGGAGCCGGCGCGAAGGCGCCGCGCCCGCCGCCTCGCCCGCGGCCCCGTGACGCGCAAGAAGCCGGAGCCCCCGTTCATCCTGGTCATCGACGTGGGCAGCTCCTCGGTGCGGGCCAACCTCTACGATCGCCGCGCCCGTCTCGTCGAAGGCTCGCAAGCGGCCCGCCACTTCGCCCTCCACACGGAGGCGGACGGAACCGCGGAAGAAGACGCGCCGGCCCTGGCCCGGGAAGTGGACAAGGTCGTGGACGCGGTCCTGGCCAAGGCGCGTGGACGTGCGAAGGACATCGTCGCCGTCGGCCTCGATACGCTGGTGTTCGCGGCCTGCGGCGTGGACGCGCAGAGCAAGCCCATCACGCCCCTCTACACGTACGCGGACACGCGCGCACGGCGCGAAGCCCAGGAGTTGCGCCGGGAGCTGGACTTCCCGGCCGTGTACCAGCGGACGGGATGCCCTCTTCACACCGCGTACATGCCGGCGCGCGTGCGGTGGCTGGAGAGGACGCAGCCGGACGTGGCGCGCCGCGTGCGCCGCTGGCTGCCCGTGGGCTCGCTGCTCTACCGGCGCTGGTTCGGCGGCGAGGCCATGCCCGTGTCGTATTCAGTGGCCGCCTGGAGCGGGCTCCTCGACCGGCACGCGCTTCAGTGGGACGCGGAGCTGCTGCGCCACCTGCGTCTCGCGCCCGAGGCGCTGCCGCCGCTGGCCGATTACGACCGCCCGGCGCGTGGCCTTGCCCCCGCCTACGCGAAACGCTGGCCGGCCCTGCGCGAAGTGCCGTTCTTCCTCGCCGTCGGTGACGGCGCGGCCGCCAACGTGGGCAGCGGGTGCGTTTCGCCGGACCGCGTCGCGCTCACCGTCGGCACCACGGGCGCCATGCGCGTGGTCCTGCCGGGGGCGACGCCGGCCGTTCCCGCGGGCCTCTGGGCCTACAAGGTGGGGGCGGCGGAGACGCTCCTGGGCGGCGCCCTCAGCGAAGGCGGCAACGTGTTCGCCTGGTCGAAGTCGGTGCTGCGCCTGCCCCCGGACGCGAAGCTGGAACCGGCCCTGCGCGCGCTGCCGCCCGACGGACACGGGCTGACCATCCTGCCCTTCGTCGCGGGCGAGCGCAGCCCGGGGTGGTCCAACGACGCCGAGTCGGTCACGACGGGCATGCATCCCGGGACGAGCCCGTTGCAGGTCCTGCAGGCCTGGCTGGAGGCGGTCTCGTTCCGGGTGGCGATCATCGCGCGGCTCCTCGCCCCGCACGCCTCGCCCGCCCACGAGATCGTGGCCAGCGGGGGCGCGATGAGCGCCTCCCCGTATTGGGTCCAGCTCATGGCCAACGTGATCGGCCGCCGCGTCCATCTCTCGCGCAGCGAGGAGCTGACGTCGCGGGGGGCGGCCATCCTGGCCCTGCGCGCGCTCTCCCAGTGGAAGACGCTGGCCGACGAGAGCCTCGACGCCGAACGCGTCTTCGAGCCGGATCCGTCCCGAGCGTCCGTCTACCAGGCGGCGATCGAGCGGCAGCACCGGCTGTACGAGAGGGTCCTCGGGCTCGATCCCGACATCGGTCCCGCCCTCGCGGCCGCCGTCCACCGCCGCTGAGGCGCCCGCCTCAGGGCGTCACGGAGACGACGGGCGCCGACGCCGCGGCCGCGCGCTCCGCCAGCGTCGCCACGCGCTTCGTGTCGTCGAACGCGCCTTCGCTGCGGCTGATCACGAGGGTGGCCACGCCGTTGCCGATGAGGTTCGTGATCGCGCGCGCTTCCGACATGAAGCGGTCCACGCCCAGGAGGAGCGCGATCCCCTCCACCGGCACCACCTTCATGGCCTGCAGCGTGCTCGCGAGCACGATGAAGCCCGACCCGGTGACGCCGGCCGCGCCCTTCGAGGTCACCATGAGCACGGCCAGGATGCCGAGCTGCTGGCGCAGGGAGAGATCGACGTCGTAGACCTGGGCCAGGAAGACGGTGGCCATGGACAGGTAGATGGAGGTACCGTCGAGGTTGAACGAGTACCCGGTCGGGATCACCAGGCCCACCACGGAGCGCGCGCACCCGTAGCGCTCCAGCTTTTCCAGCATCCCCGGCAGCGCGGCCTCCGAGGACGACGTGCCGAGCACGATCAGGATCTCCTCCGAGATGTACTTCAGGAACGTCCACAGGCTGAAGCCGTAGGCGCGGGCGATCAGGTTCAGCACCACGAAGATGAACAGGAACATCGTGAGATAGACGTCGAGCATCAGGCGGCCCAGCGGCAGCAGCGTGCGCAGGCCGAAGTTCCCCACGGTGAAAGCCATGGCCCCGAAGGCCCCGATCGGCGCCACTTTCATGACGAGGGCGACGATGCGGAAGAAGACGTGCAGCGTCGTGTCGAGCACCGCGGCCAGTGGCCGGCCGCGCTCTCCCAGCGCGGTGAGGGCGACTCCGAAGAGGACGCTGAAGAACACGATCTGCAGGATGTCGCCCTGGGCGAAGGCCTCCACGGCACTGGAAGGCACGATGTGGGTGAGGAACTCGGTGAACGTGAGCGATTTGCTCTGCGCGGTGTAGCTCGAGGCGTCACCGGCGGCGATGTTGGTGGCGGCCAGGCCCGAGCCGGGCCGGGTCACGTTGACCACGACGAGTCCGATGGCGAGGGCGAACGTCGTCACGATCTCGAAATAGAGGAGCGCCTTCCCACCCACGCGGCCGACCTTCTTGAGGTCGGCGATGTTCGAGATGCCGAGGACGATGGTGAGGAAGATGATCGGCCCGATCACCATCTTCACGAGCTTCACGAACGTGTCGCCCACCGGGCGCAGGGCGCGCCCGAGCGCGGGGTCGAGCGCCCCGAGGAGCGCTCCCAGCGCCACCGCGCACAAGACCTGGAAAGTGAGGTTCTGGGCGAGGCGCTTCATTCGGGGAGATCCACGAGTATCCGGCCGCGGCACGGCGCTTGCAACGTGAGCGACAGCAAAGACCTCAGAAAGGGGACAGTCCGATGAAACAGGAACAAGTGACGGAACTGCTGTACCAGGCCCTCGAGACGGAAAAGGGCGGCATCCAGGTTTACAAGACCGCGATCCGTTGTGCACAAAACTCCGACCTCAAGGAAGAGTGGACGGAGTACCTCGAGCAGACCGAGAACCACGAACGGATCCTCACGGACGTGTGCACGGCCTTCGGGCTGGACCCCGAGAAGGAGACGCCGGGACGGAAGGTCGTGCGCCATATCGGCCAGTCCCTGGTCAAGGCCATGGAGATGGCCCTCCAGTCCGGGCCGCCGGAAGCGGCGGAGCTCGTGGCCGCGGAGTGCGTGGTGCTCGCGGAGAGCAAGGATCACCTGAACTGGGAGCTCATCGGCCAGTGCGTGGAGAAGCTCTCGGGCGCGCAGAAGAAGGCGCTCAAGGACGCGCACAAGGAGGTCGAGGAGCAGGAGGACGAGCATCTCTACCACACGCAGGGCTGGGCCCGCGAGCTGTGGATCCAGTCGCTGGGGATGAAGGCCGTCCTGCCGCCCCCGGAGGAAGAGAAGGACGTCAAGACCGCGATCGGCGCGGCGCGCGCGAAGCAGGCGCGGAAGGAGATGCTCTAGGCAGGGTGCCTCTCGAGGGGTCGCACGCGACGGAACGCGTGGGCCCCTCGACTGCCCCCTGGTCGCGCCCGAATCTGCCGACCAGCACTTGCAACAGCCTCCGGGCTGCTGGTCCGATCTACTGGTCCCGGGACCAGTAGCCGCCTGAGCTTCCGTATTCCGCAGGCGCTTCCCGCACGCGAGCGGGATCGTAAGGGCCGAAGATCAGCTCCGCCTCGTAGACGTTGTGGGCCCGGCACCGGAGCGCGATGTTCTCCGCCGTCGCCTCCCCGCCGAGCGCGTAGGGCTCGTTCGCATGGTGAAACTCGAGGAAGCTGCGCTCCGTGCAACGGTGCCCGCCCTTCGCTACGAAGGCGCATTGCCCGCCGTCACGTTGCCACACCTCGCGCTCGACCGCCGCGGGCACGTGGCGCGATCCCGGGTTGGTGGAACGGCCGGGCCGCGGGCTCGCTGTCGCCGCGAACTTCTTTCGCTCGACGTCTCGGAGCAGGAGCGGAAGCGCGCGAACGAAGATGGCGCCCGGATCGCTGTCCGGGATCTCGCCACGAAGCAGGTCCTGGAGGCGCCGCAGTTGCTCCTCGGTTTCCTGGTCGATCGTGAACTGCACGCGGTACCGCTCGGGCGCGAGCGGGGCGATTGCCGGGCGGTGGGTTGCCGGCGCCAGAATCGCCGCGATTGGGCCCGGCGGATACTCTTCGGAAGGTGAGATGGCCGTCTTCCGGAGGTCATCATTCGGCACCACCGGAGCGGGCGCGACGGGTATGGCCGCCTTCGGGGCCGGCAGCTTGCGAATGGACGGCGCCACGTCGGCTTGAGGCGCGAGACGCGCCACGAGCTTGTCGACCTGCCTACGCGTCATGCCGGTGGCTTCGGCCAAAAGGGCCGGGTGATTCTCAGCCGTGAAGTGTGGCGACAGGAGTCGGATGGTCGTCAGGTTCATCCTTCCATCCGCGAGAAGGTCCAGGATCACCGGGAACTTTCGCGCGGCCCGAGCGGCTTTGATCCGGTTGCAGGCGGCGGCTTCCGAGAAGCGCAAGATCTCGATGCAATACCGGAACAGCGACCCCGGTCCCTCCGAGCAGTACAGCTTGCGCGCGTCGAGCTCCGCGAGATGTGCGATCAGCTCGACGGTGACTTCGCGAGAGCATCGAGCGAGGGCCTTCACCCGGGCGCGAAGCGTTTCGTCGCTGAGGTTGGCCGCGATGGCGAGGAGGTTCGTATTCATGCCTCTTCATAACATCGAGGTCGGACACGTCTTTTTCGGGCGTCCCGGCGAGCTCACCGCTCGCGCTGAGTGATGATTTCGCCGCGCGACGTCACCTGGGCACGATCGATTGCTCTGCAGACGCAGCGCGCGGCGAGGCCGCGAATCCCGATGGCGTCCGTGACTCGCGGCGAGGCACGTCTGGAATGTTTCGAGATAAATCTTTGAGGGCGCGAAACGATTCTGGGCGCCGGATCAAGCATTCCGGGCGCCACGTCGTTCTTCGCTGCCGGCGCGATCGTCCGGTGCCCACCCGCTCGCGGACATGTAGCGCCGCGAGCGCACGTCGCTACTTGAGAAGGCCACGTCGGCCATGTGCCGTGGGCCAACCAACCGTGCGAGGGGGATTCAAGGGGGCCACACGCGCCGATCGCGGACGGCGCGCGGGTTCCCCCTGACTTGATCGCCTACAGCTGCTTCAAGAACTCGATGATCGCCTGCTGGTCCGTCGCGCTCAGGGACCGGAAGCGCCGAATGACCTCGCGGGCCTCGCTGCGGTTCCGCCGCGAGGTGTCGCTGTCGTACGGCGGGCAGATGTCGTTCGGGCCCGAGTAGCGGACCTCGCCGATCTGGCGGCCGGGGGGCACCGGGCAGCCGCCGCCCGCCGGCGTGTTCGCATCGTCCGGCGCCGGCAGGTCGTGCAGCTCGATGGCGGCGCGCAAGGCGTCGTCCACCGTCCGCACCACGAGCGGACCGTTCGTGGTCGTGGCGTCCGAATACACGGTGCCCTGGGGGAACGAGTCGCGCGAGTCCTTGCTCAGGAACACGCGTGCGTCGTGGAAGAAGGGCGGGCCCACGCGGCCGATACCCATGAGGGGCGGGGTACGGAACTCCTTGCCGTTGGCCACGCCCTGGTTGGGCAGCGCGTCGTCGCTGGTGTTGCGCGACAGGTCCAGGGTGCGGAACCCGTTGCGCACCATGACCAGGGGATCACGCGGCGTGGAGGCGATGCGTTCCGGAGTGACCTCCGGCCCTTCGTGCAGCAGCAGGTCCGAGAAGATCGGCGCCCACACGTTGCTGAGGTGGCGGCCACCGATCTTCGAGGGTGACACGCCGGTGGTCTGCACGGGAATGTGGCAGGCCGCGCAGTTGACACCCACGTCCGCGCGGTTGATGGCGTACTTGTCGCGGCCATCCCCGCTGCTGGGCATGCGGCCCGGGATCATGCGGTTCGCGAAGGCGACGAGGTCGATGCCGAACAGCTGCGCCCCGCGCTGCACCAGGGCCTCCTGGCCCGAGCGCGGCGCGTTGGGGTCGGAAGCGCGCAGCACGGCCAGGAGCGGGTCGCCGAACTCCGGAGGCGCGGTGAGGCGCACGAGCTGGCGGCAGGACAGGACGGCCGTGACCGGGATCTCCGGCTCCGGCACCGTGTCCACGCAGCCGGGTGTGGTCGTGTTGCGGTTGTCGTTGATCTCGCTCGGCACGAACTCGGTGGTGAAGCCGAGCTCGCCCTGGATGCCGCCGACGATGAACTGCAGGATCGTCGGGCCCGCGCCACGCAGGCCGAAGCGCGAGACGCGCACCACGGGGTCGCCGCCCGCGAAGGCCTGGTTCGAAGTGTTCTCGTTGTGACGGCCGGAGATGCAATCCCCCGGGCACTCCGGGAACCGCGGCACGGACGCGCGGAGCGAGGAGTTGCTGTCGCGCTGGTCCGTGGGGTCGTCCTGCTGGATCAGCTCTTCGGCCGGGATGGCCTCCATCAGCCCGCGGCCGATGTAGGGCGGGCCCGCGCGCTCGCCCACCGCGCGCCGGACGCCCAGCGGGGACAGCCCGGTGGCGGGGTCGATGCCGCCACGAAGGATGGGGTCGACTTCCACGGGCAGGATCGGATCGGGCAGGCACGACGGCAGCGAGGGCCGCGTGTGCTGCACGAACCCGGAGAACCCGGCCAGGGGATCGAACGTGCCGGCCGAGGGCGAGAAGTCGCCGAAGATCGTGAAGGCCGCCGTGCGGCCCGTGTTGGTGAGCGCGTCGAGGTTGTCCGCCGCCCGCCCGCCGCCCGTCGCCGGGTTGAAGGCGGTGTAGCGGAAGTTCGTGGGCGTGGCCCGCGCGGCGCGCGTCACGTGCGAGTTGGTCGTGATGAACCCGGACAGGTTGTCGTCGCCGCTGAGGTGGCAGCCCATGCAGCGCGTCTGGTTGGCCACCGGACCCAGCCCTTCCGACGCCGTGTGCGGGGTCGTGAAGAAAGTCAGGCCCTCCAGCATCGAGGCGCGCTCGTCCGCGTCGAGGCTCGGATAGACGAAGGCGGGCTGGTCCCGCTCGCTGAGAGGCGCGGGGTTGACCACGCCGAACTGGCTGCGCGGCACGCGCTCCACCGGCCGGGGCTGGGCGTCGCCGGGGGCGGCGATCGCGGAGAGGTCGCGATCGACGATCGTCTCGCGGGTATCCGTGATGCTGCCGACCTGTCCGCAGCCGGCCAGGAGGAGCGCGGTGGCCACTCCGAGGCCGCCCGCCACCCGGACCCCAAGGTTCCGTCTTTCCACGCGCATTGCTCTCCTCATCAGAAATCCCAGATCACGCCGAAGAAGAAGCGATTGAATTTGGTGCTGCGCTGGGGCGCCACGTCCATGTTGAAGTAGGACGCGTAGGGCGCGAAGTTCTTGGTGAGCCGGTAGTCGGCGGAGATCTCGAATCCCTTCACGTCCGTTCCCATGCCCAGGTCCGAGTCGGCGAAGGTAGCCAGGGCGGCGTCGGCCTCGACCTTCCGGTAGGTGAACCACAGGCTGTAGGGATGCAGCTTGCGCTTGAGGTCGCCGCCGGTCAGGCCGACGGTGCCGCTCCAGCCGTCCTTCTCCTGGTCGACCGAGAAGTTGTGGGAGTAATGGCCGAGCGCGAAGGCCTCGGTGTGGCCCAGCCACGGCAGGGTCACGGGCAGGCTGCCTTGCGCAATGCCCTCGGCGATCCGGAAGACATTGCTGGTGAAGATGAACGAGGTGCCGCCGATCTCGATCTCGGAGTTCGTGCGCTGGAAGCCCGGCCGCAGCAGGAACGCGCTGGTGGCCGGATAGAGGACCGCGCTGGAGCCGGGAGTGAACTGGGGGGCGCGCGCGCCGGAGTTGAGGTTCTCCCAGTCGTAGAAGCTGGCGGACAAGGTCACGCGGTGGACCTTGAGCTTGAGCTGGTCCGCCACCATCCAGGTGTCCCCCACGAGACCGGCGAAGCGGTCCTGGCGGAACCACTCGACGATGAAGTAGCCCCCCACGTTGTCGAGGCTGACCGAGCTGTCGTCCTTGTGGTAGAGATTGAGGTTCACGACGCCGCCCACCGGGCTGATGTCGTCGTCCCATCCCATCTCCGCGCGCGCCGTTCCCTTGTCCCCGCGCCAGAACGGCATCGGCATCTTGCCCAGGCTGAGCCAGAGACGGGACTTGTCCTTGAGGGGCCGCACGTCCACGTAGAACTGGTCCAGGCCGAAGGTGACAGGGCGGAAGCCGTCGCCCAGGCGAACGAAGGGGGCGGCCGGGTTCGGCGTCTCCCCCACGCTGACGCGCAGGCCGCCGCTCACCGTGGCCTTGGCGTCCTTGAACTCCATGCCGAAGCGCAGGCGGGTGAGGAGTCCGTCGATCTGGTTGGGATCGAGGAGGAGGTCCGCCTTGTCCTCCGGGCGCTGGTAGTCCTGCCGCAGGTTCACGTTGGCGTACATGCGAATGGGCAGGGTGGCCAGCACCGAGGTCGTGGCCGGCGCCGGAGGGGGCGATGGTGGAGGCGTCGGGCTCGGGCTGGGGCTCGCCTGTGGCTCCTCGGCCCGCGCGCCCGTCGAGCCGCAGAGGATCCCCGCGGCGACGAACACGATCGCCGCGGCTCGCTGAACTCTCACATGCACCTCCAACAAGGCCGGATCCGTCCTGTACGAGGCGGAACGCCGGCCACGCGCCCGATATTCCAGGGAGGGAACGATTTCTAACGTGTCAACGGTAGCGGTTGGAGCTCCAACAGCTCGGTTCGACCTCCAACGGTTGCCTTGACTTAGCCGAAACGGGGGCCCTTCGTCAACGCCCGACGGATCCGCCCGGCACTTTCGGCTGCGGTTCCGCGTCCGCGAGGACGCGGAGGGACATGGGCGGAAGTCCCACTTCGTCGAAAGCGCCGAGCAGGTCGGCGACGTCCACCGCCTCACCCTGGGACTGGTAGCGCGCGTGGACGGTGACGTTGTGGGTGGCGCGATCGGTGGTGACGCTGTCCACCCAGCGCAGCCGGTTGCGCACGCGGTCGAGGGTGGGGATGCGGTCCGTCGCGTCCTTGCACATTCCGCAGCAGATGTGCCGCACCTTGGCTTCCAGGCGGAAGTGCTCGGGCCCGCTGAACTCCATGCGCGCGGCGACCATCCCCTTCTCGCGCAGGGCCCGGTCCAGCTCGACGAAGTCGATGGCGGCGATGTCGGAGACGCCCACGTCCACCCAGCCGCCGTAGTCCGAGGACGGCGTCGGGTGCTCGTCCGCCTGCTCCCGCGCGATGACGTTCTGCCGGGGATGGATCTGTTTCGCGTCCACCCAGGGCAGGGCGGCCAGGGCGTCGCGCACCTCGCCCAGGCAGCCCGTGCAGCAGAGGTGGTTCACCCAGATGCTGAGAGCGGCCCCCGGAGCCTTTTCCGGCATGCGCTCCGCCGCGCGGAGGTGCGGGTTCTTCCAGTAGTCGAGGGCGACGAGGGCCCCCAGCCAGGCGATGGTCATCACGACCATCTGCGTGCGCGTCGCCAGCTTGAACCTTGTCATGGTTTCAACATCGCTCGGTTGGAGAAGGTGAGACCCCAGAGAATGGGCAGGACGGCGACGACGGCGATCACGACCGACGACACCGCCACCAGGGCGAGCCGGCGCAGGCCGCCATTGCCGCGCATGGCACGCTCCGTCTTCTGCACGATGTCGAACTCGGTGCGCAGGTCGTTCGACGTCAGGACGGCCAGGAGGGCGCCGATGGGGTAGATGTGCGGGATCTCGTCCCACCCAAAGTCGATGAGCATGAGCTTGGTGAAGACCCAGAGCATCATGCAGGCCCAGAAGCGCGTGAAGATCCCGGTCATGAGCATGAAGCCGCTCATGACCTCGGCCATGCCGAAGGAGACGACCCAGGTCTCGCGGCGGAGGGCGGGATCGGTGCCCATGGCGAACATGTTCACCAGGGGGTCGTTCATCACGCCCGGATAGTTGTCGGCCACGCCGGCGGTGAGGTCGTGGTTGTAGACCTTCATCCACCCCAGGACGAGGAAGCCGAAGCCCAGGATGATGCGCACCCAGCGGGCCTGGTCGGGGTTGAGCCGAGTGATGGCCAGCTTGTGCGACTGCCAGGGCGCGGTGAGGTAGACGACGGCGACCGTCACCACGGGCAGGGCGTCCACGGCCACGAACGGTCCCCAGCGGAAGAGGTAGAGCCAGGTGCCCACGATCAGCGCGCCGCAGAGCGGGAGCAGGGTCTGGGTCAGGATCAGGACCGCGAGCAGGGCCTGGAGGAACTTGAAGTAGATGGCAGAAGAGGGTTCCAGCGGGTAGCTCGGCATCACCAGCGAGTCGTTGGTGGCCGAATACATGAGCACGAGCGCGGGCGCGCGCAGGAACATGATCACCGACCACTCGCCCAGGGAGTAGAACCATCCCACTCGCACCGGCTTGTCCGTGATGAAGGCGGCCAGGTTGTGGAGGGTGCGCTGCACCCCGCCGCGCAGCCGGGACAGGATCTTGTAGCGCACGATCTCGTCCAGCGACTCGCGCAGGAACCAGATGCCCATGAGCACGGCCAGGAGGCCGGTCACCAGGAGCCCGATGTGCAGCATGTTCGCGTTCATGCCCAGGGGGCCGTTCGGATCACGCGCGAAGAACCAGTCCTGCATGCGGTGCTTGAGGTCGTGGCGGATGAACCGCTCGTGGGCCGACGCGAGCGTGGGCGCGAGCAGGAGAAGGGCGGCGGCCAGGACGGTGCGGAGGCGGGCGCTCATGACTCGGCGGAGGCGTACTCCAGGGCCCGCGTGAGGGCGCCCTGGTCGGGGATCAGCCAGTTCTCGCCCTGGCGGCGGACGAGCCCCTCGCTCTCGTAACGGTCGAGGAGCCGGCCCACCGTCTCCGTGTTTGAGCCCACCATCGAGGAGAGATCACGCACGGTGAGCGGCATCTTGATGCGCCAGCCGTCGGGCCCGCTCTCGCCGTGCCGGGTCAGCAGCTGCGAGAGCAGGCGCAGCACGCGGTAGGGCACGTCCTTGAAGGAGAGGTCGAGGACGTCTTCGTTGATCTTCCGCACGCGCTCGCACATCGACTGCAGGAGCTTGTACAGGAAGTCGGGATGCTCGCTCGCGAAGCGCTCGAAGTCCTTGCGGGCCAGCGAGAGCATCTCGGTCTCCTCCAGGGTCTGCACCGTGGCCGACCGCGGCTGCCCCTCAATCATGGCCAGCTCGCCGAAGGCATCGCCCGCGCGCAGGGTGGTCATGATGCGGTCGCGGCCGTCTTCGGACGTGCGGAACACCTTGGCCGATCCGGAGAGCACGACGTAGAGGGAATCGGAAGGATCGTCCTGGAAGAAGACGGCGGTATTGGAAGGGAACTTCCTGCGGCTGGTGAGCTTCTCGAGCTTCTCGATCTCACTGCCGCTCAGTCTCTCGAACAATGGAACACGCGCCAGCTCGTGCACGCCACGCCTCCGTATCCTGAGATCGGGGCCGCCGGGCCCGGTGACCGCCTGAGGGAGCGGCGGAGACTCTACCAGCGGTTGCGGGTGAGGGGCAACCCTCTTCTGCCCGCTTGTGCCCGATATCGTTTGAGATCGAACGTTTTCGACGTCATCGCGCCAGGGGTACGCGGTCGTCCTTGGGCGCGCCCGGCCGGCGAGCCTCCATCACCTTCTCGAAGCTCGCGCGCAGCTCGGGCAGGTTGGCGGCCAGCACCGTGAAGTCCCGCTTGGGCAGGCTGAGCGCGTCCATGGCCTCCACGCAGCGTACGGTGGCCCCGCGCGTCGTCTGGTTGAGGAGCGCCATCTCCCCGAACCAGTCCCCCGGTCCCAGCCGCGCCAGCGGCCGCACGCGGCCGTCCGCCTCCCGCCACACTTCCGCCGCCCCGCTCAGGATCACGTAGACGCGGTCGCCGAGGTCGCCCTGACGGAAGACCTCCTGCCCGGGCTCGAAATGCTCCTGGTGGACGCCCCCGGAGCCGCCGAGCTTGAGCTGCACGAGCTCCGGCGACAACAGGAGGTCGAGGGCCCACGCGGACGCGACGCGGAGCTTGCGACCCCAGCCCGGCAGCTTCAGGAGGTAGATCGTCCGCCAGAAGAACCAGGCCACGAACCCCGAGATCTTGATGCCGCCCGGCAGCTCGGCGACGGCGGAGTGGCGCCCGAGGGAGCCCATCTTGCCGAGGCCAAGGAAATCGAACGTGCGCAGGGGCTGGCCGCGCAGGGTGGCCACGATGTTGTGCGCGACGGTGGCGCCCTGGCGGATGGCGTGCTGCGCGGTGGGCGGCGAGGGCTTGCCGTCCTTCATGGGCAGGATGGCGCCGTCCCCGAGGGCCCAGATGTTCGCCTGTCCTTCGACGTTCCCGTGCCGCGTCGAGAGCAGCTTGCCGTTGCCCGCCTTGGGCAGGTCCAGCGACTGCAGGATCGGGTGCGGGAACGAGGGCACGGTGGAGACCAGCGTCTTGGTGGCGATGCGCTCCCCGCCCTTGAGGATGGCTTCGTCGCCGGAGGCAGCCTCGAGATGGGTGCGGAAACGGATCTCGACGCCGCGCTTCATCAGGATCTTCTGGGCGAAGACCCCCAGGCTCTCCTCCACCTCGGGCAGGATGCGGTCCTGCGCGTGCAGGAGCACGATGCGGATCTCGCGCGGATCGAGGGCAGGATAGTTGCGGGCCACCGCGCGCACGAAGTCGTTCAGCTCCGCCACCACCTCGACTCCGGAGAACCCGCCGCCCGCGACCACGAAGGTGAGGAGCTGCTTGCGCAGCCGCTCGTCGTGGCGCTCGATGGACGCCTCGTCCATGGCGCGGATCACGTGGTTGCGCAGGTTGAGGGCGTCGCCGAGGTTCTTGAACGGGAAGGCGTGTTCGGGCAGCCCGCGCATCCCGCGGAAGTCGGTGACGCTGCCCAGGGCCAGCACGAGGTGGTCGAAGGGCACGACGTGGGGCTGGGCGCGGAAGCCGGGGCTGCACACCACGACCCTTTTCTGCAGGTCCACGGACTCGACCTCGCGCACGTGGAGGTCGGTGCGCGGGAGGAGCCGCCGGATGGGGCTCACCACGTCCAGCATGCCGATGGTCCCGGAGATGACCTCCGGCAGCATGGGCTGGAAGACGAAGTAGTTCTCCTTGTTGACGAGGACCACCTCGAAGTCGTCCCGCCCGTCCATGGCCTTCTCCAGGGCCATGGCCGTGTAGATGCCGGCGAAGCCTCCGCCCAGCACCACGATGCGCGACCTCGGACGGCTGCCCGGCTCGGCCATGGGAAGTCCCCTCTCGGCAGTGCGGATTATGTCGTCAAATGGCGGGGGCAGGGAAAGAGATTTGTTTGAGCTCCAAAAGTCGGCGCCATTGCGATCAGAATCCGATCCGGAGCTCGCCGCTGAAACGCCGGCCGCCCGTGTCCACCGGGGCCGCCGGGCGCGTGGCGACGACGCGCACGGCCTCCACGGCCAGGCGCACCCGCCGCGCGGGCGACCACAGCACGGCCGCCGTCCAGGCATGCCCGTCGTCGTCGTCGGGTTCGGCGGTGTGATCCCGGTCGAAATTGCGGAAGATGTCGTAGCGTCCGCTGAGGCGGACGCGCTCGCCGCCCACGGTCGCGAGCACGTACGCGGTCCGGAAGTCGATGTCCACGTGCGCTTCGTCCAGCGATCCCATTCCCGTACGGCCCAGCATGGCATCGGCCATCAGAGTGAAGCGGGGTCCGGCGGAAACGGACGCGCCCGCGGCCACGAGCTGCGTGCGCCACGCGTATTCGCCGTCATGGAGAAGCCGGTCACCGGCATTGTCGAAGGCCCAGACCTGCAACCCGGCTCGCGGCCCCGCCGACCAGCGGATCCGCGCCATCCAGCCCGGCCGCCCGTCCAGCTCCGCGATAGGAGTCGTCCCCACGCGCTGGCGCTCGAACCCGCCGCCGGGCGCGAAGGACGCGAGGGGCGGCAAGGGAACGCGCTCACCGATCGTGACCAGCCGGTCTCCGAGCGTCCATCCCCGCCAGGCCAGCAGCGCCCCCGCTGTGTCCGCGCCGGCGAGGATCGCGCCCCCCAACTCCACCTCGTGGTCGCGGGACGATCCCTTCCGCACCACGGTCGCCTCCAACGCCGTCGGCCGCAGCTCCTCCGCGATCCAGGTGTCGAGCGCGGACAGGGTGAGCGTGAAGGGCGAGGACCAGAGCGGCCGCGTGTTCTCGAGCGACGTCGAAGGGAACACCGTGCCCAGGCGGAAGCGAAGGGCGGTCGTCGCGCTGAGCTCGGGATGGAACTCGACGAACGCCTCCGCGACGCCGGCTCGCCAGGCGCGGGTGCTGGACTCGTAGCGCCCGAGGCCGTGGACGCGCACGTTCCAGAGAAGGGAGGGCCGCCACTCCACGCGCGCCTGCATCTCGCCGCGCCCGGATCGCGCGAGCTCGTCCGCGTCAATCTCGCGGCGCCCCGGTTCCGTGAAGCGTCCGAAACCCTCGTCCAGCCAGGATGCCGGTCCGTCCACGAGCACGCCGCGGCCGGTCAGGAACCCCCGGAGCTCGATCTCGCCCGCCCCCGCGGAGGGACCGAGCGCCGCCATGCCCAACGTGAGGGCGAGGACCAACCCGCGTCCGAGCGACCGCGCGCGCATGGAGGGCGGGCCAAACTAGCACAGCCGTGGATGCCGGGCGGCTAGCGATTGGATTCGCGGTCGGGGCGCCACCCGGGCCGGGCGGCCGGGCCGCCGGGGGCACGCGTCGTGAACGCCGCTTTGGCCGCGCTTCCACTGGCCGCGCGCCGGCTGTCGTCGCCCAGGACCACGCGGTCGAGGCGCAGGGCTTCCGCCACCGCGCAGGCCTGGAACGGCCGGCCCCGCGGCGCGTGCGGGGAGTCGCCGTCGAGGAACTCCGACAGGTGGCCCAGCCCGGCCTCGTCGAGATGGCGCAGGAGCGGATCGAAGAAACGCACGCGCGCCTCGCGCCGCACGTCCAGGGTGCCGCCGCGCACCCGCACCCAGGCCTCCACGAAGGGGCCGAGCAGCCAGGGCCACACCGTGCCCTGGTGGGACGCGAACCCACCGCCCGGTCCGCGCGGGGCATAGCCCGGCTCGTCCGCGGCCAGGGTACGCAGGCCGCGCGGCGTCCAGAGCAGGGCCTCGACCGCGTCCACGACCGGGCGCGCCATCGCGGGATCGAGCAGGCCGAAGGGCAGACCCCCGACGGCGAAGATCTGGTTCGGCCTGAAGGTCGAGTCCACCGCGCCCGGCCGGTGGTCCGGATCCACCACGTCGTGCAGCGCGCGTGCCTCCGGGTTCCAGAACCGCGCGCGGAAGGAGCGCAGGCCGTCCGCCAGCGTAGGCGGCCAGCGCTCGGAATACGCGGAGGCGACGGTGAGCGCGTTGAGCCACAGCGCCTGCACCTCGACCGGCTTGCCGATGCGCGGCGTGACCAGGTGATCGCCGAGGCGCGCGTCCATCCAGGTGAGCGCCGTGCCCGGCTCTCCCGCCGCCAGCAGCCCGTCGCGGTCGAGACGGATCCCCGGGCGCGCGCCCGCGGCGTATCCGTCGACGATCGCCTCTACCGCGGACCGCAGCACGCGCCGATCGCCGGGTGATGCGGGCCGGCCCGCGGCGGCTGCGGCCGTCAGGTACTCGTGGACGACGATCACGTACCAGAGCGGGGCATCGGCGCTGGACGTCCCCTCCGAGATGGCGCCCGCCGCGTCGAGGAGGATGGAGCGCGCGTCGTCGAGCCGGCGGCCGGCCAGACAGGTGCCGCGGAGCGCGATGAACGTGTCTCGGCCCCCGTCCGTGGACCCGGGATAGCCGGCCGCGATCGTCCGGCCTGCACCGTGCTCCACGACGTACGCGTCCGCCGCCTTGTGGAGGGGCGAGAGGAAAACGGAGCGCCGCCGCCCTTCCATGGCCCTCAGCTCCGCCACCACCGCCGACACCGTGCGGCCCTCGAACGGCGGAGGCGCTCCTTCCGCGTGGGCGGCGAAGACGACCTGCGCCTCCTCGCGCGCGAGGTCGAACGCGATCGTGCCCGGCGCGGCCAGGTCTTCCTGGCAATCGAGCCCGAGGCGGCGGTCTTCTTCGTAGAGGAACCGGCGATACCAATAGGGCTCGTGGACATACGTTCCGTTCGAGAGCGCGATCACGCCGGGGACGCCGGCGTAGGGACGCCAGCCCACGCGTCCGCTCTCGAGCTCGGCGTCGAAGCGGAAGTGCTCGTTCTCGTGGTGCAGCACGTGGGCGTCGCGGCCGGCGAGGAACGGGCGCACGACCAGGCGCGCGCCCGCGGTGGAGCCGGCCACCCGCCAGGTGAGGACGGTGGCCGCGATGCCCTTGGGCACGAACAATTCGTGCTCCACGCGCGTTCCGTCGTCGAGGACGAGCGACCAGCGCGGCCAGGGCCGGATGGAGAAGGCCTCGAGACGGCGTCCGACCGCAGGCGCGACCACGCCCGGCGCGTAGCGCTGGGACGTGATGTCGAACCGGCCGCGCGGCGTCTCCACCCAGGCGTCGAGCCCGCTCACCAGCGCCAGGCGATCGGCCGGCGCACGCCGGGCGGAGAGAAGAAGCGCGTGCGAGCGCCGCGTGCGCAGCCCGCCCACCGTGCCGGAAGCGAAACCGCCGAGGCCATCGGCCTCGAGCCACTCCGCCCCGGCGTCCGGAACCGCGGGCCTCTTCGTCATGCGCGTCCTCTCAAGCGAACGAAGCTCTTGAGCTTAACGCTCGCTGTCAAGCCGAAATGCCCGCCTGATCCCGCCCACCGGGGGGCGGCGCGCGAGGAAAGCCAATGCCGCCAATACTTTGAGCCAATCTTCACGGGCGCGAATGATTCAACGCGAGCGGCGGAAACGGTGGAAGCGCTCGGTCAGGCTTCCGCGCCGGATGCGAAGGCCCGCGCGATCGAGGTCGCCGACGGCGGTGTCGAGAGGCACGTCGAGCCCCGCGGACTTGGAGAACCCGAGCTTCTGGCTGGCGTAGACGCTGCGGTGGCCGATCATCAGGAAGGCCGTCCCCGCGCACAGGGCCGCGTACACGCCGAGCTGCGTGGGCAGCAGCTCCATGCCCATGACCGCGGCCGCGATCGGCGTGTTGGCCGCCGCCGCCAGCACGGCGACGAGGCCGAAGGCGGCGAAGACGCCGGTGGGCAGACCGGCCAGACGGGCCAGCGCGTAGCCGGTCGTCGCCCCCACGAAGAAGAGCGGCGTGACGATGCCGCCGCTGCCGCCCGTCTCGAGGGTCACGGTGGTGGTCAGGATCTTCACGAGGAAGCCGAGTAGGAACACGGGTGCGGCCCCGGCCAGGGCGGACTCGATGACGTCGGTGCCCAGACCCGCATACGCGGTCCCCGCGGCCGAGTAGACGAGCACGAGCGCGAGTCCCCCGCCCAGGGCGACAATGTAGGGATGCGCCTCCCAACGGCGCAGAAAGCCTTCGGTTGCGCGCATGGTCTCGATGAAGAGGAGCGCCACCAGCCCGAAGGCGGCCCCGAACGCGAGGGTGAGCAGGACCAGGGAGGCGGGGGCCCAGGTGAGGACGTCGGCGTGCAGGTGCGGCACGGGCGCGCTGCCGCCGCAGACGAGGTGCGCGACGAGGCCCGCCATGAGACACGGGAACAGCACCGCGTATTCGATCTTGCCGAGATACAGAACCTCGATGCCGAAGAGGGCGCCCGAGACGGGCGTCCCGAAGACGGCCGCGAAGCCGGCGCCGATCCCGCAGATGACGAGCCGCCGCCGGTCCTCGTCCGCCAGGCGGAGGACGTCCGCGAACAGGCTCGTGATCGAGGCACCGATCTGCGCGCACGGGCCTTCCTTCCCCACCGAGCCGCCGGCGGCAAGGGTGAGGACGGTCGCCAGCAGCTTCACGGGCGCCACTCGCCACTCGATCTTGCCCGCGCGCTGGTGCACGGCCGCGATGACGGCTTCCGTCCCGTGGCCGCGGGCGCTGGGCGCGAAGCGGCGGATCAGGAAGACGCAGGCGGGCAGGGCGAGGGGCAGCAGGTGGTAGGGCCGGATGGCGCCCGTGAACAGGCGTCCGGTCCAGCGAGTGGAGGCGGCCAGGCACCAGAGGAACGCGCGCGTGGCCGCGCCCACGCACACGCCGGCGGCCGCGCCGAGGATCGCCCACTTCGTCGTGCTGATGACGAGCGCCGCGTGCTCCGTGTACCAGCGGCTCTCTTCGTCGAGGTGCGAAGGTTCGGGCTCGTCCCGAAGGGTCACTGCGTCCACCTTAACACTCGCGACCTTTTCCCCCGGCGGCCCGCCGCGCACGGAAATCGCGACGTCCGCCGCTCCCACCCCGCCGCGCGGATGCTACGTTGGATGAAAGGAGCAAGGCACCATGAGCAAACTGCTGCGCGGCGTGGCCGCCGGTTACGGCGCGAAGAAGCTGGGGGGCGGCTGCTTCAGCACCGTCATCGTGTTCATCCTGCTGTGGTGGCTGCTCGGCCACTTCCGGATCTTCCAGTAGAGCCCGCCCGCGAGAGCAGCGCCACCGGGAACTTCGCGAGGAGGCGCCCGACGTCCGCCGGCCCGCCCGCGACGTCTTCGCCCGTGAGCTCGTTGCGCCAGGCCCCTTCGGGAAGGACGACGCGCGTGCTTCCCCACTCGCCGCGCCGCCGAAGCACGAAGCGCGGGACCACCGTCACCACCTCCGCCCCACGGGCGAAGGCGACGACCTGGTCGGAGCCCGGCCCTTCCACCACCAGCGGCGTGTAGGCGCCGTCGGGGCCGAACGGCGCCGGGCGCGCCCGCCGCAGGCCGAGCGCGCGCGTGATGAGCCACAGCTTGGGCAGCCCCTCGTCCGCCCGCGCCATCACGGTGGCGACGGGCAGGCCCTCCAGCTCGCCGAGCAGGCGGCGCCGCAACGCGAAATCCACCGGCCGCCGGTTGTCCGGATCCACGAGGCTCAGGTCCCATAGCTCCGTGCCCTGGTAGATGTCGGGGACGCCCGGGCAGGTGAGCTTCAGCAGCACCTGGCCCAGCGAATACGTCCGCCCGGCGTCCCGTACGGTGGCGACGAACGACTCCAGCTCGCGCCGGAAGGTCTCGTCGGCCAGGACGGCGTCCACGAGTCCCTGCAGGGCGGTCTCGTACGCGGCCTGCGGCTCCGTCCAGCTCGTGCGCGACTTGGCCTCGCGCGCCGCCTTCTCGACGTAGGCCTTCACGCGCTCCTTCTCGATCGGCCAGGCTCCGACCAGCGTCTGGTAGAGCAGGTACTGGATGTTGGGGTCGGGCGGCTCCCCGCCCCAGTGCTTCCGGTGCCGCTCGAACCAGCCGCGCACGACGCGGGCCCAGGCCGGCGGGACCTCGGAGAGGACGCCGATGCGCGCGCGCACGTCTTCGCTGCGCTTGCTGTCGTGGGTCGAGGTCGCGAGCAGGCCGCGCGGCGCCTTCCAGTGCGCGGCCTGGTTGGCCTCGTGGAACTCGCGGATGGACAGGCCGAAGCGGTCCGGGCGGCCGCCCACCTCGTTGAGGGAGACGAGCCGGTTGTAGCCGTAGAACGCCGTGTCCTCCGCTCCCTTGGCCATGGCCGGCCCCGTCACCTGCTGGAAGCGCAGCACGAACTCCGTCTCGTGCTCACCGGGCACGCGGCGGAGGAGCAGCTCGCGCAGGAAGTCGAGGAGGCGGCCGTCGAACTCGGGCCGCCGCGCGCGCACGGCGTTGACGGCTTCGGTCACGTATTTCACGTCCTGCGCGCTCGCCCCCTCCGCCTCCGCGCTCACGTAGGTCCGGTAGACGGGGAAACACACGATCAGCTCGCGCACGACCTCGTGCAGCTCGTGGCGGGTGTGGTCGCGATAGTCGCGATGTCGCTCGCAGACCTCGACGAGCTGCGAAGTGAGCCGGTTGAGGTCGCTGCCCAGGACGTCGCGGAGGACGCGGTGCTTGTGCACGCGCAGGACCTCCGCGTAGTCGGTGGGCGCGCCCGTCAGCTCCTCGTAGAGCTCGGTCAGGGGCCGCTCGCCCTCCGGATCGACGAAAAGCGCGCTCGCGCGGGCCATGAAGTCGTAGCCCGTGGTGCCTTCGACGGGCCAGCTCTCGGGCAGCGACTCCCCCGCCTCCAGGATCTTCTCCACCACCACCCACACCCCGGGCCGCGCGGAGCGCAGGCGATGCAGGTAGGCGGCGGGATCGCGCATCCCGTCCGGATGGTCGATGCGCAAGCCGTCTACGGTGCCGTCGTCCAGCCATCCGAGCACGAGGTGGTGGGTCTCGAAGAAGACGCGCTCGACTTCCACGCGAAGCCCGACCAGCGTGTTCACGTCGAAGAAGCGCCGGTAGCCGAGGTCGCGGCCCGCCGTCTTCCAGAACGCGACGCGATAGTTCTGGCGGTCGAGCAGGGCGTCCAGGAGGTTCGGATCGCTGTTGACACGCTGGATCTCGGCCTCGACCGCCGCCGCGACCTCCGGCTTCTCGCGGCAGAGACGCTCCAGCATCAGGCGCAGGACTTCCTTGTGGCGATGGCGGCGGCGGATGGCGAGGACGTCGGTGGCGGTGGACGCGGCCAGGCGCCCCTGCGCGTCCGCGATGAAGGCCAGCTCCTCCGAGCCGCAGCGCTCGGCCGCATCCGCAAGCAGGGAGTCGATCGAGCGGGGCGCCACCGGCCACTCGTGGTCGTGGTAGCGGATGGTGAAGGTGCCGTCCTCCCGCCGCGCGACCCCGAGCAGCGCCTGGCCGAGCACGCGCCCGTATTGGTCCTCCAGCACGGGCAGGAGCACGGTGTTGCGGAGCTTGGCCTCGGGCGGGTCCCAGTCCACGTCGAAATACGCGGCGTAACGCGACGACGGGCCGTTCTCGAGCACGTCCCACCACCAGCGATTGTCCGGGGTGACGATCGCCATGTGGTTGGGGACGATGTCGAGGAGCTGGCTCATCCCTCGCGCGCGCAACGTCGCCGCCAGCCGCGCGAACCCCGTCTCGCCTCCGAGCTCCGCGTTCACCCGCGAGTGATCGACGACGTCGTAGCCGTGCGTCGATCCGGCGACGGCCTGCAGGACGGGCGACGAGTAGAGATGGCTCACTCCGAGGCGGTCGAGGTACTCCACCTCCTCGGCGGCGGCGTCGAACCCGAACTCCTTGTGGAGCTGGACGCGATAGGTCGCGCGCGGCTCAGTGGGCACGGCGGAGGACCACCAGCGACAGCCCCTGCACGGACACCTGCGCGTGCGGGCCGTACGACTCCTCGCCCGCCTTGGCGTCGAAGGTGTCGAGGATCTTCAGCCAGCGCGCCCCCAGATCCTGGCCCGGGGTCTTGAACTCCACCGGGCCGTCGTGGGCGTTGAAGAGGATGTAGAAGCTGTCGTCCACGACGGGGTCGCCTTTCGGGTCCTTGCTGTCGATGCGCTCGCCGTTCAGGAAGACGCCGAGCGATCGTGCGAACCCCACGCGCCAGTCCTCGTCGTCCATCGGTGACCCGTCCGGCCGGAACCAGGCGATGTCCGTCACCCCGGTGCCGTGGATGGGCCCGCCCTGGAACCAGCGCTGCCGGCGGAAGACGGGATGGCGCCGGCGCATGTCGATCAGGCGGCGCGTGAACTCGAGGAGGTCCTCGTCCGCGTTCTCCCAGTCCACCCAGGAGATCTCGTTGTCCTGGTTGTAGGCGTTGTTGTTGCCCCGCTGGGTGCGCCCGATCTCGTCGCCGGCCACGAGCATGGGCACGCCTTGCGAGAGCATCAGGGTGGCCAGGAAGTTCCGCTTCTGCCGCAGACGGCGAGCCTTGATCTCCGGATCGTCGGTGGGACCCTCGGCGCCCATGTTCCACGAGCGGTTGTCCTTCTCGCCGTCCTGGTTGTCCTCGCCGTTGGCCTCGTTGTGCCGGTCGTTGTACGAGACGAGATCGTGGAGCGTGAACCCGTCGTGCACGGTGACGAAGTTGATGCTCGCGAAGGGCCGGCGGCCCGTGCCTTCGTAGAGGTCGGAGCTGCCGGTGAGCCGGTAGGCGAACTCGCCCAGCGTCCGCTCCGCGCCCCGCCAGTAGTCGCGCACGGTGTCCCGGTATTTGCCGTTCCACTCCGACCACAGGGGCGGGAAGTTCCCGACCTGGTATCCGCCCTCTCCGACGTCCCAGGGCTCCGCGATGAGCTTCACGCGCGAGATGACCGGGTCCTGGCTGATGGTGTCGAAGAAGGAGCCCAGCCGGTCCACCTCGTGCAGCTCGCGCGCGAGCGAAGAGGCGAGGTCGAAGCGGAACCCGTCGATGCCCATCTGCGTGATCCAGTAACGCAGGCTGTCCATGATGAGCTGCAGGGTCCGCGGCGTGCGCACGTTGATGGTGTTCCCCGTGCCCGTGTAGTCCATGTAGTAGCGCGGGTTGTCCGGGAGCAGGCGGTAGTAGGCGGCGTTGTCGATCCCGCGATACGAGATCGTGGGCCCGAGATGGTTGCCCTCCGCGGTGTGGTTGTAGACGACGTCGAGGATGACCTCGATCCCCGCCTTGTGCAGCGCGCCCACCATCTCCCGGAACTCGGCCACCTGCTCGCCCAGGCGGCCCTTGCTCGCGTAACGCACGTCGGGGGCGAAGAAGCCGATGGAGTTGTAGCCCCAGTAGTTCGTGAGGCCCTTCCCCTGCAGCATGCCGTCCGCCACGAACTGGTGGATCGGCATCAGCTCGACGCTGGTCACGCCGAGGCTGCGCAGGTACTCGATCACGGGGGGCGAGGCGAGGCCCGAGTATTTCCCGCGCAGCTCCTCCGGGACCTCCGGATTCCGGATGGTGAAGCCCTTCACGTGGAGCTCGTAGATCGGGTTCCCGTTCCAGGGATACGTGAACTTGCGCGTCTCGTCCACGCGAAGCGGGGCCGTCTCGTCGATCACGACCGACTTCGGGACGGCGGGCGAGCTGTCGCGGTCGTCCTTGGAGAGGTCGGCGTCGGGATGGCCGAGCGTGTACCCGAAGATCAGCTCGTTCCAGCGGACGTGCCCGTCGATGGCCTTGGCGTAGGGATCGATGAGCAGCTTGGCCGGGTTGAAGCGGTGTCCGCGCTCCGGCTCGTACGGGCCGTGCACGCGATAGCCGTAGCGCTGGCCGGGACGCAGCCCCGGGACATAGACGTGCCAGACCAAATCGGTCTGCTCTGTAACGCGGACCCGGGCCAGCTCGTCATTACCTTTAGAGCCTTCGAACAGGAATAACTCGACCCCGGTGGCGTTTTCCGAGAAGAGGGCGAAGTTCACGCCCTCTCCGTCCCACGTCGCGCCTAGGGGATAGGGGCTTCCGGGCCGAGTCTTCATCTATGTGGGATTCGGCGGTTCAGGGTGAGATTCATGGTTGACATTTTCTAGGTCAGGATATACTCTTTGGACCTGAAAGTCAGTGTCGGCCCATCGGGCGGATCGAACCTCCAGGGGTGAATGGAATGGGCGCTTCGTGGCTGGCCGTCGACACGCTGATCCGCGAAACGGAGAAGCTTTTCGAGTTTCCTCACGCGGAGGCCCTGCCTTCCGTGGCCCGGGCCCGCGACCTGGTCGCGGAGACGGCGATGGTCGTCTCGCTGGCCGGCCTCTCCGAGGATCCCCAGGCCGAGAGCGAGGCCCAGATCCTCCTGGCTCGTGCGCGCGTGGCCGTGCTGGATGCGCAGACGGCGGTGCGGCGCGCGACGGAATCCGTGGCGGCCAGCCGCGCCACTCGGGCCCGTGCGCTTCAGCTGATGGCGGAAGCGCGCGCCCTGCGCGCTCGAGATCGAAGTCGCGCGGTGCTCAGCCGCGCCGAGGTGGCGCCCGTCGCGCCGCCGATGACGGCTCTGATGCGAATTCCTACGCCTAGCGCGTCCTAGGAAAGACCGACCAACCTGGCCACAACCTCTTATCGTTAACCCAGGCCGATCGATTTCCGTTTTCCGTTACAGCCTCTGCTGTGCCGGATACAAGACGTGATTCGCGGCCTGGGCCGCCATCGCGCCTTCGTGCGCGGCCGTCACGACCTGATGGCTATGCTTGCTATCGCAATCCCCCGCCGCGAAGAACGCGGTGAGGTTCGTCCGGTTCTTGTCGTCGATCCGGATGTGGCCGTTCCGCTCGAGGGCGACGGGCAAATCGCGCAGGAGGTCGGTGCGCGGATGACTGCCGTAGAGGCTGAACACGATGTCGGCGTCGAGCGTGCGCTTGTCGTCGAGGACGACGCGTCTCACGCAGTCCTTTTCCACCACCACGCGCCTGACCTTGGCCTCGACGTAGGCGATGCCCGCCTGAGCCAGCTTCGCGCGCGCGCGTGAGGACGGACGGCCCTGTGTGCGGTCGCAGAGGTACGTGATCTTGCGCGTGTAGGTCAGGAACTGCAGGGTCGTGCCGACACACGCGTCCGTATTGCCCAAGACGAGCAGGCGCTGATCGCGCGTGCGCCAGCCATCGCACACGATGCACCAGAAGAGGTGCCGGCCGACGAGCCTCTTCGCCCCGTCGAAATCCGGCCAGCGGTCGCGCACACCCGCAGCCCAGATCAATGTTCGCGCCCGATGGATGCCCTTCGCCGTCTTGAGGTGGAACCCGCGTCGGTCGAGGCGGACCCGGGTCACCTCGGCGTCCTGGAAGACGACGCCGAATCGCTCCGCCTGCTTGCGTCCGAGGTCATGGAGGCGCGTGGCTCTGACTCCGCCCGGAAAGCCCAGGTAGTTCTGGTTGATCTGACCGTAGCTCCAGCGCCCGTCGCCGCAGTCCAGGACGAGGGTGCGCCGCTTGAAGCGGCCCATGTAGACGGCGGCAGAGAGGCCGGCAGGGCCGGCCCCCACGATCACGCACTCCCAAAGTCCCTTGTCGGCCTTGCGTGTCCGTGCTGATCGCGTCCGTGATGTCCGAGGCGTCCCGGCGGTTCGAGCCATCCGACCATTATGTGCGGTACAATTCCTCGCTTAAGGCGCCTGTAGCTCAGTGGATAGAGCGGCAGCCTTCTAAGCTGCGGGTCAGGGGTTCGAGTCCCTTCAGGCGCGCCACCTCCCCGCAGACGCGCCTCGATGGTGGATGTAGCTCAGTTTGGTTAGAGCGCCAGGTTGTGGCCCTGGAGGCCGCGGGTTCGAATCCCGTCATCCACCCCACTCAAACTAAAAAGACTTCGAACCAAAGACGCCGTCCCACTCTTCCTGCAGATTCGCTCGGGGGGGGCACTGGGGGGGCAGTTTTTGGAGAGCCCTCCGCGGCGTTTCGGAACGGCTTCGGCAGACCGGGGCGCCCGAAGAGCCCGCAGAAAGATGTGTCGAAATCGGCGTCCACAATCAGAACCCGCCAGGGCCTGAGAGGTCGCACCACGTACCTGGCATTCGGAACCAGGTCGCCTTCTCGCGAGGCGTATCATCGAAGGAACGGACAGAGCCTCAGGAGCACGCCATGAAGACTTCGATGATCACGTTGCGGCGCATCCTCTGCCCGGTCGATTTCTCCGACTTCTCCAAACAAGCGCTCGACCGCGCGATGGTCATCGCACGCTGGTACGAGGCCGAGCTCGTCGTGGTCCACGTCATGCCCGTCGTGCCCACGGTCCTTCCCTTCCCGTCCGCCACGGTTCCCGACGTGGCCGCCCTGGATCCGCACGCCGTCGGCCGAGAGCTGCAGAGCTTCGTCGATGCGGCGGGGCCGGCGCCTCCGCGCCCGCAGACGATCGTCCGTATGGGTGCGCCGGCGGCCGCGATCCTGGACCTCGCGCGCGAAGTCAACGCCGACCTGCTCGTCCTCGGCACTCACGGGCGGACCGGCTTCGAACGCGTGATGCTGGGCTCCGTTACCGAGAAGGTCATGTTGAAGGCGACTTGTCCCGTGCTGACCGTGCCTCGCGCCGTGGATGGAGGCGCCCAGGCGCCCGTCTTCCGGCGCATCCTTTGTGGAATGGACTTCTCCGAAGCCTCGCTGCGGGGCCTGAAGTTCGCGCTATCGCTCTGCGGGGAATCTGGGGGACATCTCACGCTGCTCAACGTCGTGGAATGGATGCCCGAGGCATCCCTGCCCGGACTGCCTGAGCTCGACCTCAAGCAGTTCGGAGCTTCTCTTGTTTCAGAGGCACAAGCGCGGCTGGAACAGCTTGTACCTGCAGAGACGCGGGACTGGTGCGAAATCAACGCAAGCGTGCGCATCGGGAAACCCTACGTGGAGATCCTGCGCACGGCAGCCGAGGAATCGACGGACCTAGTTGTCTTGGGAGTGCAGGGCCGAGGCCCGCTCGACCGCATGGTGTTCGGGTCCACGACACAACACGTCGTCCGAACGGCGGCGTGCCCTGTCCTCACCGTCCGCCCCTGAACCACGCGCCAGCGTCGTCCCTGGGCGTCCGATTCCGCGGCTCACCGAGCCAGGAATGCCTTGACGCCGTTCAACAGCATTTGCACCGCGACCATCACGAGCAACATTCCCATCAAACGCTCGATCGCGATCAAGCCGCGCTCGCGAAGGACGCGATAGAAAAGCGTGGACGACAGCAGGATGCCCGCGCTGAGCGCCCACGCAATCGTGATGGCGAACAGTAGCGGGACTGTCTGCGAAGGGGCGGAGCGCTGCAGGAGGAGGATGGCCGCGAGCGTGGAGGGTCCGGCGAGCAACGGGACGGCGAGCGGAACCAGGAACGGTTCGCCCTCGAGGGAATCGACGGACAGGGCGCCTTCACCCGGGAAGACCATGCGCAGCGCGATCAGGAACAGCACGATGCCTCCGGCGATGCCGATGGTCTCCTGCTCCAAGCGGAGAAACTGCAGGACGTAGCGACCCAGCAAGAGGAAAAGGATCAGGACCAGGTAGGCGAGCACGATCTCGCGTAACAGGACCACGCGCCGCCGGTCGGGCGGGACGACCTTCAGGACGGAGAGGAACAGCGGGATGTTGCCGAGCGGGTCCATGATGAGGAACAAGGTGACGACGGCGGAGAACACGTCCACACCGGCATCATATCCGGCGCTTCCGATCGCACTTCACGGTGGGGCGTACGTCATCCAGCCGCTCTAGGGGTGACTGCCCGAACACCGAGATACGATCGAACATGAGCGATGAATCCCGGTCCGCCGGTGATCCGATCCCGACGAACTGCCAGCACATCGAGGTCCACGTCGCCGAGCTCAAGCAGCTCTTCAACGCGATGGACCCGTCGCCTTTCCGGGAGCGGGATCTCTCACCAGCCGCGGAGGAGTTCATCGTCGGGTGGGGCCGCGAGCTGCCGCGGGACGCACCGCTGGCCCTGATCGTCCACCTCGACCGGCGCGCCGGCCTCCCCGAAGAGCCGGCCATGCTGCGCGACGCGATCCGCGAGTTCTTCTCCGTCCGTGCCGAGAACACCCGGCGGCGTCTACGACACCTCTTTCGGGTCGGCCGCGTGAGCCTGTTGATCGGCGTCGTCTTCGTCGCCGTCACGGTTGGCATCGGAGACCTCGTCGCGAAGGCGCTCGAGGGTCAGCGCCTGGGCGAGATCCTGCAAGAGAGCCTCCTGATCGGCGGGTGGGTCGCGATGTGGCGGCCTCTCGAGATCTTCCTGTACGACTGGTGGCCCATTACGCTGGAAGCGCGCCTGTCCGACCGCCTGAGCGCGATGCCGGTCCGCATCGTCTACAAGGAGGACACGAGGCCAGACGCATGGCGCTCGGATTGGCCCGTGGCCTCTCCGCGCGAGAAGACGCCTCCGAGCGAGCCTGCCCCGCCGCGACCGCGATGACCGTCACGGCCAGATGGACGGTGCACGGCTTCTAGGCGAGGAAGGCGTGCGACCGGTCCGCCGGATTCGGGGCACCCTGCGCGCGCGCAATCTCTCGGCCCACGGCGCCGCCAATTCGCCGCGTCGCCGCCGCAACCGCTTGCTTCGTCCCGGGCCCGAACTCCCCCAGCGCCAGCCCCCCGCTGGGATTGAGGTCGACCCGGATGTAGCAGCTCACCGGAGCGGCAGGGTCACTGGCCTGATGCAGCCGGACACAGACGGTGCCCACTCGCTTCCCAAAAGGCCGGAGCGCACTCTCGACCTGGGAATCGATGTAGGCGCGGAGGTCCCGCGTCACCTCGACGTTGTGTCCAAACACCATCAACCGCTGCATTGCCTTTCCTCCATCGTTCTGTCGGCTGCCCCCTCAACGGAACCCGCTCCTATCAATGGCAAGTCTCGGGCCAAATGCGGCCGAGGCTGGGACGGGCCAAGTTGAACGCCGATAGGTACTTGCGGTGAAGGCGAGCGGCGGTCGACGAAGCGGCAAGGTGCCGGCTTACATGTTGAAAGGTCACCCGTTCAGGTTGAATGGCCGTTATCGCGCCCGCATGGGCCAACGGTCGCCGCTTGACGACGGGGGAACGTTGGAGTTTGGTGACGAGCCAGCAAGGCGCCGTCGGCGCCACTCGGCTCAGGCGGTCGGAGTCGTAAACAGGAACGCGGCGCCGTGTCCCGGGGTGCTCTCGATCCAGATGCGGCCGCCATGCCCTTCGACGATCCCGCGCGAGATCGCCAGACCGAGACCCGTACCCTTGTAGGTCGCGTTCGGCGACCGCCAGTAGGGGTCGAAGATGCTGCCGCGGACGGCCTCGGGAACGCCGGGCCCGGTGTCGATGACGGCGAATTCCACCTCCGCCTCCCGGTGGGTGGCCCGTAGAGTGACGGAGCCCGACTCGGTCACCTTCAAGGCGTTCGAGAGAAGGTTCGAAAGCACCTGGAGAAGGCGGTTGCGGTCGCCACGAATGAGAGGAAGCCCCTGCGGGGCCTCCTTGACCAGCGTCAATCCGCGGCTGGCCGCCTGCGGTGAGAAGAGGTCGATCGCCTCCTCGACGAGGACGAGCGGATCCTGGGGCACGGCCGCGATGGCCAAGCGGCCCGACTCGAGGCTCGCGACGTCGAGGAGGTCCGAGATCAACTGGTTCATGCGCGTCGTGGCGCGCAGGAGCGCATTCAGTCCCTTGGCTTTCAGCTCGGCGGGCATGCCGTCGTCCTGGAGGGTCGACGCCGCCAGACGGATCGTGTTCAGGGGGTTGCGGAGGTCGTGGGAGACGACGGCCAGGACGTGCTGGCGATCGGCGACCGCTTGTTTCGCCTCACGATAGAGACGCTCGCGCTCCGCCTCCTCGTGCTTGCGCTGGGTGATGTCCATGCACGCGGCCACGGCACCGACGATCACATTCCCGGAACGCACCGGCGCCACTGCACATCGCACCAGCACATCCGATTGCGTCCGTAGCTGGCGCAGCATGATCTCGGTCGTCACCGTCTCGCCCCGCAAGGCCCGCGCCATGGGCCTCTCTTCCGGTGCCAGCGGCTCGCCCGTGTCCACGTGGCGCGCTTCGATCACTTCGCTCAGCGACCGGGCCGACCGATTGAGCTCCTCGACCGATCCCACGCCGACCAATGCGAGAGCGGCGCGATTGGCATGATGGACCGACCGTGCGTCCGCGACGATGACCGCGTCGGGAATGCTTTCCAGCACGGTCTCCAGCTCGCTGAGCTTCGTCTCGGACGAATCCTGGAGCAGGTGCAGCCGTATGGCGATGGTGGCTCGCGCGCACATGGCGTCGAAGAGCCGTCGATCCTGCTCGGAGAACGTGGTGGGCCGGACCGACCCGATGTGAGCGACGCCGAGAAGCTCGCCGTCGCTTTGCAGCGGCACGCCGTAGAGTGACGTCAGGCGCTTTGCCTTCAGGAAGGGGCTGGTGACCATGGCTTCCAGCTCGTCGCCGGAAACGAGGCGCGGCCGCCGCTCCGCCGCGATGCGGCCCGCGAAACCCTCGCCGATGCGGAGGCGGAATCCTTCTCCGCGCAACTCGTCCTCGAGCCCCACCGCCGCCCGCGCCACCAGCCAGTCGCCATCCCGCAGGAGGATCGACCCCGTGTCGACGGACGTGGGAGCCTCGACGATGACGCCAAGCAGGCGATGGAGGAGATCGTCGAGCGCATGCCGTTCGAAGGCCACCACGGATATCCGGTCGAGCGCGGCCAGCGTCTGGTGGTGCGCAGAGACGTACCGCTCCGCGGCCGCGGCCGTCACGAGATCGATGGCGCGATGGAGAAGGCGCAGGGCGGGACCGTTCAGCTCCGCACCCACCTCCGCCCGCCAGGTGTCGAGGACGGTGTCCCGCAGGGAGGCCAGGGGCGCGATCGTCTGTCGGAGAGAGGCCCCGATGCTCAGGGCCCGCGTGGCCAGGCGGTCGGCGGAACCACTCGCGGCGACGTCCAGATCATGGACGAGTCCATCGGCGACGGCTCTCGTGAGGCCGTCGATCAGGTCGTCGGCGCCGAGCTGCAAGGCGGCCACCGGTGGCGACGCCTCTGGTGTCGACGCCCGATCGATGGCCGTCGCCCAATGGTGGAGGATCGATGCCCGGTGGCGGGCGAGAAACTCCGCCAGATCGGCGATGGAAGTGCCGGTGATCGTGGTGGGTCCGGCCGAGGCGTCCGTCACTTCACGCCCTCCCGACGCGGGAGTTCCGCTGGTCCGAGCGCGTCCCGTCCCATCATAGATCGGCCGCGCGGCGGGGGATCCCGCTCGGATCAGTTCCCGACGCGGATCCGAACGCTCGTCTCGCAGCGGTTCGGGTCGAGCGCTTCGATCCCCCTGAGGATCGCGTCTCGCACTGCTGCCGAGGGTGCGATCCCTTCGACGACGAGACGCTCGCCCTCCAGGCGCACCGTATCGAGCCGCGTTCCCAGCGCCACGGCCCGGCCGAGCAGCGGCTGGTACTTCCTCTCCAGGCGTGCGAGGAAGTCCTCATCGTGTGGGACGGTATGTGCTCCGCTTCCGAACAGTCTATGCAATAGGTCCATGTTTCTCTGCTCCACGCTGAGCTTCATGGAATAAGCATGCCAAACGCCCTGCATGCAACAGGACGGCAGTTCGGGATCGCCTTATAAGTCTTTGTCCATCCCTCCTCGCGGACACTTCACCTGCCGCCATCCACCTCTGACACTGGTGTTGTCGCAATAGGTCTTGCCCTGAGACCGCGGGTTGTTCAGGTAGGTGCGGATCGAGGCGCACGACTCATCCTTGGCCGGCTGGACGATACAGACGCCGGCGTATTGCGCGTTGGTGTAGCAGCAGGCCGGACGGGCCACGGACGCGGCGGAAGTGAGCCCTTCCGGCGTGAGACCGCCGGCAGCGGCCATCAGGACGATCGCGGCTCCTACGCCGGGCAGGATTCGCATCACGAACCTCCGTCTTCTTCACGCCTTGACCGACGATATACCTTTGAGCACCCGGTTGGCCGTGTCACCCCTTCCACTCTCCGTGACAGTCCGCCCATTCGAGCGCGTATCCGCGAGGGTCTGGGCTTTCTCGGGGTCGCGTTGGACGAGGGCACCACGACCACGCCCTTCGACATGGTCGTGCTGAACCACCTCGACCCCTTCCACCTCGTGGCCGACGTCATCGACCGCGTGCCCGCCCTGGGCCCGCGCGCCGCCTACGCCCAGCAGGCCATCCGCGAGAAGCTGATCGAGCACAAGCAATACATCGCCAAGCATGGCGAGGACATGCCGGAGATCCGTAACTGGCGATGGGGAACGGCCAGGGCGTCGAAACGGGCACGCGCTGGGCCGAGCGCGTCCACGAGAAGTCCGGCGTGACCGAGGGCGGCGAGAAGACAGCCGGAACGGGGCCACCCGCCTACCGCCAACCCGTCGAGGCCGTCCTCTCGGCCCTCGGAACGGACGCGCGCGCGGGGTTGACCGCAGCGGAGGCACGTGCGCGCCTCGCCCGGGACGGACGAAACGAGCTCCGAGCCGAGCCACCGCCGCCCGCATGGAAGAGGTTCCTGGCCCAGTTCAAGGACGCGCTCGTCATCCTGCTCCTGGTGGCCACGGCCATCTCGGGCGGCCTGTGGGCCGTCGAGCGCGACGCCGCTCTGCCCTATGAGGCCCTGGCCATCTTCGCGGTCGTGCTTCTGAACGCCGTCCTGGGATTCGTCCAGGAGGCACGGGCCGCATCCGCGGTGGCGGCCCTGCGCCAGATGTCCGCCGCTCACGCCCACGTCGTCCGTGACGGAGAGCGGCGCACCATACCCGCCGCCGAGATCGTGCCCGGCGACATCATGATCGTCGAAGAGGGCGACACCATCGCGGCCGACGCGCGGCTCATCAGGTCGGTGGCCTTGCAGACGGCAGAGAGCGCTCTCACCGGAGAGAGCCTGCCCGTGGAGAAGGAGGCGGAGACCCTCGGCGAAGACGCAGGAGTGGGTGACCGTCTCAACATGATCTTCAGCGGGACGGCGGCCACGTACGGCCGCGGGAAGGCCGTCGTGGTCGCGACGGGGATGCAGACGGAGATGGGGCACATCGCCGGGCTGCTCCGCGACTCCCACGTCGAGACGACACCGTTGCAGAAACAACTCGACCAGATGGGACGGCGACTCGGCGCCGTCGTGATCGCCATCGCGATCGTCATGATCGCGACCATCATCTTGGTCGAGGACGTGCGCGGGTTCTCCGCGCTCTTCGACGTGCTCATCCTCGGGGTCGCCCTCGCCGTGGCCGCGGTGCCGGAAGGGTTGCCCGCGGTGGTGACGGCGGTGCTGTCGCTGGGCGTCCAGCGCGCGGCGCGGCGGAATGCCATCGTGCGGCACCTCTCCGCGGTGGAGACGCTCGGTTCGGCGAGCGTCATCGCTTCCGACAAGACCGGCACCTTGACGCGGAACGAGATGACGGTGCGCGTGGTCGTGACCGCGAGCGGGAGGGTGCGTTTCGAAGGCACGGGTTACGCCCCCGAAGGTGCGGCACGGGCGGAGGGTGACGGATCGATCGAGGGCCCGCTCCGCGTCGAATTCGTGCGGACGCTGTCCGCCGCCGACCGGGCCAACAATGCGGTTCTACAGGAGCAGGGCGGCCGCTGGACCGTGCAGGGCGATCCGACCGAGGGTGCGCTCATCGTTGCCGCGCGCAAGGCCGGCCTGGAGGACGCCGCGCTCACCGCGCGCTTCGCGCGACTCGCGGAGGTGCCCTTCTCCTCCGACCGGAAGCTGATGACCACGGTCCACAGCGACGCCGAGCAGCGCGAGCGTGTGCTCGCCTTCAGCAAGGGCGCTCCCGACGTCCTCCTGGCGCGCTGTACAAGGGAGCTCGTGGGTGAAGAGATCCGGGCGCTGGACGACCGCCGCCGCGCCGAGATCCGGGAGGCGAACCAACAGTTGGCCGGGGAGGCGCTCCGGACGCTCGCCGTCGCCTTCCGGGCCCTGCCCGCGGACACCTTCAAGTCCGAGGATGCCGACGAGCGCGTGGAGGAGGATCTGGTCTTCCTGGGCCTGATCGGGATGATGGACCCGCCCCGCGACGAGGCGAAGCAGGCCATTGCGCGTACCCGCGCCGCGGGCATCCGGCCCATCATGATCACGGGAGACCATCCGACGACAGCCGGTGTCATCGCGAAGGAGCTCGGCCTCGTGGAGGACGGGCGGGCGCTCACCGGGGCCGAGATCAACAAGATGTCGGACACGGAGCTCGACCGCGCGGTCACCGAGGTCTCCGTTTACGCACGCGTGAATCCCGAGCACAAGCTCCGCATCGTGCAGGCCTTGCAGCGCACGGGGGCGATCGTGGCCATGACCGGGGACGGGGTCAACGATGCACCATCCCTGAAGACGGCCGACATCGGCGTGGCCATGGGCATCACGGGTACGGACGTATCGAAGGAAGCGGCGGATATGGTTCTCGCCGACGACAACTTCGCGACCATCGTGGCCGCGGTCGAGGAAGGGCGCGGGATCTATGCCAACATCCGCAAGTTCTTGCGCTACCTGCTGTCGTCGAATATCGGCGAAGTGATGACGATGTTCCTCGGCGTCGTGTTCGAGGACGCAATCGGTCTGAAGGCGGAGGGTGGAGTCGTCGTGTTGCCGCTGATGGCCACCCAGCTCCTGTGGATCAATCTCGTGACGGACGGGGCCCCTGCGCTCGCGCTCGGCGTGGACCCCCCGGACGAGGGCCTGATGCGCATGCGCCCGCGTCCGCGCGGCGAGGGGGTCGTCACCGGCCGGATGTGGCGCGGAATCGTCTTCGTGGGCGTGATCAGCGCCACGGGGACGCTGCTCGTCCTGGACGCCAGCCTGCCCGGCGGTCTCATCGAAGGCTCGGGCAACATGCGTTACGGGCACACCATGGCTTTCACGACCCTGGTCTTCTTCTCCGTCTTCACGATCTTCAACGCACGCTCGGACGAGCGCAGCGCGTTTTCGGGCCTCTTCGAGAACAAGTGGCTTTGGGGTGCGATAGCGTTGTCCCTGCTGCTCCAGGTGGCCGTCATATACACCCCGTTCCTGCAGCAGGCGTTCTCGACAACGGGATTGGGTCCTAGGGACTGGGCCCTCTGTGCGGTGGTCGCAAGCTCGGTGCTGTGGCTGGGCGAGCTGCGGAAGCTGGTCCTACGCTCGATGGACAAAAGGCGCGATGATGCCTGAGGGGATGATGCGATGACGGCCTCGAACGAACGCGGTCCGATCGTGGTGCTGCTGGACGGCTCGGAGCTGGCGGAGCAGGCGGTGCCGGTGGCCGCCGCTCTCGCGAAGCGCACCGACGCCGAGCTGATCCTCGTCCATGTCCATACGCCCACGGCCGTGGAACCCATCCACGTCGAGGGCCTCCCCGTCATCGATGAAAACATGCGATCGCTGCGGCGGACACACGAACAGGCCTACCTCGATGGAGCACGCGAGCGGCTGGCCGCGGGAGCGCGCGCGAGCACGGTCCTGCTCGAGGGACGCGTGGCCTCGGCGGTGGCGACTCACGTTGGGGCCCGCGCGGCCCAGCTCCTCGTCCTCACGACGCATGGCCGCAGTGGCTTCGAGCGCGCATGGCTCGGCAGCGTCGCCGACGAGCTGACGCGCATCAGCCCCATCCCCGTCCTCTTGATCCGGCCCCAGGCCGCGCCTTCCGCGACGCGATTCCGCCGGATCCTCGTGCCCCTGGATGAGTCACCCCTGGCCGAGACCGTCGTGGAGCACGCCGTTCGCCTGGCGAAGCTGGAGCCGGAAGCCGAGATCGTGTTGCTCGAGATCCTTCCGGACGACTCCACCCCGGTCCTGGTGCCCGCGTCACTGCTCGGGCCGTCCGCCGCCAGCGAGGAGCGCGCACGCAAGCAGGAGGGGGCCGCGCGAACGTACCTGGATGGGATCGCGGCTCGGGTCCGATCTGCCGGCCTCCGCGCCACCGCACGGATCCAGGCCGCTCGCAACGTTGCCGCCACGATTCTGGAGACCGCACAGAGCGAGCATGTCGACCTGGTGGCTCTTTCCACGCACGGCCGCTCCGGCCTCCTCCGCATGGCGCTGGGAAGCGTGGCGGACAAGGTGGTCCGCGCGAGCCAGACGCCAGTCCTCCTTTACCGGCCGTTGGCGAGTACGGTCGCGGCCGCGCCGTAGCGCCGACTCATCGCGCCGTCGCCACCGTGGGGGGCGAGCTACTTCACAGTGTGGCCGCCCAGGCGTAAAGGACTGCGGATGCCAGCGCGAGGATGGTCCGCCACGCATGGCGGCGCCCCCAGGTCTCCAGGAGCAACCTCGTCTCCGCGGATACCGGGTCGCGGGCCGGGTCGAGGAGCTGCTTCTCCACAGGAAGAATGGCCCATACCGTCATCGGAAACACACTGATGAGGACGGCCGCGCCCAGTGCCCACGGCAGGGCTCCGCTCTGAAGCCAACGCTCGCTCCCCGAGGCGACGGCGGCCACGACGAGCGTGACCCCCATCGCGGTGGCCCGATGGTGGCTCGCTCTCCACACGCGTAACGCAATCTCGGTGCCGCAGGCGAGCCGCGCGGGATGCTCGACTACGGTCATGCGGATAACCACGCCCGCGAAGACCCCACTCGTCGAAACGGCCGCCAGACTGACCCAATCAGTCGTCATGCTCGCCTTACGGTGACCCATTCTAGTCGCGCCCGCACCTATACTGCGGGTCTTGTCTGCGTTCCTCCCCCCTACCGGATCTTGCTCGAAGGAGTCACCATGGAACAGCTGACGGCCACGGTCCCATCCCGGCCCCGATGGCGCCCTCGCCTGTCTGCCGCGGCCGTCTTCGTCTTCGCCCGCCGTGGAAACGGTGACCGCAAACGGGAAGCCCTTGGAACAACCTGAGATTGGTACGAGGGTTGTGAAGGTCCTCCGTGTGGACGGGCTCCTCTTCAAGGACCTCGACAAGAACGGCACGCTTGACCCATACGAAGACTGGCGCCGGCCGATCGACGAGCGTGTCGAAGACCTCGTCGCACGTATGCAGGTCGAGGAGAAGGCGGGGTTGATGGTCGGTCCCTCCCTGCAGATGGGACCCGGCGGCACACCGAGCGAGCAGCCGACGTACGGAGTGAATCCGTTCTCAGGCGGACCGCCCGCCCTCGTCTCCCCCGCCACGAAGGACGCGCTTTACAACCGCCACATCGTGCAGTTCATCAACCGCGAGAACGTCCCGCCGCGAACCATGGCCGCCTGGCTCAACTCGGTCCAGGAACTGGCCGAGGGCCGGCGGCTGGGCACGCCGGTCGTCTTCGTCACGAATCCCCGCAACTTCTACGGCACCGCCGCGCAGTTCGGCATCGCCGAAGCCGCGGGCGCGTTCTCGCAGTGGCCAGGCTCCCTGGGACTGGCGGCCACCCGTGACGTCGGTCTTGTCGAGGAATTCGCACGGATCGCGGCTCAGGAATACGTCTCGGTCGGGATCCGCGGGGCCTACCATCCGACCGCGGACGTCGCGACGGAGCCACGTTGGGGGCGGTTCCGGGAAACCTTCGGCGAGGACGCAGCGCTGACGGCCGACTTCACTGCCGCCCTCATTCGCGGGTTCCAGGGTCCCGCGCTCGGACCGCGGAGTGTGGCCCTGACGGTCAAGCACTTCCCCGGCGCCGGCCCTGCCCGCAACGGTCAGGACGCGCACTTCGCCTGGGGGAAGAACCAGATCTATCCCGGGAAGAACCTCGACTACCACCTGCGGCCGTGGAAGGCGGCGATCGAGGCGGGGGCGGCCATGATCATGCCGTATTACGCGATCGGCGTGGGCCTCAGCCAGGAGCCCGTCGGCATGTCCTACAGCAAGGAGATCGTGACCGACCTCTTGCGCGGAAAGCTCGGCTTCCGTGGCGTGGTCAACTCGGACACCGCGATCACCTCGGGCATGCCTTGGGGTGTCGAGTCGCTCAGCGTCAAAGAGCGGTACAAGAAGGCGATCGACGCCGGCGTGGACCGGCTCGGCGGCGACTCGACGTCGGAGATCATCGTCGACCTCGTCAAGAGCGGCGAGGTCAGCGAAGCCCGGATCGACGAATCCGCCCGGCGCATCCTCCGCGTCCTGTTCGCGCTCGGCCTCTTCGAGAACCCCTACGTGAATCCGGAGGACGCGGCACGAACGGTGCGCCGGGCCGATTTCCAGGAGAAGGCCGACCTCGCGCAGCGCAAGTCCATCGTTCTCCTCAAGAATTCCCGCAACGTGCTGCCTCTGAAGGCCGGCTCCAGAATCTACGTCGACGGCATCGATCCGGTGGTGGCCGCCCGTTACGGCTACGTGTCGACGACCGGCCCCGAGAATGCGGACGTCTGCGTCGTTCGCGTGGCCGCGAAAGGAGGCGGGCTGTTGGCCGGCGGTCGCCGGGGCGAGGTGCCGATCGATCTCACCTTGCCCGGCGACACCCTCGAACACGTCCGTGCCTTGATGCGAAAGAAGCCCACCGTCGTCGCTCTCCACCTCGACAATCCGCTGGTCGTCCCGGAGCTGGCGCGGGACAGCTCGGCCCTGCTCGCGACGTTCGGGGTGTCGGACGAGGCGCTCTTCGACGTCCTGACGGGAAAGTTCGCGCCGACGGGCAGGCTCCCCTTCGAGATGCCCTCGTCGATGGAAGCCGTGCTCGGGCAGCTCGAGGACGTGCCCCACGATTCGAAAGCGCCTTTGTTCGAGTTCGGAGCGGGACTGACGTATCCCTCGAAGCCTTGACCGCAGAGCGGAGAGATCGATGATCAACCACCACGGTGTTGCACGCGTAGCGGGCATCCCCCTGTTGGGGCTGTTGGCTGCCTCCTGTCTGGCGAGGAAGCAGATGGAAGATTCGCGTACTTCTCTCGCGCCGTCGAGCATGGCTCGAATCGGGACCATCGACGAGCGGTACCAGTCCTACAACGTCGAGATGCTCGAGGTGACGGGCGGCAAGTTCTGGAAACCGTACGGCCCGGAGCTCGACGCCCTCCTCGGGCAACCGGCAGCCTCCGCGCCAACCACCGGTGGCGATACGCCCGCCGGAATGAACCCCGCTCTCTACCAGCACCTGCCCCCGCTCGACCTCACCAACGTTCGGCTGCGCAAGCTGGCCTCCGCACTGGGGCCCGCCTACGTGCGTGTCAGCGGTACCTGGGCCAACTCCACGTTCTTCCCGGAGTCGGATCAGGCGCCGAAGTCGCCACCCGCCGGGTTCAACGGGGTACTGAGCCGCGAGCAGTGGAGGGGCCTCGTGAACTTCGCGAACGCGGCGAATGCGGGGATCGTCACCTCATTCGCGACGAGCGTGGGAACACGGGACGCCGCGGGCCTCTGGACGCCGGAGCAGGCACGCCGCCTCCTCGACTACACGAGATCGGTCGGCGGCCGCCTCGCCGCCGCCGAGTTCATGAACGAGCCGACTCTCGCCGCGATGGGCGGCGCGCCCGGCGGCTACGACGCGGCCGCCTACGGCCGCGACTTCAGGGCCTTTCGTGCGTTCGCCAAGCAGGCGGCGCCGGACATGCTGATCCTCGGTCCGGGCTCCGTCGGCGAGACGACGGGCGACTGGGGAGTCTCGTACGGCCTCGCCGGGGTGCTGAGCACGCGGGACCTGCTGGCCGCGACCGGCCCCGGAATCGATGCCTTTTCCTATCATCACTACGGGGCGGCCTCGATCCGATGCGCCGCCATGGGCATGCAGACCACCGCGGAAGCCGCCCTTTCGGAGCAATGGCTCGCACGCACCGATCAGACCCTCGCGTTCTACCGGAAGCTTCGCGACGAGTTCGAGCCCGGCCAGCCGTTCTGGAACACCGAGACCGCCGACGCCGCCTGCGGCGGCAACCCCTGGGGTGGAACCTTTCTCGATACGTTCCGGTATCTCGATCAGCTCGGGCGGCTGGCGAAGCAGGATGTCCGGGTCGTCGCCCACAACACGCTCGTCGCCAGCGACTACGGTCTGCTCGACCAGACCACGCTCGCACCAAAGCCCAACTACTGGGGCGCGCTCCTGTGGCGCAAGCTGATGGGAACCACCGTGCTCGAGTCTGGCCTGCCCATCCGCGGCGGCCTGCATGCCTACGCGCATTGCCTCCGCGGCGTTTCCGGCGGCGTCGCGGCCCTCGTGATCAACACGGACAAGGCGGAGTCGCAGACGCTGGCGATCCCCACACGTGCGGAGCGCTACAGCCTGGCCGCGGCCACGAGCGACCTCCAGACGAAGAGCGTGCGCCTGAACGGGACGGAGCTGGCGCTGGATGCGAGCGACACGCTGCCCCTTCTCGAAGGGGTGGCGGCCGCGGCCGGCCGCATGACGTTCGCGCCAGGGACCATTACGTTTCTCGCCCTGCCGGAGGCCGGCAACCGCGCCTGTCGATAACGGGGCGCGTTACCGATCTCGTCGCGCGGCAGGGGCCTACACCGTCGCGCCGTCCGGCGCGACGAGAGCAGCGTTTCGGTCGGGATCTGACCAAATTGTCAGCCCGGACTGATACCGTGTGACCGTCACCAAAGGAGACCTCATGGCTGGAATCCGACGTCTTGCCATTGCCGCCACTGTCTTGCTCACGGCTTGGCCCGCGCTCGGGCAAAGCCCTGCGCCCACGCTGGCGGCCGCTCCCGCCGTCGCCACCTATCAAATCGACCCCGTCCACTCGGAGCTGACCTTCCGGGTCCGGCATCTGCTCGGCCGGGTGGCGGGCACCTTCCGGGAATGGGGGGGCACCGTGGTCATCGACACCGTCAATCCCTCCAACTCGAAGGTCCACGTCGAGGTCAAGACCGCGAGCATCGAGACCCTGAAGGCGGAGCGCGACACGCACCTCCGCACCGGCGACTTCTTCGACGTCGCACGATTCCCCGCCATGACCTTCCGGAGCACGAGCGTCACCGTGAAGGACAAGTCCATCCGGCTCGCGGGCGACCTCACGATCCGCGACCGTACGAAGCCGGTGGTGATCGAGGGCACCTATCAGGGCCGGTTCAACGACCCGTGGGGCAAGGTGCGCACAGCGTTCATTGCCTCGACGAAGATCAACCGTCAGGACTTCGGCGTGGCCTTCAACGCGCCTTTCGAGCAGATCGGCCAGATCGGCGACGAAGTCGAAATCGCAATCGCGATCGAGGCCGTCCAGCAGTAGAGGCCGTAGCTCTCCGACGCCCACCGGCGCCCGATCTCCGCGGATCTTCGGCGCGGGGCCCGTTGCAACAGCGGAGCTACCGGAAGAGACTGGAGGACCGTGCCGGAGGCCATCGTTCCCATGCTCACCATCCCGTCCGCGACGCCGGCGACGGACTCATGAAGGTCCGCAGCATCCTCTGTTCGACCGACTTCTCCCCGTCCTCACGCCGCGCCTTCGAGCACGCGGTCACCTTCGCCCGATGGTATGGAGCGGAGCTCACCATCCTGCACGTCCACCCGTTCATCGCGGCCGTGGCCGGGGATCATCCGTACTTCCCGTCCGGCCGCCCTTTGGATGCGACCACGCGCAAGCGCTTGCTCAGCGATCTCGAAGCCGCGGCCGAGTCGGCGAGGAACGCCGGCCTGAAGCCGAAGGTGCTCCTTCGCGAAGGAGATCCCTCCGAAGAGATCGTGAGACACGCAGGCACGGCGGAGACCGATCTCATCGTCATCTGGACCCATGGCCGGGGCGGATTCGACCGCTTGTTCCTCGACTCCGTAGCCGCAAAGGTGGTGCACAATGCGCCCTGCGCCGTGCTGACCGTCCCCCCGCCGGCGGAAGGGACGAGTGCCCCCGCCGCACCGTCCTACGAGCACATCCTCTGCGCAGTGCACCTGGGCGGATCGGGGCCGACGGTTGAGGCGGCGTTATCGGTCGCACGCGCCTCCGCGGCGCGCGTCACCCTTCTCCACGTCCTGGAGGGTCTGCCGAGACTCGAGGCGGCAGCGCGGGTGGCCGAGGTTGACTGGGCGGAGTTCTACGACCGGCTCGAGCAGGAAGCGCGTCAAGGCCTGCGCCAGCTGGTGGCGCGCGAGGGTGGCGACGGCATCGCGGTGGACGAGCTGGTGACGAGCGGCACGCCATACCGTGAGATCCTGAAGACAGCCGACGCGAGGTCGGTCGGTCTGATCGTGATGGGCGTCCACGGAAACCCGCTCGAGCGGCTGTTCTTCGGCTCGTCGACGGTAAACGTGCTGCGGCAGAGTCACTGCCCGGTGCTGAGCGTTCGCGCGCCGACCTCGAGCACCTCGTAGCGTTTCAGGCTGAAGCGTCGCGTTTCGGGATGTAGCCTTGCCGACGCGTCCCCGCGTCCGGGCTCCGCCCGCACCCTGACCGTACTCCGTGGCTCATCGGCACTTACGAGCAGGGCGCCCGGGCGGCCGCTCTGGCCCGCGCTTTGCCCTTGCATACGAGCGGGCTGTTCCGAGTTGCCCAGTCATGAATCGTCGTGGCGGGCGTCCGAGGTACAGCCTCAAGGAGGCCACTGAATTGATTCATACCCTGCCCGCTCTGCCCTACGCCCCTGACGCCTTGATGCCTCACATCTCGCCGGAGACACTCGAGTATCACTGGGGGAAGCATCACCGCGCATACGTCGACAACCTGAACCGGCTCGTATCGGGGACGGCGGCCGCGAACACGGGCCTCGAGGACCTGATCCGAGGATCCTCGGGAGCGGTATTCAACAATGCGGCGCAGCATTTCAACCACAGCTTCTATTGGACTTCGCTGAGCCCGCGAAGCGGGGGCCCGCCCGCCGGCCCTCTCGCCGACGCCATCCGAACGCGCTACGGATCGTTCGAGGAGTTTCGGACGGCGTTCATCCAACAGGCGAACTCGCATTTCGGAAGCGGATGGTGCTGGCTCGTGAGCAAGCCGGACAACAGGGTCCACATCGAGGTCACGCATGACGCGGGCAATCCACTCCGGTCCGGGGACACTCCGCTCATGGCCTGCGACCTGTGGGAGCACGCGTATTACATCGACTACCGGAATGCCCGGCTGCGCTACCTGGAGTCCTTCTGGAGCATCGCCAACTGGCGGTTCGCCCAGGATCGCTTCGCGCAATCCCTTTCTCGAGTCGACCTGGCCGCGGCCGCACATCGCACGTGAAGGAGCAGGGCATGGAGATCGGAGCCGGGACCCGCGCAGGGGATCTCGTTGCCGACAAGGGGGATTTGCGAGCGCAGACGAGACGGGCTCCGGTGGGCCCTCGGCTGGTCGCACGACGATCAATCGTTCGAAAAGCTCGTCAGAGGAGTCACGTGCTCGGTACGGCACCACGCCGGAGCCAGGGCTTGGCCTCGAGCACGGGCGAGAAGCGGCTGATCCTCGTGGTCGACGACTCTATACCGTCGCAGCGCGCCGTCGCCTATGTCGGGAACCTCCTGGGCCGCCGTCGGGGATTTCGCGTCTCCGTCGTCTACGTGTTGCCCGACTTTCCTCCGAGCTTGCTCGAACACGGTGGCGCGGGCGATCCCGCAGCCGAGGACCGGCTCACGGCTACGCTCCGCGCCCAGCGGAAGAGATGGATCGCCCAGCAGAAACAGCAAGCCCGCCCCCTCGTCCAGGGCGCGACCCGATCGCTTCGCAATGCGGGTCTGACCTCGCGTTCGCTCGAGGTACGGTTCTGCGGTCCGATCGATGAGGGTGCCGTCTCCGAGGAGATCCTCCGCCTCGCCCGGGCGAGACGGTGCCACACGATCGTGGTGGCGCGCCACCCGCGATCCTGGCTCCGCCATGTCGTGGCCATGGATCTTCGGGAGAAGCTGGCCCGGCGAGCGGAGCGGCTCGCGATTTGGAGCATCGGATGAAGGTGTCGTAGCGATCGATCGGGCGATGGTGCTCTATCCGCGCCCGCTATCTCGGGGCGCGGCGACCGGGGGGTCAGCCACGGACCGCACGCATGGCACGAAGGAGGATTCCGAAAAGCACTCCACCAAGCACGCACGCCGCCGCCAGGGGCCGGAGCGCCGGGACAGCGACGAGGATGAGCAGGGGCAGCGCCACGGCGACGATCAACCCACCGCCCCCAGCCACTGGAATGCGGTTGATACGGATTCCCGGATGGATTCTCATTCAGCCCCCCTGTCCGGCGACGGCGGCCACGCGACCAAGACGCGTCAAGGAGCGATCACGATGAGGGCTCGGGCGCACTCTTTCCCAGAGTGCGCGGCCGACCTGATCCATGGCTCTGTCGATCGCGCGGAACAGGTCACTGTCGGCGACGTCGGCCACGAGCGGCCCACCGGATGGCCTCACTTCGGCCTCGACGCGGCATGAGTAGTGCCGCGTGCCCGTCCCCGAGTCGATATCGGAAATTGCGACGGACACGTGATGAAGGCGGTCGGCGAACCGGCCGAGGCTGGAATGCGCCCTCCGATCGATGTAGGCACGCAAGGCGTCGCTCAGTTGCCGGCTCCGGATCCTGACTGCTACGTTCATTTACGCCTCCTTTCAAGGGATATCGCGAAAGAGCCGGGGCCGTGCGCACGGGTGGATGAGTCAACGGCAACGACATGGGGAGAAGGCACGAACCCCGCGCACGGTCCCGACTCCCTATTTATAGCTCATGGGTTTAGTTAGAGCCAGTAGAAAATAATCACGTTATAGTTCGCTCTAATCTAATCGTTATCCGGAGCGCCGACGACCCTGCGAGCCCTATTCGTCGAGCTCCGCGTGGGTGCGCGGTCGCTGATGCCGCCCCGGCCGCGGCGCACATGGTCTGCGCCCTGCGCCACCGTGACGTCGAGTCGAGGGCGGAAGACCGGAATCAGGAAATCGGGACGGTCGACGCCACCGGCCTATGGAGAGCGCGCGCTCGCTCTTCCATCTCTCGGCGGACGGCCGCGCCGATGCGTGCCGCGGTAAGGGCGATTGCCCGGGCGGGGTCGGTCGCGCTGTCGCCGAGCGCGACACCCCCGTTCGGCAGCAGATCGACCCGTACGAAGCAGGTGCACAGGGCCGAACCTCCGGCCTCTCCGTAGACGCGGACGTGAACATGGCCGACGCGTGGCGCCCACACACCGACGCCTTCGGCTATCTGCTGCTCGATCGACGTTACGAGCCGGCTATCCAACTCGATGTCACGGACATGCAGCGTGGTCTTGAACACAGCCGCGCTCTAGGCCTGAATCCGCCGTCTCCGGGACGTCTGGCGGGGCCCGCTCCGGCGGACGAGCGCGCGGCGAAAACGATCCGCCGCCTGGGCAATCGCCTGGTACATGTCGGCATGCGCGGCGCTGGCCACGACCTCGCCTGCTCTCGGCAGTCGACCGCGGAGCTGGCACCGCTTGTCGTCACCTCCGCGAGGCCCGTTGACGTCCGACAGCGATGCGAGAACGGCCTCCGGGCGGGGCCGAACCCCGGAGAGCGACTTCCGGACCTCGCGCTCCACGTGGGCAGACAGTGCCGTCGTGGTGCGGAACCCTTGCGACCGCGTTTCGATCTTCATTGGCCCTCCTCGCACCTTTGTAGCCTGCGACCGTGCCTGAGGACAAGTAGAAATTGTGGCATTGACGCTTCGTCGCAATCTAATGTAGAAAACAGGCATGGAATGGCTCAACTACCACCATCTGTTCTACTTCTGGAAGGTCGTGCGCACGGGCAGCATCACGCGCGCCTGCGAGGAGCTGCGCCTGGCGCCACCCACCATCAGCGCGCAGCTCCGCAGCCTGGAGGAGCAGATGGGCGAGAAGCTCCTCATGCGGTCCGGGAGGTCGCTCGTCCCGACGGAGATGGGGCGCCTGGTGTTCCGGTACGCGGAAGACATCTTCGGTCTCGGGCAGGAGCTGATGGATGCGGTCAAGCAGCGTCCGACCGGAAGACCATTGAGAGTGGTGATCGGCGTCGACGACGTGCTCCCCAAGGAGATTGCTCATGCCCTCATCGAGCCCGCCCTGCGCCTGCCCGAAGGCATCCGACTTCTATGCCGTGAGGCCAGCCTCGAACGGCTCGTCGCGGACCTCGCCCTCCACGAATTGGACGTAGTCCTTTCCGACGCGCCCATCGCTCCGAGCCTCAACTTCCGGGCCTACAACCATCCTCTCGGCGAGTGCGAGGTCTCGTGGGTCGGGACGGCGGACCTGGCCAAGAAGTATCGGCGGGGATTCCCGAAGTCCCTGGATGGGGCGCCGGTGCTGCTGCCAACCGACGATACCGCCATCCGGCGCGGCATCGATCAGTGGTTCGCCACGCTCGGAATCCGGCCGGTCGTCGTTGGTGAGTTCGAGGACTACGCGCTGTTGCGCGTGTTCGGCCAGAAGGGAACGGGCGTCTATCCGGCGCCTCGCCTCTTCGAGAAGGATCTCAAGCGCCACTACGGCCTGGGGTCGATCGGGTTGGCCAAGGGCGTCAAGGGCCGCTTCTACGCGATATCCGTGGAAAAGAAGATCCGCCACCCTGCCGTGGCCGCGATCTGCGAAACGGCCCGACGCTCGCTGTTCAACCAATAACCATCCGTATCGAAAGGCGTCCACGACGTGCCAGGAGGGACGGGCAGGGTCTGGGTCGAAGGCGAGATCAAGCAAGCTTTCAGAAGTGTCGCCCTGTCTTTCATGGTGAAAGGGTCGGCGGTTGCCTGGCCTTCGCCGAGGACGTGACCGCGCTTGGAAGTTGTTCCAGCTCGGGGATCTACGCCCTTGGTCCCGACGGACTCCTCCTGGAGCGCGGTTTGCCTCAGGTAAGCGATATGGCTGCCGAGAAAGCAACTCCGCCTACGAGGTTGGCGATGTCAGAAAAGAAGGATGAGCAACGCTCGCGCAGGCGCCCGCACTCGGCGCCGACCGCCGTGCCGTACCTCGAGGTGGATCTCGTGAGAGAAAGCGAGCAGCTCCGGCGTGAACCCGAGTGGAAGACGGGCCAGAACGCGAAGACGCTGGTGAAATGCGCCGACCTGCGTGTCGTGTTGATCGCGTTGACGGCGCACTCACGCCTTGCGCAGCATCACACCGAAGCGCGGATTTCCATCCACACGATCCAGGGTCGTATCCAGGTGCGGGCCGAAGGGCGTACGTTCGCCTGGCCCGGAAGGACGGAGCGGCCGGCGGCGCGGTCGGCGGCGCGACCTCGAGGCACTCGCCACCCATTGCCGCAGAGGGACGGCTGATGGACGGCTTTGAATCACGCGCTCACGACCGACACGCCTGGGCTCCGCCTCGCATGGGCGTCACGGTTGAGCGGCGCGATCCATGGGAACTGGTGAGCCACGGGACGTTGGCCGGACTGCTGGCGGGTCTTGGCTTGGGCCTGGCCGCGGTCGTGGCCAGCACGGCGCGGCGCAACGACCCCTGGTTGCCGTTCGACTTCGCGGTGGCCGTCGTGGTCGGACCGGAAGCGCTGGCCCCGACATTTCCCGCCGCCGCGTCCTTGGTGCTTGGG